>VOFG01002074.1_pt1 | contig 38781 bp, 52 predicted proteins | sample 5384171 | NCBI WGS metagenome assembly VOFG01 (sample SAMN12384726, study PRJNA508395) | human gut metagenome | isolation source: healthy gut F | host: Homo sapiens
CCTGATAGAGATCAAAATTACTGGTTGATCCTGCGGCAAGATCGAGTGACTCCACCATTTTCTCTACTGCCTGGTGGATTTTCCCTGCGTCTATCAGATGCAGTTCGTTGCTGTGTATTAAATATTTCTCCATAACTGCAATGTTTTAATGTTATATTGTTATAACGTATCATAGTGATGGAAAGTTCAATCCCCGAATCTTCATTGCGTCTTGTTGTCAATCACATTTTAACAGACAAATAGGTTAGAATCTAATGTCAGATTTTTGGCGAGTGCCTGTTCCAGATCGGCTATCAGGTCATTGATATGTTCCGTTCCGATGGATAGACGTACAGTGCCCGGATAAATCTCCTGTTCTGCAAGTTCCTGCGCATTAAGTTGCGAGTGTGTGGTACTTTGCCGGATGGATGACTAGTGATTTCACGTCAGCTACATTGGCCAGCAACGAGAAATCTCCAGACTGTCGATGAAGCGGTGTGCTTCTTCCTGTCCTCCTTTTACTTCAAACGTAAAGATGGAGCCTGCACCATTCGGGAAATAGCGTTGATAGAGTGCATGATCCGGATGATCGGAGAGTGACGGATGATTGACTTTCTTCACCTTCCGGATGATTATTCAGGAAGTTCACCACACTTTTAGCGCGTTTTCTACATGACGTTCTACACGCAAAGAAAGTGTTTCCAGCCCTTGCAGCAGGATGAAGGCATTGAACGGACTGATCGTTGCTCCCGTATCCCGTAGCAAAGTGGCACGAATGCGGGGTGACGTAAGCAGCCGGACCGGCAGCGTCTACAAAGCGTACTCCGTGGTAACTCGGATCGGGCTCTGTCAACTGCGGAATTTACCCGAAGCTACCAGTCGAATTTACCGGAGTCAACGATTACTCCTCCCAAGGAACTGCCATGACCGCCAATGAATTTGGTGGCGGAGTGGATCACAATGTCAGCGCCGTGTTCAATGGGACGGATTAAGTAGGGAGTGCCGAACGTATTGTCTATAATCAAAGGTATTTTTTGTGACGGTGAGCAATTTCGGATACCGCTTCTATGTCTATAATATTGGAATTCGGGTTTGAGTGTTTCGATAAATACGGCTTTGGTGTTCTCCTGAATCGCTTTCTCAAAGTTGGAAAGGTCGCTCGGATCAACGAAAGTGGTGGTAACGCCATAATTGGGCAAAGTATGTGCCAGTAAGTTATAGCTTCCTCCGTAAATTGTTTTGGCAGCTACGATGTGGTCGCCTGCACGAGTAATGTTTTCGAAAGCATAAGTAATAGCGGCGGCACCGGAGGCAACTGCCAGACCTGCTACGCCTCCTTCGAGGACGGCTACACGTTCTTCAAAAACTCCTTGGGTGGAGTTGGTCAGGCGGCCGTAGATATTGCCCGGATCTTGCAAACCGAAACGTGCGGCTGCATGAGCGGAATTGTGGAATACATAAGAAGTGGTCTGATAAATAGGTACTGCGCGTGCGTCTGTTGCCGGATCTGCTTGTTCCTGTCCTACATGAACCTGTAATGTCTCAAAGTGTAAATTCTTTCTTTCCATAATCGTATGCTTTTTAAGTTTGATATTCTCTCTTTATTTTCTTGCAAAGTTATGGGATGTAGATATATCGAACAATATATAGTGTAAATATAGAAAATAATGCTATTTTTGTATCGTTATACAGAATAAAGCAACTGCTTTATTCTTAAAAATCACCTGTTAGAAGAATATTTTTCTTATGGATACTTTTGAGAAATTAGATAAAGTGGATTTGCAGATACTCCGTACTTTGCAAGAGAATGCGCGGTTGACGACCAAAGAGTTGGCTGCGGGTCAGTCTTTCATCGACTCCTGTTTTCGAGCGCCTTAAACGTTTGGAGAGATGGGGGATATATAAAGAAGTATATCGCTGTGCTGGATGCCGAAAAATTTGAATCAGGGTTTTGTGGTCTTTTGCAGTGTCAAGCTAAAGGCGGCTGAACAGGGACATTGCGGCTGAGTTTACCCGAATCATACAGGACATTCCCGAAGTGACCGAATGTTATAATATATCGGGCAGTTACGATTACTTGCTGAAGATCCATGCTCCTAATATGAAATATTATCAGGAGTTTATTCTGAATGTATTGGGAACCATCGATAGCCTGGGTTCGCTGGAAAGTACGTTTGTGATGGCGGAAGTGAAGCACCGATATGGAATACATATTTAGTGGGAAGATTGATGTATTTCCTATTTTTGCTACTCCTTGTTTTCGACTCAGGTTTCCGGTGGATTGCCGATAATGTCTCTGTATAAGCTGCCGTCATGGTCCTTGTATTTTGCGTATTGGTAGAGGCGGACCAGTATATCACTGTAATCAAGAATGGCTGTATTTGATTTCTGTGATAAATTGGTGCCCAGGATGCCACTGCCTATGATACCGGGATTATATAATACGGTGTCTTGTCTGATGAGAAAACTCATTATCAGTTCTGCACAAATATAGTCTTTAATCCTTGCCTCTTCTAGTCGGGTCGTGATATATGAGTTCAGATGGCTTTTTGTCATGTTGAGTCATAAAGCCGTACCATAGTAAACACTTCATTCCTAACTGGGTAGCCTCTATTAATATATCCAGATAGGTTAATCCCGATGCTCCTTTCTTATCTATCTCATAAGGATCGATATGAATGAAAGAATCTTTGGGGAGTGATGGCAGTAACTTCATGACTCCTTCGAGAGAATCGGTATTATATAGGCGGACGGATGTCTGTAGTTCCGCTTGCTTCGCATAGCGTTCCACATTGTCCAAAGCACTCTTTTCTATATCGAAGAATAGAAATTTTTGTGCCTGTCTTCCTAATACCTCCATTGCTAAAGCCGGAGAACCTAAATAGTACCCTCTCTGCATTTCTGCATTTTCTATCTTATAGTAAATGGAGTCTTTTAGAACTTGATTGTCTTCCTCTACCGCTTTTTCTAAGAAATAGTAAATGCCATATTGCTGTTCCGAAGTCTGCTGCATCGGGTAGATGGCACAGGCAGAATTTGTTTCTACATAGACTTGTGGATGCTCGTTCCGAAGAACTTCGCAAAGTATCAGATGTTTCAGTACATCAGGCTGTTTGCCGAAATGAGTATAAGTTACCATGATACTAAAGGTTTATAGTGACGATATAAATGGTATACAGCAAATATACGGGATAATTTTTTAGATCCTTGCATCTGATTTCCAAAATTATCCTGTACATTTGTTATGTGATATGAACCTTATTTTTTGAACGCAATGAAATGGCAACGTTGTAAATAGCTTCGCTCTATATGGATGATGGACAATGGTGAAATCTGTTGTTCGAGTCTTATGTGGCTAAACAGGTCACCCGATATTTTATTATTTTATTTCAGAAACTATATAAAGAAGCAATTACAATGAATACAAATATTTATCCGCGCACCAATGACCTTCAGACCGTCTATCTGAATGCAGTTATCAATAATCCTCATATAAAGGTTGGTGACTACACCATATACAATGATTTTGTGAATGATCCTGTTCAGTTTGAGAAGAACAATGTTTTATATCATTATCCTGTCAATGGAGACCGGCTGATCATAGGGAAATTCTGTTCGATAGCCTGTGGAGCTAAGTTTCTTTTCAACAGCGCGAATCATACGTTGAATTCTTTGTCGAATTATCCGTTTCCTATATTTTTTGAGGAGTGGCAGTTGGATAAAGGGAAATATCACTTCGGCATGGGATAATAAAGGGGATATAGTGATTGGAAACGATGTATGGATTGGTTATGAGGCTGTTGTCATGGCGGGTGTACATATCGGCGACGGAGCGATTATTGCGTCGAGGGCAGTAGTTACGAAAGATGTGCCTCCTTATACGATAGTAGGAGGAACGCCGGCCCAAGAAATACGAAAGCGTTTTTGACGAAAGTACAATTGCACAATTGCAGGAATTGCAGTGGTGGGACTGGCCTGTTGAGAAGATATCCAAAGTTTTGCTATCTATCATGCATGGAAGAGTCGATATTCTAATGAAATTTTAATCCACTATTACTGTGAGTTGCATGACACCTGGTGTTGGTATGTCTGACACCCGGGTCTCATACATGCTGACACCCGGGTCTCAGATTACTCTCTGTCGCATTTGAAAAAAATTAGCGAAAGTCTTTCAACTCTTCCTGCAATTTTTTGCGGATGAAGAAGATACGGCTCTTTACAGTACCTAGTGGCAAGTGTAGCTTATCTGCAATTTCACGGTACTTGAATCCTGCAAGGTGCATAGCGAACGGAATTTTGTATTCTTTGGCAAGAGCATTGACTACACGGTGCATTTCTTTGAGGTCATAGGCATTTTCTGTACTTTCAAAACCTGCATCTTGTGGTAAATTCAGATGGTAGAGGTTGTCTGTATGATCGACAAAAAGTCTGATTGCGAATCACTTTGCGGTAGTTATTGATAAAAAACATTGCGCATAATGGTGTACATCCATCCTCTAAAATTCGTATCAGATATATACTTGTCTTCATTGTACAATGCTTTTAAAGACGTTTCCTGCAATAAGTCGTTTGCTTCATCAATATCCATTGTAAGTTTGTAAGCGAAACGGAGTAACTCATCCTGTGCTTCTACTAATTCTTTTCTAAAGGTGAAATTCTTCATGTTGATTGTTTTAAGTTTGATAAATTTGTTTGTTTTGACAGTGCAAGTATATGTGATTTCTATGAGCCCGATAGTGGGGAAATTGACATAAAACCACCGTTAAATTGTTAGATAGGAGGCTTCTGACAATTTAACGGTGGTTTTTGATAGTTTTGGGGTGGTGCTCAGACAGCTAATATACCGGAGAAAACAACCGGAAACACGCTTCGCGAAATTTAACCGAACGGTTGCGTTGGAGCCAGTCGCGTAGATTTAGTTCTTTACTATTATTCATATCGGTGTGATAAATGTCTCTGACGGTCTGAGCAACTTTCTTGTCGTAAATGAACAGATTGGTCTCGAAAAGAAGTTCAAGGCTTCTTATATCCATATTGGCTGAACCGACTACCACCAGTTCATCATCGACAATCATCAACTTTGAATGTGTAAATCCATTGACATATTGATAGACTCTGACTTTATTTCTTAATAGTTTCTCCACATATGAGTTAGAGGCATATTGCACAAAATCATTGTCTGATCTTTTAGGCATGACAAGGCGAACGTCTATTCCGCTCATTGATGCGGTCTGTATTGCCTGAAGCAGACATTCCGTCGGTATGAAGTAGGGAGTCTCGATATATACATTCTTTTTCGCCCGCGTTATAGCTGTAAACATGGCTTCCATTACATTGGAATGCATTCCCAACGGTTCCGCGTTGACTACTTGAATTGGTACTTCTCCGAAGACTTCGACATTGGGATAATACTCCGGTGAAGACAGATATTGTCCGGAAGCATAATACCAGTCTGCCAGAAACACAGATTGCAGCCCCGAACTCCGGAACCTTCAACCTTGAAGTGTATGTCATTCCATTTTCCCCAGGGAAGTCCGTCTATGTATACGTCTTTTACATTGATGCCACCGGTATAGGCGATTCTGCCGTCGATGATGACTATCTTTTTATGATTGCGGTAATTGACACTTCGCAGGAAGCGGGGAAAACTAAGCGGGAGGAACGTTTTCACTTCCACGCCTGCTTCTATCATTTGCTTGAAATATTTTCTGTTCGTTTTATTGCATCCCAGTCCGTCGTAAAGCAGTCGTACTTTGATGCCTTGTTTTACCTTATTGATAATCTTCTCTTTTAATTCGTTGCCGATATGGTCGTCGCCAATAGCATAATAGAAGATATGAATATGCGATTCGGCACAGTCGATATCTTCGAAAAGACTGTAAAACTTACTTTTACCACCCGGATAGACAGTTACTTTGTTACCTCCGAATACTGGTGACTGTTCCAGATTCAATATGAGTGATTTTAGTTCTTTATAATGATCGGGATGTATTGGCTCTGTTTCCACGTTGGTAGAAACGGATTGTTGGTGCCTGTTGAATTCTTCTCTCCAAAACTGAAATTTTGAACGCTTTTTGCTTACATTACGTCCTACAATATAATAGGCAGATATACCCAGTAATGGTAAGAATATAACAACTAGAATCCAGCAGATCGTCTTCACAGGATTTTTGTCGTCGTAATCAATTATAATAGTGTAAATCAGCCCTAATAGGAATGCGATATACGCTAACAATGTACAATACCATATCCACCTCATAGCAACTTTGTTTTTTTGTTTTGATGTATGCTTTACTTATGAATAAAACAATGTGTTAGTATCTGTTGTTTGTTGGCGATTGAAAAAAGTAAAACATCCCCTTGATATTTATTAGAACAGAAGTTATATCTTTGTCCTCAAACAATATATGTATGAATTTTATAATTGAACCCGGTTCTTTGGCTGATATAGATGAATTAGAGAGGCTGTATGATGAATTGAACGATCACTTGTCAGCTACAATCAATTATCCGGGATGGATAAAGGATTTATCCGGTTCGTGAGAATGCGGCTGCCGGTGTGGATGATAATAGTCTGTTTGTTGCCCGATGTGACGGGAGGATTGCGGGTTCAGTCATTTTAAATCATCAACCGGAAAAGGCTTATGAGAATATAGTATGGAAAATAGATGCGGATTATAGTTATATTTTTGTGGTACGCACTTTTTGTTGTACATCCATCTTTTTTTGCAAATGGGAGTTGGACATGCATTGATGGATTTTTCACTGGAGTTGGCTTTAAAATCAGAAATGAAATCTATCCGACTCGATGTATATGAGAAGAATCTTCCGGCTATTTCGTTGTACGAAAAATGTGGGTTGAGTATATTGACACTGTGGACTTAGGACTGGGACATTATGGGCTGGATTGGTTCAAGTTGTACGAGAAGGTTATTTGAACCGTAAATAATATAAAGTGGAGGAAAGGCTCTGACAAAATTCATAGTTCATCAATCATGTTGGCTTCCTTCTTATTATAAAGTAGTTCAAGCATTTATTTATTTCCGAAGATTTAAATAATGCTCTTTTTCATTTCAAAAACAATATCCTTGATACATACATTTTCTGATAGATTCAGTAAACATCGGATTGTATTTAATAAATCATCAGGTTGTATCATTTCTTCATCTTTAAAAAGGTGTTCCTGCTTTTTTCGCCATATCAGTATTCACCCAGCCAGGGCAAAGAGTAGTGACACGTATGCCTAATGGTGCTAACTCACGGTATAGAGATTCAGCCAGCCCGAGGAGTGCGAATTTGGTAGAACCATAAATACCTCCATCGGCGAAACCATATTTAGCGGCGCGAGATGCGACATTAAATATATATCCGTTTTTCTGTACTTTCATTATCTCCGTCACCGTTTTCAGTATTCCATATTGAGCAATGACATTTATTTCCATTATCTTCCTGAAATTATCAACAGGTTCGCTAAGAGAGCCGTCCATAAACATGGCGCCTGCATTCACCAAGATATCGACAGCACCATATTTTGATGGATGTCTTTGATTTCAGTATCTGCCTTTGTACAATCTGTAATGTCCAATGGTAGTACAATAGGTTCTTGTACATGTTTGTTCGATCGCATGATTTCATCATGTACTTTCTCTAAGTTCTGTTTGCTTCGGGCTATCAATACCACCCGATAACCATCAGTTGCCAAACCTGCTGCAATGACAGCACCAATACCTTGACTTGCTCCTGTAATAATAGCTAATCCTTTTTGCTTTTCCATAACCTGAAATTAAAATGAGTTTATAAATTATGATGTAAGAAATACAGAGACGGTATAGGGGAAAAAAAGAAGCCTCGGAGTATTCCAAGGCTTCTTACTTATTATATATTTTTGCACATTCTGTTTGATATATTCGGCGCAGATGTAGCAGCAGGCAAGGCTGATTCTTTTTGAATTTTGCCCTTTCCTATAAATATGCCGGAATATAGGGAAATCAAAAACGTCTATATGATCAGATTGTTCCATTGATTATGATTTCATGTGCAAAAGTAGGTATATCTTGTTGAATGAGAAAGTATTTCATCCCGAAAATAATGAAGGTTATCTATTTAAATACTTATTAATACATCTCCGGTCCCAATTTATCCCCTCGCTTGACAATTTTGGCCGGAATGCCTGCAATGATTACATTCGGTTCGTTAAACTCTTTTGTTACGATACTTCCCCAGCCAACGATACTATTATCGGCTATTATCACATTCTTGCCAATTTTTACGCCTATCTCCTTTTACGATTAGCAGAAACGTTGCTAAGCAGCAATTCTTCCGCACTTTCTTCAGTGTCGAAATACATTGAGATACGATTGTTGTTTCCTGTGATTGTGATGTTGGCCTGATTAATAATCTTATTGAATTTGTCATTCCCATATCTTTTCTGTGCTGCTTTGATTTACTCCGTTGCCCGATATTTGTTCGTTCCTGCACCGTTATGAACTAGTTCCGAGTTTACGTAGATTTACTTTTTATGCTTAATGGATGTAAGATTAATGCTGCAATGTTTTATTCGTCTGACAGTTGTTAGACGAAAGTTCAACAGTTGTCAGACGAATAAGGTTATATAAACCGAGCACTAGATGATTGCATACAGCAAATTAATTTTAAGAGAGACTGGGATTAGTTCGTTACGACGCGTTTCAGTGAGTTGTTATTTACCGTTTGAAATATTTATTTCTCTGTGATTACATATTTCCGCTTGATTTCTCTTTTTATTATATGTAATTTTGTAACTCTGAATTAAGAATGCTCTATATGAAACTAAAAGTTTTGACAACAAATCATTGTGTATACAAAATAAATATCCGGTGAATCACTATGTGCAGAATAATCATCTTATTAATTTCATTGATACTATCAGTGCAATGTTTTTCACAAACGGAGTTTACTACTTGTCTGTTTGACATATCCAGAAACAGAGTGATACCGATAGCGGTTTATCAGCCGCAGAAAGTAAATTCAAAAACGAAAGTTATCATATTCAGCCACGGCTATGATGGGAATAAAAACAGTAAGTCGAACCAAACCTATTCCTACCTGACACGTTTTTTTTTTTTCACAAAAAAGTTTTTATGTGATTAGTATACAACATGAATTGTCCGATGATCCTCTTTTAGCGATGGAAGGCGATTTCATGCAGACCCGTATGCCGAATTGGGAACGAGGAACTGACAATATACTTTTTACAATTCAGGAATTTAAAAACTTGAAACCACAATTGAATTGGAGCGAACTCATCTTGATAGGGCATTCTAATGGAGGTGATATGACAATGCTGTTTGCCACTAAATACCCGCAGCCTGATCAGTAAGGCTGTATCTATGGACCATCGTAGAATGATCATGCCCAGAACTTTGAAGCCACGTTTGTATACATTGAGAGGATGTGACTATGAGGCAGATCTTGGGAGTGCTACCTACCGGACAGGAGCAGGAGCACTTCAGAATGAAAGTAGTAAAACTGGATGGAGTTACACATAGCAGTATGGGTGAGAATGGAACGGCAGAACAGCATGACCTCATCAATCAATATATCTATAAATTTCTGACAGAAAGATAACTGAAGTATCATTTCTATTTTATCCGGTGGTTTTAAACCGGAAGCCTGTTTTTCTTGTATGCTTGCTTTGTTATTATAAATAAAAACAGACGAATATCTTGGTTGGATGTGAATAGTGATTGTTATATCTTTATAACGTACTAATTCTTCTTACAAAATAAATTCCATTCTCTATTTTATAAAAGTAAAAATATTCATTCTTCTGTTGGGCGCTTTTTATAGTCAAAACGTATTCAAATTAGAGTGATTAATAAATTTCAATATCAAATTTAAAATCAAAGAATATGAATTATCCAAAAGCGATACTTCTTTCATTGGCGTTATTGGCTATGCATTCGCTTAATGCAGAGGTAGTCACATACCCTGCTGGGGTCGGGGTGAAAACCTTAAACGATTTTTCTGTGGAAGTGCGTCAGGGTAGCGGACCGTGGTTGCCCGTTGACGTTTATCCTGTTAAAGTTGATAGGGTTGATGAAAAAGGTCATAACGTAGAGGTTGCCTCCATTGCTTATTTCGATTTTGACGGAATGGTAGATGTGCGAGTAATCAGCAACAAAGAGAGAGTCAATAGTGTGAGAGTACGTCCTTTAAGCTATAAGATAACACCGGATTGTGTTGGAGACACAGTGACATTCTCACTTTCGCGTCCTCGCAATCTCTCAGTAGAGGTCAATGGAGATATTTTTCACAATCTTCATCTTTTGCGAATCCGATTGATAAATTTCGTCCTTCCGATAAAGAAAATCCAAAGGGCTCTCAAGAAAAAAAAAGGGTCCAATTTGATTTATTTTGGTCCCGGTGTGCATAATCTTCCTAATGATACTCTATTTGTCCCCTCAGGAACTACTGTTTATATCGATGGGTTTTTTTCGTGTTTATGGCAATATATTCACGGAAGGAGCACATGATGTGAATATTTTCGGGAGAGGCGAGGTACACCCTGATGGCAGGGGAGCCGGTGTTTGGGTCAGACGTTCTAAAAAATGTCAGGATCGACGGAATTGTGGTTTCGCAACTCCCCATAGGACAATGCGATTCGGTAGAGTTGACGAATGTGAAATCAATCAGCTATTATGGTTGGGGCGACGGAATGGATGTTTTCTCAAGCAGTAACGTGATATTAGATGGGGTTTTCTGTCGTAATAGTGATGACTGTGCCGCAGTTTATGCTTCTACGCAAGGATTTAAAGGGGGAAGCAATAATGTATTGGTGAAAAATGCGACACTTTGGGCTGACGTGGCTCATCCAATCAATATCGGAGGACATGGAGATCCGAACGGCATGGATACAGTGCAGAACGTCACTTTTAGGAATATCGACATTCTTGATCAGGCAGAAAAACAGATTGATTATCAGGGATGTCTGGCTATAAATCCAGGCGACAATACATTGGTGCGTAATATTACGTTCGAGAATATTCGGATTGAAGATTTTCGTAACGGACAGCTTGTGAATTTCAGAATCAGTTTCAATCCGAAGTATTGTGTCTCTACTGGCAGAGGTATTCAGAATGTGCTTGTTAAGGATGTTACTTACAATGGATCGGGTGAAAACTTGTCGATCATTGCAGGGTATGATGAGAATCACAAGATATCTGGTATCAGGTTTGTGAATCTTGTGGTCAATGGGCGAAAGATTACAGACGACATGCCTGGGAAGCCGAAATGGTATAAAACCGGAGATATGGCCGGTATCTTTGTTGGAGAACATGTAGAAAATCTCTCTTTTGAATAGAAACGAAGCAGGCAGAATGTTAGAAATGGCGCCACATGCCAAAAACTGTCATGCGGTCAGAAGGAAAGATTATACTTCAATTTTTATCACAATATAGATAAAAATTGAAGTTTTTTATCTATGTTGCAGCCGATTTTAGAAAAAGAAGTTTGGAATGAACAATAAATACGAAGAACGGCTGGGAACAGAACGTATGTTACCGCTTGTTTTTAAGATGGCACTCCCGGCAGTGGCTGCACAATTTGTCAATCTGCTTTATAGCATTGTGGACCGTATATACATCGGGCATATTCCGGGAATTGGCACCGATGCGCTGGCGGGTGTAGGGGTGACTACCTCTCTCATTATACTGATTTCTTCTTTTTCGGCAATTGTCGGCGGCGGTGGTGCTCCGTTGGCTGCCATTGCACTCGGACAGGGCGACCGTGTACGAGCCGGAAAGATATTGGGAAACGGGTTTGTTCTGCTGATATTGTTTACTTTGCTGACTTCTGTCATTGCATATACTTTTATGGAACCTATTCTCCTCTTTACAGGAGCTTCGGAAAACACCTTGGAATATGCGGTTGACTATCTTTCCATTTATCTCTTGGGAACGATATTTGTCGAAATATCCACCGGGTTGAATAGCTTTATCAATGCTCAGGGACGTCCTGCCATTGCCATGTTTTCAGTTCTGATCGGAGCCTTATTGAACATCATTCTTGATCCTATTTTTATTTTTTGGTTTGACATGGGCGTGAAAGGTGCTGCTTTGGCTACAGTTCTTTCCCAAGCATGCAGTGCGGTGTGGGTGGTAAGTTTCCTCTTTTCCCGACGTGCCTCTCTGCCTTTGGAGAAACGCTATATGGGACTGGACCGGAAGATTATCCTTTCCATATTAGCTTTAGGAGTATCCCCCTTCATTATGGCAAGTACGGAAAGTCTGGTTGGGTTTGTCCTCAATAGCAGTCTGAAGGAATTTGGAGATATCTACATCAGCGCATTGACGATTCTGCAAAGTTCGATGCAGTTTGCCAGTGTACCGCTGACCGGATTTGCGCAAGGATTCGTTCCGATTATAAGTTATAACTTCGGGCATGGTGACAAGCAGCGTGTGAAAGATTGCTTCCGTATTGTGCTGGTAACCATGTTTTCCTTCAATTTGATATTGATGCTTTTCATGATTCTCTTCCTTCGACGGTTGCCTCTGCTTTCGCCAGTGATGAAAGACTGATAGAAACTGTACGTTGGACAATGCCCGTTTTCTTGGGTGGCATGACCATTTTCGGCTTGCAACGTGCCTGTCAGAATATGTTCGTTGCATTGGGGCAGGCCCGAATCTCTATCTTCATTGCTCTGTTGCGTAAAGCTATCCTGTTGATTCCGCTGGCGTTAATTTTGCCGAACTTTATGGGAGTAACCGGAGTGTATGCGCTGAGGCTATATCTGATGCGACTGCGGCCATCTGTTGCACGTTATTGTTCTTTTGGGCAGTTCCTAAAATTCTGGGAAGGATTAAAGGGAATACTTTGCGTGTGGAGTAATCGTTTCTTTGTATTTTATTTTTTTTTACTTCACAGATATGCATGGCATTACGGTTGTATTCTGACTGTTATCTCTCTCTTTATCTCATTTCCTGTGCGTAAATGTTGATTTATCCGGATATCTGTACCTGTTAATATATAGAAAAGTGTGTCTGTTTGCCAGGCGATGGTACCGGCTATCTTTTGATATAGGATTTCTCTTTTCATTCTTATTCTGTATCCGGCAAAGATACAAAAAGGATGTTTGTATCCTGGCAGGAGGTAAAAGGTGAATCTAAACCGGATATTTTTTTCAATTGTGTGAGTAACTGTGGAAGTCGGGCTTTTGGTAAGAAGCAGTTGTAGCCTGCGAATGGGCGTATCGTTCTCGTAGAAATTAATGAGATATTCGATTTTGTTACGAAGCATCGTTCTGCAAAGCCTCGTACAGCTTTACCGGTATGCACTGAGAGAATGCCTAAAGATATGAGAGCGGAAGCTATGAAAAAATAGCTTCCTTTTCCTTCCTTTACTCTGCTTTTCTGTTTGGTTTTCGCTTAATAAGCAGAAGCCGTTCCATATCATTGAATAGTTTTGTGTCTTTTAATTCAAACATGATCCATTTGCCGTCGTGGAAAGTGGTAGTTGCATCATAGATCATCTGTACCTCGTTTGAAAACTGTCCCCGCTGAATTTCAAATTTGGCACGTTCATCTTTTCCTAAGATAACCATAAATCCCAGAGTCTTTTCCTTCGCATATAAAGCACAGAGGGTTTTACCGCCTTTGCGGTATTTGTATTCATACGTCCACGCTTTGCCGCCACGGTTCCAAAGTAGCTCCATTTCGTAGCTCTTTCTCGATGCGCTGGCAGAGTGAGTTCCATACATCATAAAGGTCTGTTCCTATCAGATTCTCTATATCTTCAGAAGTCGGTATTTGAAAAGGTTCTTTCATGGTATTTGCTGTTTTATCATATATGCCGCAAAGATAGGATGATCTTTTAGTAAATCGTTGTCCAATATAGGCATCCTGGGTTATAATTATTAGAAGAAGTTCCATTTTCATCTACATTTCAGTCTTTTTTTTAATTTTTATTGCACTTTTTCAAATATAGCAATGAGATTCTAGAACTAAGATGTAAAGACATATTCCATACTTCACCTCAATTATAATTGTAAAATTCAATCTATTTGTTGAGAAAATAAAATATGCTGAAGAACGTTATTGTGTGTTTTGTAAAAGACAGTATATCAAATAGTTATAATTTTCTATTTTTGGTTTAAAACCAACGGGTCGTTCCTTTAAAACCAACGCCCCATTTCTTTAAAACTAAGAGGGCATTTCTCGGTGAGAAACGGAGGATTGGTTAGAAACTAGATATAAATTCAGGATAAATATTTAAATATTTCAAATAGGTCATTTGTTTTTGTAAGTAAGGTGATGTAGTAATTTGTTGTATTGAGGCAGGAAAAAGATAATTGCTTTAGCATGAAGTAAATAAATTCAAAGATTTTACTTACATTTGTTTCTATAAATAAAATGTAAGTGAAAACATGAGAAAACAACTATTAGTATCACTCCTCTGCTGCCTTCTTGTTTCGGCTGCGTCATTGGCTCAAAGCTGGAAACCTTATGAACAGGCTGCGAAGGGGAAGACTTACGAAGCATCCGATTGTGTGACACTGTTGGATAGTACATCGGTATCTGTCCAGCCTACAGGACAAGGGTCGTTTGTTGTATGCAAAGTGATAAAGGTACAGACTCCGAGGGGAGCAGTGGATAATCGGGTGATTAAATACGATTATGACCCCTTTGACTGCTTATGCCGAATTTAAACGTGTAACCATCCATCGTGCCAATGGAAAAGTAGATGAACTTGATGTCAGGAAAACCTGTGATTATGCTGCTCCTGCGCGTGCTATTTATTGGGGCGCAAGACAAATCATGATTGAAGTGGGCGCCTTGCAGCCGGGTGATATTGTGGATTACGAAATAGCCAAGAAAGGCTTTACCTATGCGTTGCTTGCAGCCGGTAATGAAGATGAATCACGCTTTATTCCGCCTATGCGCGGACAGTTTTATGATATTGTTCCTTTTTGGAGCAGCACTCCTACTGTACGTAAAGTTTATGTAGTAAGCATTCCGATGGAGAAGGAACTTCAGTTTCAGTTCTATCAGGGTGAGTGCGCATCATCCATGCGTTATGAAGACGGTCGCAAGAAATATAGCTTTGCGATGGATGATATGATGCCTTTCGTTAAAGAGACAAACATGGTAGACCTTTTCGATGCAGCTCCCAAACTGATGATGTCTTCCACTCCCCAGTGGAAAGACAAGTCGTTGTGGTTCAATAAAGTGAATGAAGATTATGGTAGTTTTGATCCATTGCCCGAAGCGCAGAAAAAAGTGGATGAACTGATAAAAGGCAAGAAGACCGAAATGGAAAAAATAGCTGTGTTGACTCATTGGGTGGCAGATAACATCCGCTATTCCGGCATCTCGATGGGAAAAGGAGAAGGATTTACACTTCATAATACTAAAATGAATTATACTGATCGTTGCGGAGTCTGCAAAGATATAGCAGGTACACTGATTTCGTTCTTGCGCATGGCTGGTTTCGAAGCCTATCCTGCCATGACGATGGCAGGCAGTCGGGTAGAAAGTATTCCTGCCGACCATTTTAATCATTGTGTGGCAGTGGTGAAACTGAGCAATGGAACATATATGCCTCTTGATCCGACATGGGTTCCTTTCTGCCGCGAGTTATGGAGCAGTGCCGAACAGCAGCAGAACTATCTGCCGGGTGTACCCGAAGGTTCTGATTTGTGTATCACCCGGTTTCGGCTCCCGAAAACCATTATGTACGTATCAAAGCCGACAACCGCTTGGAAGCAGATGGTACACTACGCGGTACTTTTACCCTTACAGCCGAAGGACAGAGTGACAGCAATATCCGTCGCATCTTTACCACCGGCTTTCAGAGCGAATGGAAAAGCACGATGGAACGTCAGCCTGTTGGCCATCTCTCCCAAAGCCAGATTGTTGAGCGTAGACTATGGAAAAATCCCAAAGACTATCAGGCTGCACCTATTAAAATCACTTTTCGTTATGAAATACCCGATTATGCCTTGAAAGGAGAGGGCGAGATGTTTTTCCGTCCGATGGTGATGAATAACCTTTATAATCAGGTACGTTCTTATATGTGGATCGATACTTCGGTAGAAAACCGCAAGTATGGTTTCAAAGATGCTTGTTCCCGTTTGGTCGAACTGGATGAAACGGTTCAGCCTTCCGGCAGGATACAAGCTGGTGAGTGCGGTCAAGGATGAAACCATGCAAGGAGTGGGAGCCGATTTTGAAGGTTCGTTGGTACAGAAAGGAAATAAAGTGTTGCTCCACAATCGATTGGCTTTGAAGAAGCGTGTTTATGAGGCTTCTGATTGGGAAAGTTTCCGCAATGCTGTGAATGCCCACAAGGCGTATGGTGAATATTTGGTGATTAAAAAGTAGAGCAGAATGAAAAATACATATTATTATATAGTTACGCTGGCGATGTTGATTCTGGCATTTCCGGTGAAAGCGGCATCCGAAGCCTGAATTTGGGAAATTGAGCAAGGCTTATACGTTACACGCTGACGGCAGTCAGGAAATGCGTGTGCAAAAAGAGCTGACTTTGTTTACTCATGCAGCGATGAACCGTGTGTATGGAGAGAGTTTTATCATTTACAATCCGGAGTTTCAGACACTGAAGATACACGATTCTTATACTCGTCAGAAAGACGGTACTATTGTGAAGACTCCCGAAAATGCGCTCCTTGAGGTACTTCCTTCCGTAGCGGCAGATGCTCCGGCTTATAATGGTCTGAAAGAGATGGTAGTCGTTCATACGGGACTGGAATTGGGAGCTACCATTTATCTGGACTACTCCGTCGTTACCCGTCCGGGATATCTGCCCGAACTGGATGTGTGCGAGCAGGTGGAAGAGTTTCTTTCCCCAATCAGGGAATATGTGTTTTCGCTGTCAGTGCCCGAAAGCAAACCTCTGCATTATGAATGGTTGAATGGAAAAGCCTGCTCCGGTGGTGAAAACTGCGGATGGCATGAAAACAGTGACCTGGACACTGAAAAATGTGCAACCGCGTCCTTATTCACTTGAAGTCTCTTTGCCGGCAGGTAATGTACAGGCTGTTGTGGCGTCCACTTATGCTTCAAAGGCTGATGCACTGAAAGTGATAAAACAACAACTGGAAAGTAATGGAAAGGATGTTACCGAATTGGCACAGAAGCTGACTGCCGGTGCACAAACCACAGAACAAAAAAAAAGGAGTTACTCACTGCTTATGTAGAAGGATTAGGAAATTGCCGTCTGACCCTGTCGCAAACCGGATACCTTTTGCGTCCGGCTTCCGAAGTGATCCGTTCGGCATACGGAACTGAAGCGGAGAAGGCTGCTTTGTTGGCTGCCTTGCAACAAGCGATAGGCATCCGTGCGGAGATAAAAGCGGCTTTTCCTAAAACAGAAGATAAAGATGCAGCCGGACTTGCCGCTGTCAGCAGATTGTTTTCTCTTTGATAAAGGAATTGCCGATATACAGGATTTTGTTTCTGTAGTTGATCTGAATGCTCAGCCGATAATTTTAGAGAAGGTTTCTCATGTTGTTTCACGAACTGACACCTTGCGGGTGAGCGATAAAACCGGAAGGGCATTGGCTGATGGTTATCGGAAATTCGACTTACCGCAGGCTCGTGGTGGATGGGCAAGTTATGATGGACGTGTGACGGCTCTGAATACAACTCGTCCCGTTAACCTGCTTTTGCGGTATTTGCCCGATGAGGCTTATACCTATATCGTAAAGATTGATGCAAGAATAAAACCAGTGGTTGTGCCGACTAACAAAAGATTGAAAATGCTGTCGGCATCATAGAAGTTACAGTGAAAAAGGCGGAGGATAAAATAGAGATATTCCGTACCTTGAAACTGAAAAAACAATTGATAACTCCGACTGAATATCCGGCGTATTATCGCTTGATGGCGGAATGGATGGATACCAATGGCAATAGTCTGTTATTTCAAACTGCGAAGTAAATCTGACGGGCATATCGTTCCGATGGGGCTGCCATTCAGAACAAATCAAAGAGGATGTGTCGAAACCCTTCATAAATAAAGAATCATCTTCGCTACAACTATCTGTGGCGAAGATGATTTCGTTAAAAGGGGAGTCTTGACACATCCTCTTCGTTTTTTATCCGGTAAGACAGATGATCCTCTAAAGAGGTTTTATCGGAATACAAATATCCACAATGTGTTTATTCTCCGGATGTGTCCGGTGACTGTTATGGTATAACTCATAAGTACATCCATCTCCTTGCTGATACCCACTTTCCGTAAACCACTTGCACATTGTGTTCCATGCCTTCTCGAAATCTTCAGTACCCAATTCAAAGTGTCCGACAGCATATTGCCCACCGGGAATGACGAGATTACCGATTTCACCTTCTCCTTTTACGTCTCCTTCCACGATGATACAGGCACTCTGGCGCACTTTACTCAATTCCGTTACCGAAGGATCATCATGTGTGACGGTTGCCGATTTCGTAACATTCGGAATATACAGGCCACGAGGTTCTGCCCATTTGATAAGTTTCTCATACGCTTTTACAATCTCTTTGAATGCTCCCATATGCCGGCAATAAACAAATTTGCTTTCATGTCCGGCATCTCTTTTTACTTCGATTTTTGTTTCCATAAAATATGATATTTTAAATTTGACGCTGCAAAGTTGGGGAGATAATACATGCTTGGGTGTCAAATTCTTGCTAACCATTTGTCCGTTCTTGCTAAATAAGATTCCGTCCTGGGCATAAACGGGTCTCTCCGTTTTACGGAACTGGCTTGGCGTCAAACCAAAAAACTTTTTTGAATACACGGCTAAAAAAAGGGATACTGTGCAAAAACCGCAACTATCAGCAATCTCACTGATAGAAATATCCATATTTTCCCGTAACCGGCAGGCTGCCTTCTCAATCCGGAGGCGTTGGATGTAATCAATCGGTGTTTCACCTATCAGGAACGTGAATATCCTGTGGAAATGAAAAGGCGAAAAGTTAGCTATTTCTGCTATACTTTTCAGTTCCAGAGGCTGGTCGAGATGTATGTCAATGTAGTCCATCACCCGATTGATCCTGGAACGATATTCTATTTTACTTTTTTCTTGTATATTCATGTCAGACGGTTTTTAATCGCAAAGATAGCTGCCGTCTGTCAGATCTGCTTGTCTATTCTTGCTAACTATCTTGTGAATTTTATCCTTACACTGTATTTGCAGAAGTCTTTTTATGTGTGAAAGATGAAGTAAATATAGCAGTTTTTGGCGGATTATTCTTGTTTCATGAGGTATCTGCCTATCTTTGCAGTATAAACGGTTTGTTTAATTTATAACACTGACGATTATGAAGTTACTGGTTTTTCTTGCTAAAGGCTTTGAGACGATTGAATTTAGTGGTTTCATTGATGTGATGGGATGGGCGAAAACTGATTTTGGCTGTGATGTTGAGGTGGTAACAGGTGGTTTTAACGAGAAAGTCATCAGTTCTTTTAATATTCCGTTTTGGTGGATAAGACGATTGATGAGATATCCGTTGATGAATATGATGCTCTTGCCATCCCCGGAGGTTTTGAAGTTTTCGGCTTTTATGAAGAGGCTTATGAAGAAAGCTTTTTAAATCTGATTCGTCAGTTTGATGCCCGGAAGAAATGGATTGCAACAGTTTGTGTAGGTGCTTTGCCTGTCGGTAAAAGTGGTGTGCTGAAAGATAGAAAGGCGACTACTTATCATCTCGGAGGGCAGTCAAGCAAAAAGGTTCTTCAAAGTTTCGGAGCAATAATCGTCCATGAACCGATAGTGGTGGACGACAATATAATCACGTCCTATGGTCCTCAAACCGCTTCGGGAGTAGCCCTTCTTTTATTGGAGAAACTGACTTCCCATCGTGAAATGTCTTTGGTAAAAGAGGCTATGGGATTCTAAAAATAAAACCGGAGAAGCATCAAAATTAGTACGGAAGGATTATTGACTTATGATACAATGACTCAATCTGCTAGCAATAACAGAGATAAGAAAATATTAATCTTCTTATCTCTGTCCTCTACTATATCATATAGCAAACAGGCTGCTAAATCAGTTCGTGAATTTCCTGAATATGGAGATTCAGATGATCTAAATATCCTTCTATCATTTCTTTTAAAGTGACTTTTGTCCCTTCGAAGTCACACCAGTAACTATCAAGCTTTGTTTGATCTACCGACTTTATTACCTGAATGATATGTAGATTAAAGAATTTCCATAACTGAATCAGATTATTCCAGTCCGTATGCTGATAATCCTGCAAGGCTATCCACAGATCATTATCCTGCCGATAATCAGGAAAGAAAAGCTGGTCCTTACTGTATTGCAACCTGATCATCCGTTGATGATTGTTTGAGGCGGAATCAATCAAATGTCCGAGAATTTGTTTGATAGTACGATTCTGCCTGTTACGTTTTTGTGTGATTGTCTCTTCCGGCAGGCTGGTTAATACTTTTTCTTCTGTCTCTATAACATTATAAATCCCTTCTGTTATTGGGGAAAAATCAAACTCTGGCATAATTCCTCTCTTTCTGTTTTAAAAGTTTCTTTTGCGCAACTGCGCAATAATGCAAATATAGACAAATGAATGAAATATATGCGGAATTGCATTCTATAAAAGCAAACTTGTTTGTTATTCTGCTTGTTAGGATAACATCTTTTCCATATATCCTTTATATTTGCATGATATTAGAACCAACAATTATATAAAAAAGATATGAGAACAGTATTGGCAGCATTAGGAGTTTTGTGTTTCATGGGAAGTTGTTCGTCAGGTATGACAAGTTCAAAAGGCATTGTTTGTGATGCGACCATGAATACAGTGGCGATTGTTACAGACAAGAATGATACTCTTTCATTCAGTACGATGAACGCGAATAAAAGAAGAAGTCGATGGCTTGCTTCTGAATGATACTCTGGAAGTATTCTATACCGGTAAATATACACCGGGGATGCAGGCCTCAAAATTAGTCCAGTATCCGCAATCTCTCAAACTTGGAGGCGATCGGGATGAACACGGTTGTATCGGCTCTGCCGGATATGTATGGTGTGAAGTGCAGCAAGACTGCATCCGGTTGTTTGAAAAAGGTATCCGGACAGAAGCTGTGGATGGAGGCACTGCCTCTGCTTTTATAGTGTTCAGCCCCGATTCCACACGTCTGGAACTTTTCTTCTCTGATGAACAACCGAATGAGATTCTGGAAAGACGTGGCTTACCTTCGGGAGGTTATGCATGGAACGTGGAGGATGATGATACGAAAAAATGTACGGTTTATAGACGGATTGTGGACAATCAGTCAGAGAGATAAGGTTATTTATCGTGAGAAAAGACGAAAGCCGGAGAATAATTCCGGCTTTTATAGCTGTTTATTTATTACTTTTATCAGATAAAAGTATAGCCGAATCGTGCTCAACAATGTCTTTTTTACGACTGTAGTGCTAAAAATGTGATAATCTAATAGTAATGGAATAAAAAAGGAGGGATACTGTAACTTTTTTAATTCTGATTTTTATTATATTTGTATAGCCGTTGAAAGGTGCGTTCATTGAGACTAAATATCGAAAAGCGTTCAGCTTTTTTACGTAGTAACGAAACTACCAATTTCTTTACCCTCAGGGTAAATATTACAACACGTAAAATGACTGAACGCCTACGCTTGTTATACATATACTTTGCGTGGGCGTTCTTCTCATTTGTGTTGTAGGGATTGGTAGTTCCTGTTGCTACATTTGGGAAGAAAAAGGCTCACGTTTTTTATATCTATTCTTGACATAACATTCAAAACATATGAAAAAGATCTTCATTTTGGGTTTTATCGTAAAAGTGCGTTGCTTTTTTAACGAGTTAGTTTTCCTTTTTATTAATTAAAAAAAAAGACTACTATGGATAAGAAAATCGTAGGTGCCAACGCAGGCAAAGTATGGCACGCCCTTAATGAAGGCTGATGGAATATCGATTCCCGAACTTGCCCGGAAAGTAAATCTGAGTGTGGAAAGCACAGGCTCTGGCAGTCGGTTGGCTGGCTCGTGAAAACAAGGTAGTGATTGAACGCAAGAATGGATTAATTGAAATTTATAATGAAGGTCATTTTGACTTTTCTTTCGGATAAGTTTAATGAATATAATGCTGGTTAGGTTATATAATGAAAGAAACTCTCGATAAAAAAACTGAATTCAGTGATATTGAAAGCTTCTTTTTATTATATACCTTGTGTCAAAATGCCTTATTGAAGAGTAACTATAATGGAGTGTTCGCCCTTCTCTGTTATGATAATTACCTTATTTCTTTGTCAGAAACTTCTTAGTCAGCCACTTTCTTACAGGCTCATCATACAGCTTCAGACAGAGGTATGCCAACACAATGCTTCCGAAGAAGACACATAAGGCTACCGGCCATGACTGGGAGAAAGTGATATGTGGCTCTTTGCTCCATAACCAGGCATAGAACAGATACATGAAAGGATAATGTATGATATATACCGGATAGGATATATCTCCCAGGAATTTACAGATTATGGCAGTACCTTTATCTGTCGTTTTTCCGGAGGCACCCAGGTAGACAAGGATCGGGAAAAAATAAGAATGGTACATACAGAGTCATAAATACCATTCATCCACGGAATCTTCCATACCGCCGATATGTGGTATAGACAGTAGAACAGCAATCGCAATACTACATATCCAGAAAGCTCCTCTAATCTTGACCGGTTTAAAAATACGCGACATCAACAACCCGCGGAAAAAGCAAACAGCAAACGCAGAAATCCTCCGAGCAGATTATAATCCAGCAATGACCAACCTACACCTAAATGCCCATAACCGGAAAGATTGCATACAGCAAATGAAGCCAGTCCGATCGCCGCCAGAATGACAAGCACGGTCAGCTGTTTAGTCGAGAACCGGCGGATAAACAGGGCATACAGAATATTCCCTATATACTCGAAAACAAAGACCAACTCGGACCGTTCAAAGGATACATTTCTCCATTTCCACGAACTTCGGAACCCGAACCGGGTACAGCCGGAATCAAGAAAAGATTGAGAAGCAATGCAAGCATCACCATAGATATGCTGACCTGGGTACCGTCCCACTTCTCACAACCTTGTATACAAAACGTAATAGCACCTAAAACAGCTCCCAGGATAACCATTGGATGTAAACGGATTAACCTGCGTTTGAAAAAAAGTCTTTTGTGTTCATCGTTGTTTTCCAACGGTCGTCATAAGCGTAACCAACAACGAATCCCGACAGGATAAAAAGAAATCGACGGCCAATAGCCGTGATTGAACCGCTGGTCTATGGGACTTGTGGCAAAGCCTTCAAATATATGATACCATATAACCAAAAGAGCAGCGATTCCTCTCAAGCCGTCAAGGAGTTCATAATGGGGTTTACTATCTGCAAATGCAGCAGAAGAAGAGATGTTTTGCATGATAAATTTATAAATTAGATTATTATTTTGCGTATCACTGATGAGGGCCCAAAGTTACAGAAGTTAGTTATTAAAAAATTGTCCTACATCAAAATACGCCCCTACCAGAAATTATTTCCGGCTTCTAAGGCGGCTAAGTGTGGAAGGGTTATTCCAAGATAAGAGGCAATATATCCTAATTGTACCCGCTGGCATATCTGAGGAAACTGCTGCATAAATTCCTCATATCGCTCTTTTGGCCGACAAAGTCAGGCGATCTTTGTGCGAACGGTGTAAGCGTCGATATTCGTTCTGATGAATGATCCTTCCCCAATTAGCCAGTTCGATATTGGTCTGAAAAAGCCGGATCAAATCAGATAGTGCTATTTTATAGGCAACCACGTCCTCAAGCGTTTCCACAAATTCCTCACTCATCTTATTATAATATAATTCATCCATGCTGAATCTTATCTATAATGTTTCTCATAAAGTAGTCCTTAATAATTTTCTGTCAAGTACAAAAATAGGAAAAACAATTCTGCCCACAATAGATGCCGGTGAAAAAGGGGGTGTTTTATCGATTCGTTCACTAAGGAGGAGAGAAACCGGAGAGTGGGAACTGCTGCTGAAAGACAAAGAAGGTACATTTCATTCTTTGGTGAAATGTACCTTCTTTGATATCGGGAAGAGGCTAAACACGTGAGTATAGCCAGCTTATTCCGGAAATGGTATACATCAATTGACGTTGCTTACCTTGGATTCTGCTGTATATTCGGATTGGCATCTATTTCGCTTTGCGGAATAGGCAGGGCTATTCTCAGATCGGTAGCTTCTATCTTTTGTGCGTTAGACGCTTTCAAGGTCTCAAGATGCCAGCTGCCCTTGCGTTCAATAGCCAGACCATTGCGCAAGTAGTCATAGAAGACTTCCCCTTCGCCAACCAGTTCCTTGCGGCGCTCTTTAAGAATCCTGTCCAGAGTAAAAAGTCTCCGTTGATACTTGCTGACTGGTATCCGTGGTACGGCGGCTGATGATGTCATTCAGATAACCTTTGTGCTTCTTCAATATCCGTTCCTTTTTTCAGTCCCGCTTCAGCCGCGTTCAGATAGACTTCGGAAAGGCGGATGATGCAAATGTTATTAGTTTTGGGATCATCTCCGGTCTTGCCGGGGAACTTGGCAAGATAGACTTTCTCGTGCATGGCGGCAGCCGGAAGTCCGGTGTTGTTTTCGATGACAGATTCCTTTGTCAGGCAGTGGCGTACATCCTGGGGTCTTCATTCAGCAGGTTCAGGAAATCTTCCGACAAGATCAGATTATTCCAGTCGACCGTTGCTTCGTTGGCATAAACCATCGGAGCGCCCTCACCGCCCGTACCTCCTGAAGGTTCGGATAAAGTGATGTAAAGTTCGAATAATGATTCCGACTGGAAATCCTGCCCCCATACATTGGGATATTCCTCATCCGTAGCGGCATCATAAGCCTTCTGATATTCACCCATATTCAGATAGACTCTTGACAGTAATGCCTGAGCCTGCCCAGTAGTTTATATAGCCATTGGATGTCTCTTGTCTCAACCCGGACAGTGCATTGCTCATGTCGCTGACTACCTGTTCGTAGCATTGCGCTACAGTGCTGCGTGACGGTTTATGCGTGGGATCGGAAGGGGGAGGTCTCGATGGGTACTCCCAATGAAGCCCCCCTTGTCATTCGTATAAGGCATTCCGAACAACCGGGTCAGGTTGAAGAGGGAAAGTCCCCGCATCACCAGCGCTTCGGACTTGATGCGGTTCAATTCTTTAGTATCACTGCTTTGAATACTGCCCGACTCTATTTTCTGTATCAGATTATTCGTCTGTCGTATTACTTTATAAACAGTATTCCACGGCAGTACAATATTCAGATTATCGGAAGCGAGCACATTGTATTCATAATAGGGAGATACGCGTTTTCCGTCTCCTTTGGTGATACGTGCCTGTACATCGGCGGCACGGCAATCGCCGTAATACCAATAGTTGTCTCCGTAATAGCTATGGCCGGATGCCAGACGATAAATTCCGTTCAGAGCGATCTGGGCATCGTCAATGTTACGATGGCCTGTCCTGTTTCTACCGAGCTGGTGGTGTTAAGGTCTAGCCAGTCTGCCGAGCAGGAGCCTGTTCAGTAGAGCCATTGCTGTAAGTAGGTATATATGAATTCGTTTCATTATGTTGTTTATTTAGTTAGAATGATAGGGATGTTAGAATGATAATTGACTCCGAAACTGAAAGTACGCATGGCGGGAGCCTCGCAAAAAGACTTCACCGTTAACGGGTGTTTCGGGGTCATACTGTTTCCATTTGGCCCAGGTAAGCAGATTGTTTCCCGAGAAATATACCCGTACTTTGTCAATCATCGCTTTTTGAGTCCACTGGTTGGGCAGTGTGAAGCCGAGGGTAAAGTTTTTCAGGCGTAAATGGTCGGTGCTGTGGATATAGCGGGACGAGTTGGTGGAAGTAGCCGGTTCACCATATACGAAACGTGGGATATCCGTCTGATCTCCGGGCTTTTGCCAACGGTTCATCATGTATGCGGGCAAGTTGTATCGTGAACTGTAGATGGAACTGCTGCCGTTTTTCAATATAAGTTCCCAGTTTGTCGGACGAATATCCTCCCAGTGAATAAGTCAGTGTAAAGGTCAGGTCTATCCATTTGTAATTCAGAATATTGGTGAATCCTCCCGATACTTTGGGAGTAGCGGTTTTGTACGGAATGGATTCTGCTTTGGCAGCATCGGTGGTGAGTTCCCGATTGTAGCTTCCGTCTTCATTTTTGTATTCAGATAATATTGGGCAGAACCGGTCAGCGGGTCTACTCCGGCAAACTCTTTTACATAAAACGTATGATAGGGGAGTCCCACTTTATGGATGAACCATGTTCCCTCAATCGTCTGGTCTAATAGTCCGTTGAGTGAAACGATCTTATTCCGGTTATGGCTCAGGTTGAAAACACTGGTCCAGTTAAAGTCGTTGGAAACAACGTTCAGCGTACGCAATTCAAACTCTACTCCCTTGTTGTTCAGGCGTCCGATGTTACTTAAATAACTGGTAAATCCGGTAGTGGCGCTGATGGGGGAGACTGTAAAGCAAGTCTTTGGTATCCCGATTGTAATATTCCAGACTCGCAAAAATACGATTGATAAATGAAAGGTCGATGCCCAGATTCAGGCTGTAATTCTTTTCCCATGTCAACAGATCATTGGGTTGTGCCGATTCATACGATCCGGCTGCCTCCATATAGTTTTCTCCATAACTGTACAATCCTTTGTAGCCGTAGTATGAACCGGGCTGATTTCCGTTTACACCATACGAGGCACGTATCTTGACATCACTCAAAACCGGCTTTACGGCTTTCATGAAATTCTCGTTGCCTAAATGCCACATACCCGACACAGACCAGAAATTTCCCCAGCGGTTGTTGGGTGAAAGGCGTGAACTTCCGTCGCGACGGTAACTTCCGGCGATGTAGTAACGGTCGTCATAGTCATAATTCAGTCGTGATAGATAAGAAATCATCCGATAGGCTTGGGTGGCAGACTTGAAACTGTTCAGTACGGCGGCATTATCCGGTTCTGTCAGTTTATCACTGGGGAGTTTGGACTTTTCACCCGAAGCGTGGTCTGTCTGGTAGCTTTCTATTTCATAAGCCGCCAATACATCGAGATGATGTTTGCGGGCGAAAGTACGCACATAGTTCAGTGAGGTCGATGAGATCAGTTTGCCGTATTCAATGAAGCCTTTGGCTGTCTGGGCATCGCTTCCGCTTTTAGGACCTGCCGAGGCTCAAAGGGTTATAGTAGCGTGAATCCTTCTGGATAGTATAATCATAGCTTAATGTCTCTTTCAGTTTGAGACCTTTGATTGGCTCTATCGCTGCGTAACCGGTTGAAAACATACGTGTCATACGCACGCGGTTGTAATCGGTGAGTATGTCGCGCAACGGGTTCAGGCTGGTGCCGTCATAAGCTCCTACGTAGTTTCCTTCTTCATCACGCACCACCATGGAAGGTGTCATGGTCATGGCTACGCACAGGAAAGGGTTGATAGATGATCCGCGTTCCTCATTCATTTCCTGATTCATTTGCGAGAACATCATATTTGCTCCTACTTCCCCGTATTTGCCGACTTTCTGCGTAACGTTCAAGCGTGCTGAGTAACGGTCCAGACTGGAGTTTTTGGCCAATCCTTCCTGATTGTTGTAGCCGAGCGAGGCATAGAATGTAGAACGGTCGTTACCGCCGGAGACGGAAGCTTCATAACTCTGATGCATAGCGGTGCGGAGCAGCTCTTTTCGCCAGTCCGTGTATCCCATGGCCGGCTTATACGCATATGTGCCGATATTGGAACTGGCATATTCAGTCGGAGACTCCATGCCATTGTCTGTTGCGTAGTTCAGCAATCCTTCTAGAGCAGCTCTTCCCGTTGGTCACCGTTGAGGGTAGGGCGGAAGTCGACGGCCGCATGAGAGAAGCCGCCTGATACGTTCAAATCCACGCGTACCTTTCCGGTATTTCCTTTTTTAGTCGTAATCAATATGACGCCATTGGCGGCGCGGGAACCATACAGGGAAGCCGCTGCCGCATCTTTGATTACAGTTACGTTTTCAATATCCGACGGATTCAGCGTACTCATTATATTGGTCTTGGAATTGTTCATATATGCTGCATCAGGACCACCGGAACTCATACTCCCGGAAGTAACCGGTACTCCATCTATGACAAACAAAGGTTCTTGTGAAGCGTTGAACGATCCCATTCCTCTGATGCGAATACTTTGGTTGGCGCCCGGTTGACCGGAACTGCTGGTTATTTGTACACCGGTAGTCATACCTTGCAACTTTTGCTCAACGCTCATCACGGGCACTTCTTTCAGCATATCTGTACGCAGCGTATTGGCCGATCCTGTGAACGAGGATTTGGAGAAATTACCATACCCTGTTACTACTACCTCGTCAATATCCATCGTTTCGGGGATCAGTACTATTTTGAGTTCTTTCTCTTTTTGGGGGGACGCGTATTTCCTGTGTCTTCATTCCCACATAGGATACGACCAGCAGCTTGGTTCCGGTTTCCACGGACAATTGAAACTGACCGTTGATATCGGTAATCACTCCTTTGGTGGGATTCCCCTTTACACTGACGGTGGCACCGATAAGTGGTTCATTATCCTCTGATGATATAACAACACCGGATATGTTCAGTTGCTGAGCGGACGCATACGAAATACTCAACAAACAAAACAATAAGCTAAAACATAATGTTAACCTTTGATTAATCTTCATACTTTTATATTTAAAAATACATTTGCTATAAAGTCGATACAAAGGATATACCAATAGGATATAAAGAAATGCTGAAAGGATAAGATACAGATTAACAGCAGAGTTGAAAAAAACGATATTATTGGGGAGGTGTGGAAAAATGTGGAAAGGTGTGGAAAATATCCCCAATCATTGGTACGATAAATAGCGTGGCTATATGGATTATCGTACCGATAATGATTGGGTATATAGGTCTTACAATTTAATATCCCGGATTCTGATACTCGCTGCCGTTGATAATGGTAGCGGTAAAGGTCGTAGAAATGGGACGTAAAGCATAATTCGGATTAAAGAACCGTGCGAGATCCGGGTGAGTATCTTTCAGATAATCGGAACTCTTGAACATCCCTGTCCGTTTCAAATCGTAGAAACGGCAATATTCACCGCATAGTTCGCGTCCTCTTTCGTCTAATACGTTACGAACCGTCATGCCGCCCGTTAACGGATTTGCTCCGGCACGCCCGCGAACCTTATTCAGGTATTTGGCGGCATTCGCTCCTCCGTTCAGATAAATGTCAGCCTCTGCGGCAATCAGATAGACTTCCGCCATACGCATGATAAACGTAGCGTTTAAGTTTCCGTTTCTTTGTTTGGAGGCGTTTGCAACGTAATAGTTACTGCTGTTGTGCTTGTTTAGTGACGGATAATAGTAACGGAACAGATTCTCGCTGGTACCGTCGTTCTTGTAATTCCCAGTTACATTTGTATACGAGTAGTTCATGTTCACATTGTTGTTTGCATCACTGTAGACATGGTTGTAATCAATCAACAAATAGTCGGTCTTGTGCTCATTCTGTTTTTCCGTAGAATAATCCGCATCCTGCGGCATGATAAATTTAATGGCCGGATCACCTTTCTTCAGAGCTTTTGCCGATGACTGTTTCGTCTTTATCGTACATGTGTACGGCACTTTCGTCCCAAGTATAACTTTTATTGGCCTTCCATTGGGTAGTGAATGACTGGTGGAATCTGGGATCTAACGTGCCGTCATTCTGTACATACAGATTCAGCAAGTGTTGCGTAGGCATGAAGATGCCGCTGATGGAGCCTTCCCATGTCAGTCGTGTTTCCTGATTGTCTTCACGGGCACCGAACTTATTGATGTCACACAGGAAATACTCGTCATTGCGGTTTAGCTTGTAGTTACCGTTGCTCGAACCGTGTCCGTCCGTGCCTGCATACCAGCGATGTTTCCAGAGCGCTTCCTTGTTTTCCCAGTTATTGCTTTCTTCGAATACTTCACTGTATGTAGGATACATATAAGTGTTGTATTTCCCGCCACCCGATTCGCAGTCGGAGATCAGGCTGTAAAAGCTGCGTCGAAGCTTCCTGCAGGTATTCCGTGCTTCCATACTCGTAGGTTTGCAGACAGGCTTTTTGCCAAAAAGCCGAGAGCGGCTTTCTTGGTCGGAGTGGTAGTCGTGGCATGATTCCCGATTGACAGCCATTCGGATGCGAATCTCAGGTCGGGCAGGATGACTTCTTTGTAGATAGTCATCGGGTCGGTGCGGACAGGAGAGTAGTTAAAGGCTGGTTTCCGGTTCCGTAAGCATGGTTACCCCTCGAATTGTTCCACTGCGTTGAAGTAATAGACAGCTCTCTCATGAAGCGGGCTTCGGCAACTTTCGCATTCCGTTCCTCTTCTGTGGCGTAGGGAGGCTTGTCGCCTAAGGCGATGGCTTCGTTGCAGGAACCTATTCCGTCGTATGTCCCGTTCCACCAGTTATTGATGTAGGTCGTGTTGGGCGATGTTCCGGCGAAAAACCAGAACCATTCGGTGTAGCTTGTCGATTGGTTAGCCTTGTACGTCCAGAGGTCCGTATCCCCTTCGGTCAGCGACATCCAGTCTGCGGCACCGTAGTAAAACCTTTCCATTGCGAAGTAGCACTGGTTGATCAGTGTTTCGTATCCCTCGGTCGAGGTAGCCAATGTTTCATTGGTAAATGCGCCCGGGTTGTACTCTTCCAGCGAGCAGGAATGCAGGAATAGTGCAGACAGCAGGACAGAGCAAAAAACTGTTTTTAAATGTATACTTTTCATTATCATTTTCTTCTTTAATTAGAATGTGAGATTAACTCCAAATACAAATTGCCGATAGGTGGGAAACGCGTCCGAACCGTTCGTTTCGGGGTCTGTGTCCTTCAGTTGCTTGTCTTTCACAAAGATGAACGGATTGTAGGCCGTAGCGTAGATGCGGCATTTCTCCATCAATACCTTGCGGGAAATGTTGGCGGGGAGGGTATATCCCAAAGTGATATTCTTGATCTTGATGAAGGAGCCGTCGTGTACTCTCAGCGAAGGATATACCGTTTTTTGTTCGTCTCCCGTTCCGGGACGCGGGAAGTATGCGCCCTGATTGTCCTCTGTCCAGTAATCCACGCCTGCCAGCTGATTCTTGGTCACACTTTGCTCTGCGGTATAGTAGCCGAGCAGGTCACTGTTGATTGTCTGCCCGTAGCGTGCCATTGCAAAGACGGATAAATCGAAGTTCTTGTAGGTGAAGGAGTTGTTCAGTCCGATGATCCAATCCGGATTCGTATGTCCCAGAATTTGTCTGTCGTCGGTGCTGTATTTATGTACTCCGCCGTCTCCGTTTTTATCCACTGTCTCTATCTTGATAAATCCCGGATTTACGCCATACGCATCCAGCGTCTCCTTTGGAGTGTCACTTCCCCAGATTCCTGCATATTTATAGCCGTAAATGGCATGAATCGGTTCGCCGGTAAACAGGTTCTCGGAGATCAGGTCACCGTCGGGCAAGCTTGTCTATCTTCTCCTTGCTCCAGGTGGCGGACAGGGTCGTGTTCCATGTAAAGTCCTTGTGCTGTATATTGTGGGAGTTCAATATCACTTCCACGCCCTGATTGCTGGTTTGGGCGATATTCTGCCAGATAGACAGAGGAGAACCCCATCCGGTCAGTCCGCTGGTGATGGGCAATATACGCTTGAATAATAAACTTTGGTGGTTGTTCTGAACCATTCAATGGAACCGTCGATGCGGCTGTTCAGTATGCCGAAGTCCAGACCGATGTTCCAGTTGTACGATTTTTCCCAACCGAGGTCGGCACTGCCGTAAGTCTCCGAGTATTGTGTGAAAGGAACGATTTTTCCATTGACGGAGACTCCGCTGGCAGAATATACGTAGGCTTGTGTAGTGGTGCTGTAAGCGTCTGTTCCGCCAGAGTTGCCTGTGATGCCGTAGCTGACTCTCAGTTTCAGGTTGTCCAGCCAGCTTCGTGTCTTTTCCATAAAAAGCCTCGTCGGAAATTCTCCAGGCTATGGCGCCTGCCGGGAAAGCATCCCATTTGTGTCCGGCGGAGAATTGTGAGACACCGTCCCAACGGGTGGAGAAGTTGAATAAGTACTTGCTCTTGTATGAATAGTTGAGGCGGAAAGCAAAAAGACATTTTCTGTGTCTGTGCGAAGTCCGATTCCACATGTGGGGAGGAAACCCGAAGTCAACCGCCAGAACGACCATTGGTCTACCATTTGTCCGCTTGCGGCAGCCATGTTGCTTTCCGACTGGTTCTTGTTCCACGAAGTGATTAAAGAACCTCCTACCGTATGCGCTTTGGCAAGGGTTGTGCTGTATGCCAGAATGTTTTCCCACGTGTAATTCCATGCGTTGTCATTGGTGATGGAAGCGTGAGGCGAACCTGCATAACTCGGACGGTTGGCGTTGCATTGGTTTCCCCAGTATTGTCCTCGTCGGGAATGGTTCAATGTCCCGTTGATCCGGCTGGTGAATGTGAAATCTTTGAGAGGAGTCGCTCGACATACCCGCTCATATTCAGGTAAGTGGAACGGGTGTTGTTCGCATATTGATTCTCTATGAAATCTCCCATCGGCGAATACTGCCCTGTGATATATTCGTGATTGATCTTGCCTTCCTCATCATAGGCATCCCCCAACGGGAAAGCGGAGAGGGAGGGTAAACGTGTTTTTCACGCCGGAATTCAAATCACGGTACACCAGATTGGAGGTGAAACCGACTTTCGCCCACGAAAAGAGTTGCTGGTCGATGTTGAGCCGCAAAGAGTACCGGTTCAGATTTTCATTGCTGAGCAGGCCTTCTTCCCGGTTGTAGAGGTCGAAGCGAATATCCTTGTCTTTTCCGTTCCGCTGCTTACCGAAAGGCTGTACTTTTTGTGTGGTAGCTGTATTGCCGGAAACTTCGTCTACCCAGTCAATCCATTTTCCGGCATTATACGCATCTGTAAAGCCTGCTTGCCCAGTAGGGCAGACATATCGGAAGGGAAATCACCGTTCTTATATCGGTATGCCTCTTTCTGGTAAGTCACCCATTCATCCTGAGTCATTCCGTGTTTGTAGTTGGGCGATCCGCTGAAGCCGTAATACGCGTCAAAGTTGATTGTGGCTTTTGCCTTCTTTTCTCTTTTGGTGGTGATAATCACAACACCATTTGCTCCTGCCGAACCGTAAATGGCGGTGGATGAAGCATCCTTCAGAACATCGACACTTTCAATGTCGGAAGGGTTGACCTGACTATAGCTTCCGGGGATTCCGTCGATAATAAACAGTGGCTCGTTATTGCCATATATGGAACGCGAACCACGCAGCAGGATGCTGACTTCACCGCCTACCTGTCCCGATGTTTTGGTGATGTCCATGCCGGGTATCTTTCTTGAAGGGCTTCCATCACATTACTGGTAGGAGCAGCCAGTACCTCGGCACTTTTGACAGAGGTTACCGCTCCTGTCAGATCCCGCTTTTTGACGGAGCCGTATCCTACTACTACCACTTCGTCAATCAGTCGTGCATCTTCCACCATTGTGATTTCAGTTTGCTTTTATTACGTGTGCTGACTTCCTGTTCTATGTATCCCATATAAGATACTTTGAGTACTGCGTTGGGCGACACACGCAGTGTGAAGAGTCCGTCTACATTTGTAATGGTTCCGTTGTTTGTGCCTTTTTCTACAATATTAGCTCCGATTATCGTCTCTCCCTGAGAGAGTTTTTCACTACGCTGGAGATGGTTCTGCTCTGTTGGGCGTAGACTTGTGTGGCTCCGATTACCAATATTCCCCCTGTTAAAAGGAGTAGCAGGTAGAACCTTATCATATAAACTGTCTTTAGGGTAACGTATGTCCCTATGTTTGTTTTATCAGAAAATGATTTCATGTTTTTTGTTTAATTGTATGTTCACTAATTGGTTTTTGAATAGTTAAATCTCTGAATGATTTAAATCTATGTTCCGATTATACCGATTTGATTTACTCCATAGGCTATTAGATTTTATTGGTTAAAACTGCGATTGTACCGTGAATTGACGGTCAATCTCTGAGTGTATGTATTTGATGTGGCGCCACTATCAATATCAGTTTATTTAGACTGATTGGACAAAAATAGGCATAGAGCGTTGTGGATTGAAAAAAAAAAGTTGACTTTGAATCGGAATGGGTTGATTTTTACTATCTTTGTCTCAATGTAATCACATAAAGAACAATAATATGGATGTCGAAGTAAAAAATAAAGCAAACAGGAGGCACGTCGGACATAACCTGCAAAAGATCCGTGTTTATTTTGGTATGAAGCAGGAGGCTTTAGCGGCTGATCTTGGTGTAAATCAACAGGTCATTTCAAAGATTGAAAAACAGGAGGAAATCGAAGAAGGGCTTCTAAATCAAATAGCTTCTGTATTGGGGATATCTGCTGAGGTGATTAAGGATTTTGATGTTGAGAAGGCAATATATAATATCAATAACATTAGAGATAACACCTTTGAACAAGGAGCTACATCAATAGCCCAGCAGTTCAATCCATTGGATAAAATCGTGGAATTGTATGAACGTCTGCTGCAAAGTGAGAGAGAGAAAATTGAATTATTAAAGAAAAAGGTGATTATTATTAGTTGATTAACTAATTTAACTAAGAAATAAATATTATGGAAACAGAAACTTATACAAACAGTTCACATTTGGGGCGTAAAATAGAAAAAGAATACGCCGTCTTCGTGGTATGACTCAAACGGATTTGGGGGAGTTGCTAGGGGTGACAAAACAGGCTATTTCCAAAATGGAACAAGCGGAAAAAAGATAGATGATGAGAAGTTAAAACAAGTGGCTACTGCATTGGGGGTTACAGAAGAAGGCTTAAAGAAATTTACAGAAGAAACTGTATTATACTATACAAGCAATTTCTATGAGAACTGCCATGTAAGCGCATCTAATATAGGGCCTATTACTCATGTGGAAAATCTCAATCATTTTTCAATGGACCAAGCTGTGAAACTATTTGAGGAGTTACTTAAAATCGAAAGAGATAAATATGATAAGGGAAAAGAGGAAAGTGCTAAATAATAATAGGTTTATCCTTTTCCTTATTTAGGATTCTTAGAAATATATGATAAAAGCTCCATTTAGTTGTTCGGACATTGAAGAATAACTAAATGGAGCTTTAATTTGATAGATATCCTATAAATGTGTTCTAATCAAATAATTGATAGAAGTCAGCAATTGAATTATTGCTTCTTGCCTATCATTTAAAATGGGTTGAATGATTTAATAATGGGCTAACCGATACGCAAAAAGAACTAAATCGTCCAAATATGAATTCAAATCATATAAATCTAAAAGTCGTTTATTGGATAAAGAATTCCTATACTAAATTTAGCTCCGGCTTGTGCAATAAATAATCTCTTTCAGTACATAAATTAATTCGTCCGACTATAGCCGGACGCAAGTTTGCCTATAGCCGACGTTACGTTTGCCTATAGTCGGACGCAAAGTTGCCTATAGGCGGACGAATTAATTTATGCACCCGCGGATATTATTTTTTATAGAGAAAATGTTTATTGTGTTCGTCTGTAATGATTGCAGTAACTCGAAAGTAGATTCAAGAAACATCAATAGAGTAAAGTAACTCAATCACTCTACTGCATGAACTAAATAATTTATCTCATTAGAGTACATAAATGATCCAAGCAATATGCCATGCAAGTGGTTGATGATAAAAACGAAAAAATGGCTTGTAATATTCGTTTGCTTAAAAAAACAGACTCAACGTATCTTAATATTATTTCTGACAGTAAGGACAGTAATAGACAACTCCACCACTTGATGTCTCTTTTATAATCGGATTACCGCATTGGGGACATGGCTTACTCAGTGTATTTTTTGGATAAAATGGTTTTATAATTTCCATGATTGCCGAATATATCCATTTCTGTATCTCTGCCTCCTTGTAGAATCATGTTTTTAGAGTCATTTTAATCGATTGCAATAAAGCCGATTTGTCTATATCTGTCAATGAATTTATTTCTCTTTTAGGATTAATTTTGGCATTGAATAGTATATCCTGCAAAACTCCGTTTCTAAGCCAGGAATACGTTGTTCTGTTGCCAATAATACTTTTACAGATGATTTTGGCTTCACCCCCAACACATAGCTTTTCAAAATATTGTTCGTTGAAATCATCGCTTAGTGGTGATAAGTTATCTAAGTTTTTTCTTGTAATATATATCATTATATATTCCAGTATATGCTGCTATTACGCCAAACATCCCTACCGTAAATGTCAGATAAGTATTGTTGTCAAGTGCGAGTAATAGCTGGTAATTGTTTGGCATTTTATTTGAAATGGTGCCATATTTCAGATTTGTCCCATCTCCGAAACTAATCTTAGTTTCTTTATCTAAAATAATATCGACATACATTCCGGAAGCTCATTGATGAATTGATTCTCCTTCAATGAGTAGTTCGCTATATGTAGGGGATCACCAAAATAGAACGTATTCTTGTGGAATTTTGTCGCATTGAATACCTCTGTGATGACTCTATCTTTTAGAGTCTCATTTATTTGTTTGCTTAATGTCTGATTTTCCGGTAATTCTTTCATGATATGTGGTTTAAAGTATATGCTGCAAATATAGGGAGGATATAATTTCAACCGTTATCTTAAATTGCTATCTTGTATAATGATTGACTATGTTATTAGACTAGTGAACTTTGAAATTTATATCTTTGTTGTCTTATGTAATGATATAGCTTTTAGCCTAGAACAATAGATGCTGTAATCTGTGAATAAGGATCTGATAATTGTGAACTTTGGTGATAATGACACTTGAAATTTGATAGGTGAATTTGATTAATAAAAGTAGATAACAGATGGATATTGAAAAAATTGGTTACATCAGCTGTTACCGGATATATCTCAAGACTGATTATTTATCTCCTTTTTATAAATGAAGTGGATAAAGAATCTTAAACATGGATGGATTAGCAGAACTTGATGCTTTGAGCAGACAAAAAATAATGCAGAGGTTAACACTGCAATATATTTGCTCTTAGGGAATATTGAAAAGGCAAGAACATGCTATAAATAAATAAAAAAGAAAAAAAGCTTTCAAGAGTTTTCCTATATGTAGATTTATGAACATGACAGAAAAATAAGTTGATAAGTAAAAGATGTGAATCAGGGAGTTTTGTTGAAGGAAAAGACTACTTCAAAAATGATATTGAATCGATTTAAAGTATGAATAGTAATTGCAAACAAAACTTCATCATAGTCACTTTTTCATAATACTCTATTACACAAATGAATACAATGCATCTTCTTTTTTTTTGATATTATGTTTTCTCTCTGTATATTTGAATGTAGCAATCATGCTTTTCTATCTATGATATTGATTGGCACATATGGTGCGACAAATAATTCACATAATGTGCAATAGCTGCTGCACATAATATGAATTAGCTGTTGCACATTAGTGTGAAGCTAGCATAAAGACGTAAATTTTTTATAGAATAACAATTTCAAATCAGCAGACTATGTGTCTGTTTGCATTAAAAAAGAATAAGAAGATGCGTTGTAACAGGCTGAGCAGTTGAATGATAGATGAAAATATGATTTGCTGACAAAGTTTTATTTTATTCATAGCTGCATAGCAATAGGTTTAACGGTGTGAAAGTGGTTAGTTATCTTTGTGTGATTGTTTGATGCAATGTGCCCATTTGGCTTTTCAACGAAAGATTTGGTCAGTGGGATGGAAGATTATTGCCTGCAGCGTAGAACTGAAATGCTCGAATCTTATTGAAAAAGTTGAAAATGTAAGAAATGTGGATGATCAGATTTGGAATTTTAGTTATTATAGTGATAATGATATTATAAATATCAGAAGATTTTGCAGACATCTGAATATTCCCAAGGAAAAATGTCCGGCTTTTTCAAAATGTCTGATATAAAAGCGGTATTCGGACTCACCATTCGCATACCTTTAGTTCTAAACTATCTGTTTGGCGGTATGTGACCAGCTAATGCTGCTATTATGCAGTGTTCTATTGTATAGGTGTGTACGCTTTCTGCCTTGAGCAGAGTTTCTAAAACCAGAATCGCTAGTAGGTCTTTTAAGATTCGAATGTGATTTGTTTAATGGTTATGAGGGCAGGCACAAGCCTGCCCTCTTTTCAAATTTAAAGGATATCACAATCCTATTTTTTTATTTGAATAAATAATAATAATTGCTTGCGGCAAAAGAGCCAGAAACCGGAGACTGGTTCAATAATACAACCGATTATGGTAAGCAGTAAAATAGAATAACCTAAAAATACGGGTGCCGGTTTTTGTTCTTTTCTGATATAATATTGAAGTGTTTGCCCCAAAAGGATAAGTATTATTCCACAGGTCAAGAACCAAAAGGCGAAACCTTGACTATAATTCTCCCCAATAGAATTTACTAATCCATTTCTGAGCATTTCCGAAAAAAGCATCTTTTCCGATAAATAGTGCATAAATCGTATGAATGATTCCTGTCGCTGTTAAAAATGTCACTATATTTCCAAAGTTTCATGTTCTTATTATTTATATACTTAGTTAATGTCGCAAATATAAAGGATAGTAAGACACGGGTATTGGATGAATTCGACTTTTTTATTTTGTATAAATAATAGTAGTCTCATTATCGGGTGGTAATGATAAAAGAAATTTGGAGTACTACCGGATAACTTTTCACTTCTCTTGATAAATGAAGCATCATAATATCCGGCTTTTACTGCTACTGATAAAGGTTGTCGAATGATTCGTTCCTCAATATTTTAATCG
>VOFG01002208.1_pt1 | contig 38772 bp, 46 predicted proteins | sample 5384171 | NCBI WGS metagenome assembly VOFG01 (sample SAMN12384726, study PRJNA508395) | human gut metagenome | isolation source: healthy gut F | host: Homo sapiens
ACACGGCGGAGCCGGAGCCGGTCATCTGCGCACCGTACGCGCCGTAGGTGTACATCATGGAGCGGATATAATTGATGTCGAAATGCTTCTGCATGACGACAGGCTCAAACACGTTGCACAGGCTGCCGCCGATGCCGAGCAGATCGCCCTTCTGGAGGTTCAGCTGCATGACCTTCTGATCCGGACGCTTTTCGATGAACGTCTCGTCGAGCGCCTGATACAGCTCCGGCGTGGAGACGGAGAAATCCGGCTTGCAGATCACGACGAAGAACTCCGGCGCGGGCGGGAGCCGCGTCAGCAGCTCGCCCTTCCCTTCGACCAGCGCCGTGCCGCCCATGACGCAGAACGGCACATCGGAGCCGACCTGCGCGCCAAGTTCGCAGAGCGCAGGAATGGACAGCGGGCTGTCATACGCGCGGTTCAGCGCGCGCAAAACTGCCGCCGCGTCGGCGCTGCCGCCGCCAAGACCGGCCTCGAGCGGAATGCGCTTGTTGATAAAGATTTCCAGCCCCTCCGGGGTCTTGCCGGTGCGGGCATAAAACGCTTCCGCGGCCTTCCACACCAGATTGTCCCTGTCCTGCGGCAGTCCGCAGGTGACAAGTTCCGGTTCGGTCGTTTCCGCCGCGTCCGGCGGCAGGATCTCGCGGTAGCAGTGAACCTGCCAGCCCTCGCAGCCGACCGTGACATGCACATCGTCGTGCAGGGAGACGGTCTGCATAATGGATCGCAGATTGTGATACCCGTCTTCGCGCTTGTCCAGAACATCCAACGTCAAATTGACCTTGGCAAATGCACCCTCGGTGAATTCCTTCATTACGCCTTGATCTTTCTGCCTTCCAGATAGTAGCGTTTCTCGCGGCTGTGGCCCATAGAAAAAGTCTTTCTGGGCAGAACGCCGTCGGCGATAACGCCTCTGAACAGCTGGCTCTTTTCCATGGCGGGCAGCAGGAAGCCGATGGCGTTTTCCTGCTTGGCAAAGCCGATGAGCGCATCGTCGTCATGGATATAGTCGATCTCACCCGCGTTTTCCTTCAGATAATCATCAAGGAAGTGCTGCAGAATGCCGACAGCCAGTTCACCCTTGCTCTTGTCGAGCACGATGGTGCCAGACTCTTCGCCCGCGTACCATTTAACCGGGAAGCCTTCGGCACCTGCGCAGGCCTCTTCAAGCGCTTTGAGCAGCTTCTTCGGCTCGGTTTTGAAGATCACACGGTGGATGGGCTCGAAGACCTGTGCCGGGTCGTGGATATTCTCAAGTTCCACGAGTGCATAGCGCGCCGGATGGTTGGAGAGGTCAACACCGGGATTGTTCTTCTTAAGTTCTTCGTAGCAGGACTTTGCGGTTGCGAGGGAATGGTTGCCGTCGCCGACAGCAAAAACCATGGGCGTACCCTTGAGGCCGGTGTACTTCTCACCGACCGCAGCGGTATATTCGGTCAGCGCTTTGTTGAAGTCTTCTACATCCTTGCCCTCAACAAGCCAGCCGGTAATATGACCGCCGTCTTCCATGAGATCGAAGTCGTAAAGCTTTTTGAGCGAGTCCTTTTTCGCGGCAATCGGCTCGATCAGCTTCTTGTCGTGGTCGTCGCAGAGCATCAGCACATGCGGCAGTTCAATGGGAGCGTCGCGGCGGACTCTCTGACGAGGCGGGATGCGCTCGGGAACGGTGCGCTCGGTGGCGCGGATGGCGCTGGTCGCGCCGGGGGTATAGTCATAGGCATCGAGATCGACCATACCGACAAGGCCCTCACGGACGGAGCCGTTCTCCAGCGTGCGCTCGACATAGACGAAGCTGTTGGGGTAGTCGGTGAACACGCCGTCTTCCATATACTTTTTCATGGTGGCGTTGATCTCGGCGGTGTGCTTCGCTTCCTTCTCGGTGCCAAGCTCGGCTTCGGGGAGGATGAGGTTGATGGTGGACACAGCACCCTCGGCATTCTTGCGCACACGGTCCCAGTACGCCTGATCGGACGTGAACTGGTCGCAGGCAATGACCGCCCACTTTTCCATATGGTCTGTTTTGGGCATCAGGATATCAGCGGGTAAAAATGCGTTCATCTTGAATCACCTTTCACATTAAATTTTCATATCAATCAGGCCATAGCGGCCTTGATTCCATTGAGAAGTTCGTTGTAAGTCTCAAACGCGGGCAGCTGGGGATAGTCGGCCTTGATCCTGTCCGTCGAGCGGAAGAGGAAGCCGGCCTTGCTGGCCAGGATCATTTCCAGATCGTTGTAGCTGTCGCCGGAAGCAATGGTCTCAAATCCCATGGACTGCAGCGCCCGGACGGTCGTAAGCTTGGAATGCGCGCAGCGCATTTTGATGCCGCAGAGCATCCCGTCCTCTGTCGACCTCGAGCGAATTGCAGAAGATCGTCGGCCAGCCGAGCTTTTTCATGAGCGGCTGCGCAAATTCTTCAAATGTGTCGCTGACGATGATGGCCTGCGTCTGCGCGCGCAGCTCGTCCAGAAAGTCCTTTGCGCCGGGCAGCGGGTCGATCTGCGCGATCACGTCCTGAATCTGCTTCAGGCCCAGCCCGTGCTCGCGCAGGATGTCCATGCGCCAGCGCATGAGCTTGTCATAATCCGGCTCGTCGCGCGTGGTGCGGCGCAGCTCCGGGATGCCGCTGACCTCGGAGAATGCGATCCATATCTCGGGTACGAGAACGCCCTCAAGATCCAGGCAGGTAATATACATCGGTATGTCCCTCTGCTGAAAAAATTTTTGGAAGCCTAAAAAAATAAAAGGCTCTATGTTCATTATACAAAATCCTGCCGTAAAAGCAACAGGTATTTCAAGTTTTTTGCCGAGGACGTATGAAGCGGCCGATCCGTGCCATACTATCTTTGATTCTAAAATCAAGGAGATGGACGTATGGACACACTTTGTCTGATCCTCGCCATTATCGGCGCTGTCAACTGGGGGCTTGTGGGCTTTGCGCGGTTCGATCTAGTCGCGTGGATCTTCGGCGGCCAGACCGCAGGCGTCAGCCGCGTGATCTACGCGATCGTCGGCATCGCGGGGCTCTGGTGCATCACGATGCTCTTCCGGAAGCGCAGCCGCCCGGAGGCATAAAAACAGCGGACGCGGGAGGTTCCTGCGTCCGCTGTTTTTTATAATTATTTGATGTTGCAGCGCACGATGCACTCGTAGCTGACGCCGTTGTAGGTCGTGGAGACATAGGCAGTGCCCTTGCCCTCGGCCTTGACGACGCCGGTGCCGTCGACCGAGCAGATGGACAGGTCGCTCGAGACCCACAGAAGCCCGGTGATCTTATTGCCGTCCGCGTCGCGCAGGGAGATCTGGAACGTCTCGCCCTTGACGCCCATGGTGACGTCGCTGTTGCTGATGGTGCAGGTGCCCTCGGTGTCGCTGCTGTCTTCAAAATTGCAGCGGACAATGCAAGTCAAATCGCTGCTGCCATCAACTGTGGCTTTTACCGTCGTCGTGCCCTTGCCCTTGGCGGTCAGGACGCCGTTTTCAGAGACGGTGACAATCGATTCATCGCTGCTCTGCCATGCGATCCGTGCGCCCTCTGGTGCGCCGGTCACGGAGAGGGTATACTGCTCGCCCGGGTTCAGGAACGTCAAATCGTCTTTGTTCAGCGCCAATTCTGCCGGTTCCTCTTCCGACGTCTCTGCTCCAACATACGCAAAGTCACAGGTCACGAGGCACTGAGCCGTCTGCTCGCCGCACTGGGCGGTAATGACGGCGGAGCCTGCGTTTACAGCGACGATCTTGCCCTGTTCAGAGACAGTCGCAACCGCTTCGTCGCTGGACGAGAATGTGACGGACTCGGTGCAGTCCTCGGGGGTACGCGTGAATGTGATGTTGAAGAAGCGGCCCGCCTCCTCAAAGGTCACGGTCGGCGCGGAAAGCGTCAGACTGGTGCAGCTTACGCCGGCCTCCTCCTGCGCGGGCTCAGCCGTCTGGTCATGCTGCTGGTCTTCTTCATTCATGTATCGGTTCTCGTCCGGCTGTGCCGATTCGGCAGGCTGTTGGACTGTCGCCGGTTCTTGCTCCGGCTGCGCAGGCTCGGCGGCCTGCACAGGCGCTTCGAGTGTTGCCTCGCGGTACAGCGGCGACCAGCCGAGGCGGCTGAACGCCAGCAGCGCTCCGCCCAGCACCGCAGCGCCGAGAATCACACAGAGGACGATCATCGTCCACTTGGGGATGGCATAAGGACTGGCTCCGGCCGTGCTCTGTACGTCAGACGGCTTTGATGCAGCGCCGGTGCGCAGGCGCTTGCCCGCATAGCCTCTGGCCGCTTTCGGCGCGCCCGGCTCCTGCCGCAGACGCCTGCCCGGCGCGGGACGCTCCGGTGCCGGTGCGCTCTGCGCGGCCTTTTCCGGTGCGGCAGCCGTGCGTTCCGGCTCTGCAGAACCCGTCTGGCCCGCCGCAGCACGTCCGCACAGCGGACACTGCCGCAGGCGCGCATCGTACGCCGTACCGCAATATTCACAGGTTTTTAATTCCATACATGGGCCTCCGTCTATCGTGCTCCGCCTTTCCGTGCAGCGGAGCATTGCGTTTATTCAGACTCAGGAGACAGTATATCACAGATTGTTACAGATTCCAAGTGGATGGGCCAAGATATTGTATTGCATTTTTTATGAAAATGACATAGAATAAAGATGTGTTTGTAAAGGAGGCGAATGGTTTGCCAGAACTGAAAATGATATCGCCGCTGCTGACGAACATGGAAGTCGTCAAATGCATCAGCGTGCGCGGCGGTACATCTGTCTATATCGTAAAGAGCACAAAAAGCAATCAGTCCTATTATCTGAAGCATATCTGCATTCCGGAATCGCAGAAACAGGTTGACGCGCTGATGTTCACCGGCGCGGCTGCCACAGTCGAGGACGCGCAGAATTATTACAAGCAGGTTGCCGCCGATTATCAATCGGAACTCGAGACGCTTGAAAAGCTTTCCGCCAGCCCGAACATCGGCTGCTACCGCAGCTATCAGATCGAGCCGAAGGAGGATGGCGTCGGCTTCGAGATTTATCTGCTGGCCGAATACCGCCAGACACTTTCCGAGGTGCTTGCCGAAACGCCCATGACGCAGTCGGGTGCCGTTAATCTTGGCCTGGATCTGTGCAGCGCGCTTTGCAGTTTGCGCGAGGCAGGACTCATCCACCGCGACGTCAAGCCGTCGAACGTGTACTTAAGCAGTTCGGGGCACTATCTGCTGGGCGATCTCGGCATTGCAAAGATTGACGAACTGAAATACTGCTCCATGCCGGAAAACATGCTCAGCTCCTACTCCGCGCCGGAGCTGTTCAGCCTGCTCGGCACGCTCGAGCCGACGACCGACATTTATTCCGTCGGCATGATCCTCTACCGCATCTATAACGGCAACCACGGCCCGTTTGAGGACGAAAAAACTTCCGCCCGCGCCGCGGACAAGCTGCGTGTGACCGGTGAACAGCTGCCGGCTCCCATGTATGCGGATTATGAAATGGCGGATATTCTGCTGAAGGCCTGTGCGTTCAAGCCCGAAGACCGCTATCAAACTCCGCAGGAACTTCAGGAGGCGCTGCTGGAATACGGCAAGCGCAATGAAGCCTCCGATGCGCTGATCGTCCCGCCCCTTGAGGGAGAACCGGAGAAGATCGACCCCAGCGCTGAAGAGGAGGTCGAGCCGGTCCAGTTCGCTGACACCGAGCAGATGGCAGATGATTTCAAGGAGAACTTCTCTCCGGATACAGCCATGCTCAACGCCATCATCGACGAGGTGCATCGCGGCGAATCAGGACAGGTTCCCCTTGATCTGGATGAGAATTCGCAGGACGCATCCGAGGACGATGCAGACGAGTCCACGCCCGATGGAGACGGTGAAGAGGATGAACTGAAGATCAATCTGCCTCCGCGCGGACAGCGACGGAAGAAAAAGGCGTCCATGCCAAAATGGATTCTGCCGGTTCTGATCGGCGCAGCTGCGCTGGCTGCGATTGCTGCGGCAGTATGGTTCTTTGTGATTGTCCCGTCTGTGACACGCGTTGACTCTGTCGCCGTGACAGACATCGGCACCGATTATCTGACCGTTCAGATTGAATCCGGCGAGGAAAGCGGCGCATTTGATGTCACCTGCTCCGACGCCTACGGCAACCAGAGCCGGAAGGCCTATACGACAGGCGAAGACATGACGTTCGATTCGCTTATGCCGGGCACCCAGTACACGATTGAAGCTGTCCCGCTGGAGGGCAAAAAGATGACGGGTTCCTACTCCGCCACCGCTTCGACCTTCGCCGAGACAAAGATTCTGAGTTTCACCGCTACGCCCATCTCCATCACACAGGCTGAACTGAATTTCATCATTCAGGATGGGCCTGATTTCGACAGCTGGACCGTTTCGTACGAGGCCGCAGGCGTCGAAGCCAAGACCGTTACCTTCTCTGGACATTCGGTCGTCATCAGCGATCTGCTGTCCGACTCGGAATACACGTTTACGCTGCTTGCTCCCGATAATACGCTTCTGACCGGTGCAATCAGCACCCCGCTCTCGACCGTACCGACCGTCGAACTGCTGCCCGACAGCGTGACCATCGCGCTTTCGAGCTCCTCGGCCATCCTCACCTGGCAGTATGACGGCGACGCGCCGGAAAAGTGGGTCGTCACGATCAAGGACAAGGCCGGCTTCGAGGAGACGAAGGAGGTCACGGTCCCGAACGTCACGTTTGACGATCTGGTCTCCGGGACGGAGTATGAGATCGTTATCTCCGCGCCGACGATGCTCTCGAGCTACGCCATGAGCGTCACGCCGACCATCACGAAGGTCACGGGTTCAAATCCGCCGACGAAACAGACGAGACAGGCCGGACCATCAACGTCAATCTCAGCTGGGCCTGCGAGACAGAGCCTGCCGAGCCCGGCTGGGTAGTGACCTACACGCTTCAGGACGTGGAAAACGCCGAGCCGCAAACCCTCGAAACGGATACGGAGTCCTGCGTCATCCCGGCCAACAACATGTACCCCGGCGCAACGTACAAGGTCACGTTGGCGCTCAAGAGCGGCGATTCGCTCGACGGCGAGACGGAGCTGACCTTCACGACCGCGAACGTGGACAACCCCTACACGGCCAACGGCGTCAAGAACCCCTATACAGGCTTGTTCCTCAAGCCGAACAAGGAAACGTTCCGCTATGTTGACCTGGTTACGCGCCGCACGACGTTCTCAAGGGCGAACTGGTTGCGTTCGACGTGGACGCCGGCAGCAACCTGAACGCCTCTTCCGACGGGACAGTCATGGTCAACCTCGTCATCCGCGACGCAGACGGGAAAATCGTCGATTCCTCCAGTTCCGTGCTGGTCTGGAAGGACATGTGGGGAAAAGAACATGTTCGTCGGCTACTTCCCGCGCACCCCGCAGACCGACGGCGATTACACCCTGTCCATCTACATCGGCAACCAGCTGCTCGATTCCGCAAAGTTCACCGTCAAGAGCTGACCTCTCCCCCTTGCCGATCAGCACAAAGCGCTTGCCCTGAATACACAAGTATCCAAACGCGCCCTCGTATGATGCACATACGGGGGCGCGTTTCCATGCGGCAAAGAGTATGGGATAGTCTACATATGCTTTGAATCCTTCTTCTGTATAATAAAAAAGAAAAGCAGTTGACTTCGTGATGAAATCAACTGCTTTTCTGGTACGCCGGAAGGACTCGAACCCCCGACCTACTGGTTCGTAGTGATGCGATTTTCTTTTTATATCTTCTCATAAAATGTGAAAAGTGCTGATATACCAACGTTTTCACGGTTTCGCATTCTCATAAGATTTCATAAAAACGCATAAGATTTCGCCGCCTTGTGCGGTAAATGTGCGGTAAATTTTCGGCTCCATAAATGGAATGCTTTATTTCTCCTCGTGAATGATCCGGCAGTCGTGCAAGTTCTGGTCTCGCATATAAATATTTGAATGCTCTACAATGTAGGTTGCCGGGAAAAAGCGTTCATTCATGCTGCCAATGAACAGGATATGGTACTTAACATTTCCCTCAAACACGCTGCCGACCCGCTTATAAAGATAATACTTTGCTTCGATTTCTGAAGAAAGCTTGCTTCTGTCATACTCGACAATGATCTTTTCTTCGCCTTCCGCAAGAATATCTTCCAGATAGCCGAATGTATGCAAACGTTCTTCGATTTCGTGATAACTGCTGCTTCTCTGAATATATTCTGTCTGCAGCTGCTGCCGCTTGACCGATCCATAAAAGCGGTCTTTGCTTTTCGGGCTGCTGATATTCCGGAAATCGGTCAAGTGTTGGAATCCGGCCAGATGGTGATAGTTTGCAGGCTGAAACGTAAATGTAAAATCTTCACCAGTGTCGACAATGATCCGGTATCGCTTCTTGCGCAGACACTCATACACCGCAACAGTTTCCTGTAGAATATCCATCTTCTCTATCTCAATTCTTTCGGATAGTAAGATCGCCCTGACAATATCCGTCAGGGCGATTTGCGCTAAAAAAGTGAGTGTTTTATTTTCGGACAAGCCTAGTTGGAACTTGGAGACCACACAACCCTAATAGTACCTCCACGGCAACACACCAACATAGCAGCCGCTTCTCAGGCAGGAAGTTTTCTTCCTATCGATAGTATATGAGTTTTCTTAAGTTTTGTCAATGTGATTTCGTTAATTTTTTTAACACCTGAAACGTCTCAATAAGTCTGTACGCGTTTCTCAACGATTCTTATCCCGCTCCATCGTCTCCGAGATCGCGCGGTTGATAAAGCCATTCGTGCTTTCGCCCTGCGCTTCGGCGTGGGCCTGAATCAAGTCTTTCTGGCCCTTCGGCATTCTAACAAGAATCTTGTCATATGCTTTGTCTTCGTATCTCTTTATGCTTTCGTAGCTATTTTTCCGCCCAAGAGAACACCTCCCTACACCGATAGTATAAGCTTGTTGACGTTAGATATCTATATGCAATTTAAACAATTTTATATCGATATCGTTGTGCATTATTCCATCTTGCATAACGATATCGGTACGCTATAATGAAGCCAGTCAAGGGGAACAAACGAAAACAGTTCAGACACCGGCAGAAGATGGGCGAAGAACATCTACAAGAGTTGGGAAGGAACAGCAAAGTGCAGCAAGGCTCACGAGATCAGTTGAAAGCCCCCAGCCGCCGGAGTTCCCAAGAGCAAAGAAAAAGCGTCCCGCAAGCCGTAGGAAGCACAAGCAGGACGCAACCACAAAAAGGGTCGTGGACAGTATACCACGCCCCGCCGAAAAAAGGAAAGGGGGTTCACCTATGAGCAACACAGAAATTCAGAGCAAGGTCAACGAGCTTCGCGAACTTCGCCGCATGGCCGACAAACTCCCCGCCGAGATCGAGAACATCCAGGATGCGATCAAGGCGCACATGACCGCCATCGACGCCGACACGCTGACGGGCACGGATTACAAGATCACATGGAAGACCGTAACCAGCAGCCGGTTCGACAGCACGGCGTTCAAGAAAGCCATGCCGGAGCTTGCCGAACGCTTCACCAAGTCCAGCACCAGCCGCCGCTTCACCGTGGCGTGAGGGGGCGGCAATGGCGAAAGACAAGGACAAGCACCCCAGCTGGTTCAAGATGAAGCTGGAGCGCCGGGAACTGGTCAGGCAGCTTTCCCCGGAAACAGCAGTGAACGTGCTGCTGGCCTGCTGGGACTTCTTGGAGACAGGCGAAAAGCCCGCAAACCTGTCTCCCATCGAAAGCGTTGCGTTCTCTGCGTTCATGCCGGACATGGAAGAAGCCTGGGCGCGATATGTGCCGCGAATCACGGCAAGACATGGCGCTGATCGGTCGATATCGACCGATATCGAATGACACAGAAGTAGAAGTAAGAAGTAGACTGTATAAGGGTATAAAGGGAACGGAGCCGCTTCCGCGCTCCGCTCCACCCACCCCGACAAAGGAGGCAGATACTTGCTGTTTGATTTTGACAAATTCGCGGATATCACAGCGTCGGTATTCCCCGGAGGGCCGTATACGCTGGACGAAGCGCTTGGCGTGTTCCGGTACTACTTCGAGCAATACGAGGCACACACCGGCAGACCGCACCCGCCGATCTGTGCAAGTCAGATCGTGCGCATCATCCGGGATATGCCGTGGATCGAGCAGGCCGACCGGGGCAGCGCATACGCCGACATTCCGCCGGAGAGCTACCCGCCCATGATCGACCAGCATTTGTAAAAACGCAATTCAAATCAAGTCGTTGCAATCAAAGCTCGATGCAGATATCGTTGAGGATCAAACAGCCTTTTTCAAATGGCAAGCGCTATGCGAATTTGAAAAAACATTCAATAATGCTATAAAAGAATTTGGCCCGCTCTATGCGAATAGCCTTTGGATTGAAGATCAACCAAAGTATCTCGCAGCTCGAAAAGCAGAGTTCCAGCGTTACATTGAACGTATCGAAGCCATTCAAGCAAATAGCAAAAGCAGTTCTGCATCAGGAGGTGACTAAGCTATGGCTAACATCAAACGCATTGACGGTAAAACCGGCGTTTCCTTCCAGATCACGGTCGCGCAGGGGCGGGATATCAATGGGCGTCAGGTGAGGCACTACAAGACGTGGAAGCCGGAGGGCCGCATGACCGAGCGGCAGATGCAGAAAGCCGTGGAGCGGGCCGCAGCGGACTTTGAGCGGGAGATCGAGCAGGGCTATCAAACCGACAACCGGCAGACATTTTCCGAATATGCACGCTATGTGATCGGCCTTAAGCGGACTGCCGGGGCAAAAGGAAAAACGCTGAACCACTACGAATATCTGCTTTCCCGCTGCGATCAGGCAATCGGCCATCTGCGGCTATGCGATATCCGCCCGCAGCATCTGAATCTGTTCTATCAGAATTTGCAGGAAGAAGGTGTCCGGCAGGGCCGGAACCGCGCAGCGGCAAAGGGCGATCTCGGCGCTTATTTGAGGGAACGGAAAATCACCCGCGAAACGCTGGCCGAAAAAGCCGGTGTCTCCGCAACCACGATCACGACAGCCTGCCGGAAGCAGCCGATCCTTGAAAGCAAAGCTGACCAGATTTCCGCCGCGCTGGGTGAAAAAACAAAAGCCCTGTTCAACATCGAACAGGACAGGACGCCGCTTTCAGCAAAGACCGTTGCGGAATATCACCGGTTTATTCATACTGTCATGCAGCAGGCCGAGGATGAACTTCTGATCCCCTATAACCCGGCCGCAAAGGCCACGCCGCCGAAGGTCGGCAAAAAGCAGGCCGGATTTTTATGAGCCGGATACTGTCGCCGCAATCCTGGATGCTGCCGAGCAAGAGCCGATCAAGTGGAAAACCATGCTACACCTGTTTCTGATCACCGGCAGACGCCGCGAAGATATCTGCGGCCTGAAATGGGACAAGATCAATTTTGAGAACGGGATCGTCTGCATCGACACGGCGCTTCTCTATCTGCCGAAGCTCGGCATTTACGAGAGCACCACGAAAACAGAGAACACAACGTTCCTCCCGCTCCCGAAGGAGACGATGCAGCTTTTGCGGGAATATCGGGCGTGGTACAATGAACTCCGGCTCAAAGAACGGCGACCGCTGGCAGGACAGCGGCTTTCTGTTCGTCAAAAGCGACGGCGCACCGATCCACGCGGACAGCTTTGCGGGCTGGCTGCGCAAATTCACAAAGCGGCATGACCTCCCGCACTTGCACCCGCACGGATTCCGGCACACGAACGCCTCCATGCTGATCGGAAACGGCGTGGATGTGGTCACAGTTGCAAACCGACTGGGGCATTCCGATGTGTCCACGACGCTGGACATTTACTCGCACGCCATCAACGAGGCAAAGGCGAAGGCATCTGAGACGCTGGCAGACGTGATGCTCCGGCGCAAAAAAAGGCATGAAAAAACGGTGGACAAGCAGCTGTCCACCGTGATTTGTGTGCGGTCGTGCGTAAAATGTGCGGTAAAACAAATTCCGCGCATTTGAAAGTGCCGGAAGGGACTCGAACCCCCGACCTACTGGTTCGTAGCCAGTCACTCTATCCAACTGAGCTACCGGCGCGTACCGCGCTCCCTCAGCGCCACACTATAGTAGCACAGTGTGGACAAAATGCAAGTACTTTTTTTTTTTTTCTCACAGCTCCTGCAGCTCCAGATCCCCGCAGGCTTCCAGCTGCGTCCGGGGACCGAGCACAGAGGATGCCGGTATCCAGCGCACTGCCGATTTGCCCGGCGCAGGCGGCCAGAGACGCGGGGCCCGCGTCCAGCAGCTCATGGCGCATGCAGCAGCGGTCCTCCATGGTCATGCCCTTTCAGAAGCCATGCGTCCGCGACAGCGCCCTGCAGGCGCGGCGAGAGCAGCGGCTCGGCGTCACTGACGGCGCCGATGATGTTGACGTCCTGCGCCTCGCCCGAGGCGGCCGCGGCTTCGAGATATGCCGCCGTCCGGCCGATCGCGCCGCGCGAGCGGCGGCAATCCGGGTCACGGTAGGTGTAGGCGGAGACAAGCCCCGTTTCGCGCACGAGCAGGCCCGTGCCGTAGGCGCCGCCCTGCACGCGGATCTCGTTCCAGTAATGGCCGAGTGAGGCGGCACGGCAGGCGATGCGCAGATCGCCGGAATACGCGTGGAGATTGCCGCAGACAGCGGTGAACGAAACCTCGGATGGGATCACGATGCCCTCTTTACGGATCGGCAGCAGCTGTGCACGGTATGGCGCACCGGACGCTGCGCCAGCGGGGGAGCGCTTCGCGCAGGCCGGTCAGTACCGGTTCGGCGTTCTGTCTGCTGCCGGTGATGGACAGGCGCATCCGCGCGGTCACGAACAGCTTTTCGCAGAGCGTGCGCAGCGTTTCAATCAGCTCGTCCGCCCGTGCGTCGAAATTCTGCTCCAGCTCCCGCAGCCAGCGGTAATAGCTGACGCCCGCGCAGCGCTCGGAGCAGGCGCTTGCCGCGTTCAGGGCGGCGGAGGCGCGGAGCATCGCGGCGCTTGAGCCGGAGTTGACAATCTGCTGCTGGAGTCCGTCGCGCTGCTGGCGGATGAGCTCCAGCAGCTTTGCCTTGTCGGAAAAATCCGTCTGCGTCAGAATCTGCGCTGCCAGCCGGACAGCCTCCGGGAGCCTCGCCTCCAGTGCGCTGAATGAAACGGCGGCATAGAGCCAGTAACTTTGCGGGTCATGATACTGGCTGTAGGGCGACAGTGCCGCGGTGAGACTGCCGAGCTTCAGACGCAGCTGCTTCTGAAGCTCCTGCGCGTCCATGCCGCCCGCCGGGAGCTGGCCCAGCGCTGCTCCAGAACGGTCATATACGGAAGCTGCGCCTCCGTCAGATCATCGGCTCAAAATAGGCCGTCGGATAGACAATGCCGTCGGTCTGCACGGCATGGAGGATGAGGCGTCCGTCCTCCTCCACATCCGTCGGGACGGGAGCCGGGTCGCGCGGCAGGTCGGAAAGCCGGACATGCGGGATCGTAGAAAGCGCTCGGGGCTGTCCGGCTCCTGCTGGAGCGCGGCAAGCCGCTCCTGCCCATCAACAATTCGGCTGCGCTGCGCCTCGTCCAGCGTTTCAAGCGTATTTTGCAGCGCCTCGCGTTCGCGCTCCTGCCGTTCCTGGCCGCAGGTCTGCGACGGGCGCAGGAGGATTTCGGCGGTATGCGGATTTTCCAGCAGCAGGCGGCGCAGAAGCGTCTCATAATATCCTGTGCCGATGGCGGCGCGCAGATCGTCGAACACCTCGCTGAAGCACAGGCGGACAGCAGGGTCGCCGCCATACAGCCAGCTGGCCAGGATCTCAAGCTCAAAGACCAGCCCGCGCGGCATCGTGCCGTAATCGCGTTCGCGGAGCTTGAATTCGAAGCTTGCCAGCGAAGCCTCGATCTGCTCACGGTCAAGGCCGTTTTCGCAGAGCGCGGTCAGCGTATCGCGGATCGTCGCCTGAATGGCGGGCAGGTCGGCCTCGCGGAAGTTCTGCACACGCAGCAGAAGATTCGGCTGCATACACTGCTCGCCGCAGCTGAGCACCACGTCCTCGGCAAGGCCCTGTTCCAGAATCGCGCGGCACAGCGGCGCGTGGTTGCTGCCGCAGAGTACATCGCTCACAGCACCTGTGCAGCAAAGAGCGTCTGCGCATCCTGATACGTCCCGATCACGTAACCGCAGCCGAGCTTCCAGCGCTGCTGCATCGGTTCTCCGGCGGGAAGCGGATATTCGATCGTCCGGCGCTCCGCCCGGACGGGCGGCTGCGCATGGATCTGCGTGTCCGGGTCGATGGCTGCAAACTGTGACAGATAGCCATCCAGCAGAGCGAAGCTCTCGTCCTGATCGATGCTGCCGTCGAGCAGCAGATAGGAGTTGGCTGGATGATAGAACCGCTTATGCGCGGCGGTAAAGGCTTCATAGTTAAGATTCGGGATGGCCTCGGGATCGCCGCCGGAGACGAAGCGGTAGGGCGAGTCCGGGAACAGCGCACGGTTCATGGCGTTTATCAGCAGCTCGTCCGCGTCGGCAAACGCACCTTTCATCTCGTTCAGCACAACGCCGGAGCGCGTCAGGACGCCGCCCCGCAGCTCATAGTGCCAGCCCTCCTGCTGGAAGATCTCCGGCTTTTCGTGGATGCTGGGGAAGAACACAGCGTCGAGATACACGCGCATCAGGTTGAGAAAATCGCGGCTGTTGCGGCTTGCGACGGGATAGCAGGTTTTGTCCGGGAACGTCAGCGCGTTCAGGAACGTGTTCAAGGAGCCCTTCATCAGTTCGACAAACGGCTCCTTGACCGGGAACTGCTTCGAGCCGCACAGAAGCCCGTCGGGCGTGTCGACAAAGGATTCCACCTTCGGCGCGGTCTTGATGAGGTCCTCATAGGCCTCCTGCTCGTATTTCAGGCAGCACATGAGCCGCCCGCACGTGCCGGAGATCTTCGTCGGGTTCAGACTGAGGTTCTGCGTCTTGGCCATTCTTGATGGAGACGGGCTGGAAATCATCGAGGAATTCCTTGCAGCAGAACGGACGGCCGCACACGCCGAGTCCGCCGACCATCTTGGCCTTGTCGCGCACGCCGATCTGCCGGAGCTCGATGCGCGTGCGGAAACGGACGCCAGTCCTTGACCAGCTCGCGGAAGTCAACGCGGCCGTCGGCCGTGAAGAAAAACAGCACCTTGCTGCCGTCAAAGGCGCACTCCGCCGAGACGAGCTGCATTTCCAGCCCGTGCGCGGCGATCTTCTGCTGGCAGACGTCAAAGGCCTTTTTCTCTTTTTCCTGGTTCTCTGCGTTGATGCGCTCGTCGTGCTGCGTCGCTGCGCGCAGCACCCTCCGCAGCGGCAAAACCAGCTCACGCGGCTTGACCGGGTGGTTTCCGGCAGCGCAGACGCCGAATTCGTCTCCGCGCGCCGTGTCGATGATGACGCGCGCACCGGCCTGCAGCGTCAGTCCGGCAGGGTCGAAATAATAGGATTTTGCATTATTGCGGAAGCGGATGTCCACCACGGTAACGGCGGCAGGCTCCGCCGGTTGGGCGGGCGCTTCCTCCTTTGCAGGCGCGGCGGCTTCCGCGGGCTGCTGTGTATCCGCCGCAGGCTGCACGCTGGGCTTCCGGTTCTGATGCAGCGGGCTGCTGCTCCAGAACGGTATCGGGATTCTGTTCTTGCATGATTCTCTCCAATCTGCCGCAGAGCCTGCGGCAAGGTAAAATTTCAGATTCGGCGCTCAGCGCAGCTTCATCGCAAGATAGCCGGTGACCGCGCCTGCCGACGCATTGGCGGCCAGCGCGTCAATGGCAGCCTGAATGCTGTCGGACGCCTGCAAAAGCTCTGAGCCGGAGCGGCTGGCAACGATCTGCGCGGCGCTTTCCGACGCAGTGTCCAGTCCGCCTCTTTGCGTCAGCGCACCGCAGATGCACGCGCGCAGCTGCTGCAGCGCGGGAAGCAGCTGCTCCCGCTTCGCCTTTTCCATGGGCAGCAGCACGCGCAGCAGCGCCATCCGGTCATGCGCGGCATAGGCCGCGGCAAACTGCCGGACGAACGGCTCGTCCTCCGCATCCTGCAAAAGCGTCAGCGCCTGACCCAGAAAGCCGCCCGCGCGCAGATAGGCCGCGCGCAGAACGCCGTCAGGCTTGTCCGGCGCATTCTGCCGCAGAAACGGCAGCGCCTCATCCTGCGCCACCGGGCCGAGCTGCAGCTCCGCGCAGCGGCTGCGGATGGTCGGCAGCAGCCGCTCGGCGTTGGTCGACAGGATCAGGAACACGCCGTAATCCGGCGGCTCCTCCAGAATCTTCAGCAGCGCGTTCTGCGACGGCTCTCCCATGTCCTGATCGAGGATGTAGATCTTGCGCGCTCCCTCGTTCGGGCGGACGAACATGTCCGCGCGCATCCGGCGGATCACGTCCACGGCGATCAGCTTATGCTCCGGGTCGTTGACGGTAATGACGTCGGGATGCTGCCCGGAAAGGACCTTGCGGCAGGCCGTGCAGACGCCGCAGGGAAGCTCACCGCGTCCGGTACACTGCATGGCGGCGGCCATGCTCCGCGCCAGCGTGTGCTTTCCGGAGCCATCCGGCCCGCAGAGCAGATAGCTGTGCGCGACTCTGCCGCTGTCAAAGGCGGCGCTCAGACGCGCCTTCAGCGCTTCGTTTCCGTACAGCCCGTCCAGCCGCATCCCAGCCGCCTCCCTTGCGTTCGTTCGGAAAGGCTCTGCGCTGCGGCTTTCGCCGGATTTTATCAGAGCTTTCCTAATTTATTAGTATATCAAATTTTCCGCGTGACCGCTACCCCATTTTTCATTCCAGCGGGAGAAAAATCATGCAAAAGACGGAAAAAGGCGCAGGCAGTTTTCGACTGCCTGCGCCTGTGTATACGCTTTGTGAGGTTTTGCTTACTGGACGATGAAGTTGACGGACTCGTCGCCCTGCTTGTCCGCGCCGTACACATAGTCCTTGCCGGGCATGATGGCGTTGAGGACGATGCCGACGATGGAGCCGACGGCCAGACCGGAGAGGCTGATGGGGCCGAGCTGGAGGCTGCCGGCGGAGGAGTAGCTGATGCCGATGGACAGAACCAGGATGAGGGCTGCGACCAGAACATTACGGGACTTGGTGAAGTCAACCTTGTTCTCGACGACGTTGCGGACGCCGACTGCGGAGATCATGCCGTAGAGCACGAGGCTGACGCCGCCGATGGTGCCGCCGGGCATGGAGGAGATGATGGCCGCGAACTTCGGGCTGAAGGAGAACAGCATGGCGAGCACGGCCGCGATGCGGATGACGCGCGGGTCATAGACCTTGGAGAGCGCGAGGACGCCGGTGTTTTCGCCGTAGGTGGTGTTGGCAGGCGCGCCGAAGAGGGCTGCGAGGGTGGTTGCGAGGCCGTCGCCCATCAGGGTGCGGTGCAGGCCCGGCTCCTCGATGTAGTTGCGGTTGCAGGTGGAGGAGATGGCGGAGACGTCGCCGATGTGCTCGACCATGGTGGCGAGGCTCAGCGGGACGATGGTGACGGCGGAGGTCAGAAGCAGGTGGCCGTCGAGGTCGTCGCGGCCGAAGAGGCCGAACACGGTCCGCTCCATGTGGATGGGCAGGGCAAACCACTTGGCGTCGGAGACGTTCTGAACGAGGTTGGCGCGGACGGCCGGATCAGCGATGACTGCGATGACGTAGGAGCCGATGACGCCGAGGAGGATCGGGATGATCTTGACCATGCCCTTGCCCCAGATGTTGCAGGCGACGATGATGGCGATGGCCACGATGGCGACCCACCAGTTCTTGGAGCAGTTGTTGATGGCGGAGGAGGACAGATTCAGGCCGATGGCGATGATGATCGGGCCCGTGACGATCGGCGGGAAGAAGCGCATGACCTTCTTGGCGCCGAACGCTTTGAACAGGGCCGAGAGAATCACGTACACAAGACCCGCGCAGGCAACGCCGAAGCAGGCGTAGGGCAGCATTTCCAGGTTGGGAGTCTTGCCGTCGATCAGCGGAGCGACCGCCGCGTAGCCGCCGAGGAAGGCGAAGGACGAGCCGAGGAAGGCCGGGACCTTACCGCCGGTGATGAGGTGGAACAGCAGCGTGCCGAGACCTGCGAACAGCAGCGTCGTGGAGACGTCCAGACCGGTCAGGATGGGGACGAGCACCGTCGCGCCGAACATGGCGAACATGTGCTGGAAGCCGAGCAGGAGCATTCTGCCTGCACCGAGCTCTCTGGCATCGTAGATGCCGTTTTCGGGGATCTTGCGTTTACCCATGATTCTTTCTCCTCTCTTTTCCGTTCCCGGTGCGTTGGCTGGCATAAAAAAAGAATTGTGAAAATGGAAACACCATTTCACAATTCCGATCCCGAAAGGGAATACTTATGACATTTGAAACCACTGCCGCCGGGAATAAAAACGGAAGCACGCGTCCGAAGGGAACAAATTGCCTGTCGCTTCATGACCGTACCTCCTTGCCTGTGTTTTTCGTCGGTCAGTATACAGGAAAATGCGGACGATTGCAATATGGGATTTTTAACAAAAACCGGCGCGCAGCCGGAGGCGGATTGCACGTTTCGGCCATGACGAACAAAAATGCAGATGCAGGATTGGGCGTTTTGCGCGCCAAATGGCTCAGGACATTTCAACCCCGCTTTCGAATGCGCCGGAGGCGCGGTGAGATTCGGCGCGCCGTCACGGCCGCTCCGCAGTGGGCCATATCTTTTCCCTCTTGCGGGAAAAAAAAGATATGGAAGAAAAGGGCGCTGGGGATGCGAAATAGCGCTTACGCGCAGTAAAGGCATTTTGATTCTGCGTGCCATTCACCGATGGCCCGTTCCGCAAGGAACGCCCTTCGGGCGACCGTAGAATCTGGTTTTCCAATCGCACGATACGCCGTGTGAGTCGTTCTGTCCGCGCCTGTTGAATATTTGACGTATGGAAGTCGATAGGCCGTCCTTCCTGCAAGGGCAGCGTCGCGTATCACAAAAAAACGGACTGCCGTTCAAATCACAGCTGAAACAACCGCAGAGTATTTCGATGACCTCGCCGGTCTGGCGATTGCGCATCTGTATCGCGTTTTGTAAGCTTAAAATATTCATCCGCACGAACCAAACTCCGGGGAAAATCCAAGGAAGGGGGCCGCAGCCCCCTTCTTGGTCGTTTTAGGGGATTGCAAAGGGGAAATCGAAATCCCCTTTGCTGGTTTCTTTTCACCGCCAGCGGCCTTTTTTTCTTTGACATCAGGAAAAGGGGCTGAATGCCGCCCCTACGGAAGCCTTCCGTATTCTTACACGCCGTAATACTTTGTCGTCCTATGCCGGTACAGCATGAGCAGTCCCCGGACGCACAGCTCGACGGCCATGGCGATCCACGCACCGGGCAGTCCGAGCACCGGCACGAGCAGCAGCGCAAGTCCGATGCGGACGATCCAGATGCTGCCCAGATTCATGAGACTCGGCACGAGCGTATCTCCGGCCCCGCGCAGCGCGCCCGCCGCCACGATGGAGACGCCGAAGAGTGGCTCCGCCAGAAGCTCCATCCGCAGCACCCGCACGGCCAGCTGCCGTACCTCCTCGACGGGCGTGAGCATCCGGAACACGAGCGGGCAGAGGAAGATCATCAGCAGCCCTGTGCAGCCCATCAGAAAGCCGCCCAGGGCGGTGCAGATGCCGCCATAGCGCTTGGCGAGCGTATGCTCGCCCGCGCCGATGCTGCGTCCGACCAGTGTGGTGGCGGCGGCAGAGACGCCGTAGCCCGGCATGTAGCACAGGCTCTCCGCCGTCACCGCGAAGGAGTTGGCCGCGATGGCCGCCGCGCCCAGCGGCGCCAGGATCGTGGTCGAGGCGACCATCGCCCCGTTCATGGCGATCTCCTGCACGGCCAGCGGAAAGCCGATCTTCAGCGCCTTGCGCAGGATATCGCCCTGAAAAGCGTCCTTTTCCGCACGGTTCAGCCGCAGCTGCGGATTGCGCAGGCAGCAGAAGAACGCCATCGCGAGGCTCACGACGGCGCAGGCCAGCGCCGTACCGATCCCGGCGCCGAGAACGCCGAAGCGCGGGATAAAAAGCGCATTGAAAACGACATCCAGCCCGCACATGCCCGCGTTCAGGAGGCTGGGCGTGAGCATATCGCCGCAGCACTGTAAAAACGACGCGCAGAGGGAATTGAGCTGCGAAAACGGCAGCATGAACGCAAAAACGAGGAAATACGCCGAGGCGTCGCGCCGGATGGCGGCCTCGCCGCCGAGCCATTCCGGGAGCCGTCCGCTGATGAGCACGCCCAGCAGGCAGAGCAGCCCGGAGACGCAGAACGCGGCCGCAAGCCCGTGCCGGACGACGCTGCGCGCGTCCCGATCGCGTCCGCCGCCGATGCAGTGCGCGACCTGCACGGAGAAGCCAGCCGAGACGGCGTAGGTGATGCCGTTCAGGAGCCATGTGCTGGTGGAGACCAGACCGATGGCGGCGGACGCATTCGCGCCGAGCCTGCCGACCATGGCCGAGTCGATATACTGCATGACGATGGTGGTGATCTGCGTCAGGATCGCGGGCAGGCTCAGCCGCAAGACCTCCGCAAGCTGCGGCCGCAGCTCCGGCCAGCGCTTTTGCAGCTTTTCGAAAGGAAGATGAGCCACTTTTTCGCCTCTTTCTGTAGGGTATTTTTTCTGAAAATCGAAATTGCGGGGTGCATCCGAAAACCGGAGAGGCCCGGACAGCGTAAAAACGCGGTCCGGGTATGTTGACAGCTTTCGGATACACCCCACAACAGACAGTAACATATGGCGTGCGCCGTGTCAACCCCGCCGGTTTCCCGGCGGCTGTGCGCGCAAAGGAAGCGGCCCCTGCCGGCACATCCCGGCAGGGGCCGTATCGACTGTCATAATTTTTCCGGGCGCAGCCGCCGCGCTCAGCGCGCGAGATAGCGGGCCAGAAATTCCCGCGTGCGGGCCTGCTTCGGGTGCTGGAAAATCTCCTCCGGCGCGGCGTCCTCCGCGACGACGCCCTCGTCCATGAAGAGCACGCGGCTCGAAACGTCCCGCGCAAAGCCCATCTCGTGCGTGACGACGATCATGGTCAGGCCCGTCTCCGCGAGACGGCGCATCACGTCGAGCACCTCGCCGACCATCTCCGGGTCAAGCGCGGAGGTCGGCTCGTCGAAGAGGATCACGTCCGGGTGCATCGACAGCGTCCGCGCGATGGCGACGCGCTGCTTCTGACCGCCGGAGAGCTGCGCCGGGCGGGCGTTCAGGAACGCCGACATGCCGACCTTTGCGAGATATTCGCGGGCAATCTCCTCGGCCTCCGGCTTCTTCCGGCCGAGAACGGTCGTCTGCGGGCTGACGCAGTTGGCCAGCACGCTCATGTTGCCGAACAGATTGAACTGCTGGAACACCATGCCCACGCGGGCACGGTAGCGGCAGAGATCCATGTCCTTTGCGGAGATGTCCCTGCCCTCGAAGTAGATTTTTCCGGCGGTCGGCGTTTCCAGCAGATTGATACAGCGCAGCATCGTGCTCTTGCCGGAGCCGGAGGAGCCGATCACGCTCAGGACCTCGCCCTTTTCCACGCGCAGATCGACGCCGCGCAGCACGGCGTGCGTGCCGAAGGATTTTTCCAGATGCTCAAGTCTCAGGATCTCAGCCATTCTGCCGCGCCTCCTTCCGGATGTGGATCTCCGCCTGCGCGTCCGAGCCGGAGCCGCAGATGGTGTAATTGTCGGAACCGGCGAGCTTCCGCTCCGCCAGCCGCAGAAGCTGCGTGACCGCGAAGGTCAGCAGGAAATAGATCACGCATACGACCGCATAGACCGGGAAGGTCTGCAAATTGATGCGCTTGATGACGCCCGCCATGTAGTAAAAGCTCCGTCACGCCGATGACGTTCAGAACGGACGTATCCTTGATGTTGATGACGAATTCGTTGCTGACGGACGGCAGGATGTTCCGCAGCGCCTGCGGAAGCACGACGCGGGTCATGGCCTGCGTGTGCGTCATGCCGACGGAGTAGGCCCCTCCAGCTGACCGCGGTCGATGGAGAGAATGCCGCCGCGGACGATCTCCGCCATGTAAGCGCCGGTGTTGATCGAGACGATGAACAGGCCCGCCGGAATGAGCGGGAGCGTTTCGCCGTTGTTGAAAGGCGTAGCCCCAGAAAAATGACCATGGCCTGCACCATCATCGGCGTGCTGCGGAAAACCTCAATGTAGACGGCAATGAGCGCGTTCACGACGGAATGCAGCGTCCGCAGCACGGCGTTCCGGGACTTCGGCGCAGTGCGGACGACGCCGGTCAGCAGGCCGATGCAGAAGCCCGCGACGGTGCCGACGAGCGCAAGGAGCATCGTATATCCACGCCCGTCAGCAGATAGCTGTAATACTGCCGGACGATCGGCGGCTTCCTTCAGAAACTGCATGGCGGAGCCTCACTTTCTGATAATGATGACGAGGTTGCTGTTGTAGTAGCAGTCGGTGAAATCGACCTGGAGCGCACGCTCCGCCGTGAGGGCTCATGCCGGCCATGATGGCGTCCACCGCGCCGGACTGTACCGCCGGGATCAGCGAATCCCAGGGATAGGCATAGACCTCCAGCGCCATGCCGAGCTGCGCGGCGACGTACTTTGCGACCTGCACGTCATAGCCGTTCGCGTACATGCCGTCCTGACCCTGAATGGGGACGGCGCCGTTGGCCTGCGTGGTCTGCGTCCAGTTGAACGGCGCGTAGGCGCATTCCATGGCGATGCGGAAAACGCCGTTTTCCGTGCTGCCGGAGGCGTCGAGCACCGGCGCCTCGGAGCGCTCCGTGTCCGGGTCGGCGCTCATGGCGACGATCTGCGCCATCAGCTCCTGACGGGTCTGCTGCGGGATATCCGCGAGAATGGCGTTGACCTGCGCGGTCATGTCCGAGCCGGTGCGGAACGCGGCGGCAATGCCGGTCTCCTCGTCCGTGGCCGTGAAGCCGTTTTCATTGTTGCGGAAGGGGAGATAGGTGAGCGTGTCGTCCTTGCCGCAGACCTCCAGCGCCGTCGGCTCCTCGGCGACATAGCCGTCGATCGCGCCGGAGCGGAGCGCATTGAGAAGGTCGGTGAAGTCGGCGTAGTCCTTCTTCGTGACGCCCTCGACCTGCTCGAGGGCCTGCAAATGGAAGGTGCCGGTCTGTGCGCCGAGCGTCGCGCCGCGAAGGTCTGCCAGCGAGGCGGCCCCGTTCAGATCGACTTTCTCCCGGCCTCCGCAGCCGGTCAGCATGGCGCACAGCAGCGCGAAAAGTACGATTCCTGCAAAAATTCTGCGATTCATGATGGTTTCCTCCTGTAAGGCGATTTGTATCCCCCCCCGGAGACGGCTTTCACGCCGGAAATACAAAACGAACGGTCAAAGCAAGTGCTTCGACCGTTCGGAAAAAAAATTTCATCGCAAATCGAATATAGCACTCCGCAAAAACATTGCGACAGTCGCATGGATATTCTCCAGACGCCCAACAAAGCGCGCTCAAACGACGCTTCATTTCGGCGGAAGCCCCTTTCGCTGTCCCTCACTGGTGTTTGAGCACCTGATGGCAGCTACTGATGGATTCCGCGCCTCTATATCTCTGTGTTTGACTATTCAGTTTTGAATATCCTCCGAGGATGTTGGCTGTAATTATAGCATGTTATTGCAGTTTGTCAAGAGGAAAATGCAAATTTATGCACGGCGGGCAGAAAATGCGCCGCCGGCGCTACGACGCGACGTGCGTATCATTGGCCGACGCGCGCAGGAGAAGTCCGTTCGCGCGCAGGAAGAAGATCAGCACGAAGGCGTAGAACACGATGGTCGCCCACGGCGCGTCGAGGCTCAGGTCAAAATCCCAGAAGCCGTGCAGCAGGATGGGGACGACGGCGCTGCACAGCAGATAATACCACTGCTGCCGCCGCAAGCCGCGCGTTTCCGCGGACTTGGCCTCGCCCAGATAGACGCCCATGTAGACCGCAAAGAAAAAGTGGCCCGGCACGGACAGAAGCGCCCGCATGACCGCCGTCCGGAAGCCGGAGTCGGCGACGTAGAGCACGTTTTCGAGCGCAGCGAAGCCCAGTGCGGAAAAAGACACAGTAGACCACCGCGTCGAAGCGGTAATCAAACGCGCGGTGCCGCCAGAAGATGTGCCGGACGGGAGGCGCTTGCAAAGCTCCTCGGTGCAGGCGACGACGAGAAAGTTCTCCGCCGCCAGATACGCCATGCTTCCCCTGACCAGCCAGCGGTCCAGCAGAGCCGTCAGCAGCGTTTCCAGCAGATATGCCAGCAGCGCCGCCGCCGCTCCGCAGCCGAGCAGCGCCCAGAGCACGGAGGCCGGTTCCTTTCGATCCGGTCGAGCCGGTATACGCAGCAGCAGCAGCAGCGCCGCCGGAAGCAGCGCCGCGAGGACCAGAAACGGACTCATGCACATCCTCCCTCACCATAAAAATACCCTTGTTCGACATCATAGCACAGATCCGCGCACTTTTCCATAGTCTGTCTGAGGATGAAGCAGAAAAGTCCGAAATCGGACTTGAAATCCGGTGCGCTTTCGGCTATACTGAGCGGAGTACGCGAAAAAGGAGAATATTATGCTGACCCGTGAGAGCGGCTATCGCCGCACCATGACCGCCTGCTTCCTTGGATACATCGTGCAGGCGACGATCTGTACGCTTGCGCCGCTGCTTTATGCGCGCTTCCAGACGGAATATCAGATACCGCTTGGCCGCATTTCGCTGATGATCACGCTGACCTTTGCCATCCAGCTGCTGGTGGATCTGGCGTCATCCTTTTTGTTGACCGCATCGGCTACCGCCGCTGCATCGTCGCGGCGCATTTTCTGGCCATGGCGGGCTTTTTGCTGATGGCGTTCCTGCCGGATCTGACGGCGGACCCCTATACCGGTCTGCTGATCGCCACGCTGCTCTATTCTGCGGGCGCGGGCCTGATCGAGGTGCTGGTCAGCCCGATCATTGACGCCTGCCCGACCGAGCGCAAGAGCGCGGCCATGAATCTGCTGCACTCGTTTTTCAGCTGGGGCCAGGTGGCGGTCGTGCTGCTTTCGACGCTGTTTTTCCGCCTGTTCGGGATCGGGAATTGGCGCATCCTCTGCTGCCTGTGGGCGATCCTTCCGCTCTGCAACGCATTTTTGTTCCTCTGCTCGCCGATGCCGCTCGTGGCGGCCGAGGAAAGCGCCATCAAGGGCATCCGGCCGCTTCTGCACGACCGGCGCTTCTGGCTGATTTTGTCATTATGTTCGCCTCCGGCGCGACGGAGATCACCGTCAGCCAGTGGGCCTCGACCATGATCGAAACGGAGCTGGGTGTCAGCAAGACGGTCGGCGACCTTGCCGGGCCGTGCCTGTTCGCGCTGTTTATGGCGCTGGGACGTATGCTCGGCACACGCTTTGACGATAAGGCCATCGGCGGCGTTGTGACGGCGGGCGCTGTGCTGTGCATTTGCAGCTATCTGCTGATCGCGCTTGCGCCGTGGCCGTGGCTGAGTCTGGCGGGCTGCGCGCTGTGCGGTCTGGCCGTATCGGTCGCGTGGCCGGGGGCGCTCTGCATGGCTGCTGCCGCTATGCGCGGCGCGGGTACGGCGCTGTTCGGTCTGCTGGCGCTGGCGGGCGATATCGGCTGCACCTCCGGCCCGAGCTGGGCGGGCATTTTCGCCGAACGCTTCGGCGGACAGCTGAAGCTCGGTATCCTGTGCGCGATCGTGTTTCCGGTCGTGCTGCTGGCCGCGACGCTCCGCTTCCGCCATGCCGCGAGGCAGAGACGCTGAACGGAAGCGCTCCGTTGGCGGACAGCCGCGGCGGCAATTACTTTTCCTGTATCTGCTTGCCGCACAGATGCTCGACCGTGATCTCAAAAACCTGCACGGCCCGACCGGCGTGCGCAAGCTCCGTCTCGATCGTCTCCGCGTCGGGATAATATTTCGCGGCAAGCCGGCGCAGCGCGGCCTCCGCCTCCGGGCCGTCCTCCATCAGGCGGCAGCGCCCGAACACGACGGCGCTTTGCAGATAGGGCGCCCACGCCGCCTCCGGCTCGACGCGCTCCGCGCCGCAGACGGTGAAGCAGACACGCGCATCGCGCCGCAGGGCGTCGGCCTTATGGCCGGCCCGCGCACCGTGGAAGTAGAGCTTCCCGGCGGCCTCGTCATATAGAAAATTGACCGGAACGGCGTAGGGATACCCAAGATCGCCGTTTACCGCGAGGACGCCGCGCCGCTCGGTTTGCAGCAGCCGCTTCGCGGCCTCATCGGAATGGCCTTTTGGCTCTTCGCATGGGTCTGAACATCTTGTTTCCTCCAGTCATGACGGATTTTCAGGGAAGCAGCGTCTGCGCAATGTGCGCCGCGAAGGTGTTCAGCCGCCCGGCGATGCCTTCGCTTTTCTGCGCGCTGCCGGGATCGTTCGCGGTCTGCATCAGGCAGAACTGCGGCGGCAGGATCGCGCCCTTGTTCATGCTCATCGCGCCGAGGATCTGCCGCGCGACAAGGTCGCTGCCGGAGTAGCCGGAGACGACGATGGCAAAAACGTATTTCTCACTCAGGTCGCGCAGGACGAGCAGATTTGTAAGGCGGTTGAAAAACGCGGTGATATTGGCGCTGACAGCGTCGTTGAAATTGGGACACAGAAGCAGCAGCGCGTCGCTCTCCTGCACGGCGGGCAGCACCTCTTCGGTGATCGCGCCGCCATAGAAGCAGCGATTCTGCTCGGCAAAATGGAGGCAGGCGTCGTAGGAGCAGCCGCGGCAATCGAAGATCGTTCCGTTCTGGAGCGAAATTTCGCGGGATCGAAACGGCTCCGGCAGCCGCCGCAGCACCTCCCGGCCCATCCAGACCGTGTTGGACTGGCGGTTTCCGGAGGCATGGAGCATCAGCAGCCTCGGCGCGGCAAATTTCGGCGGCTCGAACATGAGCACCCGCCGCACAAGGTCGGCGGCGCGGGTGAAATAGGCCTCCTCGAGCGAGACGCCGAGGTTTTTCGCCGCGATGTGCTGATTGTAGAGCGAGCCGGTTCCCTCCACGAGCGGCTTGCCCGGAAGCAGCCCGCCCGCAAGGCTCACGGCCAGCGCCAGCGCCTGCGCGGCGGCCTTGGTATAAAGCTCGCCGTCGCCGTCCACGACGATGCCGCAGACGCTCCCGCGCAGCGCGCCGGGGCTTCTGCGCAGACTGCGGAGCAGCGTGTGGAGCGATTCCTCCGCCCCGTATTCGTCGATGTGCAGCGCGAACAGGATGCGCGACCCGTCAAGGCCGCATTCCGCATCCGTCAGAGCAGCGGCCTCTGCCGGGACGCCCGCAAGCGCCCGGCAAAGCAGGCGCTCCAGCCGTTCACCGGCCCCGAGCCGGAGAAGCTTCAGCGTTTTCATACATATCGGAACTCCTTCAAAGCGGTATGGGTCTGCTTCAGGCGGTCAAAAAGCGCCGGGCAGACCGCCTCCCGCAGGAGCTGCTGCCCGCAGTGCGTCCAGCGGCTGCGGCAGCCGAAATAGCAGCCGCCCAGCGGCACGGCGCTGTAATACGTCTCGCCGCGCAGCATCCGGAGCACCGAGATGGCAGCGGAGGAAAGCCCCGGCGCGATATAGGGCTTGAAGCCCAGCTCCCGCACGCGGAGATTGGCCTCGCGCGTCTGCTGCGTCAGGCGCTCCGATGCCTCCGCGTCATAGCCCGCGCCGTAGTCGTTTGCCGCGATCAGGCCCGCGCCGTGCGGGCCGTAGACGCGGCCGTTCGTAAAGTCCAGACCCGCTTTCTCCGCCATATAGGCCGCACGCGCGGCCATGACGCCAAGGCCGAAGCCCTGGATCTGCTCCGGCAGAAGCCCGGCGAAGTCATACGCGCCGGTCTCGTCCTGATTGCTATAGAGGAACACGGCCCGCGCCAGATGATCGACCGGGTCGGAGATCTGACAGAAAAAGTCACCGGAAGCCCGCCTCGCGGGCTTTTTTGCATATTGGCGCAGCATTTCGCGGTTTGCCGCATACTGCGCCATGCGCACGTCCTTCACCTCGCTCCCGAGCGGCGGCACACCGCGCGAGGCCGTAAACAGAAACACGTCGCAGTCGAACAGCCGCTCTTCCGGGCAGATGGTCACGCGCGGCATGGGCTGGCCGTCGGAGACGGTCAGCACCTGATTCAGCTCCAGCTCGTACCGCGCGCACATCGGCGCGTAGGGGTCAAAGACGGCGATCTCCGAAAACTCGCTGCCGAGCAGCTTCAGCCCCGTCAGGACAGTGCCGCCGACATCGCCGAGGCCGACGAGCGTCGCCCGCAGGCCGCGCTTTTTCCGGCGCAGCTGCGCCTCCAGAACGGAAAAAGCGTTCCGGAACGCCGTGTTGAGCACCGTCGCGCCGTGCGCGCACCAGCGCGGCGGCTGCCTCCGGCAGCTCCGGCGCGGCAGCGGTGCAGGGCAGCAGGCTGGCAGGTCCCGGCTGCTCCAAAAGCTCCTCCGGACGCTCGATGGCGTACAGTCCGCGCGAGGTCAGCGGGTCGCGCCGGACGAGAAAAACCAGCGGGGCAAAGGGCGCGTCCGCCGCCGCGGCGTCGGGCGGGATGTCCTCCGTTCCGCACAGGCAAAAGCCCCTCCAATTATAATAGCTCATGTTCAGCAGGCTCCTTTCTGCGGATGCGGTTCAGCTGCTGGAGGCTGTCCAGCAGATAGGCCGACGCGGGCAGCGACCCGTCGTGCAGCATGCACTGGCCCTGCTCCGGCAGGCGCGGACGGTAAAGCGCCTCGCCGAGCCGCCGGATGGTCAGCATCGAGGCAAACTGCTCCTGATGTGCCTTTTCCAGCGCCCGCAGGATCTCCAGCGCGTTTTCCAGCGCCGTTTCGGACAGCGCATAGACACGCTCCGGCGCGGCATCGCGGAAATAATTCGGATAGTAATACGGCAGGATGAGGTTGATCGACGGAAGGCTCCGCTTCCGGCTGCGCGTGCCCTCGACGCTGTCGCCGCCGAGGAAGGGATAGAGCAGGCTCTCCGTCACCCAGTAGTGCAGATTCGGGATGAAATACTCGCATTCCACCGCGCGGCCCTGCGCCTGCATGATGTCGCGGCCGCGGCCTGACAAAATGGCGACGACGATCTTCTCCGGCTCAAAGCCCTCCTCCCGGAATATCTTATCCAGCTTTTCGATGCGGTAGCCGTTGTGCAGCAGATCGTCCACCAGCAGCACGGGCCGCTCGAAGCTCTTGAGCATCCGCACCTGATTGCGCAGCGGCGAATAGCCCGGGAATTCCAGAATGTCAAACCGCCGCAGATCGGCGTCGAAGCATTTTTCCGCGTGCAGCGTCTTGGTGACGATGTGCGGCACGACAACGTCGGAGAGAATTTTTCCGTAGGGAACGCACATATCCCGGCAGAGCCGTTCGCCCGGCGCGAGCTTATCCACGCCGCCGATGCGCTGCACGCGCTCCATGAGCGACTGATTAAGAAGCTCGGAATCGAAGCACAGCAGGAGCTTTCCGGGGAACATCCGCCCCAGCGCCGCGCGCAGACGCGGCCGCGCCCGCATCACCGCCGCCTTGACGGCGGGATCGTCATGGTGCGGCTGCTTGATGGTGAGCATCACGTCCTGCAAAAGCATGACCGGCGCGCGCATATCCACGCAGTAAACGCCGTCTCCGGACGGGATGGGCAGGAAGCCCAGCTGCAAAAGCGCCTCGCGCAGCGCGGCGTTCTCCGGCGCGCAGCGGCAGACGGCGTAGGTATGGTCGCCGTCCAGACTGCGCGCAAGCAGCTCGTTGAGCAGCATCCGGCAGCGCTCCATGTCCCGGACGCCGTCCGGGAAGCCGAGCGCGTCCACCAGCAGAAGCCGCCCGGAGGCGCGCTGGCGCACCTCTCTGGCCGCCTCGAGAGAGCCGAGGCGGTCGTAAAGCTCCCGCACCTGAATGGTGTGGCCGACGGCCCACGCCGCAAGCTCCGCGCTCTGGCGGAGCGTAACGCCGATGGGCGACGGATGCGCCAGCAGCGCTTCGCGCATCTTCTCCGGCAGCTCCGGCGCGTCGGACAGATAGAGGTGATATTGCAGCTCCTGCCGCGAAAGCTCGCTCTTCGACTCCGGCTCGCGGATATACAGGCCGTTTTCGTAGATGAACGACTGCACGACCGGATCGACCAGCATCGAGATATCCAGTCCCCGGTCCACATATTCGCGGATGCGCGTGGAGCTGACCGTCTCATAGAAGGCCGGGAGCGTCAGCACGCGCAGCTTGCCGCGGATGATGCCGGAAAAGTCCTGCCTGCCGGAGTCCGCGTCCTCGCCGCGATAGAAAATAATGTGGTTATATTCCGCCGCGGAGCCGGGCTGTGTGCTGCGGTAGGCGGAGGCGTTGCGGATCACGTCGCTGCCCGCGACGAGATAGACCTCCCGACCCGGCAGGAGCGTCTTGAGCTGCGCCAGATCGCGCGGCATGGCGATGTTGATCGGGATATCGTCCGGGAACAGGTAGGTGTCCCACTGGTCGGCGGCGGAAATGGCGACGATCTGGCGGCGCAGAAGCTTTGCCAGCGTCTTTTGCTCCACGAGAACTCGTCCACCGCGAGATAGACCTCGAAGCCGAGGCTGCGGATGCGCTCGACGATCTGCTTGTGTCCGGCGGAGAAGGGGTCGAAGGTGCCGGGGAAGAAGGCGGCGGGCTTCTGCGGCCCGAATGGAAACGCGCCAAGCTCCACCTCATGCCGCACCAGAAAGCGGTAGAGGTGATTGAGCATCGCCGCCGTGTGGAACACCGTCAGCCGCGCCTGCCGCGGCTGCGACAGCAGCGTCAGGAGCTTCTTGTGCAGCCGTGCGAACAGCGCTCCGCGCAGGGCAAGCGGCAGGCAGCCGCTTCCGAACACGCGGCAGCAGGCACCTGCATCGCGGCCTGATGCACGGCGTCGTCATAGTGACTCACGCCGGTCATAAGGTTGCCGAGCAGCCGCCACGTCATTTCGTCGGACTGCCCGCGCAGGGAGACGACAACCTCACCGATGGCCTCGAGCGCCACGCAGGCCGTGCGCGGCGCGGCGCCATGGGCCATTTTTTTCGAGGTATTCCACCGACTCCAGAAGCTCCTTTTCCGGCAGCAGGCAGATGAAAGCGCCCGATGTAGGGGCGGGATGAAGCGCGTGATCTCCTCGCCGGTCTCCAGCCCGAAGGAGGTCGCAGGCGATCTCGTTGGCCTGATCGGCGGAGAGCATCGGCGCGATGCGCAGAAGGTGCTGTCCGGCGGACTCGCGCACCGGCAGATGCTCCGACACGCAGAGAAGATTGGAAAATGCAGCGCCGTGTGGAACACGTTCCGGCCGCTTTCCATCGCGTCGGCGCACAGCAGCGAGATCTGCTCCAGCTTCACCGTCCAGTGGACGGCGTTTTCAGATTGCTCAGATAGAGCAGCGAAATTTCCGCCTCGCTCAATGCCGCCTGCGGCGTGCCGGTCAGATCGCCGCGCAGATAGGCCAGCGCGGGTTCGTTTTCCACCGGCTGCGCGGCGGCCAGCGCGGACACCGGCCCGCGCAGCGCGTCGAGCGCGCTCAGATGGCGCAGGAGCTGCATGGCGATCACGCGGCAGCGAAGCTCCTCGCTTTGCAGCATTTCCCGCAGCGTCCCCAGCAGCGCCGGAAGCGCGTCCTGCGGGAAATAGCGGCATGGGACGTGACACAGCGCGTCCGTCAGCACGAACCGCCTCGCGTCGTCCGGCGCTTCCAGCGCAGCCAGCAGCGGAGCCAGCAGATGCGGGGCCTGTTTTTCCTCGCAGGCGGCGAACATGCTCTGGCAGATGGTCTTGAGGGAATTGGCGATGCGAAGCGCGTGCTTCGGCGAATATTTCCGGTCGGGATACAGGCAGGCCTGCATATAAAACTTCCAAAGCTCCACCGCCTCGTCCAGCAGCGCCGCCATCGCGGGCGTCATCGCGCCCTCGTGCGCACCGTGCGGGCGCTCCTTTGCGGTATTTGGGGCCGCTGTTGGCCAGCAGCTCGCCCATGATCTCACCGGCAGTGCGGCGGACGTCTCCGTCCGGGTGGATCAGCAGCTCATACAGCAGCGCCAGCAGCTTTTCTTGTTCTGCTTGGAGAGATAGGTGCTGTATTCGCGGAAAAAGCGTCAGATCGGTGCGGATGCGGTGCAGATTTTTTTCGCTCTTGGCCTGTTCCAGCAGGCGCGAGAACGACTGCTCGATGCTGACCGCCCGCATGAGGCGGATGGAGCCGGAGAGCGTCCGGCTGCGCAGCGCCTGAAGCGCCTCCTCCGCATCCATCAGCGAGGCGTCCTTCTGCTCGGATGGCAGCAGCTCGTCCGTGTCAAGCTCCGACGGAACGCCATAGGACGCCAGAAGCCGTTCAAAATCGCGGAGCTGGGAATAGACCGTCTGATACCGCCGCTGCTTTTCCGGCGTCATGTCGGCCAGCTTCGAGAAGATCATCTCATACGAGGCCGCCAGCGAGTAGACGCGGATGCGTTCGCGGCCGTTTTCGCGGATGCCGCGCACGCGGAAGTCCGCGTAGATCAGCAGCAGCGATTCGATCGGCAGATTCTCGAATTCGAGATCCCACGTCGAGTGATTCGCCGCGACGTGGCCAAGCTCCTCCATGCCGTTTTCGCTGAACCACTGCCAGGTATAATAATAATGAAGGTAGGGGATGCGCGCGGCGTCCTCGCCCCGGCAGCCGAATTTTCCGATGTCGTGGCCGAAGGCGGCGGCGCTGACCAGCGGCAGATCGACCGGAATTCCGGCGCGGCCTGCCAGAATGGCCGTGCAGCGCCAGATTGTGGACGCCGATGGTGTGCGAGGCGGGGTCGAAGCTCCGCAGCTCGCGCGTGATGCGCAGCAGCGCCAGAACGTGGCCCTCACGCACGGCGCGCAGGAAGGCGGCGTATTCCTCTTTCACGCGGCTCTGCCAAGCGCCTCCGGCGGAAGCTCCAGAAGATCGGTCAGCGGGTCAGGATCGCCTGCGTACCGCGCAAAGAGTGCTTCCAGCACGGACAGATATTCTGTCTGCTCCGGCGTCAGCGCCTCCGCCGGATGCGCCTCGTCCGGGAAAAAGATTCGCGCTCAGGCGGCTGCAAAGCGCGTCCAGCCATGCCTCCGGCTCCGGCAGCTCCGGCCGGAGCTGCGCCAGCGCTTTTCCGGCAGAGCGCCGCGTCGTGCCCGTCCAGCGCCAGCAGCGCGGGACGGTTCCGGAGCGCCTCTGGGAGCGCGTCATAGTTCTCGTTTCCTCTGTATCGCATCGCCGCCACCGGCCCTTCCCTTCGATCCGCCGCGGCATTGGCCGCAGGCGGTGTTTTGTTTGTATCATAGCACAGTTTTTTCTGCGCTTCCAGATTTTTTCCGCAAAAAAATGCCGCAGAGGAGCACACCTCCGCGGTACGGACTTTGCTCCGCAGGCCCATCCTTTTCTGTACCAGTCGGTGCGGTATCGCTTCGCGGCCATCCTTTTTTTCCGGCTTGCCGGAAAAGGATGGAGAGAAAGAGGCGCGGGCACGCGAAAAGGCTCCTGCCGTCCGGCAGGAGCCTTCTGTTATTTCCGCAGGATGCCGCGCACGTCGCGGATCGCGCCGCGCGGACATTTTACAAGGCACTGGCCGCAGCTGAGGCAGAGCGTCTCGTCGATGCGCGAGAGGTTATTTACCACGCTGGCCGCCCCGGAGGGGCATGCCTTGACGCACAGGCCGCAGCCGATGCAGCTGACCTCGCACTGCTTCCGCGCGTCCTTGCCGGGCGCTTCGTTGGAGCAGGCGACCACGATGGGGAAGATCCGCTCATGGACGTGCAGCACGCCGCGCGGACACTCGCGCGTGCATTTGCCGCAGCCGAGGCATTTTTCCCCGTTGACCTCGGCCACGCCGAGGTCGTTGATCTCGATGGCCTCAAACGGGCAGACACTGACGCAGACGCTGCAGCCGACGCAGCCATAGATGCAGTCTGCCGTCGCGCGGCAGCCGCCGCTGCAGGCGGCGTAGGGCTACCTTTTTGAGGGCTTTTTCACCATGGCTCACACCTTCCTTTCATACGGCGTCCCGCTGAGCGGGAGCTTTTTCGCGCCGCACGCCGTCGAGCCGGTAATAGGCGTCGGCGATGGCGGGCGCCGTGGGGATGGAGGTGATCTCACCGATGCCGATGGCGCCGCAGGCGACGTTCAGTCCCGGCTTGTCGATCACGATGGCCTCGATCTCCGGGATCTCATGCGCGCGGAAAAGACCGAGCTGGCCGTATTTTTTCGATGGGCTTGCAGTTTTCGTCGATGGGGTAGCGCTCCGTCAGGGCGTAGCCCATGCTCATGACGACGCCGCCCTCGATCTGTCCCTCGCAGGACTTCGGATTGACGGCCTTGCCGACATCGTGCGCGGCGATCATTTTCTCCACGCGCGCAGTCTTGCGGTCAAGGATGCAGACCTGCGTCGCGTAGCCGTAGGCGACATGGGAGACGGGATTCGGCACATCCGCGCCGAGCTTGTCCGTCTTGGCGAGGTATTCTCCGTAGAATTCCCGGCCGACGAGCGGCGTCATGCTGCCGCGGTAGGCCGCGCAGAACGCCTCGCAGGCGCGGCGGCACGCCTCGCCGGTGACGAGCGTCTGGCGTGAGCCGGAGGTGTCGCCGGAGTCCGGCGCGATCCATGTATTCGAGCGCTCATAGACGATCTGGTCGCGGGTCAGCGGCGTGTTCGTCACGACCATCTGCACCAGAACGGTGCCGACGCCCTGTCCGATGCAGGACGCGCCCGCGTAGATATGGAGCTTTTCGTCCGCCTCCACGATCAGCTTGCAGCGGCCCCAGTCGGGTAGACCCACGCCGACGCCCGCGTTTTTCGTCGCGCAGGCGATGCCGACCGGCTTTCCGGCCCTGCGCGCGGCGTCATACTCGGCCTTTACCGCGTCCAGCGTTTCCACAAGCCCCGTCTCCGCGCCGACGATCTGGCCGTTCGGCAGGACGCCGCCGGGGCGGATGGCGTTGCGGTAGCGGATCTCCCAGGGAGAAATCCCGACGATGTCCGCCATTTCATCCAGCAGCGATTCGATGGCAAAGCAGGTCTGCGTCACACCGAAGCCGCGGAACGCGCCCGCAGGCGGGTTGTTGGTATAGTAGGCCGTGCCCTCAATCTCAAAATTTTCATAGGCGTAAGGCCCGGCGGCGTGGGTACACGCGCGCTCGAGCACCGGCCCGCCGAGAGACGCAAACGCGCCGGTATCGGATGTGACCTTTGCCTTGACGCCGAGAATTTTCCCGTCGTCGTCGCAGCCGAGCGTGAAGTCCATCCAGAATGGATGGCGCTTGGGATGGATGAGCAGCGATTCCGGACGGGAGAACTTTACCTTGACCGGGCGGCGGGTGCAGTAGGCCGCGAGGGCGGCGTGGTGCTGACGGACATGTCCTCCTTTGCCGCCGAAGCCGCCGCCGATCAGCTGGTTTTCGACCTTGACCTTCTTTGTGCCGAGCATCAGCGTGCATTCGTGCAGCGTGGTGTGCGAGGACTGATCGGTCGAGAGGATCATCACGTCGCCGTCCTTGTCGATGTAGGCCACAGCGCACTCCGGCTCGAGGAAGGCGTGCTCCGTCCACGGCGTTTCAAAGTGCCGCGAGATGACGTGCGGCGCCTTGGCGATGGCCCCGGCGGCATCGCCCCGGGAGACGTGCTTGTACGCCTGCACATTGCTCGTCTCCTCGTCAAAGACCAGCGGCGCGTCCGGCGCGGCGGCCTCGACGGGGGTTATGGACGGCGGGCAGGACCTCATAATCGACCTTGACGAGCTTCTTCGCCTTTTCGAGCGTTTCAGCGTCCTCCGCCACGACGAGGCAGATCGCGTCGCCGAGATAGTGCGTCAGCCCACCGACGGAATGAGCGTATATTGGTCGTGCTTGATGTGGCCGACCTTGTTTTCCCCGGGAATATCCTCCGCCGTCAGGACGGCGACCACGCCCGGAAGGGCCTTCGCCTTGGAGGCGTCGATGCCGAGGACGCGCGCGCGGGGATATTTGCTGCGGACGGCGGAGGCATAGCACATGCCGTCGAGATACCAGTCGTCGGGGTACTTGCCGTAGCCCTGCACCTTTTCGGCCACGTCCAGACGGTGTACGGACGAGCCGAGCTTCCAGTCGGACTGCGAGGGCTTCGGCACCGCGCCGAGTTCTTTTTATATTTTGCCGCCAGACGGACGGCTCAAAGATCTTCACATAGCCGGTGCAGCGGCAGTAATTGTTGCGCAGGGCGCTGCGGATATCGGCCTGCGTGGGGTCGGGATTTTTGTCGAGCAGAGCCTTGGTGCAAAGCACCATGCCCGGAATGCAGAAGCCGCACTGGACGGCTCCGGCCTCGCCGTAGCAGAAGGTGTAAAAGCTCCTTCTCCCAGTCGCTCAGGCCCTCGACCGTGAGGATATGGCGGCCCTCCAGAGAATGGGTATCGGGCGTACACGCGCGGATCGGCTCGCCATCGATGAGCACCGTGCACGCGCCGCACGCGCCCTCGGAGCAGCCGTCCTTGACGGAGGTGAGGTGCAGCGTGTCGCGCAGATAGCGCAGCAGCTTCTGATTTTTCGTGACCTCCGTCTCGCGGCCGTTGATGTAGAATACAGCCATGGTCTTTTCTCCTTGCGGTATGAATTCGGGAGCTACGTCACAGCAAAGGGCTGTTCTCGGCGCAAAGCGCCACCGTCATTCACCTGTATCCATTATATATTCGTTTTCCGGCATTCGCAATCAATTTGCCGCTTTCTTTCAGAATTTCGTGATTTTCATAGCCGGAAGGATGAAAAACTGCCGGAACGCACAGCCAGGCGGCGCATCTGTTCGGCCATGTCAAAAAGCGCCTCCGTCCGCCCGCCGCCGGGAACGCGCCGGAGGCGCTTCCGGCACGCAGCAAAAATTCATGGGGAATTTTTAGAAATTTGTCTTGCTGTTTTTGAAAGTTAGTGTATCCTAACTCGTAGAAAACGCATATCCTTTTACAGGAGGGGAGCTTATGACACTGGACATGCTGAACGCCGGAGAAAGCGGCGTCATTACCGCCGTCGGCGGCGAGGGCGTGCTTCGCTGCCGGCTGCTGGATATGGGACTGATCCCGCAGACGCGGATCACCGTCTCGAAGATCGCGCCGATGGGCGACCCGATGGAGCTTCAGCTGCGCGGCTATGTGCTGACGCTGCGCAGAGGACGCCCGCAGCATCGAGATCAAAAGGCGGAGCCGTAAGCGCGGGAGACGCCGGACAGGAGGAACACTTTTATGATTTTTGCGCTCGCAGGCAATCAGAACTGCGGCAAGACCACGCTTTTCAATCAGCTCACCGGCTCGAACCAGCACGTCGGCAATTTCCCCGGCGTGACGGTCGATCAGAAAAAGCGGACAGGTACGCGGGCAGAAGGACTGCACCGTGGTCGATCTGCCGGGCATCTACTCGCTTCGGCCCTATACCGCCGAGGAAATCGTGACCCGGAATTTTATCCTTGAGCAGAAGCCGGACTGCATCATCAACATCGTAGACGCGACCAATCTGGAGCGCAACCTCTATCTGACGCTCCAGCTGCTCACGCTCCAGGTGCCGACGGTTCTGGCGCTCAATATGATGGACGAGCTGACCGGAAACGGCGGCTCGGTCGATACGGCGCTTTGTCGGAGCTTCTGGGCGTGCCCGTCACGCCCATCTGCGCGGCCAACGGCGAGGGCTGGAGGAGCTGATCGAAAGCGCCGTCCGCGCTGCGCAGCAGCGGCAGAAGCCCGCCGTCTACGACTTCTGCCCAAAATTTTCGTCCACCGCTGCATCCACGCCGTGTGCCATGTGATCGAGGATCACGCGCAGGCAGCCGGGATCGGCGTCCGCTTTGCCGCTACTAAGCTCATCGAGGGCGACGAGCAGATCGCGGACGAGCTGCACCTCGACCCGAATGAATTGGAGCTGATCGAGCACTCCGTCGTGCAGATGGAGCAGGAGCGCGGCCTTGACCGGAACGCCGCGCTGGCGGATATGCGCTACAGCTTTATTGAAAACGCCGTGGAGCAGGCCGTCGTCAAGCCGCGCGAGAGCCGCGAGCATCTGCGCAGCAGCAAGCTCGACCGCGTCCTGACCGGAAAAATACACGGCGATCCCGGTCTTTCTCGGCGTGATGCTTCTGATCTTCTATCTGACGTTCAACGTCATCGGCAAATTCCTGAGCGACCTGCTCGCCATGGGCATCGACGCGCTGACCGCGCTGGTCGATCGCGCGCTCACGGCCTACGGCCTCAATCCCGTGGTACATAGCCTCATCATTGATGGTATCTTTAAGGGCGTCGGCGGCGTGCTCAGCTTCCTGCCGATCATCGTGACGCTGTTCTTCTTCCTCTCCATCCTGGAGGACACCGGCTATATGGCCCGCGTTGCCTTTGTGATGGACAAGCTGCTGCGGAAGATCGGCCTTTCCGGCAAATCGATCGTCCCGATGCTCATCGGCTTCGGCTGCACGGTCCCGGCCGTCATGGCCACGCGCACCCTTTCCTCGGGCGCGACCGCACCATGACCATCCTGCTGACGCCGTTTATGAGCTGCTCGGCAAAGATCCCGATTTACGGCTTCTTCTCGGCGGCATTTTTCCCGGAGCACGCGGCGCTGGTCATGATCGGGCTGTATGTGTTCGGGATCCTGATGGGCGTCGTCAGCGCCCTCATCCTCGGCAAGACGGCGTTCCACGGAAGGCCGGTGCCGTTCGTGATGGAGCTGCCGAATTACCGCTTCCCAGCGTTAAGAGCGTGGCGCTGCTGCTGTGGGAAAAAGGCAAAGGATTTCCTTCAGCGCGCCTTTCGGTCATTTTCCTTGCGACCATCGCCATCTGGTTCCTCCAGAGCTTTGACGCGCGGCTGAACGTCGTCGCCTCCAGCAGCGACAGCCTGCTTGCCATGATCGGGCGGCTGGTCGCGCCCATCTTCGCGCCGCTCGGCTTTT
>VOFG01003745.1_pt1 | contig 38752 bp, 50 predicted proteins | sample 5384171 | NCBI WGS metagenome assembly VOFG01 (sample SAMN12384726, study PRJNA508395) | human gut metagenome | isolation source: healthy gut F | host: Homo sapiens
GACAAACCGTCGCTTAACCGACCGGGAATCATAATGATGCCCGTACGGTATCGCCTGTGACCCGTACGACACTCTCACGCTTTCAGCAAAATATCCAACTCCATCATCATGCTTCCCTCTTATCTTTTAATTTAATCTGTATGGTTGCCCTTTCTTATATTTGACGTACGGCGGGATGCTCTGCGAAACCACACGCCCACGCCTTCCAATTTCACTTTCAATCCCCGGCTCTCCAGCATATACACAGCGTCTTTCGCCCCCATGCCTTTCATGCCCGTCAAAAGGTACGATTTCCATCGGCGTATTGTCACCGCAACGTCACGACATTCCCGCTGTTCACCGCTTTCCCCCAAACGCTCTTTCCACCTTTTTTGTCCGTACTCCAGTCTTGCCGGAAAGGGATATCCAGTTCTTTCAGCACCGCCCGCGTGGCATTCATATCACCGTCAACACATCCGGAACGAAGACGGAAGCCGAGTCTGCGCTTCCGAGACATCGCGATATACCCCTTTCGCCATGACGCTTTGGGCGATCTCGCTGAATACCGGACCACAATGCCCGCCTCCCGAAGCCGGCAGGCCGGACTTTTGTATCGCGACGATACAACTGTACTTCGGCCGGTCTGAGGGATAATAACCGCAAAAACTGATAAGATATTTCATCCGGCCTCCATGATAACCGCCGCGTCCCTGGGCCACCTGGGCAGTACCCGTCTTGCCCGGACACCTTGAAATCCTTGCATCCGGCTTTCTTGCCCAATCCTTTACTTACTACCATTTCGAGTATTTCCTGAATGTCGTTCAGTGTCTTCGGAGAGCATATCCGCTCTTTGATGACCTCCACCGGGAACTCGCGCACGATTTCACCATTCTTCCGGACAGCTTTTACAAAACGCGGACGTACCATCTTTCCCGCCGTTGGCGATGGCATTATAGAAAGTCAGTGTGGCTATCGGCGGCATCTGGGTCTCATACCCGATGCTCATCCACGGCAAGGCAGTCTTCGACCAATTGCTACCGTCTTTCTTCGGGCGGCGGCGTACGCGGCTCTCCGCTTCCCATCAAAGGTATATTCAGGGGAATGCCCACTCCTTCACGATACAGCCCATCCACGAATTTTTTCCGGATGGTCTTTATAGTTGTCGTCTATCAAGCGGCTGACTCCGATGTTGGAAGAATACATCAGCACTTCGGGCACGCTGATTCTTCCGTAACCGCCACGCCGCCAGTTGTGATCCTTCATCACTCGTCCGTGCATCTCCACTGCCCGTTGCCGGTGTCTACGAAATCATTCTTCGAAATCTTTCCGTCCTCCAGCGCCACCATGATGGAAGCGGTCTTAAAAAAGTAGAACCGGGTTCCATTAAATCGGACACGGCATTGTTCTTCACCTCGCGATACTCGCCGTCTGCACATTTCGTCATGTTCACAATGGCCTTCATCTCCCGTGGCCACCTCCATCAGCACTACCACGCCCCGTCGCCATTGATGTTTTTCAACTGTTTCAACAGGGCCTTTTCCGCCGCATCCTGCATGGACACGTCGATGGTCGTCTCAATATCATTGCCGTCCACCGGAGGGGCATCCACCAGACTCAACCACTTGTTACGCACCTTGGCACGATGGGACACGCCTTCCTTGCCCCTCAAAATGGAGTCGTAGGAAAGCTCCAGTCCGTAACGCGCCGAATCCTTACTGGCATACAGAGCCCCCAACGTACGCGTGGCCAACGAACCGTATGGTTTCTTTCGTTGATTGAATTCCTCAGCATAGAATCCGCCCTTGAAAGGAGACTCTCGGAACAACGGTAATTTCTTGCATTCCTTTATACTGGATGAAATTCGCCGACCGTATATCTGCCAGTTCCTCCGCCTCAACTTTTCCCCTTTTTCAGCCGTTTCTTGAAATATCCGGCGGTTTTATCGGGAAAGATCTTACTCAACCCCTGGGAAATGGAATCCAGATCGGCTATCAACACACTGTCTCTCAAGCCTGCAGTTCCTTGGCCGTTTCCGGATTCTTATCCGACGCGACATAATCCATATAAATCTTATATTCCGGCAAGGAACTGGCCATAATCTGCCCGTCTGCCGAAAGGATGTTTCCACGCTTGGCGGGAATGGGAACATTCTCTTTCACCAGCTTACGGCTCACCTGTGTCCAATATTCGCTCTCCACGAACATCAGGTAGGCCGCATTGCCCAATATATAAACCGCCCAAGCTCATCAGCACGATGACCACGAAGAAACGGGGCATTATCTTTTTATTGTCGAAGTTCATTCTTCTTCCTCGTTTTGGGATTTAATCAAAAAAGGAGGTTCTTTCGGACTTTGCAGCACGCTGTCCGGAGTCTGTCTCAAACTTTTTCTATCTGGCTTTGCCGTGTCTTTACGGTCAACTCGCTGGAACGGGTCAGCGCACGGTATCTCACCTCCGTCAATTCCGTCTTCAACTTTTCAATCTCAATCATCTCCTGCTCCGCAGAATAACGGTTCGTGATATAAATGATGGCAAAAAACGTACAGAGTAAAATCAATCCCATCTGACGACGCAACCACCCGGCCGTAAGGATGTCCCCACCCAATATCTCGCGTAAAGACACGTTAGGACGCTGGTCCACCCCTCACTCTCCGTGAAAGCTTTGATAGGAGACAGTTCGCCCGACTCGGCCTTTTCCTCATCGCCCGGCATCACACCATCCTCGTCGGACATGTCCCCCGCCCGACACGGCCTCCTCCGCCCCGGGACTTCGGCTGCCTCTTCCGTAGGCACACCCACGGGCTCCACGTCCGTTTTTTCTTCAAATCCAGTTCTTCCTTCATCCTTTATTTCTTTTCCGCGATTCTCAACTTTGGCACTGCGGCTACGGGGATTCGCACGCTGCTCCTCTTCTCCCGGCACTATCACTTTATTGTGGACAGCCCTGAGCGGACAATCCACATTGCCATAGAAATCCTGTATCCGCTTGCCCTCCACATTTCCGGTTTTGACTAAATTCTTCACCATCCGATCCTCAAAGAATGATAGGTCAACACCACTAAGCGACCTCCCCGGCCGGAGCAATTCGACCGCGGCCGTCAGCATCTCCTTCAAGGCGTCCATCTCCTGGTTCACTTCTATACGCAAAGCCTGGAACACCTTAGCCAATTCTTTCTTCTCCCGGTCACGCTCAAACAAAGGCTTTACCACCTCCATGAACTCTTCCGTCGTCTCGATCCTCCGGTACGCATACGGGCTTTCACCACCCATGAGGCCAGCTTGCGGGCATTCTTCAATTCACCGTACAGATAGAAAATGTCGGCCAGCCGCTCTTCCGCGTAATCATTCAACACATCCGCCGCAGTCAGCCGCGCCCGCTGGTTCATCCGCATGTCCAGTTTCCCGTCGAAACGAAACGAGAACCCCGTTCCGCATCATCGAAATGATGGCTCGACACGCCCAAATCAGCCAGCAAACCGTCCAACTGTTCTACGCCGTAATAACGCATCCAGTTCTTCAGATACCGGAAATTGCTCCGGACAAATGTGAAACGTCCGTCAGCAACGATATTCGCCTCGGCATCCGCATCCTGGTCAAACCATACAAATGCCCGGCCGCATCCAGTCGGGACACAATCGCCCGGCTATGTCCTCCGCCCCAAAGGTGACATCGGCATATATCCCGGCAGGATTGACCACCAGACCGTCTACACATTCTTTCAACAAGACAGGGACGTGATAAACTGCTTCTTCCATCAATATTTTACATTACGCGAGGTCAAAAGGTACGAATTTTCAGAGATACATACACCTTATTATAATAAAATATTTATCGACATGATGTTAATAAGTCTACGAAGGGAGAACGTGAGGCATCTGCAAGAAAAAAAGCGATTTATTTCCCGGCAGAAATAGTTTTACTATCTTTGCCCGCAGTTAGACTGAAACCTTATGAAGAAACTCCTGTTATTGGCGATTCTGATAGGAATGGCCGCATTTCATGCCCAAGGGTAAATCCGCGAAAAACGTTCGATTGTGCGATTGGAAACCACAATGGGTAACATCCGCATCGCGCTGAACGACGAAACACCGGTCCACCGGGATAATTTCCTCAAATTAGTTTCAGAAGGATTCTACGACGGAACGCTCTTCCACCGCGTCGTGAAAGACTTCGTCATTCAGGCAGGCGACCCGGATTCCAAACAGGCTCCGGGCGGAAAGATATTGGGAGAAGGAGGGCCGGGATATATGTTGGCTCCCGAAATAGACCTGCCTTTCCAATACCATAAGAGAGGAGCGGTGGCCATGGCGCGAAGATGACGCAAACAACCCGGACCGTCTGAGCAACGGGTCGCAATTCTACATCGTGTGGGGAAAAGTACCGCCCCCAGGAACTGGCCTTGCCTGGGCGGGATTACGAGGTGGCCTATATGGTGATTTTGAAACCAACAGGAAATGGAGCAAGAATACCTCACCACCGGGGGCACACCGGGTTAGACGGAGGATACACCGTATTCGGAGAGGTCATCGAAGGGCTCAATGTGGTGGAAAACATCCAATCCACCGCAACAGATTCCCACGACCGACCGCAAACCGACATCGTAATCCTGCATGCCGTGGTAGAACAAAAATCGAAGAAGGCCGGAGCAACGGGCAAAAGGCGGTATTCGCCCGGATTATATTAAAAACATCCGATTTCATCGGTGTTTTCTTTTTCTCTCCGCCCGCCTGCACATGACGGGAAATAATGGTAAAACTACTCTTTATACCGTTTTTGCGATTTAACCAACCTTTTTCATTACCTTTGCCTTGGTTTTTTTAATTTAAGACTTGTATATTCATGAAGAAAATCTTATTCGGACTTTCTCTTTTTGCCGCTTTTTCGTTAAGCTCTTGCATACAAAACGAACCAGCTAACTCTGAGTGTGACATAGAAGAGGCTTATGTTCTCGCTTCAGACGAAGAGGCTTTGTTCTTCACCCCGAATGATGCCGTGAAAGGACGTGGCGTCGTCCGACACGTCCATCGTGTTTTATCTGCGCGAAGACTTTACAGATTCAGACAGTTGCAAGCGCTGAAAATAAACTTCAAACTCACTCCGGGTGCCTCCATTATACCTGAAAACGGTAGTGTGCAAGACTTCGCGCATGGCAGTGTACATTACAGGGTCACGTCCGAAGACCGTCAATGGCACCGGGATTATCACGTAAAGTTCGCACTCATACAGCCCATAGAGACCGACCTTTCTTTCGAGAACATCAGGATGGAAGCCAACGGACGTTATTATGAGTGGTTCGAAAAATCGGCACACGGCAATGACATTTCCCAATGGGCAACCGGCAACCCGGGTTACGCCATCAGCCGTTCGTCCGCCCAACCCGACGAGTTCCCTACGATACCGTGGACGCAGGATGCCGTAAGCGGACAGTCCGTCAAGCTCGAAACGTGCGACACCGGTCTTTTTCGGTGCCATGGTCAATATGCGCATCGCGGCGGGCAACTTGTTTATCGGGACGTTTGATGTGGCCAACGCCTTGAAAGACGCCATGGCCGCTACACGCTTCGGACTGCCGTTCAACAAGAAACCGTTGCGTTTTGAAGGATATTATAAATTCAAGCCGGGCGAAAAATTCCAAAATAGAAAAGGAACCATCATCGAAGATCGTATCGACGAACCGGACTTATATGCCGTATTATATAAGAATACGGATGAACACGGACAGCCCGTTACCTTGAAAGGCGACGACGTATTGACCCACCCCAACATCGTGGCTTTGGCACGCATCCAAAATCCGGTACACGATTTCAATACTTGGACCCGCTTCGACATCCCCTTTGAATATAGCGGCAACGTAGACGAAAAACTATTGAAAGCTTACGGTTACAATCTGGCAGTCGTCTTCACGTCCAGCATCGAAGGAGCCAGTTTCTGCGGCGCCGTTGGAAGCACGCTGCTGGTAGATGAAGTGAAAGTGGTTTGTGAAGAATAACCCATAATAAAGAAGAGAACATGAAACATCTGAAATATATCCTAATCCTTGCCCTGTCATCGGCCATGGGCACGTTACAGGCACAAGACCTCAAAGAACTGATGAAGGATAACCGCGAGAACCGGGAAGCCAACTATGCGAAATGGGGACCGACATCCGACCACAACGGTATGGGCTATGTCGTCAGAGCCGGATTCGTGTTGGGCGGAACGACTCCTCTTCCTCTTCCCAAGGAAATCCGTAAAATCAACGAATTCGCTCCGAAAGGCGGTTTCAGTTTAGGAATAGACGGATATAAGTATTTCAATACGAAATGGGGACTTTCCGCCGGACTTCGTTTTTTCATGCAAGGTATGCGCACGGGGGCAGAGGTGAAAAACTACAACATGGCCATCGTGATGGGCGAAGACGTGGTAGAAGGACGTTTCACGGGTACGGACATTACCGAGACCCGCATGACGGGCTTTACGATTCCCGTAACGGCCACCTACCGTGTAGGAGCCAGATGGACATTCAATCTCGGCCCATACGTCAGCTATTGGATCTATCGTGACTTCGACGGCGAAGTCTTCGACGGCTACCTGCGCGAAGGTTCGCCCGTGGGGCAAAAGATAACCATCGGCGCCGACAATCCAGCTTCCTACGATTTCAGTGACGACATGCGCCATTTCTCCTGGGGGATGGAATTCTGCGCAGACTTCCGCATAAAGAAGCATCTTAACGTCTTCGGCCTGTTGGACTGGGGTATGAACGATGTGTTCAAAAGCGACTTTGAAACCGTCACGTTCTCACTCTTCCCACTCTATGCCACTTTCGGAATGGCTTACTACTATTAATACATAAAAATATTATCAATCATAAAATTTCAAAGTTATGAAGAAATTACTACTCGCAACACTCGCCGCCTGCGGCGTATGGCTTGGTGCACAAGCCCAAAACACGACACATGATTATACGGACGACTTGGTAGTTTCCGTGGACAACTTCTCCACTCCTCCCATGCCGACCACTGTCTCCATAGAGTTTCCGGAAGAAGGACTTATCAACATCGAGCTGAAAAACTTCACATTGGAGATGGAAGGCGCAGACCCCATCCCCGTAGGCAACATACATGTCAGCGAAGTCCCGGTCACGCCACAAGGCGACTACAACGTTTTCGACCTGAAACAGAAAACGGCTACTTTCAGCGACGGCGACCCCGGCACCCTTTGGATGTGGTCACTCTTGTTTCCGAATGGGCTTCCCATTGACATCTCCGGAAAAATATCCGACACCAAGCTCTACTGCACGCTCGACCTCACTTTCGGTACTCAAATCATCCACGTAACTTTCGGTAAGGACGATTTCGAGTCTTCCATCCATTCCACATGGGCCGGAAAGCAAACAGAGACCACAAACGTCTATACCCTGCAAGGCATGCGGGTAAAGAGCAACGTAGCCAAGGCTCATGCCTTAGACGGATTGCAGAAAGGCATTTATATCGTAGACGGCAAGAAAGTTATCAAAGAATAAAGCAACGGGCTGCGATTCCCCTAAAAAAAAAGACGACAAATGCCGATGGAGTGCGCTCCATCGGCATTTGTCGTATAAATAACTGAATACAAGCCACTTCCCCACCACCACAATCTTCCGTACAGATCTGCGGAGAACGAAAATCAATCTGCTTAGAATGATTTTTCAATCTCCTGAGATCAATTTTCAAATCTCCTGAGATTGATTCGCCCCCTTCAGCCAATGGCATCCGGCTTTTCGTTATATTGACAAAGCACCGTCCCTCTCCTTCTTTTCATCCTCCGCCTCATCCCTCGTTCTGCAAAAACGGTAACCCCATACTTTTACTGAAAATACTACCGTAAATGCCGAAAATTCTACCGAAATAGGAAACGATTTTTTCACTCCTCTGCCTATTTTTGTATTGGCCAAACAAACTAAAACCGGTTATTTACGAACTAAAAAAGAAAAAAAGAATGAAGAGATTATTTACTTTGTTATTGGTAGGAAGCTCCTTGGCAGGCTGGGCACAGCAAGTCAACGGGAGTTTTGATGAGCCGTGGGAGAATTGCACTCCATACACTGGAGGTGCTTCCAAGAATTCCGGTACACAACCTCAGAAGTGGAAAATATCCCATATTGCTGGATATAACTTAATCGGCAGTATGTGGATGGGAACCACCCAAGTGGCCTCAAGCACCACAGGATATAATGACCAAGGATTAGCTGTCGTATTGACTAACACTCCCAATTCCACGATGTCTAGCCAAATCATTCCAGCTTACTTGACCTTAGGAACACCTTGGAACACCGCAAATCTGGCAGGAGAAGAAGCAGACGGCGGTTCCTTTGGAGGACTTGAATTTTCCAACAAACCCGATGCTATAGAATTCTATTACAAGCGCAGTGCCAACGATGCCGAACCGGCAAGCGTCGTAGCTTACTTGTGGAGCGGAACATACTCACAAGAAAGCGTTCCCGTCAATGTAGCTCAGTCCCCAAGAACAATTACAATGACAAACCGAGACAGAAATATATTAGGTATAATTACCAACAAAGGAGGAGCAGTTACTGAAACAGGAAATCTGATTGCGATCATCAACAATCAGATTACGAATACCACGGAAGAATGGACAAAGTACACAGCCCAATTCGAGTATAAAGACACGGAAACCACCCCTGAAAAAATCAACATCATCTTGGCCGCCAACGATTACTTCAGTGCAAACAGGACTGTGACAAATGGCAATTCCTTGACAGTAGACGAGGTCACACTGATTTACTATCACACTCTTTCCGCCTTGTCCTACGATGACAAAGACATAAACTTTGAGGAAAGCACTTTGATGTACGACTTGTCTGATGTGACTTACGAAGCTAACAAACTTCACTACACCAAAAAAGCAGCCGGAGGCACTGCCGTAGCCACATACGATGAGACAACCGCTAAGGTATCCATCGTGGTGACCAGCGACGACAAACTCAACTCCACCACTTACGAGCTTCAGTTCAAGATGCCTGTTTCTTATACCGGAAAATTGTCGTCCATCTCTTACAACGGCACGCCTTTGGAGGGCTTTACAGAAAATACGCATTACTACAGCCTGACGGCCGACTACACCGCGGATTGCCTTACCGCCACGGCATCCGACGAGGGACTGACTCCCACGATAAGCTATGATGCCGAAAGCCGCATCGCCACTATCTCCGTCCCCGAAAGCGGACAGAACATTAATTATTATGTAAAATTCGCCAAGGAAGCAACACACTATCCCAGCAAGCTGCTTATCAGTTGCGATATGTTAGGCGGCTTTTTAAGTGCTCCCGTTCAAGAAGTAGGAATCACCAAAAACGAAGACGGCACCATCGGTTTCCAATTGATTGGTTTCGAGTTCCAGGGAGTAAACATGGGGGACATTTACGTAGACCACATAACCATAGACAGTGACGGCAATATCTACAAAGAAGATGTCATCCGAATATTTGGCGATGCAGGAGCAAATTTAGAGGACCTTTCCATCACATTGCAGGGACAACTGAAAGATGGCGAATTGAAATGCGACTTGGATATACTTTGGCTGTCCACCATTCCCATCAAAGTGGCCGTCTATCCCCTAACTATCCCTTACGTTGATACCCAAGGGATTTCAAGCCTTAACGTAGCCGCAGTCCAGGAAGGCCTCACCAACCCGAACTGCATCATCTACACCGACGAAGGCACGACCGTAGCCGAAGGCACTGAAAACGTGGTGGTTGGAACAAGCTGCACGAAACTCAACCTCAACAAGAGCAACGACATCAGCATCCCCTATGCCTTCACAGCCACGGAAGCCAGTCTGGCACGCTCATTCGCAACAGGATGGCACAGCATCTGTCTGCCTTTCGCCACCACACCGGAAACTCTTAGCGCAGAACAGGCACAAGCCTTCACCGCCTTCGACGGGAACACGCTGACTTTTGAAAAAAAGTAACGGCCATGGAGGCGAATGTCCCATACTTGATATACTTCGCAAAAGAAACGGAAAACATTAGCTTGCAAAACATTGACGCTGCGGTAACCGTACCCCAATCCGTAACCCACGGCAACGTAACCTTCACCGGCAACTATAAAGCAGGCAAGGACATGGAAGGCCTTTACGGCGTGGCCGAGAAAGACGGTGCGCAATACATCATGCGTGGCGGAGCGGGCAGTACACTGGGCAGCACAGGAGCCTATTTCACCGTAAGCGGCTCTGAAGTGAATTCCCTGCACCTCCGCTTGGACGGAATCGAAACAAGCATCTCCGGCGTGCAAACCGGACAGGACGGTCAGGCTTTCGACATCTATAGCCTGAACGGCATTAAGGTGCGCAGCCAAGCCGCCACAACCGACGGCCTGCCCAAAGGCATCTACCTCATCAACGGGAAAAAACATATTGTAAAATAAGAAAAAGGACAAACAACATGAAAAAAGCTTTTTATACCACACCCGTCACAAACGTCATGGAAGTGGAAACCACTGGGAACATCTTACAAAGTTCCAACCGTTTGGGCACGGGTGACCGCAACAACGTGGGAATTCAAGATGACATCTTCAACGGAGAATTCCGTAGCAACCAGAATATCTGGGACTTCTAAACCTCAACGAACGCTTATATAGCCAAAGCCGCATCCTTTCCATTCCGTGGAAAAGATGCGGCTTTTTACCTCTTCCTTAAGAGACTGTTATTCCCTCGGACGACCTGTCAGCCTCGATATACGAACTTCCTCTTCAAATAGTCATCCAGACTTACGCCTTCCATACGTTCAAAACAGCTTCGGGCTGTTTTGGAGGACCCGAAGCCTACGACTACACAGTCGTTCACCGAACGAATCGTACCTTCGGCCACACCGCGCTTCAACGCACTGATACGGTAAGAATTGATGTAGTCGTGGCAATTATTGTAACCTTGACTTCGGAGGCACTGCAATAACAAATGGCGGTTGATTCCGTGGCCTCGCACAGACGGTCGCGCCCGAATGTGTTGTCTTGCCACTCACGATCGTGTTGCATAAAGAATTCCACCCGCTCGAAACGACGCCGGTTGGCTTCGTTGAAGTCCTCCTTTTCGGCCTGCACGATAACCTCCTCCGTGGGTGCTTTATCCACTTCCACTATCTCCGGCTTAGGCAAATGGATGGCCATGGTCTCCAATGTCCGATAGAACAAATACATATTCAGGAGACAGAACAAATAGAAATAGACCAATAACAACATGGCATTGAACACTGCCGTCACTACTATATAGAACACCATATTCAGCCCCATGGCGGTTACGTAACCCTTCAAATAACGGGGTATCTCGGCATTCTTGACCAACAAGCGGGGCAGACGAAGTATATTGGCCACATAATAGACAGACAATCCCAAACCGGCCAGACGGAACAACATGTCCGGTCCCCACCAGCAGTCTGCCAGTTCGGAATAGGTATGAACAATTACCGGACGGTTCCCAAAAGCAGACTGACGACATACAATATAATAAGGAATATGGCCGGCGAAGCATAACGCCACATTCGTCCCCACTGCAAATATCCCGGCATAGGAATACTCAGAGGATAAATACCTTGCAGGAAACAAGTGCCCACCAAAGCCAGAAGCATGAAAGGATGAAGCAAACCGATATTTTCAAACCTGAGCAGATAACTGAATGGTATGGCTACACAGCATAGAGCACCGAATATACCCATAATCCACGCCAAGGAGAGATATTGTACTTTATATCGGGAATACAACGACAAGACGGAGGCCATCATCAAATGAATGGTGGCGATAACAACAATGGTGATAAGAATAAATGTCTGCATACCAGGCAAAGTTAATAAAAAACAAGGATTCAGGCAAAGACTTCTTTCAATACGTCCAGAGATTTCAGTTCGGGAAATTCCGGGACATGCAACCGGTAATAATCATTCAACACCTCGATATAGCGCTCCCGTTCCCTGCGGTTCATCGCAAAAAAACGCATGGAGTCGTAATTCATCCGCATAAAAATCGGAATGGCCGCCGCTTCTTTGGGTTCCAGATAGGCATGATGGAAAGGATGGGAAGGGACAAAACAGGCATTCATCATGTCGCAATACTCCACTTCATGCCAGGCTTCCACATTGGGATAAAAGCCGAGAAAACGCCTCAACCGCGTGATGAAAACCAAATGGAAGTTGGAAAAAGCCCGCTCGCTGGCATCCAGCCATTGCAAAGAATAAAGTATATAGGAAAGAGCGGGCCGCCTCCCGCCTCGTGTTTCAACACCCGGCACAGGAATTCGGCCAGGAACAAAGCGATGGAAGACTTATACGGGTCGTACGGCAGCGACTGGTAAGTATAATCGAACCGCACATCCCGTATGCGTTGCAAAGCCGACTTCTGCCGGTAGTCGAAATCTATTTCCAAGATGGAAAGCGGCCGAAAGAACACACCTTTAAGGGTTGCCTTTACGCGATTTCGGCAACTTTACCATAAAAGACACCGTCCCGCGCGTGGCCGTATAGATATCCACAATCAAAGAATTGTCGTTGTATTTTAGCGTACGCAACACCACGCCTTGCGTTTTTTCCTGCATAAATCTCTATTTTTAGGGATTAAAATTAGGAAAAACAGCCGAAATACGGGAAAAAATCACTAAAAACACATTTTTTTGAAAGATTTTCCTCGTTTTATTTTGTCGGTTCAAAGAAAAGCCATACCTTTGCATCGCAAATGAGAACGGTGGTCTGCAAATGACCTGAAAACGGTTTCAGAAAGCAAAAGAGCGAAAGCTCAAATCGCGTTGGTCCCTTCGTCTATCGGTTAGGACGAGAGATTTTCATTCTCTAAAGAGGAGTTCGACTCTCCTAGGGACTACTAAGTTGAACGAATTATTTAAACGTAAAGATGGCAAAACCATAAATCATCAGTAAAAAAGAATACGTCAGGAGGAAAAAGAAGACTCCACAACAGATATTACGCGAAGACCATGCGTAATGCTGTACGTAAGCTTCGCGCTACGACAGATAAGGCTGAGGCTACAGCGATGTATCCCAGTGTACAAAAGATGTTAGACAAATTGGCTAAGGTAAACATTATCCATAAGAACAAAGCTGCCAATCTGAAATCTAAATTGGCCGTTTATATCAACAAGTTGGGATAATAGATAATAATCATATATAGAAAAAGAGTTGGAGTTTCTTCAACTCTTTTTTTTTTGTATCCGTACGCATCAGGCAAGCCACCCCTAAGAAACCGACGGCATATTGATGAACACTAAATACTCCCCCTCCCCACGTATCACGAACTCTTCACCGGTCACCTCGTTCAATGTCCCTTGCCACCAGTTGGTAAAATCACGCAAAGGATAGGCCAAACCTTCCCCACGTAAGCCTTGCGTACCGAAAGCAAAAATCGAAACCTGTACTCCCTTACGACAGAAAAAACGGCAATCCCCTTTCATCGGTACGAAAAAGCCGTAATCCGTATACATACGTACTTCTGCCCCCATCCGCATATATTCCATCAACAGACTGATGTTACCCAGAGTATGGTCTTCCCTGCGCCCCGTGGCACCGACGATGGCAATCCGGCGAAATCCCTTTTCCATCAGATAGTTCACAGCCTTAGTCTGGTCGTTTGTCTCTTGGTCCGGATTATACCGGATAATACCCGCATATCTTTTTTGATTTTCCACGCTCAACGAATCTCCGTCCCCTACAATCCGATCCGGCACGCGTCCCGATGCCAAATAACGGTCGGCCGCTCCGTCACAACATACCGTAAAAGAAGCTGTATCCAGCATCCTCAAAGGCAAAGCCGACACAGGAAACTCCCCGTTCCCCACAACTACCGCTTCCGGCACGAAATCCCAATCGACCCGTCTCATTTCTCTTCTTCCATCATTCGTATCCATTTCTTATATCCTCCGATAGCAATTAGGGCATAAAGGCCATACAGCCCTGCCGTAAAATAAAGTTCCTTATAGACATACAATCCGCAGCAAACCACATCGACTACAATCCACACCAACCACTGCTCTACGTATTTACGGGCCAGCATCCATATTCCTACAATACTCAAAGCCGTCGTAAAACTGTCCGACCAAGGCACGTCACTATTGGTAAACTCTGTCAAGACCCAGGCAATCAATACCAAAGTGACCACAAAGACCGAGAACAAAGGCACATAAATCCGGGGAGGGGTATGGGTTATCGACAGAGCAGAAGCAGCGTCCTCCTTTCCGCCCCGTCCGTATTTCCAGCTCAACCATCCGTATGCTGCCGCCAACAGATAGTAAATATTGATAGCAAAATCCGCATACAATCCCGCTTCATAATACACGAAAATATAGATGGCGGGCATGACTATGCCTACTATCCACAAATAAATACTGGCTTTGTATTCCAGCCAAAAGTAAATCAGACCGACACATGTACCGGCTATCTCCAGATAATTATCCATCACCTCTTTTTTCTCATTATTAAAAAACCGACATCATGCCCCGGCAACTTCTTTAAACGGCAAAATTACACTTTTCGACCGACGCAAGCAAACATCCTCGTCTAAACCCGACAAACCTATAGGATTTTCACGGTTACATAAAAGGGCAAAACCCTCCTTTTTCCTTTCCCCTTTCAAAGTTTTTGCGTATATTTGTGCGTTAAATATGAACGAATTAAAACTATGTCAGAAGAAGAAATAAAAGGCACAAATTATTCGGCCAGCAGCATTCAGGTGCTGGAAGGACTGGAAGCCGTACGCAAACGTCCGGCGATGTATATCGGAGACATCAGCGAGAAAGGTTTGCACCACTTGGTTTATGAAACCATGGATAACTCCATCGACGAAGCACTTGCCGGCTATTGTACTCACATAGAAGTCACTATCAATGAAGACAACTCCATCACCGTACAAGACAACGGCCGCGGTATTCCGGTAGACATGCATGAAAAAAGAGCACAAGTCCGCACTGGAAGTCGTCATGACCGTACTTCATGCGGGCGGTAAGTTCGACAAGGGCTCCTATAAGGTGTCCGGAGGTCTTCATGGTGTCGGTGTGTCTTGCGTAAACGCCCTTTCTACCCACATGCTTTCGCAAGTCTTCCGGGAAGGCAAGATCTACCAGCAAGAATACGAATGCGGTAAGCCGCTCTATCCGGTCAAGGTCGTAGGCGAAACCGAACTTCGAGGCACACGCCAACAGTTCTGGCCGGACGGCAGCATCTTCATTACTACGACTTACAAATATGAGATTCTGGCTAACCGTATGCGCGAACTGGCATTCCTGAATGCCGGTATCACAATTACCCTGACCGACATGCGCGAGAAGGACGAGAACGGTGTGCCGCGCAGCGAGACATTCCATAGCAAGGACGGTCTGAAAGAATTCGTACGCTACATTGATTCCAGCCGTATCCACCTGTTCAACGACGTGATATACCTGAACACGGAAAAGCAAGGGGTTCCTATCGAAGTAGCCATCATGTACAACAACGGTTATACGGAAAACATCCATTCTTATGTCAACAACATCAATACCATAGAAGGCGGTACGCATTTGGCCGGTTTCCGCACGGCACTGACCCGTACGCTGAAGAAATACGCTGAAGACGAATACGCCAAGGAATTGGAAAGCTGGAGAAGAACAAAGTGGAAATCTCCGGCGAGGACTTCCCGAGGGGCTCACCGCCGTCATTTCCATCAAAGTAGCCGAACCGCAGTTTGAAGGACAGACCAAAACCAAATTGGGTAACAGCGAAGTAGCCGGCGCCGTACAGCAAGCCGTAGGCGAAGCCTTAAGCTATTATTTGGAGGAGCATCCGAAAGAAGCCAAACTGATTGTGGACAAAGTCATCCTGGCTGCGACAGCACGTGTGGCTGCCCGCAAGGCCCGTGAAAGCGTACAGCGCAAGAGTCCGATGTCGGGCGGTGGCATGCCGGGCAAGCTGGCCGACTGTTCGGACAAGGATGCAGCCAACTGCGAATTGTTCATCGTCGAGGGTGATTCGGCCGGCGGCTCTGCCAAACAAGGGCGCAGCCGTCAATATCAGGCCATCCTCCCCATCCGCGGTAAGATATTCAACGTGGAGCGCGTCATGTGGCACAAAGCCTTTGAACATGAAGAAGTGAACAACATCATACAAGCTTTGGGCGTACGTTTCGGTTTAGGCGAAGACAGCAAGGAAGCCAATTATGAAAAGCTACGCTATTATAAAGTAATCATCATGACCGATGCCGATGTCGATGGTTCCCACATCGACACACTGCTGATGACACTTTTCTACCGCTACATGCCCGAACTCATCCAGAAGGGTCACTTGTATATCGCTACTCCTCCGCTTTATCGTTGCAAGAAGGGTAAAATCGAAGAGTATTGCTACACGGAAGCCGACCGCCTGCGCTTCATGCAACAATATAACAACGGTTCCGAACAAGGTATGACGACCCAACGTTACAAAGGTTTGGGAGAGATGAATCCGGAACAGTTGTGGGAAACTACCATGAACCCGGAAACCCGCCTGTTGAAGCAAGTCACCATCGAAGACGCAGCCGGAGCCGATTATGTATTCTCCATGCTGATGGGAGAAGATGTCGGACCACGCCGTGAGTTCATCGAACAGAACGCTACTTATGCGAATATCGACGCATAAGCAGCCTACAATCTTCATTTAACTATTAAGCCGCTTTAGCTCATCGTTCGAAGCTAAAGCGGCTTAATAGTCAGAGGTAAGCCTTCATACCTCTCATAAGAAAACAGGCCTTTTTCCTGCCATCAATAGGCAGCTTCCAATACGGTGGTATAGATACTTCTCAGAACGAGGTCATCTTCTTCAGAATAGTCCGTAAAGTTCTCTATCACATTGACACGGTTTCCATAGAAAACGGTTGTGGCTGTGGCTCCGTCGGCCATCTCACCCTCATCATAGGCATACAATGTACCATTGGCCTTGTCTGCCCATTTCCAATAGGAAAGTTCCATCGAACCGTCACGGTAGAACTGCAAGTAAGTACCTGCCTGTGAGAAAAGCACACGTACCATTGCATCACCTCCTATATCAAAAATACCGTCTTCCGCCCTATCTATACCGTAACGGTTCACATACGTAGTCACATCATCGGCATCCACACGGTAAATGGCATCATATATGGCTATGCGCTCCATATAATACTGTGCGCGTTCCTCCACAGCAGTCCACATGCGACAGAGATTGCCGGAATTTCCCGTCAGGTCATCGTCTACATTCGCAGCCTTCCGGACGGGTACATCCGTCACCGTACCATCACTGCCTATCAGCTTGAAGGCCGATATATTGCCGTTTCCGTCACGCCCGTCTATCACCAACGTGCCGAATCCCTCCAGGCTGTATTCATTGTCACTGATTTGTTCAAAACTTCCAGCTACCAATATCGAATTATCGAAATTGCGCTTGAACACCGGACGGCGGTTGAACAAACCGGCCACCTTTGTAGTCCCTACGCGCCACGGCCTTCACGCTATAAGGATAAGACGAAGCCTTCATCGCCACATACTGCCCGCCAGCCGTCAGTTCAATAGAACTGTAAGGTATTTCGGTCGTATTGACTTCATATTTTCCGCTTACGTCCGCATAACGTCCGGCATCAGGCAAATCAACCGGAGCTGATGTATCATACTCAGGCGCCGACTGAGAAACATCGCCCCCTTCTTCGCCATCACCTCCGGATGCTCCCGGACGTAAGAAAACATCCTCATATCCATCCTCATCCACAGCAACCATTTTAGAGTTTGAAATCGAAACGATAGTCCAACGCATAACTTCACCATCGGCCGAGACGGTCAACGTTTTAGAAGCTGCATCATAAGTAAACGAGAACGGATAACTCGCCATCCTCTACAAGCACGCCACTGCCATTGGCATTGAATGTGATTTCTTCTCCGTACCACAACCATGTCCCTAATAACTCTTTAGGTGCACCAACGTCTCCCTCATCATCATCGTCGCACGACACAAAACTTACTCCCACCATCAAAGCCAAGAGCAATGTCCATAAATAACTTAACTTTTTCATAACTTAATGTTTTTAATTAATAAGTAATCGCTCTCTTCCCAAGAGAGCGACTAACGTATTTAAAACATTATGAATGAATGCCAGACTATGGTGTTAAATCACATGATTTAAAACAGCTTGCTCATTTTGTTGGACAATGCTAAAAAGATTTTGCATTGTTCTTTCTTCTTTCTCAAATAATTATGGTATTTTTGCATTATCAGTCGCTCTCTTGGGAAGAGAGCGACTGATATTTTTTTAACTTTCGCAGAACAAGCCTATACTGTCGGACGGTTTACGATTCACATCATCCCTGCATATCGGATTTCATTCCAAGTAGCCCTGTTCTTTCAATTCCTTCACTGCACTTTCCAGTTCCGTGTACCATTCTTCGCCGAAACGGCGTATGAGCGGCTCTTTCAGGAAACGGTAAACCGGAAGATTTAAATGCCCGCCCTTCATCACGGCCATCTTGCATACATCCCAACGATGGTAGTTCAACGCCATACAATCACCAATCTTCTTCAAACGGATGGGATAAAGATGGCAGGACAACGGTTTGTAGAACGAACTCTTCCCTTCGCGGTAAGCTTTCTCCAAAGCACAATAACAATAACCGCACTCGTCATAACACGTGAACACACAATCTTTTCCGTTGACAATGCTGGTGACCAAATCGCCGTCCTCATCCGTATAGACAACCCCTTGCCGGTCGATCACAGCCTGAGCTGAAGCCGACAACCAAGGCCATACCACCGGCAAAGCCTCCTCCAGCTCGGCCACTTCGTTCAATTCCACAGGAGCACCCGCATCTCCCTCTATGCAACACTCCCCCTTGCATGCGTCGAGGTCGCAACAAAACTTCTCGCTCAGGCAATCGATAGAGATAATGGTATCGTCTATCTGAATCATAGGTATACGGTCGTTCTTCATGACATCCTACCAGTTTATCGGTGTTTCCCCATGTTGCTCCAAATAAGCATTGGCCAAGCTGAAATGCCTGTTCCCGAAAAAAGCCGTGATAGGCCGAAAGTGGAGACGGATGGGCCGAAGCCAATACCAAATGACGGTTACGGTCTATAAACTCCCCTTTCTTTTTGGGCATAAGAACCCCAAAGTATAAAAACCAGATGTTCACGCCCCTCGGCCAGTGCCTTGATGGCCGCATCGGTAAACTCTTCCCATCCCTGACGCTGATGCGAACCGGCCTGATGGGCACGTACCGTCAGTGTGGCATTGAGCAACAACACACCCTGCTCCGCCCAACGGGTCAGGTTCCCGCTTTGCGGCACCGGTGTTCCCAAATCCGTCTGTATTTCCTTGAATATATTCTGTAAGGACGGCGGAAAGGGACTCCGTCATTGACGGAAAAACACAAACCATGCGCCTGCCCTGGCCCGTGATAAGGGTCTTGTCCGATAATAACCACCTTCGCTTTGTCATACGGACAGAGGTTGAAAGCATTAAAAATCAACTTTCCCGGAGGATAACAAGTCGTCGTACGATACTCCTGACGAACGAAATTCGTCAACTTCACGAAATAAGGCTTCTCAAATTCCGGAGCCAAATGCTGTTTCCAGCTCGGTTCTATTTGTACATCCATAAACTCTTTCTTTAGAAAGACAAAAATAAAGCTTTTTTTCGGTAATCCGGAGATTTATTCCCATTTTTGAGACCATCGGCACATCAAAGGCTTCTCCACGCCATGATAGAGAAGAAATGCCGACACACAAGAGAGGACAAAAAAGGGCAAGGCCCCCACGCCCCTGACAGCGGAAACCTTGCCTGAAAACTTCTATTCGAAGAGATTAATCTTTTATCAAGTTCTTGCCCGTCATGTCGGGCAGGTTGTTCCAACCCCATGATATGCAGGATGGAAGGTGCCACGTCGGCCAGAATACCATTTTCGACCTTAGCCTCCTTGTTGGCCGTCACATAAATAAACGGAACAGGATTCAATGAATGTGCCGTATTGGGCGTACCATCCGGATTCACGGCATTGTCGGCATTGCCATGGTCGGCAATGATAATCACTTCATAATCGTTCATGGCCTTGGCCGTCTCCACTACTTCTTTCACGCATTCGTCCACGGCCTTCACCGCTTTCTCTATGGCTGCATAAATACCCGTATGGCCGACCATGTCGCCATTGGCAAAAGTTCACCACGATGAAGTCATACTTGTCTTCCTTGATGGCAGCCACGAGCTTGTCTTTCACCTCGTACGCGCTCATCTCCGGCTTCAGGTCGTACGTAGCCACTTTCGGAGAAGCCACCAAGATGCGTTCCTCACCTTCGTAAGGAGTCTCGCGCCCACCGTTGAAGAAGAACGTCACATGGGCATACTTTTCCGTCTCAGCCGTGTGCAACTGTTTCAGGCCCTTCTTGCTGAGGTACTCGCCCAACGTGTCCTGCACGTTCTCTTTCGGGAAGAGGATGTGCACGCCCTTGAAACTGGCATCGTACGGCGTCATGCAATAGTACTGCAAGCCCGGTATCGTCGCCATGCCCTGCTCCGGCATGTCCTGCTGGGTGAGCACTACGGTCAGCTCCTTGGCACGGTCGTTGCGGTAGTTGAAGAAAATCACCACATCGCCTTCCTTGATAGTTCCGTCGACCGTAGAATTGTTGATAGCCTTCACAAATTCGTCGGTCACGCCTTCGTCGTACGACTCTTGCATGGCAGCCACCATGTCCGTAGCCTGCTTGCCCTCGCCTTTCACCAAAAGATCGTAGGCCTCTTTCACACGCTCCCAACGCTTGTCGCGGTCCATGGCGTAGAAACGGCCGATGATGGGCTATGATGACGCAACCCGTCTTTTCGCATTCAGCCTGCAACTGTTCAATGAAACCCTTACCGCTTTTCGGGTCGGTGTCGCGGCCGTCCATGAAACAATGCACGTAAGTATGTTCGATGCCGTAAGTCTTGGAAATGCCGCACAACGTGAACAGATGATCCAACGAGGAGTGCACACCGCCGGTAGAGGTCAATCCCATCAAATGCACGCTCTTGCCGTTCAGCTTGGCATATTCGTAGGCAGAAACTATTTCGGGATTCTTCAAAGATGCTGCCGTCGGCACAGGCACGGTTGATTTTCACCAAATCCTGATACACGATACGGCCTGCGCCGATATTGAGGTGACCCACCTCGGAATTACCCATCTGTCCGTCGGGCAGTCCACGTTCTCACCCGAAGCCTGCAACTGCGACATCGGATAATTCTGGGCCAAATAGTCCATATACGGTGTCGGAGTGTTGAAGATTACATCACCCTTGCCGTGATTACCCATTCCCCAACCGTCGAGAATCATTAAAAGTGCTTTCTTTGCCATAATTTTATTGTTTAGAATGATCATCCTTTTTGTTATCCGTGCAAATTTACGAATAGTTTTCGAGAATACTCCCGCCTGCGAAGGAATTTCACACCTTTTATCTCTACGCCCTCCCCATACCTCCTGGCACGACGGGCAAAAAGACAAAACTTTTTCAAGCCCCTGCCATTCGTTTCCACGACGTGCTGAGAATGGAAAATCAATCTCAGCCGAACGAAAAATCAATCGCCTGAGATTGATTTTTCGTTTGGCGCAGAAAAAAATCCGAATTTAAGGAGAAGCATAATACACTTATAAACAAGCTATTGTAATCTGCCGGCATTTCAGGTCAGACAGTCCTCAAAGCCCTCCGACCGTACCGTTTATTTCAATCCCGCACGACGGCACTGCGCCACCGTCAAGGCAAACCATCCCAAGAACAAAAAAACGGACAAAAGGAGAAAGCGGGAGCGGAAAAACCATCAGGACAAAAGCCAGTTGTGCATGAAGAAGATGCAGCGTCTGCAAAGGGGTGACGCGAGTTTCCAACAAACGGCTGTAGAACGCGGAAAGGGAGTGCACCGCCTTGCTGCGCAAACAATAACCTTTGATAGCCGCAAATACGGAAGGACGGGAAGCCGCATACTGTCCGGAACGGACGGAAGAGGACGGCAGAATCATTTCTTTCTTCATCATCGTAAAGTTTTAAAGGTTGAACTTCATGACGCAAAGAAACGATGCCGCCGTGTCAATCTACGACACAATACCTACTTTTTTGTTAAATCTTTGATTTTCTCCTGCAAAAACAGCTTGAATTCGGGCGACTCCAGCACTTCCACATCCTCAAACAGCCCTAACACGAACCGTCCCACGCCCTGAAAACTACACACATCCGTCGACAACAACCAATGGTCTGCCCCATCGGGCTGCAACGAGCGGACGGCCTGCGGACATTCTTCTTTCAACAGGTTGCACGCCAAACGGCCGAGCCGCAACACGACCCGGCGGCGTTCCTCGCCGCTGAAACGGAACAGGTCGGTGTACACCCTCGCATGCTGTTCTTCGTGGCTCCACAACAAATCCAAAACTTCCACCCTGCCGATACGGCTCACCTTGAACGTCTTGTTCTCGCCGCTTTGCAGTTCGTAACAGCGAATTCCGTCGTGATGGTCCAGAAACAAATAGGGTTCCACCACACGGTCGCTCGTCCGGTTGCTGTGGGCGGAACTGTAATCGTGCAACACCACCTGACGGTGTAGTTTCACGGCTTCGTACAACTGCTGAAGCTTTTCTGCCTGCCCCGGGTCGGCTTCCACCGCATTCAATATCCCGAAATCATAAATACGCTCCAGTTTATGGCGCAAATGACGCACCTGTACATCCGTGCCGGAGGCCATATCGAGCACGTGCCGCAACGTGAGCGCCTCGTCCTCGGTGAAATGAACCAACTGGGTGATTTCCTTAAAGAAAGGCGATGACTTATCAAGACGGTAAACGTTACCCTGCTTGACCACCTCGAAACCGATGTCGCGGAACAGTTCCAAATAACGATACAACGTGCGGCGGCTCATGTCCAGCTTGCGGCACAATTCGTCCAGGGAATATTCACGGTTTTGCGTGAGCAACACCATCAGCCTCAACTGCCGTTCAAAAAATACCCAGTTCCATCGGTCATTACCCTTTCGTCTCGTCGGGAGCAAAGAGTTCCATCTGTCCGTCTCCCAACAGGTTATAACTCATCCGGTGATAGGGCGTCACGCCATGGCGTCGGATGGCTTCACGGTGCGCCTTGGCCGGATAACCTTTGTTGGAATCCCAACGGTACACGGGATATTCCTCATGCAAGCGAAGCATGTAATCGTCGCGGTAAGTCTTGGCCAAAATGGAAGCGGCGGCAATGCTCATATATTTCCCGTCGCCTTTCACTACGGTGGTATGCGGCAAGTCCCGATAAGGCTTGAAACGGTTTCCGTCCACCAAAAGAGCCTCCGGACGAACAGCCAACTGGTCGAGTGCACGGTGCATGGCGAGGATGGAGGCGTTGAGGATATTGATCTGGTCGATCTCCTGCGGCGTGACGACGCCCACGGCCCATGCCAACGCGTCCCGCTCTATCTGTTCGCGCAACAAATACCGCTTCTTTTCGCTCAACTGTTTGGAGTCGTTGAGCATCTCATTGCGGTAACCTTTCGGCAGGATGACCGCTGCGGCGTACACCGCCCCGGCCAGACAGCCGCGCCCGGCCTCGTCGAGACCGGCCTCTGTCACATCTGGATTCAAATACGGTAATAACATGGTGGCAAAGGTACGAAAAAGAGAACTAACTTATCTTATCTTTCCTTAAAAGAAAGCACGTCCGCCTTAAAAAGGGACTAACTTTGTAATATATGTTTTAAACTCCGCCTTTGGAAGACTGCGGCGGCCTTCCAAAACACAAGCCTGACCTTCCGGAGCGACAAGCCTCCATGCTTTTCATGCAAAATCCAAACAAACATATTTAAATCGAATTCTGTAATATGAGAAAAACATCCATTGCAGCAGCCTTCTGTATCGGAATGTGTACAGTGGCAGCCCACGGGACAGAATCCCCCAAGAAGGGACGAACATAAGCTTCAAGTCCTCTGACAAACAACTGGAAAAGACTTTCAACTGGGCGCGGGACATGGCCTTGTCGTACGCGCACGACAGCAGCGACCCTGTGGGGTATTGGTACGAGGCGGCACTCCCCCAACGGGAAGCTTTCTGCATGCGCGACGTATGCCACCAATCGGTAGGGGCACAAATACTGGGCCTCACCCCGCACAACAAAAACATGCTGACACGCTTCGTGGAAAACATCAGCGAAGGAAAAGACTGGTGTACATATTGGGAAATCAACCGCCACAACAAACCGGCTCCGATTGACTATAAGAACGACGACGAATTCTGGTATAACCTCTGTGCCAACCCCGACGTGGTGCAGACCTGCCTGAAAAATGTATGAATGGACCGGCGACAAAGACTATCTCGAGGATTCCCGTTTCACTAACTTCTACGAAAAGTCCCTGGACGAATATATCACCCGCTGGCAACTCTCACCGGAAGACATCATGTCGCGTCCCCGCTTCATGAACCTGCCCGAGGGATTTGACCCGAACTACAACTTCCACGCTTGCAGGGGTATAGCCTCTTACGTGGAAAACTTCCATGGACTGAGCGTAGGCGTGGACCTGATTGCGTCGCTCTATGCTGGTTATACGGCGCATGCCCAAATGGCCCTCATGGACGGACAAAAGAAAAGGGCACAAAAGGACAAGGAAACGGCTGTAGCCTACCAGAAGCTATTAGACACACTATGGTGGGATGCAGACAACAACCGCTACCAAACATTTTGGACGGAAGAACACAAATTTTACCGGGGTGAAGGCATCCCTTTCCTACTGTGGTTCGGTGCAGTAAACCGCCCTGAACGCATCCGTGCTTCAGTAGAGGATATCCTGCAAAAAGAATGGAACGTGGAGAACTTGTCAGCCTTCCCGGCTCTTTTTATACCGTTACGGCTATTGGGAGGACGCTTACCGTATATTGGTGAGCCTGCCCCACACGGACCGTTGTGAATACCCCCGAAGTGTCGTTCGGTACCATCGAAGGCATCGTATGCGGGTCTGCCGGCATCATCCCGTCCGCATCCGAAAACAGCATCGGCACATGCTACAAACTGTCGGACAAGGAACAGGACATAGAAATAGAATGCCTCCCTGTATTCGAAGGCCACATCGCCTTAAGACATTCCGGTGCAACAAAAAGCCAACTGGAAAACCATACGGGACGGAAAATCACATGGAAGGCAGCCTTTCAGGGCACCTATTCCAGGGTAAAAGCAGGCAAGAAGATTTATAAAGCCATCCGGACGGAAGATGCCAAAGGCAACGTGGTTTCCACAGCCGCCATTCCGCTGAAAGACGGAAGTACCCTGACTGCCGAGGCATTGTGTTAAAGGCATGTTGGAAAAATATCATCCGAGACATGAAAAAGACATTTTACTTCTTCGCGGTATTGCTCCTCCTGTCTTGCCACCACGCCTCCCAAAAAGGACATACGGTTTCCGTCCGCATCGACCCAGACGAAGCAGAAAACTCCATTGCCGCCGACGAGTGGCTGGACACGGCCGATTGCGCCCTCATCCCCTTGGCCGACACGGAAAACCGATAACAAACGCCACCCGGCTCAAGACACACAGAGACAAGATATACATTCTGGACGAAGAGACGCATTGCCTGCATGTGTTCCACGCGGACGGGACACTCGACTTCTCCATAGACCGGCGCGGAAAGGCGGGCAACGAGTACTTGTGGCTCTCGGACTTCCATGTCACGGACGAATGCCTTTACTTGTTGGACCATATCGGGCAAAAGATTCTGGAATGTGACACACTAGGGCGGTTCATCCGGAAGAGGGACATAGACGGCTATTATGCCAACGGCATTTTTGCTACAGACGAAGCTTTGTTCCTCGTCAACGAAGGCAGCACGCCCGAAGCCGGGGCTTTCCACGTTTTCCAGTTCGACCGTGAAGGCACGTTTCGGAACAAGTTCATCCCCTTCAATCCGGACAGGGGTTTCGGCTCAAGCAAGGAATATGACACGGACGGGCAAGGCGGCCTCCTCTTCTGCCAAGCCCCGGACGACACCGTGTTCCTCGTCACGCCGGAAGGATGCACGCCCCTCGTTCACATCGACTTCGGTCGGCACACCTCCCGGAGGAATACCATCACCTGAACCTGTTGGAAATCATGCGCAAAGGACTCTACCGGCAATACGTGACGGGCATCAACAGGATTTTCGGGAACGGAAAGCTTGTTTTCCTGCAATACCACTACGGTGACGACTGGAACTGGATAGTCTACGACCTTGAACGGCAGGAAGTGGTGAAGCATGGGCGGACGTTGATGTCAACCACACGTACCGCATCGGGCTGAATGAGTTTGCCATGGAAGACGGCTACGTATACGAAATATGCCCGGCTTTCGACTTCCTCATGCACGTGGAGCATTTCATGCCGCACATATCCCCCGAACCGCGCTACCGAAAAGAACTGGAAGAAACGGCCGCACGGCTGACGGACGCATCCAATCCCGTACTCGTCCGTTATAAATTCAAACACGCGGAATGAAAAGGGATTTTATCGTCTTTTTCACGAGTTTGAAACAAGAAACGGTTACCTTTGCCCTGACTAAAAATCATAAAGATTATGGATACACAGATTTCATTCGGCATTGAAGAAACAACTGACGGATTTTTAGCTTATCAACTGCAAAATCCATCTTGTTATGCTTACGGTTCAACCGAAGAAGAAGCTTACGAAGCACTCTACACCCTGACACACGAAGAAAGGGATATGTACACGTGGGAGGAGTGGAACTAAAAGCGTAGTCAAACCATCCGTGCCCCGAAGACTTGGCATTGCAACCTGTCCTCGGGGCACGGATGTATAACTAAAGAGGGAATCTCAGAACATTTTGGCGACCCGCTCTATCCCTTCCGCCAGCGCGTCCACCTCGGAGCGGGTGTTGTAGAGGCCGAAGGAGGCGCGCACCGTGCCCTCCACGCCCAGGCGGCGCATCAGCGGCTCGGCGCAGTGGTGGCCCGTGCGCACGGCGATACCCAGGCGGTCGAGCAGCGTGCCCATGTCCAGGTGGTGGATGCCGCCCACCAGGAAGGAGATGACGGCATCCCGCTCCCCGGCCTCGCCCAATATGCGCATGCCGGGAATACGGCGCATGCGCTCCAACGCATAACGGGCCAGTTCCTGCTCGTGCGCATGGATGCTGTCCATGCCCAAGGCGGAGACGTAATCGAGGGCGCGCGCCAACCGACGTTCAAATACTCGTCGCGCATGGCATCAAGCACGCAGAGCGGCTTCTGGGTCGTGGCTCCGTTGTCGAGATAGACCAGCGGACGGCCGTAGATCTCACGGCTGAGAATGGGGAAGTCTTTCCTTATTTTTTCTATATCCAACATGGCTTTACGCTTCTTGCTTTTGATGAATGAATCCTGCCGGCCCTACTGGCACATTTTGCAGCCTACACATTTGCTCAGTTCGCCACGGAAACGCTTTTCCACCAGGTAGTGGAGACGGTCGCGCAGCGGTTCGAGGTCCATCTTGTCGATAACCTCGTTGATGAAGGCAAACTCCAGGAGCAGTTTGGCCTCCTTCTGGCTGATGCCGCGCTGCTGCATATAGAAGAGCGCAGCATCGTTGAGCTGTCCTATCGTGGATCCGTGTGCACATTTCACGTCGTCGGCATAGATTTCCAGCATCGGCTGTGTGTACATCCTTGCCGTCTTCGTGGCCACGAGATTCTGGTTGGTCTCCTGCGAGGTGGTCTTCTGTGCTCCGTGGCGTACGAGGACGCGTCCAGCGAAAGCACCCACCGCCTCGTCGTCGAGCACATACTTATAGAGCTCGTTGCTCGTGCAGTGAGGCACCTGGTGGTCGATGAGCGTATTGTTGTCCACGTGCTGTTTTCTGTCCGCAATGACGCAGCCGCTGCAATAGCACTCCGCGCCCTCTCCCTTGAACACCAGGTCCAGGCGGTTGCGCGTCACGCCGTTGTGGAGCGTGATCACATTGTGGTTGACCCTACTGTCGCGCTGCTGCTCTATATAGACGTTGCTCACGCGATGGTTCTTGTAGTGGGTCTCCTCCATGCAGTAGAGGTCGAGCGATGCGTTGTCGCCGACATAGGCCTCGATGACTTGCGTGGCGAGGAAGTCGTGGTCGTCGGCGGTATGGTCGCAGAACAGGAATTTAGCCTTGGCACCCTCCTCCATCACGATGAGCACGCGTCGGTTGACCATCATGCTCACGTCGGCGCGCAGGATGTTGATGATCTGCACACACTTTTCCATCTGCACGTTTTTCGGCACATAGATGAAGAGGCCGTCCTGGGCCAGCATTGTGTTGAGGGCAGTCACGGCATCTTCGTCGGTCTTGGCCAGTCGGGAATAGTATTTCTCTACCAATTCGGGATGTTGCTCGGCCGCCTGCTTCAGCGATCCGATGACGACTCCCTCCTCGGGCTGCACGTTGGGCAGGCGCTTCTCATAGAACGCATCGTTGACGACAAAATAGAGCAGCGTGCTCAGGTTGGGCACGTCGCAGCGGAAGGCCGCATAGGGATCGACAGGAAACTCGATGCGATTGATGTTCAGACCGTAGTTGGGAGCGAAGATCTTCTCCATGTCGGTGTACTTATATCGCTCCACCTTCCTTGTCGGGAAGCCCTGGCGGCGGAAGTCTTCGAAGGCGCGGTCGCGGACGGCGTTCATCACCTCTGCGCTATGCTCCTTGATGGCTTCCGAGGCCTCGGTGTATAGGTCTATGTATTGCTTTTCTGCTTCGGTCATCCTTGGGTCTCCTCTCCTTTCACTTCCTCCTTGATCCAGTCGTAGCCGAGCTTTTCAATTTCCTTCGCCAGCTCCGGACCAGCAGTCTTGACGATGCGGCCCTGCCAGAGGACGTGGACCACGTCGGGCTTGATCATGTCCAGCAGTCGCTCGTAGTGGGTGATGACGATGGCGGAAGTCTCTGCCGAGTGCATCTTGTTCACGCCATTGGCGACGATGCGCATGGCATCGACATCCAGTCCGGAGTCGGTCTCGTCGAGGATGCTGAGCTTCGGTTCGAGCATGGCCATCTGGAAGATCTCGTTGCGCTTCTTCTCTCCGCCCGAGAATCCCTCGTTGACGGATCGGTGGGCGAGTTTCGGATCGAGTTCTACGATCTGGCGCTTCTCGCGCATGAGTTTCATGAAGTCGGCAGCCTTCAGCGGCTCCTTGCCCTCATACGCGCGCTTGGCGTTGATGGCCGCCTTCATGAAGTTGGTCATGCTCACGCCCGGAATCTCCACGGGGTACTGGAAAGAGAGAAACAGACCTTCGCGGGCTCGGTCCTCGGGCTTCATCTCCAGCAGGTTCTTGCCGTTGAAGAAAGCCGTTCCCTCGGTGACGGTGTAGAGCGGGTTGCCCGTCAGCACCGCGCTGAGGGTCGATTTTCCCGACCCGTTGGGTCCCATGATGGCGTGGATCTCACCGTCTCTGACCGTGAGGTTGACGCCTTTCAATATCTCTTTGCCTGCGATGGTGGCGTGCAGGTTTTTTACCTCAAGCATATCTATAAGGATTTGGTTGTCGTTTGATAGTTATAACAGGAAGATGTTGATGATGTCCTCGATGAGGTCGCCGAGAATCCGCCCTTTCTTGTAGCGGTCTCTGTCGCGCCATTCGTCCTCCTGCCATCTTTCTTCTCATTGCTCCTTCTTCTTTTGTTGGTCTTGCCGCGTCGTGGTGTGTATGATGGTGCAGTGTGGGACCAAGTGCGGCCCAATGGATGCATTATCCCACCGTGCCCTCCAGCGAGACGCTGAGCAACTTCTGTGCCTCGACGGCAAACTCCATCGGCAGTTTGTTGAGCACCTCCTTGGCGTAGCCGTTGACGATGAGTCCCACGGCCTCCTCCATCGGGATGCCCCGCTGGTTGCAGTAGAAGAGCTGGTCCTCCGAGATCTTGGACGTGGTCGCCTCGTGCTCGAATACTGCGGTGTCGTTGTGGGCGTCCATGTAGGGGAACGTATGCGCTCCGCAGTCGCTGCCGAGCAGCAGCGAGTCGCAGCTGGAGTAGTTGCGTGCATTGTCGGCGTTGGCCGTAGCCATGACGAGGCCGCGGTAGCTGTTCTGGCTGTGTCCGGCGGAAATGCCCTTGGAGATGATGGTAGAACGCGTGTTCTTGCCGATGTGGATCATCTTCGTGCCCGTGTCTGCCTCCTGGTAGTTGTTGGTCACGGCCACGCTGTAGAACTCCGCTACGGAGTCGTTGCCGCGCAGCAGACACGAGGATATTTCCACGTGATGGCCGATCCCGTCTCCACCTGTGTCCAGGAGAGTTTGGAGTGGTCGCCGCGCAGGTCGCCACGCTTCGTCACGAGATTGAGCACTCCGCCCTTGCCGTGCTCGTCGCCGGGATACCAGTTCTGCACGGTGGAGTATTTCACTTCCGCCCGGTCCATGACGATGATCTCGACGATGGCCGCATGGAGCTGGTTCTCGTCGCGCATTGGGGCCGTGCAGCCCTCAGGTAGGAGACGTATGCATCGTCGTCGGCAATGATGAGCGTACGCTCAAACTGTCCCGTGTTGCGCGCGTTGATGCGGAAGTAGCTGCTCAGCTCCATCGGACAGCGTACACCCTTGGGGGATATAGACGAAGGATCCGTCGGAGAACACCGCCGAGTTGAGCGCGGCAAAGAAGTTGTCGCCGTAGGGGACGACCGTGCCCAGATACTGCCTGACGAGGTCCGGGTGGGTCTGTATGGCCTCGCCGATGGAGCAGAAGATCACGCCCTTCTCCCGCAGTTTCTCCTTGAATGTGGTCTTGACCGACACGGAGTCCATGATGGCATCGACCGCCGTTCCGCTAAGTGCCAGACGCTCCTCGAGGGAATGCCGAGCTTGTCGAAAGTCTTCTCCAGTTCGGGGTCTATCTCCTTGTTCTGCGGCTTCTTCGCCAGCGGGTCTGCGTAGTAGGAGATGGCCTGGTAGTCGATGGGCGGGATGTGCACATGTCCCCATGTGGGCTGCTTGAGCGTCTGCCAGTGGCGGAAGGCGCGCAGGCGACACTCCAGCATCCACTCGGGCTCGTGCTTCTTTTTGTGAGATCAGGCGCACGATGTCCTCGTTGAGACCCACGGGGATGATGTCGGTCTCCACGTCGGTGGTGAAGCCGTACTCATATTTCTTGTCGGCTATCTCCCGCACCAATGCGTTCTTCTCTTCTTTTATTTCTTCCATTGTTTGAATGGTTCTGCTTTTTGAAAAACAGGCCGCAAGCGGCGCGCCGTCCTTTGCGGTCGGCTGCCGTTGTGGCCATATTTTAATAAGGTAGGGGGCAGGCGGCTGCCGAGGGGCGGGCCGTAGGCAGTAGCCACGGCCGTTGAGTCCCCGCAGTCGGCTTAGAGCTTCTGCTCCACCTCGATCTCGGTGAAGGTCTCCAGGATGTCTCCCGCCTCGATGTCGTTGTAGTTGACGAGCGAGATACCACACTCCAGACCCGTTGCCACCTCCTTGGCGTCGTCCTTGTAGCGCTTGAGCGCGCTGATGGCGGCGGTGTGGATGACGATACCGTCGCGGATGACGTGTGCCTTGTCCTTGTTGTGCACCTTGCCTTCGGTGACGAGACCACCAGGCCACGGTGCCCACCTTGCTGATCTTGAAGACCTGGCGCACGTCCACCTGGCCCGTGACGACTTTTCTTTTGACCTTGTCGAGCATGCCGACCATGGCACTCTTGATGTCGTCGAGTGCATCGTAGATGATGGAGTAGGTGTTGATCTCTACGCCTTCGCGGTCAGCCAGTTTGCGAGCGCGTCGGCAGACAGGGCGCACCTGGAAGCCGACGATGACGGCGTCGGAAGCCGAGGCGAGCATGACGTCGTTCTCGGAGATCTGTCCCACGGCCTTGCTGATGACGTTGACCTGCACCTTCTCCGTCGAGAGCTTGAGGAAGGAGTCGGCCAGTGCCTCCACCGATCCGTTGGTGTCGCCCTTGACGATGATGTTGAGCTCGTGGAACTCTCCGCGAGCGATGCGGTGGGAAATGTCGCCCAGCGTGAGGCGCTTCTGCGTGCGGAGGCCCTGCTCGCGCTGCAGCTGCTCGCGCTTGTTGGCAATCTCGCGTGCCTCCTGCTCCGTCTCGAGCACGTGGAACGTGTCGCCAGCCGTGGGCGCGCCGTTGAGTCCGAGGACGATACAGGGATCGGCGGGTCCGGCCTTCTCGATGCGCTGGTTGCGCTCGTTGAAGAGTGCTTTGACCTTGCCCCATGAGGTGCCGGCGATCACGATGTCGCCCGTCTTCAGCGTGCCGTTGCTCACGAGCACCGTCGAGACGAAGCCGCGACCCTTGTCGAGCGACGACTCGATGACCGTACCCGTGGCCTTGCGGTTGGGGTTGGCCTTCAGTTCGAGCAGGTCGGCCTCCAGGAGCACCTTGTCCATGAGCTCGTCCACGCCGATGCCCTTCTTGGCACTGATCTCCTGACACTGGTACTTGCCGCCCCACTCCTCCACCAGGAGGTTCATGTTGGCCAGGTCCTCGCGTATCTTGTCGGGGTTGGCTCCCGGCTTGTCTATCTTGTTGATGGCAAAGACCATCGGTACGCTTGACGGCGGCCTGTGCGTGGGCGATGGCCTCCTTGGTGGTAGGCATCACCGAGTCGTCGGCGGCAATGATGATGATGGCGATTCCGTCACCTGCGCACCACGGGCACGTTCCGCCTGCCTGGCGGTTCTTTCTTCGCGCTCCTTGCGTTTCTCTTCCTTCGTCGTTTTTCTTAGGACGGGTAGACTGGTTCAAAGCCGCCAAATCTATATGTCCCTTCACCTTGAGCTGGGGAGCAGCCTGCGCCGTATGGTTCAGACGGAACACACCGTCCGTTTCCGTACCGATGGCTTTGCTCTTCTCCTGCAGGCGTACCTCCTTCTGGCTCACGGGGGTCTCCGTCTCTGCCTGAGGCTTCTCCTCCTGTTTCGGATCCGGTTCCGCTACGGGAGCCTCCGCCTTCACCTCAGCCGGACGGGCGGGAGCCGGAGTCTCCTTTTGGATAAACCGCTCCCGCTCGGCAGACCCGGAGCAAGCTCCGTCTGCGCTCGCTTACCCGCGGTTTTCTCCTGAGCCGCAACCGGTTTGCGCGCCCCCAGATTATCAAGTCGATGCGTCCTACGACTTTCGGCCCCTTTCCGAGCTTGGCCTCGGTCGCGGTCTTGATATCCACCGGCTTCTCTTCGGGAAGCGCGATGGTCGCTTTCTTTTCTTTTGTGTTGCCGCTTACGGCTGATGATAGCAGCGTCGTCCCTCAACCCCTTGTCCTTCTTGAACTCGGCCACCAACATCTGATACTGTTCGTCAGAGATTTTTGGTGTTGGGATTGGCTTCCACGTCGCTGAAACCCTTTTTCTGCAGGAACTCGACGGCTGTCTGCAGCCCTACATTACATTCTTTGGTTACTTTTATTTAGTCTTATACTCATACGTTACTTATTCTTCCTCAAATTCTTCTCCTAAGATTCTCAATACCTCGTCCACGGTCTCTTCCTCCAGATCGGCACGGGATACCAACATTTCACGCGGCGCATTCAATACGTCCTTTGCCGTTTCCATACCGATACTTTTCAGCGCGTCTATAATCCACTGGTCGATGTCGCCCACGAACTCGTCCAGATAGATGTCGTCACCTTCTCCTTCGGCTCCCTCTATTTCACGGAACACGTCTATGGTATATTCCGTCAGCATACTGGCCAGTTTGATGTTCAACCCGCTCTTTCCGATGGCCAGCGAAACCTGGTCGGGATTCAGGTAGACTTCCGCCTTGCGCTCCTCTTCGTGGATACGCACGCTGTTCACCGTGGCCGGGCTCAACGCACGGGTAATGAACAGCGAGATGTTCTGCGTGTAGTTGATCACGTCGATGTTCTCGCCGCGCAACTCACGCACGATGCCGTGCACACGGCTTCCCTTCACGCCCACGCAGGCTCCCACCGGGTCGATGCGGTCGTCATAGCTCTCCACGGCTATCTTGGCACGTTCTCCCGGCATGCGTGCAATCTTGCGTACCGTGATCAGGCCGTCATGTATTTCCGGCACCTCGGCTTCCAACAAACGTTGCAGAAAGACGGGAGAGGTACGGCTCAGGATAATCTTGGGATTGTTGTTCGTATTGTCCACGCGGGCCACCACGGCACGCACGGCCTCACCCTTGCGGTAAAAAGTCGGAAGGTATCTGTTCCGTCTTGGGCAATATCAGTTCGTTGCCCTCGTAGTCTACGCAAAGCATCTCTTTTTTCCATATCTGATATACCTCCGCGCTCACGATCTCGCCCACACGGTCCTTATACTTATTATATAAGCTGTCGTGCTCCAGCTCCAGAATCTTGCTGGCCAGCGTCTGGCGCAGGGTTAGGATGGCGCGGCGGCCGAACTTGGCAAAGTCCACATTCTCGCTCACCTCTTCGCCCACTTCATAATCCTCGTCAATCTGGCGTGCCTCCGTAAGGGAAATCTCCCGGTTGTCATCCTTCACCTCCCCGTCGGCCACGACCGTACGGTTGCGGTAGATTTCAAAGTCGCCCTTGTCCGGATTCACGATCACGTCGTAGTTGTCGTCCGAGCCGAAGAGCTTGGCGATGACGCTACGGAAACTCTCCTCCAACACGCTCACCAACGTGGCGCGGTCGATGTTCTTCGTCTCTTTAAACTCTGCAAATGTATCAATCAAACTGATGGTTTCTGCTTTCTTTGCCATGATTCTATTTAAAACTTATTGAATACTTCGTGTACTTTACTTCCGTATACCGCAGTGTAACCGCTTCGTCCACCAGGCGGGGACGCTTCTCCCCCTCCAGCTTCTTCTTTACCTTCATCGTCACTTCGAAACTCTCCGGGCCGGCAGCCGTCAGCACCCCGTGGAGCTTGCGCCCGTCGGCCGTGAGCACGTCCACCTCGCTCCCCACATGGTTCACGTATTGCTGCAAGACCTTGAACGGCTGTCCGATACCGGCACTGCCCACTTCAAGTTCATAGTCCTCTTCCTCACGGCTCAGGCGGCTCTCGATGAAACGGCTCAGCTCCACGCAGTCTTCTATCCATACCCCTTCGGCGTGGTCGATCTCCACCACGATACGGTCGTCCGCGCTCACGCTCACGTCCACCAGAAAGTAATCCCGGCCCTCTAGCCATTCTTCCACTAACCCTTTTACAATGCTCTTTTCTATCATGCGATTACACTATTAAATGCAAAGTGAGGAGCCTTGTCAAGCCCCTCACTTCATCATACAACTGCAAAAGTAGGCAAAAGCATCAATCCGCCAAGCTTTCAAACAGTTATTTTATATCATTTGAGAAAATCCGGTTCAAAAGGCTTCCATAGACACCGTTTCGTCATGGTTTCGCAACACGACACGCCCGCCTTCCGAAGGCAATTCGAACGAACTGACTGCATCTGCCTCCGGGCGTACCACCATCAATAAATTCTCTTCATCGGGTACCGCCACAACGACTTCAATGAATCTGCGGCCACCCTTCGGCTGAACACCACGCTGTCATTGATTTGAAGCTGCACACTATCGCCCCGGAAACCTTCATCCAACGATATCCGATACTCCGTCCGCGCCTCTTCCGTTCCATGCGTCCCGTCGGGGAAACACCACATCCAGAAGAACACGACAACCGCCAGCACGACTACGGCCATAGCCATGATACCGAACATGATGCCCTTGTTGGGATTCGCCCTTTTCTTTTCATTTTTTCACCGGTTTAAGCAAACTTTCATAGCGTTCCGTATCCGTCAAAATCTCTAAAGCGGTTTTCAAATCCTTATCCGCTTTCAATTGCTGTTGGACCACCCCGCGCCTGAAATAATAACGGGCTACGATATCACTTTCCAATACCGACTTGATTTCCTCCTTGTTTTTCGGAAGCTCCAAATCGGCAGCCACGCCGCCCTTCATCTTTGCAGCCAATGCCTCAAACTCCGGCTTGGCCCCCTCATAGCATCCCTCGAAGCGAGCTGTCCGCTCCAACAATTTCATCATTTCCTCCGTACGACGCTTATAAGTAAAATCACTCTCCTCCACCATCTTCACAAAATCAGCATAGTCCGCATCCGTCAAGGAAAAATCCCCGGCCGGTGCAATGGTGGCGTGCGTCTGCACATAATGGTTGACGTAGTCCAGCAACACGTCGGAAGTGGCTATGTCATAAACGATGGACGGAAGACTGTCCGGCGTAATCACCACGTCCGGCTTAATGCCGCCACCGTCGCGAACCTCACGGCCACCGGCCGTCTTGAACGCTTTCGTCAGGCTGTCCGGCAAAGTCTTCGCAGAGCCGTCCGGATTCAAATGACGGTAGTCATACGCCTGAATACAGCGTCCGCTGGGAATATAATAGCGGCTCGTCGTCACCTTCAGACTTCCGTGATAAGGCACTTCACGAATCATCTGTACCAACCCCTTACCGTAAGTACGCTCACCGACTATCACGGCACGGTCCCAATCCTGCCAAGCTCCGGAAACGATTTCGGCCGAGGATGCCGTAGAACCGTCCACCAACACAGCCACCGGAATATCCACGTCCAAGGGTTCTTTCTTCGTGTAGTGTTCCGAATTGACCGAAGCCAGCTTGCCTTTCGTGTACACGACCTTCTCGACCACGGCCCCGGACATCGCGCGGGGCACAAAAAGGTTCGTCACCTCTACGGCCTCGCTCAACGGTCCGCCCGGATTTGCCACGCCTTCAGTAGCTCAGTTGGTTAGAGCACCTGACTGTTAATCAGGGGGTCGTTGGTTCAAAAGAATAAAACAAAAACGACTTCCGCCACGCTATTTGCTTTCCTCAGCTTCAGACATCCGGTTTGACAGTTTGTAAACCGGAAACCCCAATAACGGTAAAAATTAGGGGCAGCCCCCGAACCGGAAACCACCCCACATCCCACGCCGAACCGGGATCAGCGGATAACCTCGCCTTGAGGTATCCGGTGTTTAGGTCGTAAATCTTCCACCCGCAAGCCGGACATATGCTTTTCTCGAACCGTCGAAATTAAAACGCGACTCACCGGAAGGTATAAAGAAATCCACGGTCTTCACTTTCTTGGGAAGCGGAGGGAAAACCAATACGAAACGAACAAACTTGTCCCTACTGTCCTTTATCCAAAAACATGTATCCGTAGGATAATACTCCCACTTCGCGCAACATGTAACGGTCGCCTCTTGTTGTCGATAATGGCCCATCCTGAATTGAAATTAAAAACCACCAGTCCTCTGGGCAACGGTAAGTGGCTGTGACATAAGTCGCGTCCTTCGTGCGGTAAAGCTCATAAGCCCCCTACCGAAAAGCACCTGCCCCTCTTGCTGATTCACCGTATAAGGTGCCTTATAGATAGGGAACGTGTGCTCATTGTCCATTCTGTAATAGGGTGAAGCCTTGCGTTCCTGATACAGCGCGGCACGGTTCTCCGGACGCATATCATACGCTCCTCGCCGACTTGCGGCACATGAACTCAGCCCTAACACAGCCACCCATATTCCTAAAAAGACTTTGTACACTATTCACCTTCATGGCATGTCTTTTTTGATGTCACCTTGCAAATATGATGTATTTCTTATAAATAACCAAATATTTTCCCATAAATTTGAAAAGAAATGTATAGTGACTACAAACAAAAAAAAGCTGTCCGCAGGATAGCAGACAGCCTTTCGTTATCATTTTCGTTGATGAAACAATTTATTCTCCCCTCTGTTCGTCATTGCGCGGACGACGTTCGCGACGCTCACCTCTTTCGGGACGCTCGCGACGGGCAGGACGCTCTACGTAGCCTTCCGGCTTTTTCGAGCAACACGCGACGAGACAACTTGAATTTGCCTGTCTTCTGGTCGATATCCACCAGTTTCACCTGAATGTGGTCACCTTCTTTCAGACCGGCTTCTTCCACCGTTTCAAACGCTTCCAGTCGATTTCGGAAATATGAAGCAAACCGTCGCGACCCGGCATGAATTCCACGAATGCACCGTAAGGCATCACGCTGCGAATCACACCGTCATACACCTCACCGACTTCGGGCACAGCCACGATAGACTTGATTTTACCCAAGCAGCGTCTATCACGTCCTTATTTGCGCCACTCACTTGTACGACACCTACGCCGTCTGTCTCCTCGCTGGTAATGACAGCACCGGTTTCCTCTTGAATACCCTGGATAATCTTTCCACCCGGGCCGATGACAGCACCGATGAACTCCTTCGGTATCGTAATCTGAACGATACGAGGAACGTGCGGCTTCAACTCGGCACGAGGAGCCGGCATACATTCGGTCAGCTTGCCTAAGATGTGTTCGTCCGGCTTTCGCCTGCATCAGAGCCTTCTCCAGAATCTCATAACTCAAACCGTCGCACTTGATATCCATCTGGGTGGCAGTCAGACCGTCGATAGTACCGGTCGTCTTGAAATCCATATCGCCCAAGTGGTCTTCGTCACCTAAGATGTCGGACAACACGGCGTATTTCTCTTCACCCGGGTTTTTAATCAGCCCCATGGCAATACCGCTGACAGGCTTCTTCATCGGAACACCAGCGTCCATCAATGCCAGCGTGCCAGCGCAGACCGTAGCCATGGAAGAAGATCCGTTGGACTCCAGAATATCGGAAACGACGCGCACCGTATAGGGGAAGTCTGTGGGAATCTGGCCTTTCAGACCGCGCCATGCCAAATGGCCGTGACCTATTTCACGACGGCCCACGCCGCGTTGTGCCTTAGCCTCTCCCGTGGAGAACGGCGGGAAGTTATAATGCAACAAGAAACGCATCTTGCTTTGGTCGAGCACTTCGTCGATAATCTTCTCGTCCAACTTCGTACCGAGCGTACAGGTAGAGAGCGACTGGGTCT
>VOFG01001635.1_pt1 | contig 38745 bp, 49 predicted proteins | sample 5384171 | NCBI WGS metagenome assembly VOFG01 (sample SAMN12384726, study PRJNA508395) | human gut metagenome | isolation source: healthy gut F | host: Homo sapiens
TTACGTCAGATCTCCATGTCGGGCGATATCCGGCAGATGGCACTGCTTCATACAATCGGTACAACGAGAAAAACAGGATCCGTAAGATCTATATCCGGCAGATCGCGTGACGATAGTGCCGGGAGGTATTGCAGGTATAGGTTTGTTTTGTTGTTATTGCGCATAATCTGATACCGCAACTATTAAAGCAGACAGTATCTGAATGGATATGGAGGCGCGGAAGAACCTGCAGATTTTTCGGATGGAAATCTTTGTTAAAGAAGGAAATCTGAAGAAAGAAAAGGCATCGTAGAAGGACAGACCTGGGGAAAAGGCAATTTTTAATAAGAAAAAGAAGCGAAACAATAGAACTGTGCTTTATGGCATGGAAAACGTCACAAGATACTGGCAGAGATTTGTCATCACAGTCATTTCACTGTTCCTGGAATAGAAATGTTTCTGATCGTCATGGTGATCACAACTGGAAGTGACATTATGTTATTTATCATCAATCAGAGACCGGATTTTCTGATTGCAGGAGCATTCAGCGAGTATGCACAAAAAAAGATGGAAGGGACGGAATATCAGACACAGTCAGATCAAGATCGACTGAAATCAGAAGGAAATAATCGAGCCGTTATATGACAATGACTATGATGAATTTCACCGATATCCGCGCCAGTGCTGCGGAAGCAATTATGGAACCTGCAGGTGAAGAAAGAAGAATTCCTACATAACTGAAGGAGTTTATATAAGTTTCAGTATATTCAGAGATGGACTACGTCCACTGGAAAAGGATACCTATCTGGGAAAATGTGGAATATGCAGAAGAAAGGCATTGATTATGAACTTAAAGGCAAAGATGAGATCGAAGGACTGGATGCTGATACTGTTCAGAGTGTCAGTGAAAAATGAATTAAGCATTAAAACTTATGTAGAGAAAACGTTAAAAGTTGATATGGATACCGGGAAAACGGAACAGGGCAATGATCATCCATGATCATAAGTTGTCACAAAAGCAGACAGAAAGAGCGGAACCCTGTTCAGAAGGGACAGAACAGACGGAAAGGGGAAGAGGAGTGGATAACAGAGAAATCATCAATGAGACACTGGTCCATCTGTTTCACGAGATACAAAAACTGGAAGAAGAGGCGATCATCACCGAGGATTTCAAGGATCTGACGAACAACGATATGCACATCATAGAAGCCGTCGGCCTGAGGGCGGCAATATGTCATCGATCGCGGCAAAGCTCGACATCACGGTCGGATCGCTGACAACGTCGATGAACAGTCTGGTGAAAAAGGCTACACCGAGCGGGAGCGCAGCGAGAAGGACCGCCGGATCGTCTACATCCACCTGACCGGAAAGGGACGGCAGGCATTCCATCATCACGCAAAATTCCACGAGCAGATGACGGATGCCGTGATGGCGGAACTCGGAGAAGAGGAAGTGCAGGTGCTCGGGAAAACGCTGAAAGCGCTGACGGACTTCTTTTCGGTCGTATAAAAAGAAAAAAAAGGCTTTTTGCAGCCTGACAGAATCAGAAAAATCTGTCCGGTATGCAAAAGCCTTTTTGCATGGAAACGCATAGAAAATGCTATTTTTCTACGCCGTTCTTCTCACAGATATCCGCGAGCACACACCGTTCACAGTGCGGTGTCGTCCGCGCAGTACAGACCTCGCGTCCGTGCCCACAAACCGGTGGCAGAGCGAGCTTCCTTCTTCCGGCGGCACAATTTTCCAGAGTGCCATCTCCACCTTCTTTCGGATCCTTGCAGTCATGCACGAGCCCGATGCGGTTGCATGCCGGATGCAGTGCGTATCCGTCACGATCGCAGGCTTTTTGAATACATCGCCCATAATCAGGTTCGCACTTTTTCCGTCCCACGCCCGGGAGCTTCAAAGTGCGTTAAAGTCATCCGGCACCTGGCTGTGGTACTGTCGCGCAGCATGCGCATGCAGGCGTTGATGTCGCGTGCCTTGCTCTTTCCAAGGCCGCACGGACGGACAATTTTTTCGATTTCTCCGGTGTCGCGTTTGCCAGCGCATCGATATCAGGATTACTTTTGGTAGAGATCCTCCACCACAACATTGACCCGCGCATGGGCACTGTGCGGCCAGGCGGACACTGACGAGCAGCTTCCACGCCTGGTCATAGTCAAGCGTACAGTCGGCGTCAGGGATATTCTTTTTGTTTCAAACGTTCAATGACGGCAAGCGCCAGTTCTTCTTTTTGTCATCGTGTTAAACTCCCATTCTCAAAGATATAAAACAGCGAAAGCTATCAGGATCCTTTCTCGTGCTGCCTTCCGGAAGCTGCAGCGGCGTCGTGTGAAACCGCTCGCGGAAGAGGCGGTGAAACAGCTTATCGTTTGTAAAACCATGCTTTTTCCGCGAGCGTGCCGACCGGCAGATCCGTGGCGATCAGGTCGCGGTAGATGCGGGAAAGACGGTAGGAATTCAAGTATTCCAGATACGTCGTTTCCATGTTCTGGCGGAAGAACCGGCAGAAATATTCCGGCTGCAGCGAGACAACATCGGCAGCCTCCTTCAGCGTAATCGGCCGCCGGTAATTTTCCCGCGTACGTCAGAATCGTATCGAGCCGTGTCTGCGTCCGGGAGCTCATCGGGCGGTGCGCAAGCGGGCTCTTCTCAGAAAATTTCGTGTAGAGCAGATCGAGAAACGTAAAAAGCTCCCGCTGGAACGTCAGCAGATAGCCGTCGGGCATTTCCCATGAAGCTGCATCATCGAGAGCAGAAGACGCCGGAACTGGCTGATATTTTCTGCACTCTCCGGATTCGTACTGTCGTAGTCAATCGAGAACCAGAGCTGTGACGGATCAGGCAGATAGTTCGCGAACGCATCCGGAATCTGCATCAGAATCGAGCGGTTTCCCGTGGACGGACAGCGCGCCGTGTGGATACGCCGGAATTGATCAGCAGAAATTGACCCGGAAGGATTTGGTCTTGGTGCGGTCCGAGAGCGTGACAATGGAGGAACCCTCCAGAATATAAAAATTTCCAGCGCCAAAATGCGCGGCGGCGAAAAACTGCCTAGAAATCGTCGGTTACACGAAATTCGATGCCGCGCCCGGCTGCAGCGTGATGTGTTCCTGGCGTGTCTGGCGCGGCAGATGATCTTTTTGCGTGGCATAAAAACTCCTTTTTTGTTCAACTTAGTGTATCACTATCTTATCAACGAAACCCCCGAATTGGGTATAGCAATTTCTTTTGCATGAAGTTGTTATAATAAAATGAACACAAAGCCAATATCACATACGGCTTCTCAGCAAACTCAAATCTAAAGAAAAGTGAAGGAAGAAAACGTATGTATCAAGTATGGAGTAACTTTAAATCCCGGCCAGATCGCCATGCTGGGAATCGTGGTCACCTTTCTGCTGACCTTTCTGGCGTTAAAGCATCCATTTTCCTTTCTGCCGAGCGATCACGGCAGAGAATTTGCCGTAAACGGCGGCCTCTCCCGCGGAAAACTGCGCGGCGTCGGCCTTGTGATCGTCATCTGTTTCCTGGATCGAAGCGTATTGTTTTCCTGCCTCTTGGCGCCGAGTATGTGATCTACGCGATCCTGCCTCGTCTGCATCATGCTGAGCGGCTACCTCGATGATGCATCCGAAACCCGTGGAGCGATTACAAAAAAGGCGCGATTGACCTCGTCATCTCCATTGTGACCGTCATCACCTTTAGAATTACAACCCACCACGATCTACTTCGGAAGCATGTCCCTTACCATTCCGAAAGTGGTCTACATAATCCTCGGCATCATCCTGATCTGATTTCGATCAACGTTACAAACTGTTCCGACGGTGTCGACGGACTCTGCGCGAGCCTTTCCTGTGTGGTTATCTTCGCGTTCAGTATGATTTTCCACGATGTCCTCGGAAGCTTTTACCGTAGCCAATTATTTGTTCGTGGCAGCGCTTCTCGCGTACCTGTATTTCAACACCTCGCCGAGCAGCATGCTGATGGGGAGACGCCGGTTCGAGAGCACTTGGCTTCTACATCGCCATCCTTGCCATGCAGTCCCGCCATCCGTTCTTATATCTGCTGATGGCAGGCGTGATGATCGTCGACGGAGTGAATCGGCCTTGTCAAAGTATTTTACTCCGTTTCCTGAAAATCGCGATCCTCAAAAAATACAAGAACACCGCTGCATGACCATGTCCGCCTGAAATACAAATGGTCCGACAGTCAGGTTGTGATCCGCTTTGTGATCCTGCAGATCCTGCTGGCTGTCATTGCGTATCTGATTGTAGCATAAAGAAAAAAAAAGAAGAAAGATGGGAGTGTGTCCCGGCAAAAAGTAACTGGAAATGCAACAGGATACTTTTTGGGACCTCCTGTTTTGCATATTGGAACCAGAAAAGGTTCAAACCGGAAAAAAAAGATAATATCGCCGTATTTTTTCACAGAATCCTCCCTGTTTCGACAGGAAAAAGTGTGGTAGGATAAAATTACCAAAAACGTCAGCCTGAAACAGGAATTCTGTAAAAATGATGAAAAGAGAGTGCTTTTCATCCTCTGTTTCGGGCGCATCAAATCAGGAGGTAATGAAAAGATGAAATTCACAGAAGGTTACTGGCTTGAGTGAAAAAGCAAATGCATCCCATGCAATGCAGGCTTATGAAGTAGAGCAGATTCCAGGCGGTATGCGTATCCTGGCTACCACACGTCCGATCGAGCACAGAGGCATGACCCTGAACCTGCCGACCATCACCGTTGAGTTCGTAGCACATACACCGGACACCATCTCCATGGAGGCATGGCACTACGAAGCCTACGACAACAAAGTTCCGTCCTTCGACAAAACAGAGAGCGTATACGAGGACGTAACTGTAACGATCAACGAGGATGAGGCAGTTCTTGATACCGGAAGCGTACAGGTCCGCGTACAGAGAGAAGGTGTCTTTGCTTACACCTTCGAGGCAGATGGAAAAGTTCTGACCGGAAGCGGCTTCCGCAACCTTTCCTATATCAGATGGGACCGTCAGCAGAGCACCATGCTGCCAGCCCAGAATTACATGACCGAAAAATATCAGCCATATATGGTAAGCGAGCTGTCCCTTGGCGTCGGCGAGTGCGTATACGGCCTTGGCGAGAGATTTACTCCATTCGTAAAAACGGACAGGTTGTCGACACCTGGAACGAGGACGGCGGTACGGCATCCGAAATCGGCTACAAATGCGTACCGTTCTATATGACAAACAACGGCTACGGTATTCTCGTTGACAGTACCGACAACGTTTCTTTCGAAGTAGCAAGTGAAAAAAGTAGAGTATGTCGGCTTCTCCGTACCGGGCGAAAGAATCAAATACTATCTGTTCCACGGACCGTCACCGAAGAAGATCATGAACGAGTACACCGCGCTGACCGGACGCCCGGCACTTCCTCCGGCGTGGTCCTTTGGTCTGTGGCTGTCCACATCCTTACCACCAACTACGACGAAGAGACTACCACATCCTTCATCGAGGGAATGGAAAAGAGAAATATTCCGCTGAGCGTTTTCCACTTCGACTGCTTCTGGATGCACGAATTCCACTGGTGCGATTTTGAGTGGGACAAGAAATGCTTCCCGGATATTCGCGCAACCTTAAAGAAATATCATGACAAAGGTCTGCACATCTGTGCATGGATCAACCCGTATATTGCACAGGGAACCGCGTTCTTTCAAAGAAGGCGCTGCAAACGGCTATCTGCTGCAGAGAGCAGACGGAAAGGGCGTATGGCAGACCGACAACTGGCAGGCAGGTATGGGCCTTGTGGACTTTACCAACCCGGATGCGGTTAAATGGTATACCGATAAACTGAGAACTGTTCTGGACTGCGGCGTAGACTGCTTCAAGACCGACTTCGGCGAGAGAATCCCGGTTGACGTTGTTTACCACGACGGAAGCGATCCGCAGGCAATGCACAACTACTATACATACCTGTACAACCAGGCAGTATTCAGCCTGTTAAAAAGAAGTAAAAGGTGAGAACGAGGCAGTTCTGTTTGCAAGAAGTGCAACAGCAGGAAGCCAGAAATTCCCGGTACACTGGGGCGGCGACTGCTCTGCAAACTATCCGTCCATGGCAGAAACGCTGCGCGGCGGCCTTTCCTTCGCCATGAGCGGATTCTCCTTCTGGAGCCATGATATCTCCGGATTCGAGAGCACCGCAACACCGGATCTGTACAAGAGATGGTGCGCATTTGGACTGATGTCTACCCACAGCCGTCTGCACGGATCCACAAGCTACCGTGTGCCGTGGCTGTTCGACGAAGAGTCCTGCGACGTAGTAAAATTCTTCACCAACCTGAAATGCTCGCTGATGCCGTACATTTTCCAGAAATCTGTAGAGGCACACGAGGAAGGAACCCCGGTTATGCGCCCGATGGTATTCGAGTTCATGAACGACCCGGCCGTTCCGTATCTGGATCAGCAGTACATGCTGGGTGATGCCCTTCTGGTAGCACCTGTCTTCCGAGAGACAAGGTGGCACAGTACTATCTGCCGGAAGGCATCTGGACAGAGCTTCTGACCGGCGAGACAAAAGAAGGCGGCAGATGGTTCCAGGGAACCTATGACTACTTCTCCCATGCCGCTGTATGTAAGAGAAACAGCATCGTAGTCAGAGGAAACTGCGACACCAAACCGGATTACGACTACGCTGACCACGCAACTGTTTGCGTATATCAGTTAAAGACGCAGCCGAGACAAAAGTTCCGGATATCCACGGAAACAATGTATTCACCGTAAAAGCAGTCAAAGACGGCGACACAGTGAAAGTATCCGTAAAGGCGCACATCCCGAACTGAAAGTAGAAGTATTCGCCGGAAACGAGAAGAAAGAGGCTGTGCTGGCAGCAGATGCGAACGAAGTTGTTGTTGCATAAGTTCATGGTGGATGAATGTAAAGAATATAGGGGGGGAGAGGCACGGACCAAAAAGCAAAATTTTTCTGGTCGGACCTCTCTTTTGAAAAAAAGGAGAATAAAACAATGCGTTTTCAGACAGAAAATGGTGTATTAATTGCACAGGCAAACGGGAGAAACACTGCGGATTGAGCCGTGGGGAAAAGATTCCTTACGTGTCCGCGCAACCATGCTTCCGGGATTTTCCGGAAAAGACTGGGCATGACCGAAGTGCCGGAAAAACAGAGGCAAAAGCAGAGCAGTTTGAGGTCGATCATCTGAAATCGACGGATCGATGGGAAAAAAGAACCAGCGCATCGATCACCAATGGAAAAATCCGTGCTGTAGTCAACTTTGCAGGAGTTATCACCTTCTACAAAGAAGATCAGGAAATTTTAAGAGAATATCACCGTTGCTACGACGGAACGATCAGCAAAGAGAGCCGCTGCTTAAAAACGGTCAACCGTGAGTGGAAAGGTGTGATCGGCGGAAGCGAATACAGCCTGAACCTGAAATTTGAGAGCAACGACGAAGAGAAAATTTTCGGAATGGGCCAGTATCAGCAGAAATACATGGATCTGAAGGATGCACCCTGGAGCTGGCGCAGCGTAACTCCCAGATCAGTGTACCGTTTGCCGTATCCAGCTTAGGATATGGCATGCTGTGGAACAATCCGGCCGTCGGACAGGTAACCTTCGGAAAGAATTATACCGAATGGACCGCACGCTCGACCAAAGATATGGACTACTGGCTGACCGCAGCCGATACACCGAAAGAGATCCTGGAAAATTACACCGCAGTGACCGGCCGCGCGCCGAAATTCCCGGAGGACCGTATGGGCCTGTGGCAGTGCAAGCTGCGCTACCGTACGCAGGAGGAAGTGCTTTGAAGTGGCACGCCGCTACCAGAAGGAAGGCATCAAAATCGATCAGATTGTCATTGACTTCTTCCACTGGACCGTGCAGGGTGACTGGAAATTCGATGAAAAATACTGGCCGGATCCAAAAGCCATGGTGGACGAACTGCATTCCATGGGAATCAAAGTTATCGTTTCCGTATGGCCAAGCGTAGACCGGAAGAGCGAGAATTTCTGGCCGATGCTGGACCGCGGCCTGCTGATTAAAACAGAGCGCGGCGCCCTGCAGACGTATGATTTCCAGGGGACTGCGTGAAATCGATGTGTTCAACCCGGAAACCAGAAAATACGTCTGGGAAGTCTGCAAGAAAAACTATTCTGATTTTGGAATCGATGCCTTCTGGCTGGACAACTCAGAACCGGATTTCGGCGTTTACGATTTCGATCATTACCGCTATATCGACGGACCTGCTCTTTCCTGCAGCAATATCTATCCGCAGCTGTACAGCCGTGTCTTCTATGACGGCATGAAAGCAGAAGGAGAAGAAAATATTGTAAACCTGCTTCGCTGCGCCTGGGCCGGAAGCCAGAAATACGGAAATGTTGTATGGTCCGGCGATGTGCCGAGTACCTTTGATGCCTTCTATGATCAGCTCCAGGCCGGCCTTAATATGGGTCTTGCCGGCATTCCATGGTGGACAACCGATATCGGCGGCTTTATGACAGATGATGTCAACGACCCGGATTTCCAGCAGCTTCTGATCCGCTGGTATGAGTTTGCCGTTTACTCTGCTGTTTTCCGTATGCACGGCGACCGCGGACCGCACAACATTCCACCGCTCGATGACCGTGATTTTGGCGGCGGCTACCTGTATACCGGCCAGTCCAATGAATTATGGAGCTATGGAGAAGAAAATTACCGGATCATGAAAAAATATTACGACATCCGCATCAGCATGCACGATTACATCAAACAGCTGTATGACGAAGCATCCGAAAACGGTTCTCCGCTGATCCGTACCATGTTCTACGAGTTCCCGGATGACAAAAATGCTGGGAGCTGCAGGATCAGTATATGTTCGGAAGCGAATACCTGGTAGCGCCGATTTTCCATCTGAACGAGTTTGAGCGTGAAGTATATCTTCCGGCAGGACGCTGGGAAGATACCAGAGACGGAAAAGTGTACGAAGGCGGACAGACGATCCGTGCCGCTGCACCGATCGAGTCGATTCCGGTATTCAAGAAAATGGCATAAGGTCGTGTAAAAAGGTCAAAAAAGAAAACAGTACAGAAAAAACACACAGCGTGTGGAATTTTCTGTACTGTTTTTACTTTGTCTCTAACTGCGCATCAGATATCCATATTTGCGCATCTGTCGGCGTATGATCTGCTCAACACGCTGGCGGATTTCCAGAGGATAGTAATCGGCCAGAGAATCCAGTTCCGTGCAGACATCTTTTTGCAGTAAAAGGAAAAGTGAAGCTGGATACCGTATAATTCCTCCACCAGCATCCAGCTGTGTATCAAAATCAGAGCTGAAAGGTTTGGCTTCGATGCGTTCCATACAGACATCCATCGGCAGATCAGAGGGTAGTCATTGCTGGTGTCTGCAAACAGGCATAAACCCTGATCGAACAGAGGACTTAGAGAATATTGCGCTGTTTCTGTATCATATAGAACAGCGATGTTGTTGGTGTGCCGGTCTTCGTTTAGAAAAGAAGGCATCAATTTCCAGCATAGCGGTCAGATATGCACCGAAATTCTGAATTCCGTCATGTGTTCCATCTGATCTGCCAGAAAACGATGCGTTCCGCCGGTTCTGAAAAAGCAGCAAGCGTGATTGCCAGACTGTCTCCGGTATTCTGGCGGTACAGTTTTTCCAATGGGATCAGCATCTGATTTGCTTTTAGAAAATCAGGACTGGAACAACCACTGCGGGAGAGTGCCGCAGTATGCAATCCGAACAGGCTGATACAGGACAAACGGGTGGGAAAGAGTGCTTTGCAGTAAAATGAGACACCAGTGTCTCCGAGAGTCCTCATATCCCATATAGTCTGGTTTGTACCAGATATTACCGATTTTCCCGCCAGGCTGGTCCCTTTTTGAGGTGTGATCTGTTTTTTTGACAGGCAGCTGATGATCAAGACGGATCTGTTCCATGGCGTGCCTCCTTATTCTTCAGAATCGGGATCCATTGCTCGTCACCGGCCATTCGCCCATCTGTTTTTCAATGATAAGCAGCGGATCATAAAGGAAGTCCCATTTCTTTTAAAAATATCTTTGGCATGATCGCGTGTTTTGGGAAAACAGCGGCTTTCAAAACCAGGTAAAATCATCCCAGGTCGGATGCTCCACAACGCCAAAGGCACGAAGCGGAATTTTTGTGTAATTCTGGTTGCAATTCTCATGACGGAAGTCGATAATATCAATCGTTATTGCAAAGCTGATCGCGGTAAAAGAAAACACATCCGCGTTTTGACATCGGGATCGATGCTGAAGCAGTGGGCTGGGCAATTTGATTGTAGCCTTTTTAAATCTGCCTGCTGACCTGAAAGGTGCGCGCGATCTCGGCAATACTTTTTTCCCTGCTGCTGCCATCTGAATGATTTTGTGGCAGCGAAAAAGCAAGGTTTTCTTCCAGCTGCATGGCGCAGGGCTTCTTTTGGGCTAACTGCTGGTATTGTTCCGCGTCCTTGGAGAGCTTGCGCAGCTCGGCTTTGGATCTGTTGTTTCAAAAGATCTCGCATAAATCTGCTGCTCAAATGTGTTTTTCATGCAATCACCTCGTTTTCTGCCATTTGTATCACATATCTGAAAGCGTCAGAAATCATTTATTGACAAAAACGAACTGATTGAGGAAAAGTTACGGCTCGCAGATGTCTGAGAACAGCAATCATGGCGATGAAAGAACTTCCCTGCAGTGCAGGCAAAAGCGACAGAAAAAAAGAAAATAAAGAAAGCAGTACAGAGGCGCAAACCGTAAGGATTTCTGTGCTGTTTTTTAACAAAAAGGGAGGTTTTCAAAATAGATGAACTGGTTGAACTGTTAGACGAACTGCAGAAAAAAGCAAAAGCAGACCCCATTCTGCGTGGAAAACTGCTAACTTCAGACAAGGGAAAATCGAATCAATCCACGCATTCTGCCGAAATCTGCCATGCCTATGGCGTTCCATCTATGAAATGGATCTTGCCATGGCAGGTGAAGAATTTTACGCGAAATCAAAAACCAATGGCGGCGGAAAATTCCCCGGCAGCGAAGGAAGATCTTTCAGAAACTTTTCCCGAAGAATGTAAATATTGATGAGTGTAAAAGCTGCATGGATAGTGCCTGATGAACCTGCGAAAATCGTAGGTGCAATCAAAACAAATTCTTTGGAAGCATTTCATACTGTTCCAGCGTGACTTTTTCTGCGTTGAAGAACTGGCGTCATAAAATATCCCAAAAATGAAATGAAATCGCTTAAAATTCTTTCTTTAAATGTTCTGCGAAATCGTATCATCGCCTTCGCCCATCGCGCCTGCATACCGCAGATTGGTCTCACGCCGACCGGCTCCACATCGTCTGCAAATTCCCAGATATGATACCGCAGACCGCGGTGCTCAAAGTCGATGCTTCCGCAGTTGTCCTCTTCGACATAATAAAAAAAGAATGTTCTTCTCGTTTTAAAACAGATTGAATTTCTAAGCATATGCATAAAACTATAATCCTCTAATCGTTGTTGACATATCTGTTATTAGTATGGGGAACTTGTGGCGGAAAAATTCAATCTACAAACTTTCGATAGCACATAGAATAGATGTATAATATATGCATAGATAAAAAGGAGGTTAGAGTGCATGGGAGAGACCGGAAATCAAACAATGTCTAGGTAACATTTCAATTCCTATGGAGGTAGGAGAACTGGAAAATGTGCTCGTATCTATTCTGTTGAGGAAGGAAAACAATTACATTCCTTGATTTAATGCGTCGAGAATTCAGGAAAAGTATCAGTTAGGAGGAACAGAATGATGAGCAGGAGAGCCTATCACTTGGTGCTTCGCATTGCAAAGTATCTGATACAATATCATTATTATCTGGTGTCCAAAATTTAGATTTTCTGTATTACATGGGAAAAGCAGATATGACTCTCAAACAGATACTACAAAAATACGAGGATTACGGATATAGAATTAGCACCGCTGAAGTAATGCCGGACCATCCATATTTTTGTAGATGTGCCACAAACAGTCGCTCCTGCGATGTGGTTAGAACACTCAAAGTAAAAGTGCGATTGAATTATTTAAGGCATATCCAACACTGAAACGGTTTTATGCAAGATGTGGTGTTTTATGGTCGAGGGGATATTTTATGTCTACAGTGGGACAGATAAGTGAAGCAACAGTAATGCAGTATATAGAGGAACAGAAAAGTCACAGAATGGTGAAGAATATAAGAAAGCCTAAGACAATTTCATAAACATTCTGACATACATCCTGGTCGTAGAAAACCGATATGTCTTTTTCTGATATACTAAAAAGGTGGTGAGCTCTTTCTGATAAGATTCGAAAAAGCAGGAAATGAACTGGTTGGTGCTTATGAGAAGAATTACGACCAGCTTATCCGTACGAAAAGGTATCGGAAAGTACGGAAACTTTATGGTGCTACAGAAGAGAAAGAAACGAAAAGTACTTGCCCGTCAGCTGAATGAAATGCAAAAGCAATATCATGTTACATGGGATGATTGTAGAACATCTATGAGTACTGCAAATCGGTAAAAATATAGGTTGATGCTATATTTGCACTTACAAAAAAGCCGAAGATGTTTGGAGAGGGATGAAAAATCTTTATATGCAAATGGTAAAGACACTCCACTTTCTAAATCATGAATTGTTATAATTCCGAATGGCTCTATAAAGGAATCGTGGGATTCAATTTCTGTGAAGAATCAATTGCAATTTAAATTTGAGTAAATCTACGTTTGGAATACAACTGAAAGATGATTTCAATCGGATGAAATTCACGCTGTTTTTGGATTACCTTGCTGAACCTGAAATAATAGATAGAAAGCAATCCAGATATTTGCAGAGAAAGCGTATTGTATCAATACTTACGAAGACCCTGCTATGCTACGCTTGTACCAAAAGTTGATTCGTGGAAATACAGAGTGTATTGCATAACGATTGAGGGAAAGCAAAAACCGAAATAAACAGATTTGGGAATCCAAAGGCATAAATTGGAAAAGGTATCGTGGTGCGGATATTGGAACGCAGACCGTTGCTTATACATGGATACGGAGGTTGGTCTTAAAAACTTATCGAAAAGAGGAACAGTATTCAAAAATCCAGAGAGCGATTAGAAAGAGTATTATGTGTGCAATGGATAAACAGACGAGCGACCAATCACAGAATTATAATAAGGATAAATTTTGATTAAAGGTCGAAAAGATTCCAAGTACTCGAATCATTATATAAAAGACTGAAAGCGAAACACGCAGAGATATGCCGTATTAATGAAAGAAACAGACAGCTTGCGATAAATGAAGATGCCAACTATCTAAGAAGCCTTGGAGATGTGTTGATTACAGCCTAAAATGCCAGTAAACTTATGAAACGAGCGAAAGAGACTACGAAAAACAATAAGGTAAGTTTAACAAGAAAAAGCGTTTCCGGTAAATCAATAAAGAATCGATGCCCTGGTGGTTTCAAACGACAATGAAAAAGAAATTTGAAGTGTCTGGTGGCAATATATAGAAGTGGCAGCGAGCAGAATTATAGAGGCAAGTCAATGATGACCATACCACCAGATACTTATGTCAAAAGAAGTTGTCGGATAGAATGTATCATTTAATTGGATGGAACAGTGAAATTTACAGCGAGAGACTGGTATTCCTCATTTTTACTATACTGTTACGATGATAAAATAGAAGAGATAAATAAAACAAAATGTAGAACAGAATTTGAAAAAAACATTACAAGAGGAAAAAAGCCTTAATTGAATGGATTCAGGCGAATCAGATTAAAATTTTAAATAGTGGAATAAAAACAGCATAAATGAAATACGTTAGGAGATTGACGATACTTCCTTATCAAAAGATAGAAATTTGCCGTCAATGTGGTCGTAGGACTGCCCGGCAATAAAAGTCCTTACTCAAATAGACTTACACTTGTATTCCAAAGTCTGAGAATGATGTACGATTACAAGCTAAACTTGGTAGTAAGAACCCCACGGGCTTGCCCGTGTGGGAGTCGTCAGCCGTTCGGATATGGAATGTCCTATACGATCTTTGACGTAGCAACAGAAAATGCAGCGTGGAAGCCGGATGCAGAGTCAAAAACAATCACAGTAACCGTAAAAGTAACAAACACCGGCTCCTGTGCCGGAAAAGAAGTTGTACAGATTTACGCTGCCTGCCCGTTTGGAAAACTGAAAAAAGAGAGAAAACGTCTGGTCGCTTTTTTGAAAACAGCACTGCTGCAGCCAGGGAGAATCTGAGACACTGCACCTTAAGGTACCAACTGTCCTGCTGGAATCCTACCGGACAGGCAAAAGCCGTATACTGTATGGAGGCCGGAGACTATGATTTTCTGGTCGGAACCTCAAGCCGGGATGTAACCCTGGCTGCGAGACTGACACTTGATAAAACCGTGGAAACCGAGCATCTGACCAACATCTGCCCGCTGCTCGACGCATTAAAGGAAATTCAGCCGGAAGAGGAAAAAGAGGGAGCGCTGGAGAGCAGAACGGGAGCAGATGTGGGAAGAAAAGAAAGCAGAAATCCCGCTGCTGTTCCTGGACGAAAAAAGGTCTGATCCGCGATGGAAAGAGTGCCGAAGAAATGTATAAAATTCTGAAATTGGAGAAACAAATGCAGCAGAAGGGAATGCGATGCCAACGGCTGTGAATTTGAAGCAGAAACAACAGAAGCGAAAGAGGACGCCGGAAACTGCAAATGTGGAGCAGAACAGCAGAAATGGGAAGAAAGACGGCGCGAGGCAATGGAAAAAGCCGCGCCGAACTCGTTCAGAAGCTGACCCCGGAAGAAAAAACGGCGCTTGTCTGCGGCCGCAGCAGCAGCGGAAGCAAAGAAATCATCGGAGCCGCTGCCGTTACCGTACCGGGTGCAGCCGGGGAGACAACCGCGTCCTTGCTGGAAAAATACGGTGTTGCCAATGTCATTCTGGCTGACGGCCCGGCAGGCATCCGCATCACCACATTATCAGAAAAAAAAATCCGTCGGACGGCAGTGTTTACAAGATGAACATGTATCAGCGTCTCGAGAACCGCATTTTCGGAACAGAATTCCTTCACGACGACGGAGAAGATTACTATCAGTACTGCAGTGCGATTCCGGTTGGAACGCTTCTGGCGCAGACATTCGACACAGAGCTTCTCGGAGGAAGTAGGCCGCATGATCGGCGCAGAGTTGGAGGAGTTCGGCGTGACCCCTCTGGCTCTGCACCGGGCATGAACATCCACCGCAATCCGCTCTGCGGACGCAACTTCGAATACTATTCGAGGATCCGCTTGTCAGCGGAAAAATGGCGGCAGCCCTCACAAGAGGCGCGTCCAGAGCCGGTACGGGGTCGGAACGACCATCAAACATTACGCCTGCAACAATCAGGAAGAAACCGCCGCGGCGTATCGAGCATCGTCTCCGAGCGCGCTCTGCGTGAGATCTATCTGAAGGGCTTCGAAATTGGCAATCAAAGAATCCCAGCCAAAGGCGATCGCGACCTCCTACAACAAGGTAAACGGTGTCCACACCGCCAACAGCCTACGATCTGTGCACAACCGCTGCAAAGAGCGAATGGGGCTTTGCCGGCATCATCATGACAGACTGGACCACAACAAACGCCGACGGAGGCTCCTCTGCCGCAAAATGCACGCTGCCGGAAACGATTCCCGTGATGCCGGGAACCGACACCGACCGCCGCGAAATCCTGGATGCGCTGAGTGCCGAAAATGACCAGTATCTCGAGGAAAAGACCTGACCGCCTGTGCCCAGGAGAATCCTGGAAATGATTTTTACTTCAATTCATATGAATAATGCGGCGTTTTCAGGGGATAAAAATAACATCAGAAATAGCTGCTGCCCTTCGCAAAGCGAAATTCTTTTCCATGCTTTTGAATATTTACAGTTCGCTGATGCAGTGAACTGTAACATTCAAATAATTGGGCAATTTCACGATTGAAATTTCCCATAACATGTGATTAGAATATAAATGATATCAATAAATACGAGGACGATGAAAAGAATGTCAGGATTAAGTAACACACAATATTTTAGTAAAAAACAGACCGGAGATTCAGGTAAAAGAGGTACTCAGGGAAACCGTTTACAACGCCATGGTAGAAAAGGGTATAATCCAGTCAACCAGATCGTAGGCTATATGGCAGGCAAATACCATCTGAAAGCTTTAAGGGAGCCAGAAGTCTGATCATGAGAGTAGAGCGTGACGAGCTGGTAGAGGGAACTGTTAAAAGAGTACATCAAAATGAATCCTGGAAGTAGGCGTAATTACTATGAGAATAATGGGATTAGATTACGGCTCCAAAAACAGTAGGGGTGGCAGTCAGCGACGCCTGGGTCTACTGCGCAGGGAATCGGTGTCCAGAAAATCGGAGGAATAAGCTGCGCCAGACGCTGGCCCAGATTGAAGATAGCAAAAAAGTACGGCGTGGAAAAATCGTACTCGGCTTCCCAGGAAACATATGAACAACGACATCGGAGAGCGGGCGAAATCTCTCGAAAGAGTTCAAAGAAATGCTGGAGAAGACAGACAAGGAGTCTGCCCGTTGTCATCAATGAGACGAAGCAGCTGACAGTCAAAACAGACCGCACCATGATGGAAACCGGAATCCGCAGGGAAAACCTGGGAAGTACGTGGAAAATATGATTGCAACTGTTTTTATCACGGGGATATCTGGACTATCTTTCCCATCAGAAGGAATCACAGGAAAATGAACAAAGGAATATTGTATGGAAAAAATAACATTTGTAACAGATGATGGCGGCAAAGAAGAATTTTACATTGGAGGAGCAGACCAGAATCAACGGAGTCAACTATATTCTGGTATCGATTCAAGGACGACAGGGCAAATGCCTATATTTGAAGGATATCTCCACATGACACCAAACATGAGGCAGGTATGTTATGGTAGAAGACGACACCGAATTCGATGCCGTTTCCGGCGTATTTGGCTATGTTGGATGACGAGGCAGACATCACCCTATTGAACCAGCCGTTTAGTATACAGGACGCAGACGAACTGGGATTTGGGACAGCGCTTTAAAGAACCAAATCCTGCAAGTGCAGGACATGCTCCATCAGCCTGGTGACGCTCAGGATACGTGCGTGAAGCCATTACCAGTAACAGAATCGTTTGGAAAACATGCTTGGAGGTGCTATTTGAAAAAAAGAACAAACAGAGTAAATTAAAAATTATATACCGCTTGGCGGTCTGGAACAGATTGGAATGAATATTACAGTTTTCAGTATGAAGATAATAGTATAGTAGTAGTGGACTGCGGACTTTCCTTCGGAAGATGACATGCTTAATTAAACCTTGTCATTCCGGATGTAACCTATAAAAAAAACATCGACAAAGGTCAAAAGTTTGTCATCACCCACGGCCATGGGGATCATATCAGTGCGCTTCCTTACGTACTTAAAAATGGTGAACTTGCCGGTCTATGCGACAAAGCTGACTATGGGCTGATCGATTAACAACAAGCTTAAAGACACAATCTGCTCCAAAGCGTAAGCCGGTAAAAGGTCAAACACGGACAGTCCATCAACCTGGGCGCATTGCCATCGAGTTTATCAAAACAAACCACAGTATCCAGGATGCATCTGCCCTGGCAATCTATTCGGCAGGAATCGTAGTCCATAAGGAGATTTCAAGGTGATTACACACCGGTATTCGGAGATTCCATCGACCTGCAGCGCTTTGCCGAGATCGGCCTGGGGTGTTCTTGCAGTTATGTGTGATTCCACCAATGCAGAACGTCCGGGCTTCACAATGTCTGAGCGTACAGTAGGACATGCGTTTGACAGCCTTTTCAACGAACACAGAAGCGCAAGGATCATTATTGCGACTTTTGCATCCAATGTCGACCGTGTGCAGCAGATCATCAATACGGCGTATAAGAACGGTCGCAAAGTGGTGGTCGAGGGACGAAGCATGGTCAACATCATCACCACAGCGGCAGAACTTGGATATCTTCGCATTTCCGGACAATACGTTAATCGACATTGAGGAGCTGAAGCGTTACCCGGATGAGCAGACTCGTCATCATCACGACGGGAAGCCAGGGCGAGGCGATGGCAGCACTGTCCCGCATGGCAGCAAATATCCACAAGAAGATGACGATCAAGCCGAACGATACGATCGTTCTTAGTTCCAATCCGATTCCGGGAAATGAAAAAGCTGTATCGCGCATTATCAACGAGCTGTCGATGAAGGGTGCCAACGTAATCTTCCAGGATGTCCATGTTTCCGGACATGCCTGCCAGGAGGAGATCAAGCTGATCTATTCCCTGGTGAAGCCGAAGTATGCGATTCCGGTGCACGGTGAGTACCGCCATCTGATCGCACAGGCGAAAGGTTGCGGAGGAGCTGGGTATTCGAAAGAGAATATTTTCACCGCCAGCAATCGTTGTACTGACTCTCGAAAAGAAGGGAACGAACCAGCTTCTGGCGGCCCGGACAGCATCGTATCCGCGGTTTCGTCTATGTACGCGAATCCGAGGATTTGATGGGCGAGGCAGTAGTTGTAGAAGAGGCACTGGATGGTCGCTTCCAAAAAATATCTCCGACTGGGGCAAGATCAAATCCACGATCAAAGATGCCCCTCGGCGATTATGTATTAAAGAAAACAAAGAAGACCGATGATCCTTCCGATCATCATGGAGGCATAAATACTATGGACAAAGTAACAGAGCGCCTGGAACGCGCTCATCGAAGAAACGGTGGAGAGCAGGGCATATCAGAATTACTTATGTATGAATGAAATTTGAAAAAGACCCGGACAAAGCCGGGTCGACGACTATCGAATCCGCAACTACCGACTGCAACAGTCGAAAACAGACCTTTACGATGCAGTAGATTCCCTGGGCAGGATTCCTACGCACTCCACAAAAGCGAAGGCAAACGCTTATCTTGAGGCGGGCGGTTATAGATGGTACAGAAGGTGCAGGACCGTATTTCAGAAGAAATCGCATCGGCGTACCGGAAATCTAAAACCGAAAATCAAAAGGAGGCGCCCATGTCCGAAAAGAAAAGGGATGCGGATACCGCGCAGCGCTGACGGAGTGCGAAGAAAGGAACCGTGCGCCTGCTCATTACGTCTGCGTGATTCTTTGTGATCATTCTGGCAGCGAAAACTTCATATCAGTTTGGACATGACGTGTTTGCTGAGGAGCCAGTCGCATCCAGAGAAAAAAAGGAAGTCACCGTACAGGTGCGTTCCGGCATGGAGGCAAAAGAACTCGGCGAACTCCTGAAAGACAACGGACTGATCGACGAAAGCATTCTGGTTTCGAAGTCCAGTACCGCCTGTCCGGCTACTACGGCGGCATCAAGGACGGTTCCTACGTGCTGAATACCGCACAGACCGTCGATGAAATGCTGGAAATCCTGGCGGGCGTCAGCACCGAAGGGACAACCGTCCGCGGAATAACGCACGTTTTGCAAAACAGAGAATCTTACATGATAATAGACGAACGAATGGTAACCTCATCAATTCCCTGGACACCGGCCACACCCGTTTCTGGAAAATCTGGAGCGGACGGCCAAACAGACAAAAGTGCCGATCATTCGCCGTGAAATGCAGAGCTTTTTAAAAGTATTCTTAAAGATGAAACAGCCAAAGAATCCTGGAGGTAGGAACTGCCGTGGATTCTCTGCTGCTGTTCATGGCAATACGGCGAACCGGATGCAGGAGATTACCACAATGAAAATTACGAAAAACGCATCCCGATCGCACGGGAGAACTTCGAAAAATCCGGCTTCGCCGACCGCATCACGCTGATCGGGAGACGCTGCAGGAAGTCTTAAAAACCCTGGACGGCCCGTACGATTTTATCTTTATGGACGCCCGCTAAGGGACAGTACATCCACTTCCTGCCGGAAGTCCTGCGTGTCCTTGATAACGGCGTACTGATCACCGACAACGTGCTGCAGGACGGCGACGTCATCGAATCCCGCTTCGCCGTGGAACGCGGAACCGCACGATCCACAAACGGATGCGGGAATACTCTATTTGAACTGACACACAATGAAGGGCTGCTGACATCGGTCGCCGCTGGGAGATGGAATCGCGATCACGATGAAAAGCCATGAGAGAAGAGAGAGGAAACAACATGAAAACCGGAATTACTGGTTTCCAGCCAACCAGTCTGGAAGTATTAAAAGTAGCAGTGATCTTCGGCGCAGATGCCGTATATATCGGCGGAGAAGTCTTCGGACTCCGCGCGAAGGCGAAGAACTTTCGATGGAAGATATGAAAGAAGGCGTGGGTTGCGCATGCGCATGGAGTGAAAGTGTATGTCACCGCAGATATTCTGGCACATAGCCAGGATCTTGGGGTGTGGGCTTACTTTGCCGAATTGAAAGAGATCGGGCCGGATGCACTGATTAATATCTGCCGGTGTATGAGAATGAAAGAGGAACATACATTTTCAATTCGAAAAGGATCTTTTGTATGATTGAACATATCCCGGATTTGATCGATGCGGAATTGACAGTTATAAGATTGAAGGAAGAATGAAGACGGCTCTGTATGTGGCGACGGTTGCAAGGACGTATCGGAAGGCGATTGATGATTATCTGAGAGCCCCGAAGAAGTATCAACACTGGATGCAAAGGCTGCATACTCTGGTGCGGACTTTGTCGTTATTGCGGCACCTACCAACTACGATAGCCACACCCAGCACTTTGATACATCTGCGGTCGAAGCTGTGATCAAGCTGGTCATGGAATATAACCCGAACGCCATTATGGTCATCAAATCCACGATCCCTGTGGGCTATACCGCATCTGTGCGTGCGAAGTTCGGCAGCAAGAACATCATCTTCAGCCCGGAGTTTTTAAGAGAGAGTAAGGCTCTTTATGACAATTTGTATCCGAGCCGTATCATCGTTGGTACGGACTTGAATGATGAGCGTCTGGTCGAAGCAGCACACGAATTTGCCGGTCTGCTGCAGGAAGCGTGCCATCAAAGAGAACATCGACACCTTGTTCATGGGCTTCACCGAGGCAGAGGCAGTTAAGCTATTCGCCAATACATATCTGGCTCTGCGCGTGGCTTATTTTAACGAACTGGACACCTATGCAGAGAGCAAGGGGCTGAACACCCAGCAGATTATCAACGGTGTTTGCCTCGATCCTCGTATTGGCAGTCACTACAATAATCCGTCCTTCGGTTACGGCGGCTACTGCCTGCCCAAGGATACCAAGCAGCTGTTGGCAAACTATGCCGATGTGCCGGAGAACCTGATTGAAGCTATTGTCGAGAGCAACAGAACTCGTAAGGACTTCATCGCCGACCGCGTCCTGAAGCTAGCTGGCTACTACGGCTATGACGAGGACAACGAATACGATGAGAAGCAGGAGAAGTTCAGACCATCGGCGTGTACCGCCTGACCATGAAGAGCAACAGCGACAACTTCCGCCAGAGCTCCATTCAGGGTGTCATGAAGCGCATCAAGGCAAAAGGCGCAACTGTGATTATCTATGAGCCGACTCTGAAAGATAAAGAAATCAAACAGTTGATAAAGAAGGAGAACATAGAAGTTGTTCATGTTCACAACACATTAAATCTGGTTAGTCCTGCGGTTTATTATGCAGCAAAGCTATGAAGGTACCTGTAGTACAAACTATTCACAATTTTCGTTTATTGTGTCCCGGTGCAACTTTTTATAGAGACGGACATATTTGTGAGGACTGTGTTGAGCATGGGTTAAAATGTGCTGTGAAACATAGTTGCTACAGAGGAAGCAAGGCTCAAACGTTGGCTTGCGTGTTGAGCACTTGGTTTCATGAATGACTGGAATATACGGAAAAATAAGTTATATTTGTTTAACTGATTTTAATAGGAATAAACTATTAGAATTGAAGTTAAATCGATAAAGTATTTGTTAAACCTAATTTTGTTGAAAGTATAGGAAAATATATTCCAGAGGATCAACGAAAAATCAATTTGTGTTTGTCGGTCGGCTGGATAAGTTGAAAGGTATTGATACTCTTTTTAATGCGTGGGAAAAATTAAGAAAGAGCACCTAAATTGATTGTATGTGGAACTGGTCCTATGGAGGAATGAAAAAATTTCTTACTAATCATAAAGTAAATATTGAAATGAAGGGCTTTGTTTCTAATATTGAAGCACGAAAGCTGATAGCACAAGTCGTGTGCATTGATATTACCAAATAATGACAGGCGAGGGATTTGCAATGAGTATTGTTGAAGCATTTAGTGTGGAACGACTTCGTGCTTTGCTCGGCCTTGGGAAAGCGCTGGAGCGTTGTTGAAAATGGTATTACAGGATTATACTTAATGCCGAATCAGTGGATGAACTGATTCCAGTCGGCGACACGCAAAAGGCTTGGATTGTGTGTGAAAGACTTATGGAATATATCAGGAAAAGATATGTACCAAGGAAGAAACTATAATAAATTAATGGAGATATAATAATGCAGCAGAAAGAATATAAGAAAATGTTCTAATATCAGCATTTAACTGTTCTCCCATATGCTGGATCAAACAAGAGATAGAGAAATGGTTTGAAGAACATGATGATACAAAGATTAAAAGATGATTTGTCATTTGTTTTATGTATCGATTCCAAATACATTGTGGAAAATTAAAGGTCGTATTGGTATGCTAGTACGCTATAGATATTTTCAAAAGCAGTGTGTGATTTTTAGGAAAAGAACTAGAGAAAAAAATCGAATTTTATTATTGTCATCATGTATCTTGGGCAAGCTTTGTGCAAAAAATTGAACTGTATAAATTAAATGCACCATTGATTATAGGGCCTGTTGGAGGGGGGTGAAAAGACACCACAGTCTGTTGAAAAAGGATTTGAAAAAAGGATAGATTAAAGGAATGTGTGCGAAATCTCGTTGCTAAAATGGCCACACATTCAAACTGGTTTAATAGCTGTTGCAAAAAAGCCACAGTGATTTTGTAACAACTGAAGAAACAAAAAATTGATTCCTTGTAAGTATAGTGAAAAAGTTGTAGTTAACCAGGCAATAAGTATTTCAGCAGATGAAATAAGCTTGAAAGTTTCAGATAGAAAAATCATGAACCATTAAAAAGTCTTAATGGCAGGTCGTTCTTTGTATTGGAAGGGATTTGATTTTGCAATTAAAGCCGTGGGAGAATTGATAGGTGAGGGAAAAAATATTGAATTACATTATTATGGATCAGGTCCTGAATTGGATAAGCTACAAAAAATTGGCAAATCTGATCGGAGGGGGGGGCAAATTGTATTTCATGGAAATGTTAAAGAGAAGAATTACAGAAAGCTTACGGTGAAATGCATGTGTGTTTAAATACATCTTTCCACGATTCGGGATGCTTAGTGGTTTTAGAAGCGATGGCACATGGTCTTCCAATTATATGCATAAATGCAGGAGGTCCGGGAGTTTTAACAGATACCACTAACGCTTTTAAAGTTGATGCTTCTTCTAGTGAAGAAATTGTAAATGATTTGAAAAATTCGGTATATAGAATATATATTGACGAAGAAACTCAAAGAAAGAAGATGGCTGAAGCATCCTTGGTGAGAGTAAGAAAATACTACGAAAATGAGGCTAAAATGGAAATTCTACAAACGAAAATCCAGAGTAAATTAAGATAGAACTGTGGAGAAGGTAAATGAATATACTGAATATTATAAAAAGCAACTTTCGTAAAATTAAAAATAAAGAAAAGCTTCGAAGTGCGAAGAGTGCGATAGTGGATTCTAAAGATGTGTTTGAAGGTTCCAATTTTATTGGAAAAATGCAGTTAAAAAGGTGTCAGATAGGATTTGCTTCATATGTGGCATATGAAAGTCATATTGAGCACTGTCAAATAGGAAAATACTGTTGTATAGACCATATGTGAGGACAATAACGGAAAACATCCGATTGAGTTTGCAGCGATGCACCCATTTTTCTATGCAAAAAAAAATCAAATTGAGAAAGCTATGTAGATACAACAAAATATGAAGAACATGATTATATTGATAATGAGAAACACTATCAAGTATTTATAGGAAATGATGTTTGGATTGGTAACGGTGCCAAAATTATGGCTGGAGTTCATATTGGAGATGGTGCTGTGGTAGCAGCGGATGCACTTATTGTAAGATGTTGGAACCATATTCAATAGTGGGCGGGGTTCCTGCAAAGCTGATTAAATGGCGTTTCTCACCAGAGATAATTGAAAGATTTAAAAATTAAATGGTGGGAATATGATGAATCAATCATAAAAAAGAATGCGAAATTATTTTGAAAATGTAGAACAAATGCTTGAACAGTTTGAAAAGGAAAAAGATGAGTGATTACAAGATTGAATTTTAACAATAGGATATAACAGAGCTAATAATTTACTTAGGGCTGTTAAATTCGGATAAATGCAGCAACTTTTCCGACAGATGATGTTGATTTGTTGATTAGTATTGATAATTCAGGAACTAAAGATGTTGAAAATGCTGCAAACAGTTTTAAATGGCACACGGAAGAAAAAATATATACATATCCTGAACGATTGGGCTTAAGGAAGCATATATTAAAATGTGGGGACTTTTAGATTTTTATGATGCTTTAGTGGTATTGGAAGATGATCTAGTTGTTGCGCCCTCTTTTTTATATGTATGTTTTTAATGACGGTGAATAAGTATATAGAGAATAATAATATTGCAGGAATTTCCCTGTATACACATTTTATGGAATCATAATGCGGGACTACCATTTACACCTTGTCCTAGTATGTACGATGTATATTTTTTGCAAATGGCGCAACCATGGGGTCAGGTATGGCTTAAGAGTCAATGGAAAGATTTTTAAAAGATGGTATGAGGAGAATAAAGAATTTGATAGAGCGGATGATTTTCCGGATTTTATGACAAATTGGACAAAGTCGTGGCTTAAATACCATAACAAGTACTGTGTGACACAGAATAAATATTTTGTGTATCCCTATAACAGCTATACGACTTGTTTTAGTGAAGCCGGAGAACATAGTGTTGTAGTGTTTTCTAATTTTCAAGTACCAATGATGTTTGGAAATATAGAAAACGCTTAGATTGCCAGATTTTAATTCAAATGATGCAATCAAGTACGACATTTTTATGAGAGACAAGGGCTGGAAAAGTTTTTTAGATTACACGATGGTGAATTGACAGTTGATATATATGGAAAAAAATTAGACAGGTAAAGAATAGAAAATATTTACTGTCATCTAGAGTTTTACCGTATAAAGTCATTAAAACTTTTGCGCTTCAAATGAGACCTCAAGAACAGAATATTATATATGACGTACAGGGAAACGACATATTCCTTTATGATACAGAAATCGAAGCAAGTAAGTCACAAAGGAAATGATGAAGAAAAAAATCATTATATTTATTACCACAGAATCTATGGGAATACTCGACTATTGCTAAAAACATGTTTTAAATTAATTATTGAGGATGTACATATAGCAATTATACAGAAAAGGAAGAAGTATAAAAATGAAGAAGATAATGCTTTTTGAGCCGGGCTTATCAACAGATAACTTGGGCGATCAAATAATTGTAGATGGAGTGAAAGCTGCTTTTAAACAGATTATGGATGGGGCATTTATAATTGAAATTTCGACACATATGCCGATTTATAATCGTCACATGAAACACTGTGAAAAAGCTGACTTAAAGATAATCTGCGGAAGCAATTTGTTGGTTGGAAATTTAGGCTCATATCTTCATTTTAGACAATGGCCAATCAATTTATACACTGCTCAAAGTTTAAAACCTTGTGTTCTGGTTGGCGTGGGGGCAGAAGTATGGACAACATATAGGTGCCTATACAGCTCACATATATAAAAGAATATTGTCATCCGAATTTATGCATTCAGTCAGAGATAGCTTTACAGAGGAACAGCTAAGATCTGTTGGGATAAACAATGTAATCAATACTGGGTGTCCAACAATGTGGGGGCTGACAAGCAAAAAGTGTAGCAAAGTTCCAAGTAGAAAAGGTAAAGATGTTATTTTCACACTAACTGATTATAAACCAGATAGAAAAAGAGACCAGTATCTTATTGATGTTTTACGGAAAGAATATGAAGACATTTATTTTTGGGGGTGCAAGGTAGCAGAGACTACGAATATCTGAAAAACTTTGGATAATATTGAATCAATAAAAATTGTTTCACCGTCTTTGCAAGGATATGATTCTTTTTAGAGAATACTAAAAAATATTGATTATGTTGGAACACGGCTTCATGGTGGAATGAGAGCTTTACAACATGAAAAAGAACGATTATTCTTGGAATTGATAATAGGGCAATAGAATTAAACAAGGATTATAATATTCCGGTTATTGAGCAAAAGAATCTTTCAGACTTGCATAACTTAATTAATGATACATGGGGAACAGAGATTAAGCTTCCAACGGAAGCGATAAAAAGTTTCTCGGTCAGTTTGGAATTACTTATGTTTCGGAATAAGGTATAAAAGGAGGGGGTTGAGTTGAAGATCGTTAAAATTAAATTTGTGGATTTTGGGAGCATTGGAATCAAGAAGATAACTTTATAGTAAATACCCTAAAAAAAATTTTTTAAGGTCGAGTTTTCAGAGAATCCGGATTATGTTTTTACTCAAATTTCTCAAAAAGACTAGACCATATGAAATATAAGAATGCCGTAAAAATTTTCTATACACAAGAAAATCTTTGCCCAGATTTCAATTTCGCTGATTATGGGATTGGATTTGAAGAATTGACTTATGGTGATAGATATTTGCAATTTCCTATATGTTATATAGATGAACGCTATGGTAATGCGTGGCGGAAGATGAAAACGAAACATATGGATGTGCAGGGCAATGCTGAAAAGTATATCAATAGAGAATTTTGTGGAATGGTTGTCTCAAACAAAGATGCTGATCCGATAAAGGGACGAATTCTTTTGAGAAACTTTTACAGTATCAATTTGTTTCATCTGGTGGAAAAAATATAGAAATAATATTGGTCAGCCTAATGGGATTCCTGATAAACTTGAATTCATGAGAAAATATAGATTTTCATTTTGTTTTGAAAAATTCATCACACCCTGGTTATTATACAGAAAAACTTATAGAAGGATTTGCAGCTAAGACAGTTCCTATATATTGGGGAGATCCGCACATAGAAGAAATCTTTAATCCAAATGCATTTATTAATCTTTCAGATTGTGAATCTATTGATGAAATGATCGAAAAGGTTAAAGCTGTTGATTTGGACAATGAAAATATATATCCATGTTATCAGAGCCAGCACTTAATGAAGAATACAGCAATATATGGGAAAACAAACAATGCGAGTTGGAAAAATTCTTGGTGAATATATTTTCAGTAGAGAAAGAACAGGCATATAGAAGAAATAGGGTTTTTTGGGGAGAAAGATATTGCGAACTATATGAAAAGATGCGTGATTTTATGTCTTTTTCTTTCAAAATAAACTTGAAGTGACGGCAGTAAAAAAAATTAAAAAAAGTTAAAAAAAATAAGTTTGTCAGGGTGTTGGCTAAATGAAAATAAAAATAAGTTCTATTTAATATTTATATCACTAATTCCACTGATGATTGGTGATGGAATACAGTATATTTTGAAAATATCAAGTCGCAATTTAGCAATGCTCATAGCAATTGAAGCTTGTATATATTTTAGCATCTTTTTTATATAGCTTTTGTAAAAAAGAAAACCAATTGGTGCATTAATACGATTGTTTTGATATACATAACGATATTTATATCGGCAGGATTACATCATGTTCTAAATAATGCACTGCTGAATTATATTGGTGGATTTGCAATGTGCTTGATATTTGATTATTGGTTACGGAAAAAATATAGTGACTTTCTGAAAGTCTTGAATTTAATTTTGGTTGCGCTAATATTATTGAATTTTGTAACTATACTAGTATTTCCGCAGGGAATGTATGAGACCGCCTTATATAAGGCAAATTGGATATTGGGCTATAAGAATTCGCATTTTGGGTATGTTATGGCTGCGTTGGCTAGTGTGACAATCCAAGATTACGAAAAAATAAAAATTGACGTTTTGGAATAATGCTTTTTTGGTGGTTGCATGTGTAGGATTGTATTTGGTAGACTCGGTGATGGCATTTGTCGCTTGCTCAATATATGCTGTAATGGCTATTTTACTAATTAATTATAGTAATTTAAAACCAGTAAGACGTATATTGGATTTTTTTGAGCGTGAGAAGAATTATTGTGGCTACGTTGATTATATGGTTTGTGATGGTCTTTTCCAGAATAGTTCATTCTTTACTGGAGATATTTCTAATCTTATGACCGCTATGGGACGAGACAGTTCTGTAAGTGGTAGAGTTCCTATCTGGAATGCTGCTATTAAATACATAGAGAAGTCTCCCATAATCGGTTATGGTATTATTGATTCAAATGAATTTGTTCGAGCATCGGGGATTCCAGGTGGGACACATGCGCACAACTATATATTGAACATCCTTATAATGGGAGGCACTATATGCCTGATCGAACATATATATATGTATATAAATATAGTAAAACATATATTGAAAAATAAAGGTTTTGTTTCATATGCACTTACGTTTGTTATAGGTTTATATTTTTTACTGGCATAACGAATATCAATTTTTATACAATATTATTTAACCCTATTTTGTCTTGACGTATTATGCAGTTACTGAACAAAAAGAGAAAATGACTTTGCTAGACTAAGAAAGGAGATAAAATGGCATCAAATAAGTCTCGCGCTTTTTTAGTAATTCAGGATGGATGATGGCACAACAAATCTATAGTATGTTATTGTCCCTTGTAGTTGGTGCGTTATCTGCTAGATATTTAGGACCATCCAATTATGGATTGATTAATTATGGAGCTTCAATAATTTCATTCTTTACAATAATAAGCCGTCTTGGGATGGATAGTGTTATTATTAATGAAATGCTGAAAGCACCTGAAAAACAAGGAACATATCTTGGCTCAGCATTAGTGCTTAGACTTTTGACTTCTATCGCTTCTGTATTCATGGTGATGGGGATTATTCGAGTTATTGAGCCGGGGAAATATTGAACTTTATATTGTGACATTGCTTCAGTCGATTGCAATTATTATGCAGACATATGAAGTACTTACATATTGGTTCCAGATGGAATTGAAGATGAAATTTGTTTCGATTGCAACTATGATAGCGTTAACTGTGGTTGCAGTATGGCGAGTTTCTCTTTTTGGCAGCAAAGGCATCAGTATATTATTTCGCTTTTTCGTATTCGATTCAATATTTTGTTTGTGGTGCAGTCGTTCTTTTCTTTTTTTCAAAGAGAAAGAAATAAAACATAAAATTAAAGTTCAACTGTTTAGATGGAAAATGCTTATTACTAAATAGTTATCATTTCATTATTTCTGGTATTGCAGTTACGTTTTATATGCAGATAGATAAAATAATGATTGGTAAAATGATGGATCATACTTCAGTGGGTATCTACACTGCTGCTACTACGGTGGCCGCATTATGGGAATTTGTTCCGACAGCTTTGATCAATTCGGCAGGTCCCATCATAATGAAAAAAAGGCAGAAAGATTATGATGGTTATATACGTCTTTTGAAGAGCTACTGTTAGCGGTTACAATTTTATTTGTGGTAGTATCTATTGCGATGATGCTTCTAGGAAAATAGCTGTTTTAATTTTATACGGAAAAAAATATTTAGATGCGGTTTATCCGTTAAGCATTCTAATATGGTCAACTGATTTGCAATAATAGGTACAGCAAGAGGAATATGGATTGTAGCAGAAGGGTATAACAAGTATACAAAATATATGGTGTTTGTTGGTGCTGGTGTAAATCTTGTTTTTTAAACTTTTTTCTTTTATCCAATGGTGGGGGAATTGTTGGAGCAGCAGTTACTACATTGATTTCTCAAATTGTGGTTTCACTAATTGCTCCGCTTTTTTGGAAAAAAACGAGAGGATTTGTAAAAATTTATTTTGAATCGTTTAAACGCTTTCCAGACTTTGTTGACACAATAAAAAGAGCTATTAGCAGATAAATTTAAAATTAAAAAATAAGGATGGTTTAATATGAATATTATTCGAAGGTAAAAGATTTAGGATGGTGGGGATTGTATACGACAGCAAAGTATGCAACCTGTATATCACCGAAACTTAATACACGGATTTTATATCACGTTACATTTGGGAAAAAATGGGATGAGAATAATCCGGTAACTATTAATGATAAAGTGCTGTGGTTAAAATATCATACTTATTGGAAAATGATACTGTAAAAAAATGTGCGGATAAGTTTTTGGTTCGGCAATGGCTTTTAGATAATGGCTTTGGAGAATATCTGAATGATTTGATTCGTTACTATGAAAGTCCAGAAGAAATTTGCTTAAAAGATCTACCTAATCAATTTGCAATGAAACTCAATGTTGGTTGTAGATGCAATTTAGTGTGCAAAGATAAAAAATGAATTAGATGAAGAACAGGTTATTGAAAACGCAAGGAAATGGTTTAAACAAGATTATTATGTTGCTTTGCAGAAAATAAAGATGTGAAACCATGTATTATTGTAGAAAGTATTTAGAACTGAGTCAGGAGAACTTCCTGTGGACTATAAGTTCTATTGCATGAATGGAAAAGCTAGTTCAGTTATGGTTTGTGTTGATCGAAAAGATGGTCAGCATCCTAAATTTTTTTTTCCTCGATCGAAAGTGGAATAAATTCGGTTATATACGAAAGAGAGGTTTTATACCCGGATCTTGTAATTGAAAACCTAAAATGATAGATCAGGCATTCGATTTGGAGAAAACTATCCAAGAACTTTCCGTTTGTGGGTGGATCTTTATATTATTGGCGAAAAAATTTACTTTGGCGAATTAACATTTTACACCGGCAGCAGGATTGGATTCTGATTTTAAATTTGTTCCTCCAGGAGGAAAGGAAGATGCAGATACAATGCTTGAAAATTATTAACACTTCCTAAAAAATTAAAAGATTATATAGGTTTAAGGCGATTTCATTTTACCGAGGACTAGGAAGGTGAGAAAGTAAGTGTTTGAGATATAAGGGATTCAAATCGATTAAAAAAGGCTCTAGAACAAGATAATTATAAAATTTTATATAACTCTGCTTGAGAAAAAGATGAGTGTATTATTTTTTTTTCGAGCAATAACATATATTATCCCAATACACAGGATCAGTTAGAAGATACCATTGAGAAAAAAAAATAAGTTTGAATGGGAAAATATTGCAAAATCTAAAAGTATTCTTACAAAATATGGAAAATGATTTTTGTAAGAGATATGTGGAAGCAATGGTACATCAATGGAATAAATCAAAAAAATTGATTCGGTAGAAAAGTTATTGAATTTTGAGAACCGAAACTGAAAATATGCGGGTTACCACAGTTGGAAATTCATCTGGTGGTTATATGGCAACCTTAGTAGCCCAAAAAAATTGAATGCTAAAATGGCCTATTGTGTTTCTGGGCAGTTTGATATTGCTGATCAAATTAGCCGTCAACCCGTAGTTAGGGGAAAGCAGCAGAGGAAAATTATAAATATATAAATATAGTAAGGACCATTACCTCAACTACAGTGATATATTTATATCCGGCTTTGTGTGAATGGGATAAACAACAGGCAGATTTGGTAAACAACAATAATTTTGTTATTTCAATACCATTTTCGAATTCAAAGCATGGGGAAACTTGTTACGGATTTAATTTTCCATATATATTAACATGCGATAAGCAAATTTTTGAACATCTGATGAAAATGTCCGATGGGGGGTATTCAAAAGAATTTTTTATTAAGAACAGTTGGATGGTTTCGTGGTATGAAACTATTGATTGTCAATTTTATAAGCAAATCCAGAAAAAGCTTGGGTGAGTTGATTTTTCGCATTTTGAGGTGAAAAATTACAATTAATGTGTGCTATGAGATATCCGATTTTGAAACTCCAAATTCAGGGATTTGTTTCACAGTGACATCTCCTGTGATGGAAGACAATTCGCTGCGAGTGGAGGTTATAGCTGAATATTGTGATCAATGCAGACGATTACTATGGCAAAGAAGGCTTCAAGGCTGTTCATGAGTATCTGGTGAATGGCGGTAAGTCCTGTATGGCAGGTTTTGTGTTGAAAGAACACTTTGTCCTGACAATGGTGGTGTGACTCGTGGCATCTGCAAGATGGACGAACAGAACAACCTGACTGAGGTTATGGAAACCAAGAATATTGTAAAGACTGCAACTGGAGCAGAAACAGACGGAGTGGCTGTGGATGTAAATTCTCTGGTATCTATGAATATGTGGGGGATTAACTCCAGAGTTCTTGGATATTCTGGAGCAGGGCTTCAAAGAGTTTTTCAAGAAGGAAGTACCTGAAAATCCGCTGAAAGCGGAGTATCTGATTCCGATTTTCATCGGTGAGCTATTGGACCAGGGAAAGATGTCCGTGAAAGTCCTGAAGACCAATGATACATGGTACGGCATGACCTACCATGAGGATGTTGCAGCAGTAAAGGACAGCTTCAAGAAGATGCTGGAGGACGGCGTGTACAAAGCTGATTTATTTGCAGATCTGTAATAGAAGAGTTTTGCTTGAAAGATTAACAGCGTAATATTTGAATGCATCAATTTGAGGGCTACATAAATGAGTGAAGCAATTGGAACACGAGAATTTGCTGAAAAATACGGCGTGACATAGGCTACAGTTTCCAAGTGGTGCAGGGAAGGTAAAATTCAAACTGCAATCAAGATGGAAAAGGATCGCCGTGGCATATTCCCAAGGATGCAGTTCCACCAGTTGGATATAAGCAAAAGGAAAAAGTGATGTTGGAAATGAGCAACTTATGGACCAAGAAACTATTCAACCCACAGTCTTCTTCAGTAAGCTCCTCTCGAATCATTTACACCCCATCAACCTTTGCTAGAACGTCTCTTTTTGCATCTGCAGGAGGTCGGCTCTTTGCAGGCTGTTCACCCATGTATCCCAGAGAGAGGATTTGGTGTCGTTTCTTTGCTTTATTGTTTTGTCTGGCGAGGAGAACTTTCCTACGAGGAGCAGACTTATCAGCTAGGACAGGGAGACTGCGTGTTCATTGATTGTCTGAAAGCATATAGCCATTCGACTTCTGACAATCTCTGGTCTCTCAATGGTGCCATTTCTATGCACCGTCCCTTCCGGCTGTATATGAGAAGTACAAAGAGCGAGGCGGTCGGCCTGTGTTCCATCCGGATGACATAGCTTCGTTTACCAGTCTGCTCAGTGACCTCTACAATCTGGCATCATCTTCCGATTATATCCGGGATATGCGAATTAATGAGAAACTGGGGACTTTACTCACCTTACTGATGGAACAGTCCTGGCATCCAGAGAGCGTGACGGTGAGCCGGAAGAGAATGGAACTGGCAGCCGTGAAGGAATATCTGGACGAACACTTTACAGAGAAAATTATGCTGGAAGAGTTGGCAGAAAAGTTCTTTATTAACAAGTTCTATCTATCCAAAATCTTCAAAGAGACTTACGGAACAACAGTCAATAACTATCTGATCTCAAAGCGGATCACCAGAGCCAAGCAGCTGCTTCGCTTCACAGATATGACTGTGGATGAAGTTGGTGTTGCGGTCGGCATGGGAGATGCAAACTATTTTAGTCGGATGTTCCGAAAAGTAGAGGGAATCAGTCCAAGAGAATATCGGAAGCAGTGGTGAACACAGGGAGAACACCCTGTGTTTTCCTAAAAAGCATATAGTTTGAAACGAAAATAAAAGAAAGAGGTGCAACGATGAATACAAGACAGGCGAAGCCAATAATACTCACAGCCCGGCCTTTGAAGACTTCAGAGGATATCTTGCCGTGCCATACGACCAATCTATAAATTTCACTGTTCGACAGATCAACCAGGGATACAGCAAGAAAGCGTTCACGCTGCGTGGTATGCATTTTCAGGAAGGGGGAACACGCACAGGCGAAGCTGGTGTCCTGCCTGCATGGTTCGATTTTCAATGTGGCTGTGGATCTGCGCCCGGGGGAAACCTATGGTCATGCTTACAGTGCGGTGCTGTCTTTTGAAAATCGAAAGCAGATGTATATACCACGAGGCTTTGCTCATGGATACCTGACATTGGAAGATGATGCCTTGATGCAGTGGTGTGTAGATAATGATTTCTGCGGTGAAGCTGCCAAAGCTGTACGGTATGATTCGGATTTTGTCTGGGAAAGCGAGAGCTGGCCTGCCAGGGAGTACATTGTTTCAGAGAAAGACAGGAATGCTGTGAAGCTGGAACTATAATATTCCCAGCATATTGCCATCTGTTTTCTACAGTGTTATACTTAAACCACAATACATAATAGAAAGGCTGATTGATTATGCCCAGAACCAAAGGTAGCAAGAATAAGCCCAAAGCTATGACCACTGATTTTGCATCTCAGATTATAGAGAAGCAGGAGACTATTGTGTCTCTAAATAATGAGATTACTTCCATTACCGCAAACATTGACACTTTTAAAGCAGACTTGAAAGAAAAAAAGGCAGCTTTGAAGAAGGTCGAAAAAGAAGTGGCAACGCTGGAAACGAAAAAGACAAAGGCAGATGCTAAAGCCGCTGAAGAAGCTAAGAAGGCTGAAGCCGAGAGTGTGGTTAAGAAATTATTAGCCAGCGGCATGAGCGCAGATGAGATCCTTGAAAAACTGAAATAAAACAAGAACCAAAAAATAAATGCCGTGTGGACAAATTGAACTCCAGGAGTTCACACGGTGTTTTTCGAAGGCTGTTACATAGTTTAAAACGAAAATAAAATGGGAATGAAATGCGAAAAAAAGAAATGGAGCGTGACAAAATGAACTTATCTAAAATACACCACATCGCAATTATCGTATCCGACTACGAAGCCGCAAAGGATTTCTATGTGAACAAGCTGGGATTCTCTGTTATCCGAGAAAATTATCGCCCGGAGCGCAAAGGATTGGAAGCTGGATCTTCGTGTCAATGAACTTACGGAACTTGAGATTTTCGCTGAGGAAAATCCTCCGAAGCGTGTGAATCGCCCAGAGGCCTGCGGTCTGCGTCACCTTGCATTTTGTGTGGAGAGCGTGGAGCAGACGGTGAAAGACCTGGCAACAGTCGGAATTGAATGAGCCGATCCGTGTGGATGATTACACCGGAAAGAAGATGACTTTCTTCCATGACCCGGACGGACTGCCGCTGGAGTTACATGAGTAAGGGATGGAGAGACAATGAACTATGGGAGAGAAAAGAGCATATAAAACCAGAAAGCCCGGTGGTGGCCGGAAGAAGTCGAAGCCGCAGTTCGATGCTGGGAAGAATCTGAAAGAGCAGATGGATGCTGCTGTGGCGCTTTATGAGGAGGATTGCTCCCTCCAATCCATCGCCGATGCTCTAGTTCTAAATCCTATTAAAGTAAGAAAGCTGCTTATCACAGCAAGTGTGTATGAATCAGAAGTGGCAGAGAAGGTACAGGATACCTTTGAAGAATACCGAGAAGCACAGAGTTATAAAGATGCAATCCGCTCAACCGCCAATAATCTTCAACTCTCCAAAGCCTCCGTCACCTCATACCTGCCTTATAGAAAGGGCGTGTACTTCCCAAGTACTGCATCCAAAGAGAAAATCAGTGTTGGAGCAGAACGGCAGAGGAGATACAGAGCAATGAAGCGGTGGAGAGCTGATCCGACAGAAGAAAACTTCTGGGGAGTAGTTTTGGCTTATGCTGGTGTGAAATTCAAAACTTACACTGGCTTACCATTTTCTTACGAAATTAAAAAGGCAGAAACGGCAATACACAAAGGAACTCTGGATCGACCGCCGGGAAAACAGCAAAAGTCTGGCGTGGAGCTCGGTGCTGCTGGCACTGAAGAATATTAAAAGGCGAAGTGGTAGATCGACCGAAAGCACTGGGCGATATTCGAGGCATGACCTACATCTACGGGATGTTCTATCGGTTCGGGCTGATCGACGTGCCGGATGAAGGTAAAGGAGAAGATGGGGATGTCCGAAAACCGCAAAAAAAATAGGTTGCTATGTACAGAAGTGCGCGGTAATATGTGCCGTAACTGAGGATGTGAATCTCAGTTGGGAAGGATGGTAGCATTATAGAAAAAATTGAAGGAAATGCTGGAGGAGTATTTGAAGAAAACAGAGCCGGAGTATTACCAGCCAGTGGAGAACCTGCTTGATCTGATCTACGAGCATTACACGGAGAATAACCCAGTAGAGAAAAAACACAGATGCCGGGAAAGCAGCAGGCCAAGGAAAAGGAACTGGAAGAGTGGCTGCGAGAGTTAGATGGTATGGATAGGCTTGTAGATGACTACAACTGGGGTAAAAAGACTGCGCCAGAAAGGTTGTGTGGATTTGCCGGCGTCAACTGGACGCACCTATCGCGCACCAGAAAGCCAGGAAGTTGTCAGAGTGGAGTTTCATGATACTGACCCGATTCCTTATGAACAGCCATTAAATGTAATTCCGGCAGCTACGGAAAGGAATAACTTTTCTGTAGCAGAGTCAATGAAGCTGTCTGTAGGCAGCTTTCATCTAACAATACCAAATGGAACAGATCCTCAGCTTCTGGCTCAAACGCTTCGAATTGTGAAGGAGCTGGAATGTTAGGGGATATCACAGCCGCCGATGAAATCTATATCGTAACAGGCAGAACGGATATGCGGAAATCCATTGACGGGCTGTGTGCTATTGTAGAGGATCAACTCCATATGGATCCAAGGCGAAGTGCCCTGTATCTTTTCTGTGGAAAACGTTGTGACAGGATCAAAGCTTTGCTCTGGGAATCTGACGGATTTGTGCTGCTGTATAAACGTATGGAAGTTCAGGGCAGGTTTCGCTGGCCCAGAAATCAGCTGGAAGTAAAACAATTGACCTGGCAGCAATTCGACTGGCTCATGTCCGGCTTGAAATCGAACAACCCAAGGCATTCAAACCTACGGAATGATCGTAAAACATCTATGCCAACCAACAGAAACGGAGGGACTTCTCACCCTGTATCATGTCTGAAATCCCTTTGTAAATGCTGGGTTTTCTGCTTCTTTTTTCATTGCTTTTTATGGTATAATAAGAGCAGTGAAAAAGAAGCAGAAAACATATGGCTGGCAATTCAAAAGATTCAAAAATCCTTGCGTACAAGGACATGATCAACCAACTGAATAAGACGATTTCCACACAGACAGAACTGATCCAGTCTTTACAAAAAACATTGGAAACAGACCGGCTGAAGAAAAAGAAAACTTTCGTCAGCAGATTGAATATCTCACGAAGAAACTTTTTGGTACTTCCAGTGAAAAAAGGAAAGATATCGATGGCCGGTTGAATCTTTTGATGAAGCCGGGCAGGAAGCAGATCCGACATGGGAACAGGAACTTCCTGATGACATCACTGTTCCGGAACATAAGAGAAAAGCAAGACGGACACATGCTGATCTCTTTAAAAATGTTCCTTCCTGCGACGAGATCATTTCTCTTCCGGAGGAGGAGCGAAAATGTCCAACCTGCGGAACGCAGATGGAATGTATTGGGAAAGAATTCGTCCGCCATGAATTTCGTTTACCCCTGCCAAGGGAAAAAGTAGTAAATATCTATCGTGAAACCTATAAATGCCCGGAGTGTGCCATATCAGAGGAACATCCGGATGATCAGACATTTGTCAAAGCCCCTGTTCAGGAAGCATTGATCCCGGAAAGTTATGCATCGGAATCCGTTGTCGGATGGGCAATGCACCAGAAGTACCAGAATGGTCTGCCGTTAAACAGGCAGGAAGAGGACTGGAAGCAACTGGGTGTCCCATTAAGCCGGGCTACGCTTGCTAACTGGATCATTTACTGTGCCGAGAATTATCTCCGTCATGTTTATAATTATTTTCACCGTCAGTTACGGATGCGTAAATATCTGATGGCAGATGAAACCCGGGTTCAGGTACTGAATGAGCCGGAGCGTAATCCTGAAACGGATTCCTGGATGTGGCTCTTCCGCAGTGGAGAAGATGGACTTCCGCCGATCCTGCTCTACCATTACAGAGACAAGGGCAAAGTTCCATGCAGCATCTTTCCTACAGGGGTTCAGCGGATATCTGGAGACGGATGGATACCAGGGTTATAATAATCTGCCGGACATCAAACGCTGCTCTTGCTGGGCACATGTGAGACGTTACTTCACAGATGCCATACCGAAAGGGAAAGAGTATGATTACAGCCTTCCGGCAGTGCAGGGAGTACAGTTCTGTTCCAAGCTGTTTGATTGTGAGCGGTACTCAAAAGCAAAATCACACTGCGGGAGCAGAGAAAACAATTTCGTCTTGAAAAAGGAGAAGCCAATACTGAGGCATTCTGGAATTGGTGGATCAACAGCGCCCAAACAAAGGAACCCGTTTGGCGAAAAAGCGGTAAACTATGCCCAAAATCGGAAAGACACCCTGATGACCTATCTGGAAGACGGTCATTGCAGTTTATCCAACAATCTTAGCGAGAATGCAATCAGACCATTCACTGTTGGCCGGAAGAACTGGCTGTTCAGCGCCAGCCCTAAAGGGAGCCACCGCTAGTGCTATTGTGTATACAATGGTTGAGATGGCAAAAGCGAATGATCTGAATACCTATAAATATCTGACATATCTCTTATCACAGCGGCCAGACGATAAAAATGTCAGATGAACAGTTAGAACAGCTTTGCCCCATGGAGCGAGACTGCGAAAACGAACTGTCAAAACTAAAATAGAGTAAAACGCTTGCATCTATCATTTTGGTGC
>VOFG01004514.1_pt1 | contig 38721 bp, 43 predicted proteins | sample 5384171 | NCBI WGS metagenome assembly VOFG01 (sample SAMN12384726, study PRJNA508395) | human gut metagenome | isolation source: healthy gut F | host: Homo sapiens
AATAAATTTCATCATTAGATGAGTAAATGAATCCTTTGATTCGTATTTATATATGGTTTGACTAATCAAATGATATAGGAATATGAATAAAGGATTCGTTTTTATTTTTATGTTGGTTGTAGGCTTGATGGTGACTTCTTGCTTGCGGCAAAGTAAACAGGATGTAACTTATGACTTTACACCTTTGGATTCGATAATCAGCAGTTGGATGAACAAAGGATATTATCCGGGTGGAGCAATATGTGTAGTAAAGAATGATTCTGTGCTGTTTGAAAAGGCGTATGGCTCTTTCACCGGAGATACGAAAGTGTATGTCGCTTCTGCCGGCAAGTGGGGTGGCTGCTGCCGTAATTGGCGCGGTAGTGGACCGGACGGATTTGAACTGGGAGGATCCTGTAGCGAAATGGTTACCGCAGTTCAAGGGCGATGCGAAAGGCGATATCCTTTTGCGTCAACTTCTCTCTCATACTTCCGGTGTACGTCCTTACCTGCCTGCTCCCCGGGTGGACAATTACAATCATTTGGATTCGGCTGTCACAGAGATATTGCCTTTGGATACTGTTTTTGCACCGGGAACTCGATTTGAATATGGAGGACTGGCCATGCAAATAGCCGGACGTATGGCCGAAGTAGCTATGGGGAAAGAGTTTGAATCCTTATTTCAGGAATTAATTGCTGTTCCTTTGGGCATGACTGGCTCCCATTTTACTCCGGTTAATACTGACGGGGGACATGCTCCTATGTTGGGAGGTGGATTGTGCACTACGCTGAACGATTATATCCGTTTCTTGAAAATGATTTATCATAACGGACGTTTCGGGAACAAAGAGATATTGAAACCGGAAACAGTTCAAACGATGCAGGTAGATCAGGTACGGAATGCTGTTGTTGCTCCTGGTGAGTATGTTGAGAAAGCGTTAGGACAGCACCACACTGGCATCTATGGATTAGGTGAATGGCGTGAACTGGTTGAAAATGAACTTCCCGAAGTAAAAGATTGGGTGGAGCAACTTCATGAATCACTTCCCGAATGGTTTGACTTTGCCGGCGATGCCTTGCAACAGAAAGCAAAGAGTTTTGATGAGGCCGGCGGAATGTATGAAAGTCTGAATTACACCAACTTTGGTATTCAGGAAGCCCTATTGTTTCGAATCGCTTGGATAAATACTCATCCTGGACAGAATTCGGGCAATATACCCCAATTGGCAAAACTTCCGAACTACTTCTCACAAGTATGCTATCCGCGTACAGGTATGCTGCATAGTTTGAATTTTGGAGATAGCCATAAGAATGTATCGGCAGAATCCAGTATGATGTTATTGTATGCATTGGGGGTGAAAGATCCGACAATACTGTGGTATATAACCCAAGTAGAGCAAGGACAGCATCGCGATGGATTTTTCCTGAATCGTCCGATGGGCTTTCTCTATACTCCCGATTTGAGTAAAGGCGCCCCTGTAACTCCCTCATTTGAAAAACTTCTCAATTATTTGCCGATTTTGGCTGGGCTACGATGCGCAATTCGTGGGAAAAAGATGCTACGATGCTGGCTGTAAAAAGCGGTCATACATGGAATCACTCTCACGCAGACGCCAATTCCTTTATTATATTTCACAAAGGAGTGGACATTATAAAAGACGGTGGAAATTGCTGGTATCCTAATCCTGCTTATCGAAATTATTTCTTTCAAAGTCAGGCACATAATGTAGTACTGTTCAACGGCGAGGGGCAACCCCGTGAACAACAATATAGCGGCTCTACTTTGCGAGGAAATTTTATCATCTCTTGGATGCGGGTAATGTGAAATATGTTTTGGCCAATGGAACGGGGCCCGTTTCAAACAATTTCAGCCGTAATTTCCGTCATTTTCTTTGGATGGATGATGTGATTTACATGATTGATGATTTAAAGACGCATAAAGGTCGGTCGTTTCGAATGGCTGTGGCATACTAACGGAACTTATAAGAAAGTCGGGCATTGACGTGAATGTGACAAACGGAAATTCTTCAGTAGTCATCCGTCCTTTATATCCCCGCATGCTGGCTAAGTCCGATTTTGTGCACGACTATCCCGAAGATTTATATTGGGAAGAAATAGAAGCTCCTACGGAAGATTTGAAAGGAACCGAAAAATATTATTCATTCCATTTACCAGCCGAGGTGAACCGTGTGAAAGGACTGACAGCTATTATTCTTAAAGACGCTCCCGATGAAAAAGACCTGCCGCAAATGGAAAGACGTGAAGGGCAGGACTGGATAGGTCTTCGTATCCGCCATAAAGGTAAAGTGACCGATCTTATATATCAACCAACTGGCAGACGGAAGATTAATGCACAGTAATTCATGGATTATGCCCGACGGCTGGATGACAGATGCTTATATGTTTGCAGTCTCTTACCCAGAAGGTACTGAAGCAAAGGATGCTAAGGACTTCTTCATTGCCTATGGAAGCGCATTGAGACGAGATAATGAAACTTACTTTTCATCATTGGCTAAGCTATTCGTTATTCAGAAAGCAGAAGATAAGAAACTTGATCTTTGGATAGACGGACAGCCGAAGATAAATGCCAGTTTCAGGAGTAAGAAAGAAGCTCTGTAAGAGTAGAGGTTAATAATAAGAGAATTCCTGTTGTTTATAAACAATCCCAATTGAGTATAAAGCTGGTAGATTAACATCCAGGATAGATTCTCATTTTTAAGGAATGTGTTTTTGTTTTTGTATAAACCTACATAAAATCCGAGATATTTTATGTAGGTTTGCATTGTTTCATTAAATATGAATCCTCTATGCATAATCTGATACGACATATAACAAGCCTTTATATTTATTTTCTTTCTCTGTCTGCCTATCCGATTTCTTATTCCTTTCGTGGTCTGTCAGAAACAAATGGATTATCTGATTTAACGGTCAGTGCCTTGTATAAAGACTCCGTAGGTTATCTTTGGATTGGAACAGCTACGTCTGTTGAATGTTTTGATGGTTTTCGTTTCAAGCATTATCCGATATTCGGAGATGATGAGAAACTGAAATGGGTGAATGTGATTGCAGAAACGCAAGGCAATCAGATTTTGGTGGGAAACGATATGGGCCTTTGGCGGATAAATAAAGAATCAGGTAAATTAGAACCGTTTGTTGCTGAAGTGATAAAATTCGGAGTTCGTTCTTTATTGACCGATGCGCAGGGAACCTTATATATTGGCAGCGAAAAAGGATTGTTTGTCTGCAAAAATAATGAATTGGAGCAGATTACTATCAATGCGGATATGTGGTCATCGGATAATTTCATAGTCGATTTGAATATGGGAGAAAATGGATACATTATGGATTCTGACTCGCTCCAAACTATATTCAATGAATCTGTCTACCCGAAAAATAACTTTATGTCCATCGGTGACAATGATAGACAGGATTATACTTATCAGAAAATGGCACGAATTGGCTCCAGGCTCTATTTAGGGACAATGGAACATGGAGTGGTTGTTTACGATATACCGACGGGAAGTTCAGGGATAATTGGATTGATTTGGGATGCAATGTAATTTCTTCTTTGTCGGGTGACGGAAAAGATATACTTTATGTTGGAACAGATGGAAATGGAGTACATTTTGTATCTGTCACGGAAAATGAAGGTTTGAAATCTTTCCGCTATGAACCCGGTACTAATGGCGGAATCCGCTCTAACTCAGTCTATTCATTGCTGGTGGACAGGGAAGGATTGATATGGGTTGGATTCTATCAGTTGGGACTTGATTATACACTGTATCAGAGCGGGCTTTTCTCTACCTATTCTTATTCTCCTTATTTTGATTCAAAAGACATACCGGTACGGGCCATAGCTATCAATGAGAATGAAAGATTGATAGGTTCCCGCAATGGTTTGTTCTATGTTGATGAGAAGAAACGGCGTTTTAGGAGTTTCAAGTCACCCCAATTACGCTCTAATATGATAATGTGTATTTACCCGTTTCAGGGAAAGTATTATATCGGTACGTATGGTGGTGGCATGTATATACTGGATTCTTCTACATTAACTATCCGTGATTTTGAACCTTCGGAACTCCTTTTGTGAAAGGGCATGTTTTCTGCATCAAGTCGGACAATGACGGTTGTCTGTGGATTGCCACTTCAATGGGTTTGTATCAGTATAAAGATGGCGAACAACTCAATCACTATACCAGTTCGAACTCCAAACTTCCGGAAGGGAATGTGCTTGATATATGCTTTGATTCTACAGGAAAGGGCTGGATTTGTACGGCTACCGGTTTATGTATTTGGGATCCTTCCACTCGTAGTATCAAATCAGATGTATTCCCCGAAGGCTTTATACATAAAGAGAAAATCAGGACAGTATATGAAGACTCTTCCCACGAACTTTATTTCCTTCCGGATAAAGGTGCAATTTTTATATCCGATTTGTCAATGACTCATTTCCGAAGATTCCAGCCGGGTACTCTTTTGGAAGGGAAAGATGCAATGTTTATTATAGAAGATCATGAAGGTTGGTTGTGGATTGGTACTAATTTGGGCCTATATCGTTATGATAAAAAAGTACAATTGTTCCTTATACTTTTGTGGATGGATTACCGAGTTCTGTTTTTATTACCTGTTGCCCTGTTATAGATGAAGAGGGAACAATCTGGTTTGGCAATTCCAAAGGATTGATTTATTTGACCAGGGATTTACGTGATATAGATGAAGAAAATAGTTATCCCCTTGCGATCACAGATGTATATGTGAATGGTAAAGAACCTTATCATCCTGCTATACAGAGAGAACAGCATCTCTATAAAGTCTCTTTGGAACCGTCGCACAAGAATTTGACTATCTGTTTCTCCGGATTTACTTATTCCGATCCTGCATATATGTCTTATGAATATAAAATGGAAGGGATGGATGATGATTGGCAGTTGTTAGGTGGTAAATCCGAACTGACCTATTATGACTTGTCTTCTGGGAAATATCAATTCAAAATCCGTCGGATTGGTGAGCCCGGTTCAGAAATCTGTTTATCAGTGACTATTGCTTCCTCTTTTAACGCGACCTTATGGGGAACAATTCTATTATTGATTGCAATAATATGCTTAAGCTATGCTTATTACCGGAGAAAAAAGAACTCTCCGGCTCTTGCGGCGGACGCCATAGAAACCGAGAAACCGATAGTTGAAGAAAAATACAGAAAGAGCAATGTGAGTATGGAAGAATGTCATCGGCTGGCAGACGAACTGGATATGTTGATGCAGGAAAAAAGACTGTATGTTAACCCTGATTTAAAGATTGCGGATTTGGCGTCAGTGCTGAACGTCTCTCCATATACATTGTCCTACGTGTTTAATCAGTTCTTGAACAAGAATTATTATGATTATCTGAATGATTACCGCATAGCTGAGTTTAAACGGTTACTTAATGAGGATGAATATTCAAAATATACCTTAAGTGCTTTAGCTGAACTGTGTGGTTTTAGTTCTCGCACTTCCTTTTTCCGCTATTTTAAAAGACAACTGGAATAACCCCGAACGAATACGTCCAAAGTATAGGACGAACTAATGAAGATTGATTGCCGGAGTCTCATATAATAATTTGAGACTCCAGTTTGTGATTGTATAATTGATTGATTACCAGTAGGTATTACGACTTCTGTTTCCCTTCCAATAGGATGAAATCTATCCGCCCTTTTTTATTGTTTCTTTTTCCGTATTTACCATTTATATTTGCCAGCGTAATGATAAACAAAAATCTAAGCAATGGAAAATATAAACATGAAATCCACTCAACTGGTTGCTGACTCTTATAAGAGTTATCATCATTCCGTTTATCTTTATATCTATTATAAAATAGGTAAGGACGAAGAAGCAAAAGATCTGTCACAAGATGTCTTTTTGCGTTTGATGGACTATAAGCAGATATTGCGTCCGGAAACAGTGAAACATTTTATATTCGCGATTTGCCGGAATCTGGTAACGGACTATTTGCGTCGTTTTTACAAAGCTCAAGAAGTAACTTCCTATCTTTTCGACCGGATTCCTACTTGTACCAATGAAGTGGAGAGTCAGATCATTGCCAATAATCTATTGACATGCGAATGGGAGCGCGCCAATCAGCTTCCTGAACAACGTCGGAAGATTTATATCATGAGTCGTTTCGAAAATAAATCCTCGGCTGATATTGCCGCCCAATTGGGAATTTCTTCCCGTACGGTGGAAAACCACTTGTTTATCAGCCGGAAAGAAATCCGTGAGTATATCCAACAGTGTATCTAATATTAGAATAAATAGTATAAATGTTAGTTTTAAATTTTATGTATATGAAAAAAATCTCTTCAGATTCTCATCGAGAAGGATTCTATTCTCCACGGTGATAGCCTCTGCCCTTGTAACAGGTGGCTCCGCAGGCGGTCTTTGCCATATGCGGGGAAGTGCAAGTCGTTTGCAGACTGGGACAATCAAAGGTAAAATTGTGGATTCCTATGGCGAGCCCGTTATCGGTGCTAATGTCAATAGTGAAAGGCACTACCAATGGTACGATAACGGATATGGATGGAAACTTTACTTTGAATAATGTATCAGGTGGTACGTTGGTGATTTCTTTTATTGGTTATAAGACGTTGGAAGTTTCAGGTGTAAAATGGGACGAATCTGGCTAAAATTATCATGCACGAAGATACAGAGGTGCTGGATGAGGTTGTCGTGGTAGGTTATGGTACTCATGAAAAAAGAATCGTTGACAGGCTCGGTAACAGTGGTCGACCAAAAACTTTTTAAGGATAAAGGTACAGTGACCAATCCGCTTTCGGCCATGCAAGGTCAGGTTCCGGGCTTACGCATCACCCGATCGTCGGCTGCTCCTGGTGAAGAAGGATGGGGTGTCTCAATTCGTGGCTCTGTCTCTAAAAACAAGGTAGAACCTCTCTTGATTATTGACGGTGTACCTGCCAGTGGTGTGAGTGAGATGGCTCAACTCAATGCCGATGACATCGAAACCATTAACTTTCTGAAAGATGCTTCGGCTGCTATTTATGGCGCAAAAGCAGCGGGTGGTGTGATTTTGGTAACTACCAAACGTCCCGATGCCGGCAGAACCAAGGTAGAATATAGCGGTTCGGTTACACGTAAAATTGTGGGTTTGCAGCCCCGCATGATGAGTATGGACGAATGGACGGACGGTGTGCTCCAAGCCCGCTTGAATGACGGCTATGGCGAAGATGACAACTGGGTACGTTACGCCCGTTTGGCTAAAGCGATGAAGGGGAGTTGGATTAATCTGCATGGTGGAAACAACCCCGATGAAGATCCCATTCCGGGAGGATTTCGTGGTGTGGCCGATTTTGTGTTTCATGATATGAACTGGACTGATGTGCTTTGGGGGAATGCTACTTCTACCCAGCATAATCTTAGTGTAAGCGGAGGTTCGGAGAAATCGACCTACCGGCTCTCGATTGGGTTATTTGAATGACCAAGGGACGCTGCAATGGGGGAACAACTCGAACGAACGCTATAACGTACGTTTATTCAACAGCTTCAAGATAAACGACCGTATCAGCCTGGAAAGCAATATGTCAGCCAGTCGTCAGCATCAGGTGGCTCCTACACAGATTGGTAGTATATTAGGTAGTAGCATACCGCAGCCAGGGTTACCGGTTTCGACCATCGATGGCAAACCGTATGCGTGGGGAGGCATTCATACTCCCAACTGGTCGGCCGAGTTGGGAGGTGACAACAAACTTGTAGTGACCACTATGAATGTGAACGAGATTTTGAAAGTGAACATATTGGATGGCCTTGATTTTCAAGGTACTTTGGGTACTCAACGAACAATGCGGCCCGTGACGAACAGTATCTTTCGATTGATTGGTATCAATACGACGGCACTCCAATTCTGAACGAGAACTCTCCCTATCCCGCAAAAGAAAAATCATCGTATACTAAAAGCTCTGCACGTACCGATAATTACACGGCATCAGCTTTCCTCACTTATAAGAAATTATTTGATGAGGCTCACGACATATCGCTTATGGGAGGTGTGCAATATGACTATGCCGCTTACGATTATAGCGGCACCAAAGCAATGGACGTGGAAGCGGCAATCGAATCGCTTAACGGTAAAGGACAAATCTACATAGACAAGGTAGACCGTTGGGAGGAAGCTATTCTCTCTTATTTCGGTCGCTTGAATTATAACTACAAGTCAAGATATATGGTAGAAGTGAATGCTCGCTACGACGGCTCTTCGAAATTCTTGCCCAAGAATCGCTGGAACTTCTTCTGGGGCGCATCAGCCGGATGGTGTATCACTGAAGAGAAATTCATGGAGAACTTGCGTGACTATGTGAATGAACTGAAACTGCGTGCCTCATATGGTGAAGTAGGTAACCAAAATGGTATCGGACGCTATGACGGCATCCAACTTTACAACTACAAATCGAACAGCGGTGCTTTGTTGGGCAACTCGAAAGGGACCTATGTGGAATCTGCCGGACTGGTGAGCACCGTGCGTACTTGGGAACGTATTTACAACTATAACTTGGGTATTGACTTTGGATTCCTCAACAATCGCTTACGGGTACGTTCGAGATCTTTAAAAAGAAAAACGACAATATGCTGGTTTCGCGTCTACATTCCGGTGTTTGGGCGGAACTGCTCCCAGTACGAATAGTGGTAAGTTTGAAGCCAATGGTTACGATGTCAGCTTGACTTGGCGTGATAAGATAGGCAGTTTCAACTACCATGTTGGCGGTACGTTAACCTATATGACCAACAAACTAGTCGATGGAGGTAACATCGTGGTGAGCGCAGGTTATAACGAAGCTGTGAATGGCTATCCGCTCAATTCGGTATTTGGCTACCGCTATGTGGGCAAGGTACAAAACCAAGATCAACTGGACTATTACGTGGACAAATATGTGGGCAGCAACTCTATCACTCTGCCTGCCAACTTGCGTTTGGGCGACCACATGTATGAAGATGTGAACAAAGATGGTAAACTGACACAAGACGACCTTGTATTTCTTGGTTCCGACGACCCAAAATATTCGTTCTCGTTTAATTTCGGATGCGAGTGGAAAGGATTTGATTTCAATACCGTGTTCCAAGGTGTGGGCAAGCGTACCATTTATCGTGAAATAGACTCTTGGAAAGTGCCTTTCAAAGCTATTTGGCTGAACACTACCAATCAGTCGGTAGGTAATGTATGGAGTCCTGAAACTCCCAATAACCATTTCCCTACTTATTCAAACAGTAATGACATCAATAACTACAACTACATTCCTTCTACCTGGTCGGCCGATAACGGAGCTTACCTGCGTCTCAAAGAGATTGTACTTGGTTACACATTGCCAAAGGCATGGATGAATAAGAGCGGTTTTATCAGCAACTTGCGTATTTATGTATCGGGCGCCGACTTGATGGGAAAAATCATATATCACCGATGGTTGGGATCCCGAAGCCACCCGCTAAGTGGAAAACAAGCAACGCTATCCGTTTAACCGCACCGTGACTTTCGGTGTGAATGCCACATTCTAATTTTTATTCTTAATATTGAAGATAACAATGAAAAAAATAGCATATATTTTAGGAATCATTTGCGCCATGACCATGCAGTCGTGTTTAGACCTTGAGCCCAAGACGCAATTGGCGGATACCAACTATTGGAAGTCGCTCGAACACTTCAAACTTTTTGCTACCCAGTTCTATGGCTGGTCGGCCGACTTTCGATGGCTCGACGACAGTCAGCACGCTGATATTCGCTCGGACTTGTTTGCCGGTAGCACGGTGAACATCTATAGTAACGGAACGAACAGTATTCCGTCGTCAGACAAGCATTATACCGACAATTACAATCGTATTCGCCAACCAATACTTTATTGCAACAAGCCGATACGTATGAACAACAAGCCGACATCGCCATTTCAGTGGGGGAAGCCCGTTTCTTCCGTGCTTATTGTTACTTTGAGTTATTGCAGGCTTACGGTGATCTTATCATACCCGCACACCGCTCGACATCAACTCGCCTGAGATGCAGAAGGCCCGCAATCCGCGTACCGAGGTAGCTGACTTCATCATTGACGACTTGAAAGAAGCCGCTAAACTATTACCCGTCGATAAGGCTATCAGCAGCAGCGATGAAGGTCGTCTCTCCAGCGAAGCCGCTTTGGCATTTCTTTCGCGTGTAGCCCTCTATGAAGGTACATGGGAGAAATTCCATAATGGCGGTCAAAATACCGAACGTACAAAAGATTTGCTCAATACCGCAGCACAGGCGGCTCATGATGTAATGGCGGGCGGAGCATTCGAGCTTTTTGCTCCTCAAGAATTGGGTACGGAAGCCTACAAATATCTCTTTATCTTGGAGAATGAAAAGTCGAACCCTGCCAGTATCAATAAAACAGGTAATAAAGAGTATATCTTTACCCGCCGTCACGACCCTGTTATCAATTCTATCGGGTTCAACATCACCCAAGGGCGTTTGGGCAATGCCTTGTACGTTACTCGCAAAATGGCTAATATGTATCTGCAAAGCAATGGGTTACCCATCAATCCCCAAACGTGGAATTACACGAAAGTGGATGATGAATATAAAAATCGCGACAACCGCATGAACAATCAGCTTATGGTGCCCGGACAAACTTACTGGGGTACAAACGGCGGACGCATCGATTGGAGCGGCGATGCTGCCGAAATAGCCAATGCCTCGCATAGGAACTTCATGCCTCAAACGGGTACGGGCTACTTTCCCCACAAGTGGTGTAGCGAACGTGACGGAGTGCCTACCGGTATGGAAGCCTATGACTTCCCCATCATCCGCTATGCTGAGGTATTGCTGAACTATGCCGAAGCCGTGTTTGAACGCGATGGACAAATATCGGATGAAGACTTAGCCATCAGCTTGAACTTGACACGCAAACGCATCAACCCCGAAATGCCTGACTTGACTAACGACTTTGTTACGGCAAATAATTTGGATATGCGCACAGAGATTCGTCGTGAGCGTACCATCGAATTTTTCGATGAGAATTTCCGCATTGATGATCTGAAACGTTGGAAAACGGCCGAAGACGAAATGCCGATGAACCTCACCGGTGTGAAGTGGAAAGATACTGATTTTGAAAGCAGATGGCCCGATGCTTCCTTTAAAGACAAAGATGGCGAAGGCTGCATTATTCACGAAAAAGGACGCAACTGGCACGAAAAAGCATTACTTGTTGCCGCTGCCCACTGACCAACTCAAGCTGAACTCCAACTTGAAACAAAATCCGGGTTGGAACCAATAATCCATTCATTATTCATTTATAAAGTAATCGAATTATGACATACAAAAACATACTTCAAAAGGGTGCATTTGCAACACTGTTGGCGGGTGCCTTGGTGGTGACCGTTTCGTGCAACGATGACGATGTATCCCCCGTTTTAGAAGAGAGAGTGCTCGTTAAGGAAATCAACCTTGAAGTGACCCCCGAACTGCCTCTGCTGATAGGCACTGATACTTTGATAAAATATACTATAGGTCCTGATGAGGCTTTCAACAAAGAGGTGGTATGGAAATCGACTGTGCCCGATGTGGCTACCGTAGATGCCGAAGGACGCATCACGGCAGTGAAGGCCGGTAGTACGGTCATTTCGGCCAAGCCGGCTGTGGGCTATTCTGCCACTTCGACCATCAATGTGAAGGTGGTAAACGAAATTATTCACATCACTGATATCAATCTCACTAATGAAGACCTCGAAGTGTTTGTAACCTCAACTTTGCCCCTTACTTGGCAGACTACTCCGGCCGACCCCACTTACCCCGGAGTTGATTTGGAAAAGCCTTACTCCCGATAAAGCCACCGTCAATGAAAAAGGTGAGGTAAAAGGTGTGGCCGAAGGAACGGCACGCATCCAAGTTACCGCTACCGACGACAAACATTTCACGAAAGAGTTTGAAATTAAGGTGAAGCCCATTATCTATATCGAAAGTATGGAATTTGTGAAAGAAGCAGACAAACTAGCTTTGGGCGAAACCTACACTCCGCAGATGAATGTAACGCCGGCAGACGCTACGCTTTCGTACATCGCATGGGAAAGCAGTAAGCCGGATGTTGTAGAGATTGACGAAAAAGGCCGGTTCGTGGCGAAGGCTTATGGCAATGCAGTAATTACCGCTTTGGCCGACTATGGTGACGGTAAACCTGTCAAAGCTACGATGAGTGTCAACGTGAGCGAAGGTTTAATGAACGACCAGTTTACTGTCGAGAACATCTGGCAGCCATTCGGAAACTTTACTCACCGGGAATTTGAATGGATGGAGAATGACGGAGTACTTCGTATATTCCCCGGTGAAGATAAGGCTTACAAGCTGTTCGCATTTGTCGCACCGGCGGATTTGGGTTCAACGTAACCAACTATCCCATCTTAGCCTTTAAAATGAAATTCCCCGAAAATGTGTTCGAAGCATCAACAAGCATAGAGTGGTATCTCGACATTTGGGGTGGAAGCGGCATTACCGTAGCCGGTAAATATGGCGAAGATACCGATAAAGGAAAAAATGCCATGACTGTAGCAGATTGTGGTGAATACAAAGTATTCTACGCTGACTTCACGAAGAAATTCCTTGGCAAAAATCAACAGTATATGCCTACCTCATTGACGAAGTACGACACGGTGGAACTTCAATTTTGGAAAATCTGGTATGAAGCCAATGAAACAGGCAGCATCTATGTGGATTGGATAAAGACTTTCGAATCGGAACAAGAACTGAAAGATTTGATAAAGAACGAAAGTGGCAAACAATAGCATCTACTTTCTCTGGAAACTGATTGAATAACAAAATGAAAATTGAATGTATGAAAAATCTTATTTATACCTTCGTGGGCAGCGTAACGCTTGTGTTGCTGACTAGCTGTAGTGCTGAGTTCGAGAACGGAACTCCCGAACCATGGCAACGCGAAATCAACCCCAATGAAAATTATGAGTACATCATCAAGCATCCTTGTCTGGTGAACACCGAAGCTGACTTTGAACGCGCACGCCGCAAAGTGAACGAACGTGCCGAACCTTGGATTAGCGGTTGGCAAAAATTGTGCGAAAGCCGATTTGCCCAACTGAGCTACAACGCAAACCCGCAAGAAGAAATTGTACGTCACTCGCAAGGTGGCAACTTCAATACGGCCGCTTTCGATGCCGGTGCCGCTTATCAGTTGGCTGTACGCTGGAAAATTTCGGGAGATGAAGATTATGCCAAGGCAGCTGTTAAAATTCTGAACGGATGGGCTAAGACTTGTAAGGGGGTGAATTATAAAACATGGCCCGACGACAGCCATCGTCTGCTTGCCGCCGGATTTATCGGATACCAGTTTGCTGCTCCCGCTGAACTGATGCGCGACTACGAAGGCTGGAAAACCGAGGATTTCGAAATCTTCAAGAAATGGATAGATAAAACTTTCTATCCTATCTGTGACGATTTCTTAGATAACCACTTTAACTCTTCAGCCATTGCAGGTTGGATGAGTTGGGATCTGCCCGCCATGCTCACCATTCTTTCTATCGGCGTGCTGAACGATGACGATGCTAAGATTAAACAAGCCTTGGAGTTTTTCTATCACGGAAAAGGTATGGGCTGTATCGAATGGTCGGTGAAAGGTATGCACGAGGACCCGGAAGGAAAAGTAAAAGGCAGACATTTGGCACAGAGCCAGGAGATGGGACGCGACCAGGGGCACGCTACTCTCAACGTAGGCTTACACGCTTACTTCTGTCGTACAGCCTATAACATGGGTATCGACCTTTTTGCCTATAACGACAACATCATTCTCGACCTCTGCGAATATACGGCTAAGTATAACTTAACTTCGGCCGAAGATGTGGAAATGCCTTTCGAACCTTACTATCACCCCAAATACGGTTGGCATGAGAAGGTGTCGGACGACGGTAAGGGGCGTGCCCGTCCGGGATGGGAACTCATTTACAACCATTATGCTAAGGTGAAAGGTATGAATGCTCCCTATTCGCAAGCTTTTGCCGAAAAAGAACGCCCCGAAGGATATGGCGAGCGTGGTACTGCCGAAGCCGGTGATTTGGGGTTTGGAACATTATTGTATACTGAAGAATAACTTTTTGAGATTTTCTGGCTGATTTCAAGGAGTTAAGAGGTTAGACTTCTTAACTCCTTGATACTACTCTGTGGAACCTTCACAACTCTTTCCTTATGATAAATAGATTATTTCCTACCTTATTATTCTTTTTCTGCTTCTTTTGTAGTTTATCTCAAACGGCAAAGGCGCAAAACAACGAGTGGGAAAATCCCGCCAAATATGAGTGGAACAAAGAGAAACCACACGCTGACTTTCGCCTTTATGAGCGGACAGATGATGCTGTGAACGATAATCCACAAAAATCGTCTTGGCAATACTCGTTGAATGGTGTGTGGAAGTTTATCTATGCCCCTACTATAGCAGCGAGCATAAAAGATTTTTATCGGATAGATTTACCCGACAGTAATTGGGATACAATAACAGTTCCTTCTAACTGGGAAATCCAAGGATTCGGTGAGCCGATAATTCGCAACATTCAGTATGTGTTTTCACCCAATCCGCCTTATATTGACGTAGACAATCCTGTGGGTACCTATCGGCGCACATTTACGGTTCCTCGAAACTGGCAGGAGCGTGAAGTATTGCTGCACTTCGGCTCCATTAGCGGCTATGCCCGCATTTATCTGAACGGGCAGCAAGTCGGAATGACCAAAGCTTCCAAAACTCCGGCTGAATTTAATGTGACGAACTATCTGAAAGAAGGAGAAAATTTACTGGCAGTACAGATTTATCGCTGGCATGATGGCAGCTATATGGAAGACCAGGATTTTTGGCGACTGACCGGGATTGAACGTGATGTATTTTTGCAAGCTTACCCTAAACTGACTATTTGGGATTTTTTTCTTAAAATCAAGTTTGGATAGTACATATAAGAATGGTATATTCAATGCTACCGTAGATTTGCGTGAATTTACAGGTACTAATGTAAAAAAGGAACACTCAAACTGGAATTATTGGATAAAACCGGCAAAATAGTTTTGTCACAACAAAAGAAATTTGACATAGAAGATGAGTTTACCCAATTAGCTTTTTTCGGGCGTCATTAAGAATGTATCCAAATGGAATGCTGAAAAGCCATCTCTTTATGATTGTGTCATCACACTTTGGGATGATAAAACAAGCAGCTTGCAGTTACTGCCTGTAAGACAGGTTTCAGAAAGATAGAAATAAAGAATGCTCGATTATTGGTGAATGGTGTTCCGACTTATATAAAAGGCGTGAACCGTCATGAGCATAATGACAGCTTGGGGCACGTCCAAACTCGCGAAATTATGATGAATGACCTGAAATTGATAAAACAACTGAATATGAACGCTGTTCGTACCAGTCATTATCCCAATCATCCGTTGTTTTATAAATTATGTGACCAATATGGCATTTACATTATAGATGAAGCCAATATTGAAACCCACGGAATGGGCTCAGTTCCTTATTTCAAAGATACCATTCCGCATCCTGCTTATCGTTCCGAATGGTATGCAGCTCATGTAGACCGTATCACCCGTATGGTGGAAAGAGATAAAAATCATCCGTGCGTCATAGGCTGGTCATTAGGGAATGAATGTGGTAATGGAATCGTATTCCATGATGAATATAAACGTCTGAAAAAATATGACCCAGGTCGTTTTGTACAGTTCGAGCAGGCTTGGGAGGATTGGAATACAGATGTTGTCTGTCCGATGTATCCCAATATGTGGAAAATAACAGAATATCGGAAGTCCGGCAAACAGCGACCTTTTATCATGTGTGAGTATGCTCACGCCCAAGGAAACAGCAATGGCAACTTTAAAGACCTTTGGGATATTATTTATGACAGCCCTAACTTGCAAGGCGGTTTTATCTGGGATTTTATGGATCAAGGGTTTAAAATGAAGACAGCACCAAGAGACGGACACTTATTGGACGTATAATGGTAATATGGGTAGTTATAAATGGCTGGAAGATAAGAAAGGGGAACTAAACACGGGAACTGACGGCTTGATTTCTGCCAATGGTATTCCCAAACCACAAGCGTATGAAGTGAAGAAAGTGTATCAGTACATTCAGTTTAATGCGAAAGATTTGAGTAAAGGGATTATTTCAATCAGGAATCGTTATGATTTTACCAATCTGAATGAATATGCTTTTACTTGGGAAGTATATAAGAACGGAGATAAGTTCTCTACAGGAAATTTCAATGTTGAATTAAAACCTCATGCGGAAAAAGAGGTGCGTTTAAGCCTTCCTGTTATCCCGAAAGATGGAAATGAGTATTTTCTCAACCTCTATGCCTATACAAAGGTTGCTACCGATTTAGTTCCTGTACATTATGAAGTAGCTAAGGAACAGATAAAGCTAAATAAAGGTAGTTTCTTTGCTTCTCTTTCGGCTTGTTCGGGAATAAGTTGTCTTATGAAACGAAAGACCATGTTTTATCTTTTCAGTCGGGTGCCGTCTCCGGTAAGATTGATTTGAAAAAGGGAATCTTGTTTGATTATATGATAAATGGCAAGCAACCTATCAGGCAATATCCCGAACCAGCCTTTTGGCGTGCTCCGATAGATAATGATTTTGGGAATAAAATGCCCGTTTTGGCAGGTGTCTGGCGGACGGCCCATGTCAACCGCTATGTGAAGAACGTGGTTATAGAGGAAAAGAACGAAAAGGATTGTCCATAAAGGTTGATTGGATATTAAGTGACATTCAGGTTCCTTATACAATGGAATATTTGATCTGTGATAATGGAGCTGTTATAGTGTCAGGAAGTATCGACCTGACAGGAACGAAACTTCCCGAACTTCCCCGTTTTGGTATGCGTATGGAATTGCATCAACCTTATGAGAATCTGACATATTACGGCAGAGGTCCTTTTGGAGAACTATATCGACCGTTATTCGAGTTCCTTCATCGGACGATATGAGGATAAGGTTGAAAATCAATTCTATTGGTATATACGTCCGCAGGAAACAGGAAATAAAACAGATGTTCGTTGGCTGACTTTATTGAATAGTGAAGGAGAGGGAGTGAAAATTACAGGCTTGCAACCTATCTCATTTTCCGCATTGCATTTCTCACCGGAAGATCTTGATCCCGGCCTGACTCGTAAATTACAGCATACTATCGACATTGTTCCGCAAAAGAATATCTTTCTGCACGTTGACTTGAAGCAACGTGGATTAGGCGGCGATAATAGTTGGGGGAATGTATCCGCACAATGAATATCGCTTGCTTGACAAGAAATATACTTATAGCTATATGATTGAATTGGTAGAAAAGAATTCAGATTAAGGCTGTTGCTTGAACAGATGGCAGATAAAATCTTCAATAGTATTGAGTAAATAAATTCTCCCCTTCGTATTTGTTTTCCATATATAACAAATACGAAGGGGCTATTTTTTATAAAGGAATGTGCTCTTTTGGAGATTTTTATGTATGTTTGTCACATGTTTAATATGAAAGGAAGCGGTTGTAAGTGAAGAACACGATTAAATATCTGATTCTTTTAATCATATACTTGGTTTGTGGTGTGGAACTGCAAGCTAAGAATTATATATTCCGTAATGTCGTCATGTCCGATGGGCTGTCAGGACTGTTGGTCAATGCTATTTATAAAGATTCCGAAGGTTTTGTGTGGTTAGGGACAGATAATTGTCTCGACCGTTTTGATGGAGTAAAAGTACGCCATTTTGAATTCCGAGGCATTGAATCAGGAAGAAAGAAACGGGTAAACAGCGTTACAGAAACAGCCAACAAACAACTGTGGGTGGGAAATGGAATCGGACTTTGGCGTCTGAATCGTGCAAACGGCCAGCTGGAGAGAATTGTTCCCGAAAAGATAGATTTTGCTGTAAATACGTTGCTGGCTGACGGGGATATTCTTTATATCGGCACAGAGAAAGGTTTGTTCATTCATAAGGGCGGTCAGTTGCTCCAAGTGTTGACCGACCGGAATATGCTGGCTGCTTGTAACCGGATTATGGATATCTGTCTGAATGAGGATAAAAGTGCGTTGTGGCTGGCTACAGTGCAAGGTTTGTTCTCTTATTCATTGAAAGATGGTAAGATTGATTCCTGGCATTTCCAGGAGAATGTTCCCGAGGCCGATTACTTCCGCTGCCTGACTCGTATCGGAGAAACCCTTTATTTAGGTACAATGAGTCAGGGAGTAGTTCGTTTCGATATAAACAAAAAGAGCTTTTCGCATACGGTGTCTTTAGGCTGTGATGTCATTTCCGACATATCCAGTGATGGAAAAGAGACTGTATACATAGCAACAGATGGCAATGGCGTTCATTTCCTTTCACATAAAGCCCAACAAGTGACACGTCGTTTTTGTCACGATGTAAGTGATAAAGAAGGTATTCGCAGTAATTCCATTTATTCACTATTGGTGGATGACAGAGGTGCTGTTTGGGTGGGGCATTTTCAGGCAGGTTTGGATTATTCACTCTATCAGAACGGCCTTTTCCGTACGTATGCCTATCCACCTTTATTCAATTCGGCAAATCTTTCCATTCGTTCTTATGTCAACAGAGGACACGAAAAGGTCATCGGTTCACGTGATGGTTTGTATTATATAAATGAAACTACCGGAGTCGTAAAGAGTTTTGTGAAACCTGTTTTGACTTCGGATTTGATATTGACAATCTGTTTTTATGAAGGCGAATATTATATCGGTACGTATGGCGGAGGCATGATGGTGTTGAATCCGGAGACGTTGTCTCTTAACTATTTTTCCCAGGGAGGGGGAGATACGGAGCTGTTTCAAAAAGGGCATATCTTTTTTGTGTACGACCGGATGAGAAAGGAAATCTCTGGATAGGCACTTCACAGGGATTGTTCTGTTATAATAAACAGGCAAAACAGATCAAACACTTTACCAGCGCCAATTCCCAATTGCCGGAGGGCAATGTGTATGAAGTAAGTTTTGATTCTACAGGCAAAGGATGGATTGCTACCGAAACCGGTATGTGTATATATGATCCTGCTTCTCAAAGCTTACGATCTAATGTGTTCCCTGAAGGATTTGTGCATAGGGATAAGGTGCGCACCATTTACGAAGATGCCGGACACAACCTTTATTTTATTCGTGAAAAGGGGAGTCTGTTTACCTCTACTTTAACGATGGATCGTTTCCAGAACCGCTCTATCTTTTCTACTCTTCCTGACAATTCGCTGATGTCGATCGTGGAAGATAACCAGGGTTGGTTGTGGGTGGCCTGCAATGACGGGTTGTTGCGCATAAAGGAAGAAGGAGAGGAGTATGATGCTTTCACTTTCAATGATGGAGTGCCGGGACCTACTTTTACGAATGGGGCTGCTTATAAAGACGGAAAAGGTATATTATGGTTTGGCAATACCAAAGGACTGATTTATGTAGATCCGAAGCGAGTGGATGAAGTGCGTGGCAAAGTCCGTCCGATTGTATTTACAGATATACTGGCTAATGGCGTTTCTTTTACCAACCCGTCTTTAAAATATAATCAGAATAATCTGACTTTCTGCTTTACGGATTTTGCTTATGGACTGCCTTCTGCCTTGTTGTATGAGTATCAGTTGGAAGGAGTTGATAAAGACTGGAAACTATTGGCAGCGCAGAATGAGGTTTCCTATTATGGGCTTTCTTCCGGAACGTATACGTTCCGTGTGCGCCTTCCGGGAAATGAACAGTCGGAAGCTGTTTATCAAGTAACGGTATGTCCTATGATACCTTGGTGGGGTTGGGCACTTTCCGTTTTATTAATCGTAGGAATTGCAGTCTTTATACGGTATTATGTCTGGAAGCGAATGCGCCGTTTGCTTGTTTCTTCTGCTTCGTCGGTCTCGGTATCATCAGCAGAGGAGGAGATACAACAAAGAGAACAGTCTGTAGAACAACATCCGGAAGTAAATTTCAGAACAACAACCTTCCGTTGTTGAAGAGAAATATAAAACCAATAGGCTGACTGAAGAAGAATGTAAAGAACTCCATAAGAAACTGGTTGCTTATGTGGAGAAAGAAAAGCCATATATTAATCCTGATTTGAAAATGGGCGACCTGGCTTCTGCTCTGGATACTTCTTCGCATTCATTATCGTATCTTTTGAATCAATATCTCAATCAGTCTTATTATGACTTCATCAATGATTACCGTGTTACTCAATTCAAGAAGATGGTGGCGGATAGCCAATATTCCCGCTATACATTGACTGCACTGGCAGAACTTTGTGGATTCAGTTCGCGTGCTTCTTTCTTTCGCTCATTCAAAAAGAGTGCGGGAGTCACTCCGAATGAATACATTCGTAGTATCGGCGGAACAGCCAAAGAAGAGTAACTTTTCGACTTATTATCACTGAAATCTATTTTGCATCCATATTCCCTTCACCCTTCACTTCTCCCTGTTCATCGGGGTTAGAGGGTGAACCCTGCCCTTTCACTTGGTGAACCCCTTCTCTTTTTATTCTTTTCCTATCTCCAATCTGTTATTAGATAAGTTCTTCTTCTCCCTATCTAAACTTCCTTTTCCTTAATTGCAAAGTTGTTTTTTATAGGAAGCAAACTTTAAATGCAAGTTTTGTTTTTATAATCAAAGCTTGCATTTATAAAAACAAAACTTGCATTTATATAATCAGAACTTTCATTTATAGTTTATCATTAACCAAAAGCAACTTTGCAACAAGGGCAAAACAAGTTTATCATTAATGAAAAGGAACTTATCTCTTAATGTCCTGCATCATCATTAGCCTGAATGTAAGATGAAGGAAAGGCCAAAATGGTGAAGAAAGGGAGTAAAGAGGTGAAGGGGTGAAAGCAAATGGGTATAAGGAGAGCGAAAAATACATTGTTTTTTAGTAAACAGAGTATCAGATTATAAAATGAGACTCTGTTTGTTGTGAATGTAACTTTTTGATATCTAATGATATATATGCAAATAAGTCTATCTGGATTCTTGGAGATTACTCTGTCCTGTTTTCGAGCTGTTATATCCGAAATCACCTTTATATTTGCATCGTGATCAAAACCGAAAAAGATAGTATTATGGAGACAATAACTAACACTTCCGACAACATTATCACTAATTCTTATAAAGAATATCATCAGGTGATTCTTACCTATATTACTTATCGTATCACTCATCGTTACGAAGCTGAGGATTTGGCCCAAGATGTGTTTGTACGTCTGCTGGACTATAAGCAGATGCTCCGTCCGGATACAGTGAAGTATTTCTTGTTCACCATTGCCCGCAATATCGTGATCGACTATATCCGTCGTTATTATAAGAAGCAGGAGATAGACAGCTACATCTATGATACTATGTCCACTTCTACCAATGAAACCGAAGAAAAAATTATCGGTGATGATTTAATGACAATGGAACGAACCCGCTTGGCTGCTATGCCCGAACAACGTCGGTTAATTTATACATTGAACCGCTTCGAAAATAAAACGTCTCCGGAAATCGCAAATGAACTGAATCTAAGCTGCAGGACGGTGGAAAACCATCTGTTTCTGGGACGTCGTGAAATGCGCGAGTTTTTCCGGAATTGTATATAATCTTATTCATTAATAAATAACCCTTTGTGCTTATGGAAAAGGAGTCAGAATTTACAAAGAGGTACTTGTATGCCTCGCCTTATTTTAGAGAACAAAAATTTAATACTATTTTTAAACCTCAAATTTAATTTTATGAAACGAAGAGGATTAATATTTAATTCGCGACCTGACAAGGCAGCAATGTTTGCGTTAGGGTTAATGCTGGGACTTTGTCCTGTTTCAAAGGCGTGGGCCGATACAAACATAAATGACAGTCAAGTAGTGGCACAGGCTCAAAAGAAAGTGAAAGGTCAAGTCGTTGATGCAATAGGCGAACCATTGATTGGTGTGAATATTACTGTAATAGGAGGAACAGAAGGAACTATTACGGATATTGATGGAAATTATACGATTGGTGTACCTGCTGGAGCTAAGTTGAAATTCAGCTATATTGGATATAAGGACCAGATTATAGATGTGGCTGCACAAACTGTGATAAATGTAAAAGTACCTTGAAATGGGGAAATAATAATAATAAACGTTTCAATCTTCGTCTGACTAACACGGTAAAACTTACCGATGACTTTACAATTGAATCCGTGATTGCGTATAATCGTCAGGACCAGGTTTCTCCTACTATGATTGGCAGTGTGCTGACCTCCAGTTATCCGCAGCCGGGACTTCCGTCTTCTACTATGGATGGCAAACCTTATCATTGGGGTGGAAATTATACTCCCAACTGGTATGCAGAACTGGGAGGTGATAATAAATTGAAAGTATCCGGTATTAATATTAGTGAGAATCTGAAATATAAGCTCACTTCTTATTTGGACGCAGTGGTTAATCTGGGATATAATACTTCTACTGCTACTCGCGATGCAGTGAAAAATAGTATTACCTGGTACACTTATGACGGGACGCTTAGTACAGCGAAACCCAATGCGATCTATAATCCGAATCAGGCATCGACCGAATATTCCAAATCATTTGCGCGTACGGACTACTATTCTGTTTCCGGTTATTTGAATTTTCATCAGACATTTGCGGGAAAAGCATACGGTGAGTGCGATGTTAGGTGCCCAGTACAATCTGAAGGAATATGATTATACAGTTGTGACGGCAAAGGACGTACAGAGTTCGCTGGAAATACTTAACGGCTCGGGGATATTTTTTAAAGAACTCTGCCAAAACTTCTTCGCCTGACAAATGGCAGGAAGCGATGATGTCTTATTTCGGACGTTTCAATTATAACTATTTGTCGAAATATCTATTGAAGCTAACTTGCGTTATGACGGATCATCCAAGTTCCTTCCGGAAAACCGTTGGGATTTCTTTTATGGCTTTTCCGGTGGTTGGCGTCTTACTGAAGAGAATTTTATGAAGAATGTGAAATTCTTGAACGAACTGAAACTCAGGCTTTCGTATGGTGTGGTAGGTAATCAGTCCGGGATATCTCGTTATGATGGCAGACAACTTTATAACTTCAATTCTGTGAACGGAGCTTATCTGGGTGACGGCAGAGTATCTTACGTAAAGAGTAACGGTGAAATTGCTACTACGGGGCGTAGTTGGGAACGGATCCATAATTATAACTTGGGTGTGGATTTCCAACTATTTAATAGCCGCCTTCAAGGTACTGTGGAACTGTTTATGAAGAAAAACAATAATATGTTGATTGCTGTAACTTATCCGGGCATTTTGGGTGACAAGGCACCTGCTTCCAATAGCGGTAAGTTTGAAGCGAAAGGTTATGAAGGCACTTTGACATGGTCGGACAAAATCGGGAAAGTAAATTACCACATTGGCGGTACGTTTACATACGCGGATAATAAATTGGTAGACTACGGAGGAGTAACAGTTTTCAAATCGGATTTATAGACAAGCAACAAGGATATTCCCTAAATTCAGTGTTTGGATTGAAGTACTGCGGAAAGATTCAGACAGAGGAACAATTGCGTAAATATAAATATCAATACTACAACGGAAACGGATTGGTATTCCGAGCGATATTCGTTTGGGAGATAATATGTATGAAGATGTGAATGGGGATGGCGTACTAGATGAAAAGGATTATGTGTATCTGGGGTTCTGATGACCCGAAAATCTCTTTTTTATTCATTCAATTTGGGGCTGGAATGGAACAACTTTGACTTCTCCGCAGTCTTTCAGGGAGTTGCCAAACGTACCATTTTCCGCGACAGTAGCAATGATAATTACCGTATCCCGATGAAAGCCGCTCATTTAAATTCGACTACACAGTCGGTCGGGGATGTATGGAGCCCTGAAAATAGAGGCGGGCGTTATCCGACATATACGAATATAAACTCTATAAACGATTATAACTACCAGTGTTCGTCCTGGTCGGTAGAAAATGGTAATTATTTGCGCTTGAAAAGTGTGACAGTGGGATATAACTTCCCGACTTCGCTTCTGAACAAGATAAGAGTGATTAGCAGGATGCGTGTCTATGTGTCGGGCAATGACTTGTGGGAAGTTAGTAAAATTAACGACGGATGGGATCCGAAGCTTCCCGTAAAGTTTCAGGAAACGGTCGTTTTCCCTTCAATCGTACTTGTACTGTCGGATTAGATGTAACCTTTTAATACTTAGAATATGAAAATAGTAAATACAATAAAAACTATATTGCTGCTGTCAGTGGTGATAACTCTTCCTTCTTGTCTGGATCTTGATCCTAAGGCTCAGTTGGCAGATGCGAATTTGTGGCAGACTCCGAATGATTATAAATTATATGCCAATCAATTTTATGAATGGCCGCGTGATTTTGCTACTGCTCTTTTCGATGGGCCGCATAGTGACACGCGTTCGGACCTGATCACATCTAGTGACTACAATGAATATAGTAAAGGAGTCAATACGATTCCTGTATCGGATGGTAATTATACAGGAGCCTATACTAAAATCCGTTATGCTAATATCTTATTACAGAATGCGGAGAATTATGCCAATCTGAATGATATAGCGCGCTATGTAGCAGAAGCTAAGTTTTTTCGTGCCTATGAGTATTTTGACTTGTTACAGCTTTTCGGAGATGCGATTATTGTGACCAAACCGGTTGATATAGACGCTGCAGAAATGAATGCGGCTCGTAATGACCGTTCGGAAGTAGCCGATCTTATTATCAGAGATTTGCAGGAAGCTATTCCTGATCTGCCGAGAGAAAGTGAGATTTCTACTGCCGATAAAGGGCGTGTTTCTAAAGGTGCGGCTCAAGCATTTCTGTCGCGTGTGGCATTGTATGAAGGACTTGGCAGAAGTTCAGATCGGGCGACGTAACACGGGTTAATGATTTGCTGGATATTGCGGCAAGTGCTGCCTGGGATGTGATTGACAGCAAGCAATATGAAATCTTTAAACCGGAAGAGTTGGGAACGACAGCTTACAAATATCTGTTCATTCTGGAAAACGCGCAATCCAATCCGGCTAATATTACAAAGGCCAAGAATCTAGAGTACATTTTCTCTCGTCGTCATGATGAAGTGATTGCTCCGATTGGAAAGAATATAACGAAAGCTTGCTTTGCCAATGTACAGTGGATTACGCGTAAGTTGGCCGAAATGTATTTGGGTGCGGACGGACTTCCTATTCATAATCCGAATTCTACAGTAGGAGTGAACTATTCTTCTCCTCAACAGGAATATGCCAAACGCGATAATCGTATGAACAACACATTGATGATTCCCGGAAATAGATATTGGAATAATAACGCGCCCCATACTACCTGGACGGATGCAGATAAGGCGGCTTTTTGACAATAAACCATTCTATCCCACTAGCGGCAGCGGATATCATAATCAGAAATGGGCTACTGAGCGTGATGTGAAAGATACGTATGAAGGATATGATTTCCCGGTTATCCGCTATGCGGAGGTATTGCTGAATTATACGGAAGCTGTGTACGAGAGATATGCTGCTACCGATGGAAGCATTACGGATGAGTCTAAGGTGGATGCGGCCTTGAAATATTTGAATGAAGTTCGTAAACGGGTAAATCCGGATATGCCGGATTTGACAGTCTCGTTTGCCGCAACAAAAGGATTAAGTCTGCGGGAAGAGATTCGTCGTGAACGTACGGTGGAACTTTTCAATGAGGGCTTCCGTATTGATGATTTGAAACGTTGGAAGACGGCTGAAGTGGAAAGGCCTAAAAATATGTTGGGAGTGAAATGGAGTACAACGGGTGATTGGAGTACATGGGCCACTGCCTGGAAACCTTCATACTCTACGGATACAGATGATGCCGGTATTGCGGGATGCCTGATGATTGAAACGGATCGTGTTTGGGAAAATAAGAACTATCTTTATCCGATTCCATCCGATCAGAAGCAATTGAATCCTAATATCGGTCAGAATCCGGGATGGTAACGTATTTATAAACCGAAGATTATAAAGAATATAATTATGAGATATACATTATTTAGTTTGGCTTTTTCTTACGGCTATCTGTTTTACTGCATGTGATGATAGTAAAGAGTATGGAGACGGACTGGAGGAGAAGACCTTGATTTCAGAGATTACATTGGCTAACGTAGAAAATGGAAAACTGACTTTGGCTGCGTCTGTGGACTATATGGACTCTTTGATACAGTGTAAGATTGTACCGGAACAGCCGACCAACAGGAAGGTAAGCTGGTCTTCGTCAGATGAAAATGTGGCTACGGTAACACAAGACGGACTTGTACATGCGGTGAGTGCAGGCAAGGCGAATATTGTTGTGACTCCTGAAATTGGATTCGAGCAAGCACCTTTTTTGAATTGACGGTAGTACCGGAGTTTATTCCGATTGCGGATTTTGAGTTTACGGATGATGATAAGAAGGATTTGTATGTTTCCGAAGAGAGGAGTTTGCGCCCCACTCTGTTGCCGGCAGGACACACTTATTCTATGGTGACTTGGAAGAGTAGTGATGAATCTATTGCTACTGTGACAAAAAGAAGGTGTAGTGAGAGGTGTTAACGGAGGTACGAGTACAACGGGAAAGACTGTCACTATTACTGCTATTTCTTTAGATAGGGAGGTTACGAGGAATCCTTTGATTTGAAGATTATACCGATTATATATGTTGAAAGTCTGACATTTGGTGAGCAGGAGGATTTATTGCCGGGCGAAAGTGCTAAACTGAACTTTGCACAACCGTTCCGGTGGATGCGACTATAGCTTCTTTAAAGTGGTCCAGTAGTAATACGGATGTTATAGAGGTGAATGATCAGGGTGTGGTATCCGCCAAAGCTTATGGAGAAGCTACTATTACCGCCACTACGACAACTGAAGTTTCGTATACAACTACGGTTAAAGTACCTTATGGCTTGATGAAATATTCATTTGATACCTCATTGTCTCCTTGGTATTTGAAGCAGGCGGATGGGTATACTTCATCTGCCGAGTTTAAAGGAGGAGGAGCAGTTGTGAAAATGGTTACTAATCCTTAAAAGGGAACTTCTTGCCGTGCGGATCTTGTATTGACGTCAAATGGCAGTTATAAAGATAAGGTCTATTTGAATGTTGGGGTATATCCTTATCTGGCCATAAAAATGATCCGACCTTATGGAGCTGGTACATTGCAAGGTAACATTAAACTTGATACACAGTATGGTGCCTATTTGGAGAATAGTGGCAGTGGAAGTAATAAATATACAATATTAGACGGTGCTGAAACCCGGGAAGTCCGGAAGTATATTATTATGATCTGCAAAAGAGAAAATGCTGTTGGAAATGGATCGAATAAACCTTTCCATACTTTCTCTAAAACAGAACCGGAAGAAATAAAGACACTCCAATTTGTAATGGCGGACTTCAAAGAAGCTAACGGCTCAAATACGGAATATACAGTATATTGGGTACGGACTTTCAAAACTATTGAGGATTTAAAAGCTTTCGTTGAAAATGAAAACACTAATAATTAATAAAGACTATGAGAACTAGAAATATATTCATCCTGTTTACGATGCTTGCGCTCCATTTGAGCGCATGCACCGACATCGAAGATGGTACTACCGATATTGATTCGTGGCCTGCTATTAATGAGTATACCATTGCTCATCCCTGTATGCTGCATACTGCAGCCGATTTATCTTATGTTGCATCAAAGTTGACCGTAGCTCCTTGGAGTGAAGGATATGATAAATTGAAGAACTCCGGATATTCCTATGCGGGATATGTTCCTACGCCGCAGGAGGTATTGGGACGTATGGACCAGGGGAACTGGGCCAGCAAGTTTCCGGAATGGTGGAATAACTATACTTATTTCTATAAAGACGCTGCCGCTGCTTATCAGCTGGCACTTCGTTGGAAACTGGAAGGTGACGTTGCTTGCGGGCAAACAGCCGTTAAGATATTGAATGCCTGGGCTGAAACTTGCAAAGGATTGGTCCGTGTCAAGAGTTTGGCAAATGATAGAACCTATGACGCGAATGGTGAAATAGCCGATCCGAACGAATATCTTATTTCTATTAATGTCCACCAAATGGCTAATGCTGCCGAAATTATGCGTACGGATGAGACGCTCTTCACAAAAGCTCAATTGTCGGCGTTCCAGACAATGATGAAGAATGTATTTTATCCTGCCGCTTCTGATTTTCTGGCTCATAAGGAAGCATGCAAACAGCATAGCTGGCTTAACTGGGATTTAGCTCAGATGACATCGATTCTCTCTATCGGCATTCTTTGTGATGATCAGGACAAAATCAATGAGGCTATTTTGTATTTTAAGTATGGAGTAGGCAATGGTAGTATAGACAACGCTGTTCCTTTTCTTCATCAAGATCCGGATGGTCATGGAATGTTAGGGCAAGGACAGGAGTCCGGTCGTGATCAGGGTCATGCAACGCTTTGTATTGCTTTGATGGGTGCTTTCTGCCAAATGGCATATAATATCGGCGAGGACCTTTTTGCTTATCAGGATAATAAAGTACTTGCTATGGCAGAATACACGGCTAAGTATAATCTATGGAAAGACTTTGATGATCGGTCTTCTACCTCCAATGAGAAATTTGTGTATAGCAAAGAGGGATTCCCTTATAGTTTTTACGAGAACTGTAGTTGGCAATGTCCTGCGCTTTCTTCCAAAGAAGAAAATGATAAGTCGAGAGGAGAGATTCGTCCTTGTTGGGCACTGATCTACTATCATTATAAAACAAAAAGGGATAGAAGCTTATTATACTAAAAAGTTTATGGATGGTATGGGTGTAGAAGGTGGCGGTGGTCATTACGGTTCTACTAGCGGCGGATTCGACCAACTGGGATTCGGGACTTTGATGTATACGAAAGAATAATTGGAAGCTTTATAGAAAAAAAATAGTGGAGGGGATTAGGTATTTACTTAATCCCCTTCGTATATATAAGCAAATAGATTGTTTGAAATGAAAGTTATTAGATTCGGTTTTTCGGTTGGTTAGTTTTTTTTATAAAGGTAGAAAGAATCTGTTTTTAGGAATAACGATTGAATTTAGAATGAAATTGATTAGTAAGGTATATGCGTAAAAAGATTCTGTTTTGGCAGGGATGATGGCTTGCTGCACATGGGCGGGCGCACAAGAAATTTCTAAGACCTGGGTGGCTGATAAGGGAAATGGTACTTATCAGAACCCGGTTCTTCATGCTGATTATTCCGATCCGGATGTGTGTGCAGTCGGAGATGATTTTTATATGACGGCATCCAGTTTTAATTGCATTCCCGGCATTCCTATCCTTCACTCCGGAGATTTGGTGAATTGGTCGTTGGTGAACTATGCGTTGCCGGTGCAGGAACCGAAAGAATTTTTTCGATAAGGCCCAACATGGTAAAGGGGTATGGGCGCCGTCTATCCGTTTCCATAACGGAGAGTTTTATATCTACTGGGGCGATCCGGACTATGGGATTTACATGATAAAGACGAAAGACCCGAAAGGCAAATGGAGTAACCCCGTATTGGTGAAAGCCGGAAAAGGGATGATTGATGCTACTCCCTTGTGGGATGAAGACGGGAAAGTATATCTGATATATGCCTATGCCGGAAGCCGTAGTGGGGTGAACAGTATTCTTGTGATTTCAGAATTGAATGCAGAAGGAACGGAAGTCGTTTCTGATCCGGTAATGGTATTCGATGGTAACGACGGAAAGAATCATACGGTAGAAGGCCCGAAACTCTATAAACGGAATGGATACTATTATATTTTTGCTCCGGCAGGTGGTGTGGCTAACGGTTGGCAGTTGGTGCTTCGCTCGAAGAACATCTATGGACCTTATGAGTCGAAAATTGTAATGGTACAAGGGCAGACGAATATAAACGGTCCTCATCAAGGCGGTTGGGTAGATACTAATACGGGTGAGTCTTGGTTTATTCATTTTCAGGATAAGGGAGCTTACGGACGTGTGATTCACTTGAATCCGATGAACTGGGTAAATGACTGGCCGGTAATCGGAGCGGATAAAGACAAGGACGGTTGCGGTGAACCTGTGACTACTTATAAGAAACCGAATGTAGGAAAGACTTATCCGATAACCACTCCACCGGAGAGTGATGAGTTCAATACCCGGCATTTAGGGTTACAGTGGCAATGGCACGCTAATAAGCAAGATACTTATGGATTCACTACCGATTTGGGATATCTTCGCCTGTATGCGGGCAGTCTCTCGAAAGAATTTGTGAACTTCTGGGAGGTGCCGAATCTGTTGATGCAGAAGTTTCCGGCCGAAGAATTTACAGCTACCACTAAGTTGACGTTTACCGCCAAACAGAATGGTGAACAAGCCGGACTCATTGTAATGGGATGGGATTACAGTTATCTTTCGATTCGCAAGGCGGGGGATAAATTTATTCTGCAACAGGCTGTTTGTAAAGATGCGGAACGGCAGAATCCCGAACAGGTAAAAGAGTTGGCAAGTATACCGGTAGAATATCTGAAGATGCCCGGTGTAGCAGATAATGAATGGAAAACAGTTTATTTGCGAGTAAAAGTCCGTAGAGGTGCTGTCTGTACATTTGCTTATAGTCTGGACGGAAAGAAATATACGACGGTAGGAGAGGCTTTCACTGCCCGTCAAGGCAAGTGGATAGGAGCTAAAGTCGGTGTATTCTGTGTGACTCCTAACGAAGGAAATCGTGGTTGGGCGGATATAGACTGGTTCCGGATGACTAAGTAATTGATAGATAACTGACAAAGAGAAATAAAGATTAAGAATTAATACGAAGATAGTAAGATTAAGATGAAAAAGTTGGTAGTAGGTTTGGCTGTGATGTTAGGGTTCTGTATGTGTGCTCATCAGCCTTCCGGTACATTAGATGTGAATAAGGCATTGGATTACTGTGCAGAGCAGACACAACGTACGCTTGCGGAGCTGAAAACAGATTCCGGAATCGATTATACGATGATGCCGCGTAATATCATGGCCGATGAGCAACATTGGAACTGTCGTAAAGCGACGAAAGAAGAATGGTGTGCGGGATTCTGGCCGGGAGTGCTGTGGTATGATTATGAATATACGCAAGATAAGCATATTAAGGAAGAAGCGGAGAAGTTTACGAACTCTCTGGAGTTTCTTTCCAAGATTCCGGCTTTCGATCATGATTTGGGATTCCTTGTTTTTTGCAGTTATGGAAACGGTTATCGGCTAACCAAGAATCCGGCATATAAACAAGTAATTCTGGATACTGCCGACACACTGGCTACTTTATTCAATCCGGTAGTAGGAACAATACTTTCATGGCCTCGTGAAGTAGAACCTCGTAACTGGCCGCACAATACAATCATGGACAATATGATCAACCTCGAAATGCTTTTTTTGGGCGGCAAAGAACGGCGGCAATCCCTACTTATATGATGTAGCGGTAGCACATGCCGACAAGACCATGAAATGCCACTTTCGTCCCGACTATACTTCGTATCACGTTGCTGTATATGATACAATTACAGGTAATCTGATTAAAGGTGTCACCCACCAGGGATATGCCGACAGTACTATGTGGGCGCGTGGGCAAGCATGGGCGATTTATGGATACACAGTAGTCTATCGAGAAACGAAAGACCCTAAATATCTTGACTTTGCGCAGAAAGTGACGGATGTCTATTTGGAAAGACTTCCTGAAGACAAAGTACCCTACTGGGATTTCGACGATCCGGGAATACCGGACGCTCCCCGTGATGCTTCAGCAGCAGCAGTTGTAGCTTCCGCCTTGCTCGAACTGTCCACTTATCTTCCGAATGGAAAAGGAAAATATTATAAAGACGCTGCAATCGAAATGTTGTCAAGTCTAAGTTCCCGCCACTATCAGAGTGGCAAAAAGTAAACCTTCATTCTTATTGCATAGTGTAGGACATTGGCCGAATCATTCGGAAATAGATGCGTCTATTATTTATGCAGACTACTATTATATCGAAGCATTGCTAAGATTAAAACGTTTGCGGGAAGGACAAACAGTACAAGGATAAATATTTATACCGGTCTGTTGCGGAAAGTAACGATACGAATATAATATTACAAGGAAAAGAAATGCTCTGCAAAGAACGTTCAGTTCTCGCAGAGCATTTTTACTGGTTAGGGTTAGGTTCTTTTATTATTGTTTCACCTTGATGATGTCATAGTTCAGATCGCTGACAGCTTCCTGTAAGCTATCGTTTACCAGACGAAGGGTGGTGTCGTTCACAATTACAAAATACATGGGAGCTTCACCGTTTTTCGGAGTTAACTTCACAGCCGTAACAGGTTTTTGTTCACTACCTTGTGTACGGTTTGCTGTTTTCCGTTTGAGGTAAACGTCTTGTTTTGGCCCTGACCTTCAGCATCAAGGTAAGTCATATCCAGTGTATACGTAGTATCTACGCCGTCGGTTGCAGCGTTCAGGGTCAGTACATAGTCAATACCCGGACCGTCGGCAGCAGGGAAGAGTACCTTCGTAAACTTCTGTCAGTTCGGTAATCGGAGTCATGGCAATGGCCAGACTGTCTGCTTCTGCCTCTGCGGTTTTGTTGGCTTTTGATTGGCAAGATGCCAAAGCAGCTACGACGGCTGCTAACATAATTACTTTTTTCATCGTTAAGTGCTTTAAGTTAATATAAATATAGTGAGCTATCGCTCGTTTTTATCATAAATCTATTCCTCCTCGTCCCGTTTGATGACCAGCAGTTTGTCTACTCGTCCGCGGTCCATGTCCACTACTTCGAATTGCAGATTCTTGTAAGTGAAGATGTCTCCGGCTTTCGGGATACGGCCTATCAAGAACATTGCCAGTCCGCCTAGTGTGGTGAAGTCTTCCGATTCCAGGTCTTCATAGGATAAGATTCCCATTTCCTCCATGAAGTCGTCGATGTTCATTGAAGCTTCCACCAACATCGAACCGTCCTGCCTTGTGACGATTTCTTCTTCTTCCGTTTCGTCCTCTTCGAGGATGTCTCCAAAGATACTTTCGGTCAGGTCGTGCAGTGTGATAATACCTTCTGTGCTACCATACTCGTTAACAACAACTCCGAACTTGTTTTTGTTCTTCTTAAATAGCTCTAAAACTTTATTTGCATACAAACTTTCCGGAATAAAGAGAGGCGGACGGGCTATTTCACATAAGTTAAACTTCTGCTGGTTACCGACCATCAGGATGATATCTTTCACGGACACTACACCGATAATCTCATCTTTCCGTTCGTCCACCAACAGATACTTGCTGTAATGTTCTTCTTCGATAGTCTTCATCACCTTCTCCCGCGTATCGTCAGGATGAAGTATCACAACATCTCTGCGGTGCGTCATCAATTCATTGGCACGTTTGTCCGAGAAGCGGAATACATCGCGTATCATTTCCGTCTCTTCCTTGTCGATCACCCCTTGTTCCGAACTTTGGTGCAGAATCATTTTGATTTCCTCCTGTGTCATGGGGCGTTCTTCGCTTTTCAGTCCGATCAGTTTATTCAGCAGGCGGGTGGAGATACTGAGTAACCATACGAAAGGATAAGAGATTTTTGTCAGCAGAATCATTATCGGGCTGAATAAGATTGCATATCTTTCCGGATTGCTGAGAGCTATGGACTTAGGTACCAGTTCCCCGATGATAAGAGAAAGATAAGTGATCACTGCCACGGTAGTAATCATAGCCAGATTGCGCGCATAGGCTTCCGCTCCCGGAATAAGAGAGAACAGAGGAACAAGGTCGTCGGCAATGGCAACTCCACCATAAGCACCGGACACAATACCGATAAGTGTAATACCGATTTGGATAGTAGATAAAAACTTTTCCGGTTCTTCTAATTGCTTTAATACTCCTCGGGCAGATTTGTTACCTTTGGCTACAAGAGTTTCAAGACGTGCTTTGCTGGAAGATACCAGCGCGATTTCGTACATGGCAAAAATGCCATTCAGTACGAGTAAGAAAAGTATAATAAGAAATTCCATAAATGGATTAAAATGGTTATAGCCTCGAAATTACATGAAATCACGACACTATGCAAATCTATGTAATATATTAATGAAAATTTAATAATCGTGTTGTCTTTTTGGATATTGGAAGTGAGAAAGGGAATACAGAGGCGAAGCCGCCTCTGTATTCCCTTTCTTATATAAGATAAAGCGAGAGATACTCCTTATTTTTTATAGCTGTCTGCTTTGGCTTTGGCGCGTTCGATGCGTTTGGCGGTATCCGGGTGAGAGGAGAACATTCTCTGTACATAAGAAGATTTCGGAGCGTCTTTTGACAGTTCAGCCAGTTTGGTCAATGCGTTGGCCATTGCATAAGGGTCGATGTTGTTTTTACGCAGAATTCAACACCATAATCATCGGCTTCATTTTCTTGCTTTTGTGAGAATTGTGCACCGGCAAGAGCTTCTGCCATGGCTCCCAGTTCGGAGTCTGTCAGTTTGGCTACTTTGTCGTTGGCTGCACCTGCCGCATTCTTCACAGCCGAACGAAGGTAAGCATTCTTCATCGCATCTTTAGAGTCAGTGTGTACAACGTGACCGATTTCATGTCCTACTACTGCCATTACTTCTTCGTCAGTCATCACATCCATTAGTCCGGCGCAGATACGTACACTGCCGTCTCCACAGGCAAAGGCATTCACATCTATTACTTCATAAACACCGAAGTTCACCTTCAAGCCGTCCACTTCCTTGATATTTCCGGTCAGCTTCTCCAGACGCTTGCCGTAATCCGTATCGGGCTTTGTCAGCGGATTGTGCGTATCCATCCAGACCATGTATTCCTTACTCATGTTGGCGATGTCCGCGTCTGATAAAGGTAACTGCCGATACTACGTCTTTTCCAGCTTGCAGGGCTTTCCCTACATTAAACTTCTTTCCGAATTGTGCCGAAGCTGTCATTCCCATACCCAAAAAACAACAGGGCAATCATAGCAATTTGTCTTTTCATTCTCGTTTCAATTAATGTTTCAAACTATGGTTAATATTCAAATGTGATTCCCAGTGTCGGAAGTAATGTTCCGCTTGATTGTTTAATGCGCTTCATCCTGTATCGTTGCGCAGCGGCGGAGCTTCCGGGTTCTCGATGATGCCGGTACTCATAAGCACATCCTGCTGTTTCAGCTTGCTGACTGTGATGTTCTGCAAATCGAGATAAAATCCCAGCATACAATGTTTCAGATAAAACGTTTTGTCCACGCGTACATCCACCTGCGCAAAAGCGGGGAGACGCTCTTTGTTATATTTCGAGTAATCGTAATATGCTTTTCCCTGTGCATCCCATGCTGATACCAAAGACGACTTGGTTTCGTCATAAGGAGTGTACGGAGCACCGCCGATGCAGCTTACCTTCATGCCGAAACTCCATTGATGCGGAAGATTATACGTTCCCCGCAGATTGAATATATAGCGGTTGTCCCACGCGGAGGCGATGTATTCGCTTTCTTTATCGTTGCGATATTCACTCTTGAACAAGGTAAAGGAAGAAGCCAGATTCAGTTTCTTGGCAATAAGCCACTTCACCAAAATCTCCGCACCGTAGGAGCGCCCTTGTGCAGTGGAAGTAAGTAACTCATTACCGACTACTCCATAATCATTTCCTTTGCAGTTAAGAGGAATCCCGTCCGCTACGGAAAGAGGGATCTTATCATAATCTTTGTAGAATCCTTCTACGGATGCTTCGAAGGTATCTCCCTTTCGCCAACTGATTCCCAGACTTCCTTCACTCACTTTCATGTAACGGAGGTTGTATTTATTAGCGAAAGTCCCGTTATTATTCTTAAAACCGAGAGCCGTGTAGGCAGGGAGTTGATAATACAGTCCCGCATTTCCGCTTGCAAACCAATGATCGGCTAGTTGATAGGAGAGTGACAGGCGGGGAGAAGGCTGGTCGGAAAGGTTCTTCATTGTCGATGAATAATCACTGGCGTCGGCCCGCAGACCTAGAGAGGCAGTGAAGCGGTCGTCCATTGAAGTGTAATTGATCGTTCCGAAAAGTCCCCAGCGCAAGATACCTAAATACGTGTGATAATCAAAAGTTTGCGGCTGGTTAGTGTACACCCGTTGAAAGGTAGTGTTGGTATATTGGCTGTAATCCAGATTGACGCCGAGATTGATTTTCCAATTACGGAAAGTAGTGCTGTTCTCGAGACGGAGTTTCGTTTCCTGTTCGGTGGAACGGAGGCGGAGCATTAAGTTATCGGATGGCTTTCATCGTTCCGGCGATATTTCGTATTACGGTTGTTCAGATAGCTATGGCTGACTACTGCCGATTGCACGTGTGCACCTGCATAATGACGATAGACTGCCCCCACAGTAAATGTCTCCTGTTTTATCTTAGGCAGATAACTCAGGATATATTCATTGTCTTCACTGTCAGCTTTCGTATTCAGCCGCATATTATCAATTCCGCCCAGTCCTAATACCGTCAGTTCATTCTGCTCGTTAAACCGGGTTTTCAGTTTGAATTGTGCATCGGTAAAGGTTGGCAGGAAAGGCAAATCGAGCATATCAAACAGGAATTGCAGATAAGACTGGCGCACGGAAACCAAGTAGGAAGTCTTCTTGCCTATATGTCCGTTGGAAGCCAAAGAAACTTCGGAAGCTCCCAGTGTAGCCTTCAATGAATTGCGTTCCATATCTCCGTCGCGCAACTTGAAGTCGAGTACGGAACTAAGTGCATTTCCCTTATCCGCAGGGAAAGCGCCGGTATAGAAATTTACTTCCCGTATCAGGTCGGCGTTGAGGATTCCTACCGGACCGCCGGATGCGCCTTGTGTACTGAAGTGGTTGATGTTGGGGATTTCCACTCCGTCAAGATAGAAGCGGTTTTCGGAAGGCGCCCCGCCTCGCACAATCAGGTCGTTGCGGTATCCTATCGGTGAAAAGGCGACTCCGGGGTAAGATTGCACGATGCGTGAAATATCCCGGTTGGCTCCCGGACTCTTTTCTATTTCCTGTATTCCGATAATGCGCAGGCTGACGGGACTTTCCACATCGCGCCGGAAAGGGGAGGCGGTGATTGTCACTCCTTCGAGTTCGGTCAGGTTCTCCTCCATTTCTATCGGGATGTTCAGGTTTTTGGTAGATAAGATGTATTCGGAGGTCGTAACGCTCTTGTATCCGATTGCCGATGCTTGCAGGCGGTAAATGCCCGGCGGCACTTGTTCAATGGTGAAACGCCCTTCAACATTGGTGACACTGCCCCTTATTCAGCCCGATAATCATCACATTGATAAATTCCAATGGCTGACGACTATTCTTGTCAATCACCGTTCCCTTTATCTGATGCATAGGTTGTGCTTGCAACAGAAGGAGCATAGTATTGAAAACAGTAGAAGTGTCAACAATCTTTTTCATGCGGTTGCAGTTTAGTGCTGCGAAAGTACGAAAAAAGTATTAAAGAATGATATATTCAGTGAATAAAAAAAGAATATGTTCTATATTTGTGGGAAATATAAAAACAGATTCCTTATGAAGACTGTAAAACTGATTACTTGCAATGACGCGATGAAGGCACATATCCTTCAGGGAGCGTTGGAGAACGAAGGGATTGAATCTATTCTGCACAATGAAAACTTCTCTACCTTATATAAGAGTTGTGTGAGCAGCATAGCGGGAGTGGACATTCTGGTGGCGGATGATGATTATGAGAAAGCCGTTCAGGTGTTGAGAGATAACCAGAGTTGGCCGGAAGAATTGACGCTTTGCACTTATTGCGGGTCGTCGGATATTAAGTTCAGGTTAAAAAAGGACAGAGGCTGCGTGCTGTCGGTGCGGCAATACTTTCCATGTTGGCGGCAGCCTCCGGGAGATAATCATTGGGAATATACCTGCGGACAGTGCCAACGGACTTTTGAGGTGCCTGTTGCCAAGTTCCCTTCTTCAGAGGAAAAGGAGGAAGAATAATTTAATCTAACTATATACGTATAATGAAAAGAGAAATCTTCTGTTAGCTGCTTTATTATTGATATTGGTGGCCCCTCTTTTGCTGCCAAAGTAGATACTTTATTAGTTAATAGCCCTTCCATGAATAAGGATGTACAGGTGGTGGTCGTTACGCCGGACGCTGCGTTGGGCAAGAAAGCGGTGGCTTGTCCCGTCATTTATCTGTTGCACGGTTATGGTGGAAATGCTAAAACATGGATCGGGGTGAAACCGGATCTTCCGCAGATTGCGGATGAAAAAGGAATCATCTTTGTTTGTCCGGACGGAAAGAATAGCTGGTACTGGGACAGTCCGAAAGATCCGTCTTACCGTTACGAAACTTTTGTTTCATCGGAACTGGTGAAGTATATTGACGGACATTATAAGACGATTGCTGACAGGAAAGGACGTGCCATAACAGGATTGAGCATGGGAGGACATGGGGCTATGTGGAACGCTATCCGTCATAAAGATACGTTTGGTGCCGGTGGAAGTACCAGTGGCGGGGTAGATATCCGTCCGTTCCCGTTGAACTGGGATATGTCGAAACAGTTGGGCGAATTTGCATACAATAAAAAGGTATGGGATGAACATACGGTTATCAATCAGATTGACAAGATAGAAAACGGGGATTTGGCTATCATTATCGACTGTGGTGAAGCGGATTTCTTTCTGAATGTGAACAAGGATTTGCATAACCGTCTGTTGGCCCGGAAGATTAACCATGACTTTATCACTCGTCCCGGCGGACATAACGGGAAGTATTGGAATAACTCCATTGACTATCAGATTCTGTTCTTTGATAAGTTTTTCAAGAAATAAAAGGGCTAATGCTTGACTTTAGC
>VOFG01001993.1_pt1 | contig 38648 bp, 52 predicted proteins | sample 5384171 | NCBI WGS metagenome assembly VOFG01 (sample SAMN12384726, study PRJNA508395) | human gut metagenome | isolation source: healthy gut F | host: Homo sapiens
AGCCACATGTATTGCCAGCCCAGTTAAGTGAGGCGCATCCATTAGCCGTATGGGAATGGGTGAAGCTGTATGGTGCAAAAGCTTACGGGAAAAAGAAGTTACAGAAAAATTATTTGAAACAGAGATGAAGAACCCGGAAGGTATTTCTGACCAGAAGGATACTGGAAAAACAGTTGCTTTTTTTTCTACATCACTTCCAAAGGCAGTGTCAATGTGCGAAAGCCGAGATTATGTGGCAAAGATGATCCAGATGGCCGGAGGTACTTATGTTCCACAGAATGCCCAGGCAGAAGAAGAAAATGCCCTTTTCCACCATGAACATGGAAATGGAAGCTTTTATGATCAGGCAAAAGATGCGGATTACATTATCTATAACAGTACCATATAGATGGGGAATTATCTGCATTTTAAAGGAATTTATGGCTAAAGTCCTCTGCTTGCCGATTTTAAGGCTGTAAAAGAGGGCATGTGTGGTGTACTGGAAAGAACCTGTTCAAGGAGACCATGGGACTGGGAAATATGATACAGGATATCCACAAGATGCTTACAGAGGAAGAACCGGATCCTGGCAGATGCATTATATCCCCAGTTAAGATAACATAGCCTGATATAGAGTTTAAGGATGCACATTCAGGTAAACCGGACAGGATTGAAAAGCACACAGAAAAGAAATATCAGATTGCCAGGGAAAAAAAAAAAAGGCGAGCAAATATAACAGGGGGATTTCACAGTCCTGTTTGCAGCATTAGTCCTTCTGTTTTCTGGAACATCTACTCCGGAAGCGTAAGTGTGAAGCCAGAGGAGATGCTGCAGCTGCTGGTCAAAGGGCCGGGGAGAGCAGCCAGTCAAGGATCCTCTGGGACATCCGTTTTCCCAGAGTGCTGGCAGCCATGCTTCTTGGTGGCGCATTGTCAGTATCTGGTTTTCTCCTTCAGACTTTCTTTGCAAACCCCATTGCAGGACCGTTTGTGCTTGCATTTCTTCCGGCGCTAAAACTTATGACAGCGCTGGTAATGATATTTTGTGGGAAAGGCCTGGTAGTTGGTTCTATTATGCTGATCTGGCAGCTTTGCGGGGGCCATGTTTTCCATGGGCTTTGTGATCCTTATTTCCAACAAAAGCAAATAACAACATGTCCATTCTGGTGATCTGCGGCATTATGGTCAGCCATATCTGTTCTGCTGTTACGGATCTGGTAGTTACTTTTTGCAGATGACCCAACATCGTAAACCTGCATAACTGGTCTTTAGGCAGTTTTTTCAGGCATTACATGGGACAATATTTCCGTTATGGCAGTGGTGATCCTTTTTTGCATGGTCTGTGCCTTTCTCTGGCGAAAACCGGCGGGGGCATATCAGCTGGGGAGGTTTATGCAGCCAGCATGGGAGTGAATATTAAGGCTTTCCGGCCTGGCTCTGATCCTGGTTTCCAGTATTCTTTCTGCCTGTGTCCGTTTTGCAGGCGGTGTCCTTTGTAGGGATTGCAGTGCCTCAGCTGGTAAAAAGCCTGTTTAAGACAACGAAGCCTGTGATTATGATACCTGCCTGCTTTTTGGGAGGGGCAGTATTTTGCAGCTTCCTGCGACCGGATAGCAAGAACTTTATTTTCACCGGTAGAATTAAGCATCAGCACTGCAATAACAGCTGTATTTGAGCCCCGGTGGTCATTTATATGATGGTACAGGGAAAGGGAAGGAGATAGGATGGCAGAGAGGAAAAGAGTATGACCTATATTTCTGGCAGAAGATGTCAGTGCGTAGGCTATCATGACCTGCCATGGTCGAAAAAATCCATTTTCACGTGGACCGGGGGAGATACTGACCCTGATCGGCCCAAACGGCGCAGGAAAATCCACTATATTAAAGTATTATCGGCCAGTTAAAGCTGGTAAAAGGGGGCAGTGGCTGGATGGAACCACTAATGGGAGCCATGAAGGAGAACATAGCTGTCCGTGATGATGACTGGACGGGTAAAACAGAGCGGATGACCTGCCAGGAAGCATGGGTCGTTACTATACAGGAAAATGGGCATCCGCAGGTGGTGCATGATTCTTTAAAGCTGGTCCAGGGACTGGAGCTGGCAGAAAAAGGATTTTAGGACAGTCAGTGACGGACAGCGCCAGAGAAAGTTCTTCTTGCAAGAGCCATCTGTCAGGAGCCTCAGGTCATTGTTCTGGATGAGCCAACGGCATTTTGGATATCCGCCATAAGTTAGAGCTTTTGTATCTTCTTAAAATATGGTAAAGGGAAAAGCAGGTGGCAGTACTGATGTCTCTTCACGAACTGGATCTGGCCCAGAAGATATCGGATCATATCATTTGCGTAAAGAGGGACAATTCCATTGGACGTTTTGGCACGCCAGAGTCTTTCGGGGGATTATATTAAAGAACTGTTCCCAGATCGAAAGAAAGCTACCTTACGGATTACGGCAGTGGAACTGGAAGCAGTAAAAGGAGAGCCAGTATTTGTCATAGGGAAACGGAGCGGGTATTCCTGTGTACCGTCAGCTGCAAAAGCAGGGGATCCCTTTGCGGCTGGCATTTTATGGGAAAATGACAGGGAATATCCGGTGGCAGAGGCACTTGCTTCTGGGTGATCCGGGAGAAAGCCTTTGAACCGGTTTCAGATACTTTGCTTTTTGAAGCTGCGGTCAGAGTCCCTGAAAAACTGCGAAAAAGTGATGCGCTGCCTGGAAAATTTCGGAACGTACCAGAATCTTGCAGACAGTTATGGAAAATAGCGGAAAATCTTGAAAAATTTGACTTATATATCCGTCTTTAAAGGAAAAGAACCCGGATGTATACAGCAGATGAAGAAGATCCTGGATGATAATGATTATCTGGATGTATGGGGAAAGTTTAACGGCAAGAAACCTTCAAAACTGAAAGAAAAGAGTAATTTTTATGGAAAATGGGTCAATGAAAAGTGCGCCTGTAAAACAGGAACATAAAAATATTACAATGGATATGACGAAGGGAAGCCCTGCGAGGCTTCTTCTTCGCTTTGCGATGCCTTTTTATAGGAAATCTGCTGCAGCAGTTTTATAATCTGGCAGATACCTCTATTGCAGGACATATGCTGGGAGACCGGGCTTTGGCTGAGACGGTGCAACGGCAGCTCTTTACAGCCTGATCACTAATTTTGCCTTTGGCATGAACAATGGCCTGGCTCTACAGTCAGCCGCAATTTTGGCGCGGGAAATGAAAAGAAGATGAAGCAGGCAGTGTGCTGGATGACTGTTTTGTCTATTTGTACTGCCTTTGTGCTTTCATGGGGCTTTCTTCTGTTTCAGAAAACGCTGCTGGAACTGCTTAAAATACCCCGGGAGAATATGACAGGAGCGCTGGCTTATCTTACGGTGATCCTGGCAGGTATTCCTCTGACTATGATCTACAATCTGAGGCAGGTTTATTGCAGGCAGTGGGAAACAGTCTTACTCCCCTGTGCCTGCTGTTATTCAGCAGTGTGTTAAATGTAGGATTGGATATTGTATTTATGGGAACTTTAGCTATGGGGAGTCCGGGGAGCGGCCATCGCTACGGTTCTGGCCCAGGGGAGTCAGCGCTGTACTGGGCTTTGGTTATATCCTTGCAAAGTATCCAAAGCTTCGTTTTACCAGAAAAAGAGCTTCATGTATCCCCTGCTTTTGCAATGGGAATGTTTGAACATGGAGTGAGCATGGGCCTGATGAGCGCCATTTACAATATTGGAAGCGTAGTACTCAGAGCAGTATTAATGCCCTTGGCAGTGTATACATAGCCGCCCAGGTAGGTGGAAGACGTCTGGCAGAAATGTTTTATGTTCCGGGGTGGCTTTGGGAACCAGTATTGCTACCTACAGCAGCCAGAACTACGGCGCAGGGACCAGAAGCCGGATCAAAAAGGAATCGTGACTGCGATCTGGATGTATGGTGTGTGGTGGCTGATTGCTTTGGGATTTACCATTTTCTTTGCACAGGTGGCTGTAAAATTTATTACAGGAACGGATAATAAAGATGTGATCTATTACGGCTCTTTATATTTGCGTGTCAGCATCCCTATGATACCGCCTATGGCAGTACTTGTGATCCTGAGGGGCGCATTTCAGGAATGCAGCATCTGCTGGCCCCACTGTTCTGCAACGGCCTGGAACTGATCGGAAAGGTGATCTTTGCCATATGGCTGGTGCCGGTGTGGGGTATCCGGCAGTATGTACCTGTGAACCAGTTACCTGGGTGGTATGTTGCGCGTTTATTTTAGCAGCGCTTTATCTGTTCGAAATGATTTTCGGGATGATGAAATAAAAGAAAAAGTTTCATGAGAACAGGAGGAATGATATTATGCCATGTACAACTATTTTAGTAGGAAAAAGGACAAGTTATGACGGTTCTACCATGACGCCAGGAATGATGATGCAGGAGGCAATCATTTACAGCAAGAAATACGTATCGTCCACCCAGAAGAGCAGCCAAAAAGTATACAAGTCTGTGATCTCCCATATAGAGATTTCGCTGCCAGAGCATCCCATGCGCTACAGCGCAGCTCCCAATGCCATCCCGGGACAGGGGATGCGGGCGGCCTGCGGTGTCAATGAAAAATGTGGCAATGACTGCCACAGAGACCATTACCTCTAATCCAAGAGTCCTAGGGGCGGATCCCTTATGGTGGTATATCAGCCGGCAGAGGATGGAAAAGCAGAAGTTCCCGGCGGTATTGGGAAGAGGATATTGTTGTCTGGTCCTTCCTTATATAAATAGTGCAAGAGAAGGCGTGAAGCGTCTGGGAAGCCTGTTAGAGCAGTATGGAACTTATGAGAAAAATGGGATGCATTCCAGGATGTAAATGAGATATGGTGGTTTGAGACTATTGGCGGTCATCACTGGATCGCCAGAAAATTAAATCCGGATGACAGCTATGTAGTGATGCCGAATCAGTTTGGCATGGGATGTGGTGATCCGGAAGATGCTTTTTCTGAACAGAAAGAATTTATGTGTTCCCGGATGAGGGATTTTATTGAGGGAAAACCATTTGGATCTGTCTTAGACGATTTCTTTGATCCACATTGCTTTTTGAAGCCATGAGATTCCGACCATGTATACACACTAAGAGCCTGGTCCGGCCCGTTACTTCAAATCCCTGCTTAAAATGGGAAGGGAAGATGCAGATTATACCCCTGAATCAGATGATTCTGCCATGGTGCATGGTGCCGGAAAAAAGATCGCAGTAGAAGATGTAAAATATGTGCTGTCTTCTCATTTTCAGGGAACACCTTATAATCCATATGCAAAACATTCGGATCCGTCTGCCGCAATAAATACCGTGCCATCGGCATCAACCGCACGGATCTGTTATCTTTGATCCGACCGCCCTATATGCCAGAAGAGTTTCAGGTAATCCAGTGGTGGCTTTTTGCCTCCAATGTATTTAATGTACTAGTGCCATTTTTACCCATTATGTCAAATCCAAACAGGAAATTTCTACTGGTCCAGCCGTCTCTGCTTTCTGCTATGGCAGATGCACTATGCAAAGACTTCTATTTACATTGAGCGCCATCGCCTGGCAGTAGGTTCTAAGGCTCATGAGCTGATCATCAAAGGTGATAAGGCCCAAAAGGAAAGCTGCTTCACCAGAGGAAGAGAAAAGATGGTGAAGAGATCGATGAAGAAATGGCAGCCATGTTAAAGAAAGAGACCGCAGGTACACTGGATAAAGTCCTGTTTGAGCTTAGTTCTTCCATGAAGAATGCCTTTTCAAGGTCGGATGCTTAAGATGAATAAAGATCCCGTCTGCGTAGGCAGGCGGTGGAATGTATCAGAGTAATATCTGAAATACAGGAAGTGCCCCGGAAATGTGCGAGCATGTTCGGTGCGCTTTTGTAGTTACAGTTTGCAAAAATCATACATTTTCTATACATTTCCTGGTAGTAGATTTTACATGGCTTTTTTATACTAAAACTATGATCGTGATAAAAATAACAAAATCAATATAACACAGAAAGGAATGGATATGAGAAAAGAAAATTGCAGCAGGACTTTTAGCAGGTGTACTGGTGATCGGAGGGCAGCAGGTATGGGCTGCTACCACACATTATAATGACTCTTCCGTAACCGGAGGATCGCAGGCATGGCAGCAGTGGGTGGCAGACTGGGATCGGACAGCCACAGATTTTACAAAAAGTGTCATTAACTCCAGGCGGTGCAGCATCTGAACTGAATTTTGCATGGTACAGTGAAGGAAATGAGCCAACACCAGTGGTTTATTTTGGAACAGATAAAGATAACCTTGAAGCCTGTCAGGGAACTGCAGTAAATGTAGACACATCTCTTACAGGAGGAAGGCTTATAGCTACAATTATGTAACTGTAGGCGGACTGAAAGAGAATACAACCTATTATTACTCTGTAGAGAAAAAGCGGATTGTAAGAACACCTGCTGAAGTTTACAAAACAGGAAGCTTTGAAAATGTAAGATCGCTATGTAGGTGATGCAGGTAGGTGCTTCAAGGGACAGCCTCAGGGAGAAGGAAAATTAGTGCAGATTCGGGTGTGGCTAACACAGCAGCACGTAATGACGGTTTTGCGTGGGACCGCACTTTAGATACAGCTCTTGCACAGAACCCGGATCGAACTTTGTGATCTCAGCAGGAGACCAGGTTAATAAAACAGGAAAGCCAAAGGAAGAAGAGTATGCAGCGTATCTTTCTGCTGATGCATTAAAGAACATTCGGTGGCAACTACCATTGGAAACCATGATTCTTTAAACAAGGATTACAGCTACCATTTTAATAACCCGAATCCTACCAATCTGGGAATGACAGAAGCAGGGGAGATTATTACTACAGCTACGGCCCGGGTCTTTTCATTGTATTAAATACCAACAACTACAATGTGGCAGAGCATGAGCAGGCTATTAAAAAGGCAGTTGAAAACTTCCCGGATACTAAATGGCGTATTGTGACGATTCCAGGATATCTATGGATCGGGCTGGATCACTCCGATACAGACGGCATGATTCTTCGTACCCAGCTGACACCTGTTTTTGATAAATATGATATTGATGTAGTTCTTCAGGGACATGACCATACATACAGTCGTTCCAAGATTCTTTATGGAGATGGAAAAACACATGGTTCTTATGAGTTCAGACTGGATGAGACAGGCCTGGATTATGACTGGGATCATGCATACAACAAAAATACAGGGGACAGCATTACTTTAAATCCTCTTTCATCTGATACGGCAGCAGTGGAGGCAAGGATGCATTTACAGGAGATAATAAGTGCTATACCATTGAAAGCTCGGAAAATCTGTTGTGACCAATCCCAAAGGAACCCTTTATATGACTGCAAACTCTGCTTCTGGTTCTAAGTATTATGAGCTTATCAATTCACAGCAGGATTACATTGAAGTAAGAAGCCAGAACTGGCTGCCAAGCTACTCTGTGATCGATCGACAAAGGATGATTTCAGATACTTTACTTACCAGATACTTGAATGAAGGAAAGGTAGAAATATTGATAATACCTTTACCATCCACAAGACAGTAAGCAGATAATAATAAGCAGATAATAAACAGATAAGCCTTAAAACGGCATACAAGACATCAAAGACAAAGACATAGGAGATCAATTCCGTCCGTGGAGGCTGAAAGAAAGCCTTGCGGGACGTTGATCGGATAGATCGGGAGCAGTGAAAATGGATCAGGCACTAAAAAACAGGTAAAAAATACGCAGTTATGACAGTAATCATGTTTATCATGGCACTGGCAGTCATAAAAAGTGAATCAGGTGAATAAGACACAGCTGGTCAACCGTACAGGACAGACTTTTGAAACAGGAAAGTGAGTTATCTGGGAAGACAACATCGGGAAGACGGAATGCGTGTGGGACACAGTCTGTAGTCGTAAAGATGACGAGTGGAGTGAAAAAGGACAGGAACTTACAACTACCAGCAGTGCCAGGCTATCTTTTGGTGCAGCCTGTAAAGTAGGAATGCGGGTAGTGGTTCTCCCAGAAACGTTGCAGGGATTCTGTGATAAAGCGTATATTCCATGGACCGGAAAGAAGTTATCATCGGTTTTGTGGTTCTTTACCTTCTGGTATTGTACTGGTTGGCGGTATGCAGGGCGTAAAAGGTGCGTTGGGACTGATATTATTTACTTTTGGAGCCATTCTTTTTATCTATCTTCCAGTGGTCTACATGGGATATTCTCCCTTCTGGACAGCTGTATTTATATGTGCAGTCACAACAGCGAAGTGACCATGTACTTGCCTTATTGGAGGTGTCTCGAAAAAAGACAGTCTGTGCAGTTGCGGGGACTATAACAGGAGTCCCTGATCATGGGGATGCAGCTACTGTATTTTCAAAATTATCAGGAATTACAGGGTGGGAATGTATCAGATATAGAAGTCTATCTGCTCTTATGAAACAAATAATATACAGGTAGGCGGTCTTTTATTTTCAAGGTCTTCTTATCAGTACATTAGAGCCGTTATGGATGTAGCCATGTCCATATCCAGTGCCATGAAGAAATTTATGACCAGAACCTGATTTCCCGTGTACAGCTGATCGAGCAAGGAATGCGCGTAGGCCAGGATATGATGAGACAGACTCCAATACGCTGATCTTACAGCTTTGCAGGCAGCAGTGTGATGCATGGATTATGCCTATCATCTTCCTTATCTTCAGATCATCAATTCTAATAATATCGGTATTGCCCTGATGGGGACTTTCCGGCAGTTTCGGGATGGGAGTGTTCCGGCTGGTATTAATGGATCATGCGGGGATGAATAAAATCCATATTTCTTTCTGGTATGCAACAATGGAGGGAAAACCGGCTTTGTGTAATGGAAAAGCAGCATCCTTCAGGGAAAAAATAGGATTCTTTTCTGGGGCAAAAGCAGTCCCGAGACCCTGGATCGCCAGGCGGATGGACATAGCGCTGTCCCTGCTGATTTGCAAGCACAATTGACACTGTTTAAAATCAAAGTATACTATATAAATCAATATGTTACGGATTGACATAAATTTAGTATATAAAGGAGACTACCATGAAAAAAATCAAGCAGTTCAGCAATTCAAACGATTTTAGACAGCAATCGTGATAAGATCCTTGAACGTGCAATAAAAGTTGAGGAACTTCCGCCCGATGATGAATGGATCAGGATAATTCCTGGGGATGAAAATATAAACAGGAGGAAGTTCGCAATGGAAAAATATAATATTGGTGATGTATGGTGGATTCATTTTCCATATGAAGACGAGGACAAGGAAAAAAAAGACCGGCAATTGTGATTGATGATGATACGATTGCGATCAGCACAATGTATGTAACCAGCCAAAATAAAGAAAATCCATATAGTATAAAACTTGAGGACTGGGCTGAGACAGGATTGTCAAAACCATCATGGACAAGGATTGATAAGATCGTCAGCATAAATGGTGGTATATGGATAGAAAAATAGGAAGTTTATCTCCAAGAGATCGACAAAGATCGTACAATTGGCGGCAGACTTCTGAATAACAAATTCCATGAATTTTCGCTTATTGCAGTAAAAAATCAATGGGAAAATATTTACAGAAATATGACTACAGATGGAACTGTTGGTTATTTCCATATATTAAAACCGCAGAAAAAATAATAAAGAAAATGTGGATGAATATATTAGTGAATTATTTCATTTGTCTATAGACACAAGTTACATAACACAAAGCAAAACATTGTAAATATTCGAGCTTGATAACGTATATAAAATATATAATCATAAACTATACGAATATTGTTGACTCATACACCGGAAATCATGTTACAAGATGAATTTTATATGGAAGATGTGAAATATCGTTGGATGTCTATTAAGGAATTAGAACAAGATGAAAATGTTATGAAGAAAAATGCTGATGTATTGCGTTTATAAAATCCGAAATATTTGTAATAAAATAATTTATTTATAAGAAAAAGCCGCCTGTTTGGCGGCTTTTGGAATACTTATGTATGGATATATTTACTTAATACAGACACAAAATTCCACTTTCTTATCAATCGCATCCCCGATCAGTCCAATAGTCTTTCCCATAGTAAAAGCTGCGGCTACAGTACCAATGCCAAGGCCGGAAATATGTCCCCAGGCAGAGGAAGGTCATGCAGGCGGTAAAAAAGGCAGGTTACGTCAAAGGTGATCTTGACTTTTGGGGTAGGGCGTTTGATGATCCCGGAGAGGTCTCTTGGGAATAGGTCAGTTGGGATGACCGGGAGTTTGCAGCGGTTGGAAAAGGGCGATACCGAAGCAGAGGATCAGATAACTTGCTGCAAAATAAAATATCCGGAGAGGAATGGTAGAGGCAGTGTGTTGATCCAGATCTTCATGGATATCCACCATTTTCCAAAAAGCAAAACCTGCTACAAAGCTGAACAGATAGCTGGGAACAAATCTCTCTTTTTAAGAGCATCAGGCTTAAGACCAAGCTTCCTGAAAAAATAGGTCAGGTGCCGGGGGTCAGAGCCGGAAATACAAAGGAAAAGGCATAAGGGACGCTGGAAATAGCGGAAATGCCGGAGCCGGAGCGCAGCATTAAAACAACGCCCATACTGTTGATCAGGATAACGATCAGCAGGGCAAGTTCTCCGCAGAAGAGTGACTTTTTCTGATTCATAACAATTCTCTCTTTTCTTTTGTAGATTCATTAACAAAAATCTTAAAAATGGGGGATATTGAAAAAAATCCGCAACATCCGATTATACTCTTACTTTATAAGATTTTTCAAGACAGAGCATTTCTACATTTTTCAGGAAAAAATTGATAAAAATATACAAGCAAGAACAAAGAAAAGAACGAACTGAAAGAATTTCGTCAGAAATGTGTAAGTTGGAAAATAGGATAGCCTGTGTTATACTGTGTTTGAGGATAAACGAGAGGAAGAGATTTTATGGATAGAAAATTTTTCAGACATATAGGAGGTATGATGCTTCTGGTCTGTAGTCTGGCAGTGATAAGTCCTGTGACTGCATTTTGCCGGCTGGCAGAAAGAAGGCGATACCTATGCCTATTGAAGATGATGGTACCAGAGTGGTAAATGCCTTCCGCAAATCTGGAAACCAGTGGTTCTATCTGGATGAGGATGGACATTTATTAAAGAACTGCGAGCGGGAGATCGACGGTAAGGTATATGTTTTTAATGAGAGAGGTGCTGTTGTTCCATCGGCTGCAAAAAGTCAGGCGGGAGCAAAGAAAGCGCAGATTCTGATTTTTCCGCCATCAGCAGCAGGCAGCAGTATCTGAACAAGACAGCTAATCTGCATATGAACAATAAGACAGTCAGTGGATCAATGCTACCTATGCTATCCTTACAAGGCATAATGCAGGAAATATCCCGGCATTTGAGGCAGCCTGAAGCTGGATGGAAAAAAGAGGAAAACGGAGCAGAACTGGATAAGACTACCAGAGAGCAGACAAGAAAGATGTTAAAGCAGAGCTGGGGTGTTACAGACAGGGCATCAGCAGATGAAGCATTGGAAGAACTTCTTGATTCTCAAAAGACAGTGGCTCTGCCTGGGATTACAGCCGTGTGGAGTCTAATCTGGATTTTATTATCTGGCAGATTATTATACAGAAAAAGAAGCACTGGATAAGGCACTGGAAGTGGCAGGAGATCCAGGAATGCTTTGATTCATGGATGATTTTGTGAAAGTTATTTGGAGGATATGAGGATACTACAGGCGACAGCTCCGGTGAAAGAGCAGAACTGTATGAAAACCTTAAAGCCAGCCAGTGGAATCCATACTCTGTAAGCTGGAATACAAAATTAAAAGAAGAATTGTAGGTAATATTTATGAAATGGGGCAAGCAACAGGAACGATAGCAAGAAAATTTGCAGATACAGTAAACCATATGGATCCGAAGCTGAAAAGCTGATAGCCTGTGCATCCCGCAATCTGGAGCATGGAAAAAAGCTTTTGCAGAAAAATATGGGATTCCAAAGGTTTATGGCAGTTACGGGGAAATGATGACAGACAGTGAAGTAGAAGCAGTTTATATTGCTACTCCTAATAATCTTCACTATGAAAACTGCCGTATGTGTCTGGAAGCAGGGAAACATGTTCTTTGCGAAAAGCCATTTACCCTTAGTACAGAGCAGGCGCAGGAACTGTTTGATCTGGCAGAAGAAAAGGGCCTGTTTATTATGGAAGCTTTCTGGATCCGTTTTTTACCTGCCTACGATAAGCTTCGCGCCATGCTTCGGGATGGTGTGATCGGAGAGGTAAAAAGCGGATCACTTCCCAGTTTGGTTTTGTGGCAGAAGGCGCCAGGAGAGAGAGAAAATTTAAGTCAGAACTGGGCGGAGGTGCCTTATTGGATATCGGCATCTATAATCTGGGATTTTTCCATATGATCACAGAAACAGCACCGGAAGGTTTTCAGTCAGAAGTTCATATGACAGAATATGGAACGGATGATTACAGCGAAATAGAACTGGAATATCCAGGCGGCTGCAGCGGCCATTGTATCAGGCTATTGAAAGCAGCTGGATCGTAATGCCCGTATCGAAGGCAGCAAAGGCGTTATTACAATAGCGGATTTCCAGTTTTACAGGAATTTACAGTACAGTTAAAAGATGGCACTTCTTATATTATAAAGGAGCCATTTAAGATCAATGGTTTTGAATATGAGATCGCAGAGACCAGTCGCTGTGTAAGCCGGGGCATGTATCAGTGACCGGTATACAAAAAGAGGATTGCCTGGCAGTTTTACGATTGATGGATGATATCAGATTCCCTGGGATATGATCTTTGAAGCGGAAATGGAAAATAAAAAGAATTGCATATAAAATAAAAAGACTCATAGAATAAAAAGAGAAAGAAAATGGAGATGGTCATTTTCTTTCTCTTTTGAGTTTTTATTTTGAATTTTTATCCGTACTTTTATTTGGCAGCAGCTTTTTTTATCAGCTGTGGCAGTATCATCTGTTTCTTCATCATCATCTGTCTTGACAAAATCAGCAATATGGAACAGCTGGGTATCACCAGGGAGTGGAAACATTTACTCCTTTTTTTTCTTCCAGTTTCAGGTCTTTACGTACATGTTCTTTGTACTTGCCGGAAAGCTTTGCCAGATCGATCTCAACAGGATCAAGAAGATGAGCCGGGTCTGCTTTTATAATGGATCTCAGAAAGTTCCGGTTCAAAGACACCCTGAACGATCTCTTCGTTGAGAAAATGTACCGGAACAGTAGCGGATACTACTTCACCGGCTACCAGTGCCTGAAAGTCCAGAGCCAATACCTTTTTAAGCATTGGGTCATAATCAATATTTTTAACCATGGCGTTTACAGTCTCGCCTTCAATGTCCAGAGCAGCCTGTGCGCCTTCTTTGCGTCCTTCATAAAACGCAATGCTTCTTTTTCTTCAAATTTCAACGCGATATTTTCTTTCATTTCTTACCATATAAAACACCGGTAACAAAACCTTCACGTCTTAATTTTTTGCCTTTACCTGGGGATCTCTTTTTTCTGCTTTTTAACGTCATCATAATGATTGCCTCCTATCTGTGTAGCTGTGTGTAGATTCGAGAGCTTTATGAAGAAGTTCTTTTTGCACTGACTGTATTATAGCACTTTTTAGAGAAAATGGAATGACGAAAAAGTGACAAAAGTTTAAGGGATTTATAAAAACAAAATTGTGAATATTTTTTCTTGCACATTAATTATGACCAACTATTTCCAGGCTTTTAAGGATTTTGAGAAACAGAAAACTAAAACAGTAGGCCAGAAAACTAAAGCCTATAAGAAGCATAAATGTGCGGGCCGGATACCAGATTTTAAAGAGCAGACTGGCAACTGCAAGGATGGCGGTAAACAGACCGGTAGCAGGCAGATGGGGTTACTGTTTTTTCTGCATAAGCAATCAAAAAAGGACACCTTTTATTGTATAATTATGTTATCCACAAAAAAATAAAAAGAAGGTGTCCTTAATGAAAAATTAGCATTAAAGAAGCTGCTAACTTATATGAAAAGTGTATATAAAATCCCGGAGAAAATCAAGGGGTTATCGGACAAAAGAAAAAGAAGATCGATCCCATTGTTTAATATCGTCATGCCGGCACTGCTCTTCCTGATGCTGCAGTATGAGAGTTTTCATACAGTTTTTCTGCACCTGAAAGTATGGGAAAACGATTGAAAAACTGCATACATGGAAAGATACCCAGAATTGATGTGGTCCGTGACCTTCTTACCCAGATAGACCCAGATGAGATCCGTGAGATCCACGACCAGACGATCGATATCATAAAACGCAACCGTGTATTTAGGAAAGGGACTATAGGGGGGATATGTTGTAGCCGGTATCGATGGAGTGGAATTGTTCAGCAGCACAAAAAGTCCTGTCTGGACTGCCTTAACCGGAAAAACCGTGCAGGTGAAACAGAATATTTCCACCGGAGCGTGGTCTGTATGACAGTAGGAAAAGCGCCACATGTGATCCTGGGGCAGGAAATGTTAAAACCGAGGGACGGAGCGGAAAAAGATGAAGGCGAACTGACAGGAGGAAAAAGGCTGATCAGACGTCTGAAGGAAAGACACGGACATTTCGCAGATGTGATCGTAGCAGATGCGCTGTATCTGAATGCTCCATTTATCAATACGATAAAAGAGTGCGGACTGGATGCGGTGATCCGACTAAAAAGATGAACGGAGGAACTGTTCAGGATGCGGAAAGCCTGTTTAAGCGGGATGAGGGAAAAAAGAGGCCGTTTACCTGTGGAAAAAAGAATATAGAAGTCTGGGACCTTTCAGGATTTGAGATAGATAATAGTCCCCATAAGCTTCGTGCATCCGATATCATGAAAGCTGGAAAGAAAACGAACGCCGGATGTGGCTGGTAACGACCCTGGAGCAAGGGGATCCTCAGGTTTTATGGGAGATGATGAACCGAAGATGGGATATAGAAGAGAACGGATTCCACCAGCTGAAAACGTATTATCACGCAAAACATTGCTATTGCCATGCAGCAACAGAAGTAATATTTGACCTGATGCTCATCGGCTTTAACATGAGAGAATTATACCTGTATCGCCGTATTCAAGGATTTAAAGAAAGTGGGATCGGCCGAAAAAGTGTGGACCGGAAGTTTTGTGATGATCTATTGTTGGAAAAAGTAAAAAGTATTTTGTATGAAAAGGGGCGGATAGTCTGTCAGTGGGAAAATAAAAACAGGCGCTTTGAAACAGAGCTAAGTTTAGCTAAGGGGGGACTTTGTGCGCATTTAGCTATTCAGGAAGCAAAAAGAGAAAATAAGTATAGGAGGGCGCTATTTATAAATATACAGTGCTAAAAGCGAAATCCCTGCAATATGCCATGACAAACGCATGAGTAAATAAATTGTAGAACACGCCCCTTTTCTGATAAAAATTAAAAGAAAAGGGGTGTTGATATGCAGGAATTATTAGATTGGCTGGAATACATAGAAGATGATCGTCAGCAAAGGAAAGTTCGTCATACATTGAAGGACATTCTTGTTATTGTATTGTTTGCAACACTGGCAAATGCAGATGACTGGGTGGAAATGGCATTGTTTGCGGAAAGTTATCAGGATTATCTACGCAAATATATTGAGTTAAAAACGGAATACCATCTCATGACACGATCAGACGTGTAATGGGGATGATATCACCGGAGCATCATACAGCAGCTTTATGGAAAATGGCAGGATCGATTAAATCAGAATGAAGGGGAACTACTGAAGAAGATCATTTGTATAGATGGTAAAACCATGCGCTCCAATAAAGAGGAGATGGGAAGGCATCCCACATTGTATCAGCATGGAGTAAAGAGTCAGGTTTCTGTCTTGGACAAAAGCAGTTGAAGAAAAAAAGCAATGAGATCGTAGCGATCGGAATTGCTGGACAAGATCCAGATAAAAGGCCAGCTCGTAACAATTGATGTAATGGGAACGCAGACTGCAATAGCGGAGAAAATAAAGAAAAAACGGGCAGACTATGTGCTGGCATTGAAGAGAAATCAAAACAGTCTGTATGAAGATGTACAAGAATACTTTTCAGACGAAGAGTTCCAAAAAGAGATCCGTGAAAGAGGTAATTACAAAAACCCAGGAAAAAAGCACATGGTCAGATCGAGATAAGGGAGTATTATCAGACAGAGAGGATATAAAGTGGTTAAGCCAAAAAAAAGAAGTGGAAAGGACTGTCCAGCATCATAATGGAGAAGAAAACGCTGAAGAAAGAAGGAAATACAAGAATAGAGAACCGTTATTTCATCAGCAGTTTAAAAGGAGACATTGAACAGGTCAGCCGTGCAGTGAGAGGACACTGGAGTATAGAAAGCATGCACTGGTATCTGGATGTAACATTCCGGGAAGATGCGAATACAACCATAGATAAGCTGGCGGCACAAAATTTGAATATCATAAGGAAATGGAGCCTAAGTATTTTTGAAACCGGCACAAATAACAAGACATAAGTTGTCGATGCGAAAGAAAAGGTTTGTACTTAGCTTACGCCCAATTCAGTATCTAGAAGAACTTTTAGAAGCTTAAAAAATAACAGAAAGCAGAATTGATGCCAGATGATCGTTCGTGCGTTTGTCGTGGCAATATGCCTAAATCAGTAGAATAAAAATCATGCATATGTTATAATGTCACAGGTTACCGCCCCTATACCGGTAAGGAAAGGGGTGTATTGCCTTGGATTATCTGATATCTTTTATTGTCGCTGTTGCGGCTGGTGTATGCCACTACATCATCAAATGGTTGGACGGCGATAAGTAAACGGTAACCAGCCTGCAGATGCCTGACTGTTAAAAAAGGAAAAAAGCCCCTGAGTGGTTGAGACTCAGGGGCTTTCGTTTTATCACCATGGATACTGATATCTCTTTTTGCCTAACGGCATTATAGCATATGCAGAAAATCTTTTCAAGATACCAAAAGAAAGGAAATGCTATGAAAATATCAGATAAAGATTAAATCTCATTAAAAAGTTTGAAAGGCTGCCGACTGACCGCCTACTAGGATGCTGTAGGAGTATGGACTATTGGATACGGTACAACCAATGCTGATAAAGGCTATCACAGGCACAACTAGCTGTCAGGGCTTGAAAATCAGTCAGGCTACAGCAGATGACTGGTTGAAGCAATCTGTAGATATAAAATACGGCCCAAGGTAGACAAATACAGCGCTTACAACTGGAGCCAGAACGAGTATGACGCCCTTGTAAGTTTGCTTATAACATCGGCTCTATTGACGGATTGACAGCATCCGGATCTCGCTCAAAAGATGAGATTGCCGACAAGTTCCTGGCATATAACAGAGCTGGAGGAAAGGTTCTGTCTGGCCTTACCAGAAGACGCCAAGAGGAAAGGGCGCTCTCCATTATCCGGGCCTTGAAAAAAATAATATAAATCCTCTTAAAAACTTTAGGTTTATTTTGCCCTATTGGTCACAATAAAGTCACAAGCAAAAACAAGAAATTCAGTAAATACAAGGCTTTTTAATGATACAAACCTTAATGAATTTTAAGAAAACCCCATTGTGTATTTAAGAAAGATTTTCTATGATAAAGTCAGAAAGAAAACGAAGAGTTGTTTTCACGGAACAGAATTAAGATTCAGGAAGAATTCCGGGGAAACAAAGAAAAGTACAAGGAGGTTATAAAGATATGGAGATCAAGAAACCGGCCATGGCAGGAACCCTGGAATCCAGCGACTGTCAGGTAACCGTAGAACCGGGAAATGGTTCTGTGGAATTTAGCCCGGAAAGTGCTGTCATCAATCAGTATGGCAACCAGATCCGCAAGGTAGTCCTTCAGACACTTGAAAACCTGGATGTAAAAGGATGTAAAAATCTCAGTGGTGGATAAGGGCGCTGGACTGGACCATTAAAGCAAGGGTAGAAGGTGCGGTATTCCGTTCCGCAGACCAGATCAAGGACATTCCGTGGGGAGGTGCAATAAGATGATTAATGCAAATAAGAAGCGTTTAAGAAGGACCATGATGTTCTTAAATGCACAGAAACCAGGTCTGATCAAAGATCCATATTTATAAACCAGATTCCATTATGCTGGATCTGGAGGACGCTATTGCTGAGAACCAGAAGGATGCAGCACGTTTCTCTTTATATCATGCATTAAAAGTATCGATTACAGAGGCTGCGAGAGGTAGTCCGCATCAATGGTCTTGACACCATACTGGGAAGAAGATATCCACTGTGCAGTAGCAGGCGGCTGCGATGCCATCCGTATCCCAAAGACAGAAAGCGCACTGGATGTACAGAGAGTGGAGAACGTTGTAGAAGAGTGCGAGAAGCAGTACGGCATTCCGGAAGGCCATACACTGATCATGGCAGCCATCGAGTCTGCAAGAGAGGTGTTATGAAGGCTCTGGATATCTGCGAAGCATCTGAGAGGATGTTGGCATCGCTCTTTCCGGCGGTGACTATACAAAGTTTACAGACCCACATTACCGGTACCGGCCTGGAACTGATGGTGCCCGCCAGAACATGATCGTCGCAGCCCGTGCAGCAGGTGTACAGTGCTTTGATACTGTATACACCAACCTGGATGATATGGACGGCTTCCGCAGGGACGTAGAGACCATCCATTTAATGGGACGACGGAAAATCCATTATCAACCCACGTCGATCAACATCATTACATGATCTTCACACCAACCCAGAAGGACATCATTTTCGCTGAAAGTAGTTAAAGAGATCGATGAAAAGAAGAAACTGGGTATCGGCGTATTCACTGTAGACGGCAAGATGATCGATATCGCATTCTATGACGGAGCAAAGAGAACCATCGCACTTGCCAAGGCATCTGGCGTATATAGGGATACGTAAAAATGATAAACGCAGTAGGAAGAGATATACCGGAAGAGATATGGAGATGACCGGTAAAGAGGTATTCCAGGAAATCATTACAGGGACGGATATGTATACAAAAGGACGGCCCGTATACAAAATGTGTGGTAAACAATACACAGAGCAAGCTGGTTGCAAACATCCATGATGTGCTGGTAAAATGCGGCATCAAGGACGGTATGACTTTAGGCTTCCATCACCATTTCCGTGAAGGTGACTATATCGTAAATATGGTCATGGAAGAAGTACATAAGATGGGTATCAAGGATATCACCATCTGCGCAAGCTCCTTAGGAAAAGCACATGATCCTATCGTTCCTTACATCGAAGACGGCACCATCACCAACATCCAGTCTTCCGGTGTACGTGGCAAGATCGGTAGAAGCGATCTCAGCAGGTAAATTAAAAAGGGACTTGCTATCATGCGTTCCCCATGGCGGCCGTGTAAGAGCAATCGAGAGCGGCGAGACCAAAATTGACATTGCTTTCATCGGAACACCAACCTGTGATGAATACGGAAACTGCCGTGGTATCGGTGGCAAGAGTGACTGTGGCGTGCTTTCCTACGCTATGGTAGATGGCGATTATGCAGATAAGGTAGTAGCGATCACTGACTGCCTGGTACCATTCCCCAACTTCCCGGCCCATATCTCCATGACAAAGGTTGACTATGTAGTAGTTGTTGATGCTATCGGTGATCCGAAGAAGATCGCAACAGGTGCAGCAAAACCGACCACAGATATGAGAAAGCTGATGATGGCTGATTACTGTACCCAGTTCGTAGTAAACAGCCCATATTTTCAGGACGGATTCTCTTACCAGACCGGTGTAGGCGGTGCTTCCATCGCATCCACCATTTCCCCTGGCAAAAGATCATGAAAGAGAGAAATATCCGCATGCGTTTCGGCGTAGGCGGCCTGACCAAGCCAATGTGTGACCTGCTGATCAACAACCAGGTAGACTGCCTGTTAGATACACAGGATTTTGACCTTGCAGCAGTAGAATCTGTAAAGAACTTAAAGCATTTCCGTATTTCTGCCGGTGAGTATGCAGACCCATTTTAACAAAGGTGCTGTTGTAAATAAGCTGGATTTCGTGTATCTTAGCTGCACTGGAAGTGGACGTAAACTTTAACTGCAACGTGGTTGTAGGCTCTGACGGTGTGATCACCGGTGCCCAGGGCGGACATCCTGATACAGCAGCAGGAGCTAAGTGTACCATCGTTATCGCACCACTGCTTCAGGGAAGGATCCCGGCTATCTGCAGTGAAGTTACCACTGTAACCACCCGGGAGAGAGCATTGACGTAGTTATCACTGATTATGGCATTGCCATCAACCCAAGAAGACAGGATCCGATCGAGGCAATGAAGGGCGTAGACCTGCCATTTAAGACCATTGAAGAACTGCGTGACATCGCATACTCCATCGTAGGCGAGCCGGAGAAGGTTAAGTTTGGAGACAGAGTAGTAGGTATCATTGAAGCCCGTGATGGCACAATCATGGATGTTGTGCGCCAGATCAAGCCATACACATTTGACGATGAGAAATAAGAGATAGGCGGACAGACCGCCTGCGTAAGCAGGAAGATAAGCGTATAAGCGTAGGTTTGTGAGTCTGCAAATATAAAGAGAAGGCCCATGCAGGCTGCCAGTACGGCAGCGGCATGGGCCTTCTCCATCTGGAAACTTCAAACTACAAGCCATGATCTGTGGATGCTAAAACCTTACAAATCTCTCGTAGCCCCTTTCTTCAATGACTCCGGACTCATCCATCCCATACTTCCCGGGATGGGATCTTTCTTCATACTCTTATAGGACATTTCAAATAACTCTGTTACAGAGGTATAATCTGCATATCCCAGTCTGGAAAGTGGACGCAGCTTTAAAATATCCAGTTTTCCATCAGGAAGCACATAATCTTCATTAATATGGATCATTATTACTTTGCCGATCACAATATCAGAGTGGCAGGATGGGCTGCTTCCTGGCAGGCGAATGGTAGTAACGTATTCACATTCCATCTGGATAGGTGATTCAGCTACACGTTTGGCGGGAACCAGAACAGAGTCCAGCTTTGTTAATCCGGCTGCTTCAAATTCATCCACGCTAGGATCACTGCTGACATCGGTTATATTCATCTTTTCTTTCAGGTCATAAGTGACCATGTTGTGGACGAAACAGCCCATGTCCTCCGCATTGACAACAGAATCCTTTTCTTGACTGGTCGATTCTTGGCTGCGCAGCGAACATAACATAAGGCGGGTCAAAGCCTACATTACAGAACTGGCTGTAAGGAGCAAGATTGTCCACCCTGTTTTTGCTTACGGTGGAGATCCATCCAATGGGTCTAGGAACTGCAATGGACTTAAATGGATTCATCCCCTGTAATTTTGAGTAATCCCTTTGCTACATCAAAATCCAGCATATCGTTACCTCCTATGATATATGATCTTACACATATGTTTGTAGTTCTATCATAATAAAAAAGAAGGGGACAAATCACGGGTATTTCTTACAAACAGCCTGTGGAAAAATATCATTTTTTTGTCAATCTATTATCAATCTATGTTCAGTTTTTTTAAAATATCTAGATCGGATACAGGTTTGATCATATAGTTATCAATAATATTCCTTTCTTTTGCTTCTGCCAGTTCACGGTCTACCTGGTCGGCCATGATCAGGCGGAGCATTCCATTATATCTTCCTTTAACAGACATGCAGAAATCCACAGCGGAGTTTCCGTCAATGAACTGTTCTATAACCAGAGCATCAAAACGGTATGATTTCAATTTTTCTGCAGCTTCTTTAAAGTCCATAACGCAGGTGACCTGTATATCCCGTTTTGAGAAGTTGCGTTCTAAGAGACGGAGTACCTTAGGGTTATCATCCACGATCAGCAATGAGATTTTTTTCTCCTGATTGTTCTGGGAGATTTTTTCTCGTAAAATCCAATAAATCCTGTACAGATGGTTCGGGACTGCTTTTCTCATTGGATGTAGATGCCGGGAAATACAGGTGGAATATAGAACCAACGCCAGGTGTGCTTTCGGCATTTACTACACCGCGGTGGGAAGTGACGATCTGTTCTGTAAGAGCCAGCCCCAGTCCTGTTCCTTTCCCGCCTTTTTTGTAGTAAAAAAAAAAGGATCAAAAAGATCTGTTTTAATACATCAGGACTCATACCACAGCCGGTGTCCCGGATATCAATGCGAATATATTGATCCCATGCATTTTCATTTCCAATATGGAGGTCCGGATCCATATCTTTTTTGTCTAAGAGAATGGCAGATACTTCAATCTCGCCTGTTTCATGTCCAATGGCATGAATGGCATTAACGCCAATATTTAAGATGACCTGGTTTAACTGTGTTTCATTTCCTACTATAGTAACACCGGGAAGTTTTTATGTTTTCTTTTAGTTCTATATTATCCGGACATACAGAACGGACCATTTTAAGGCACGTTTGATCACCCGGTTAACATCCAGCGTCTTAAAGGCTGTTTCCATATTTTTACGGCTGAGAGAAGAAATCTGCTGTATGATCTCCTTTGCTTTTACGGAAGCTTCATAGATTTCTTTTTGCGCTGTCGTAGTTATCGGAATCTTCAGGAAGATCCATCATGAGAAATTCTGCATACCCCATGATAGGTGTCAGCAGATTGTTAAATTCATGGGCAATACCGCCGGTCATGGTTCCCATGATCTGTAAGCTGCTGGTGGGCAATGGTCTCTTCACTTTGATGCATCTGCTCTAAAATACCGTTTAATTCCGTTAAATAGGTAATCTGCTGACGGTCTTTTTCTGCTTTTTAACATCAAATGGAAAATGTAGGAAGCAGCAGCAAGGATGGTAAAAAGAACACCTGTGAAAAACAAGGAGCAGTTTCAAGGCACCTTCCTCCAGTGGGACATACATATCGCTCTGATCCATAACAGCACTGACGATAATGAAATCCTTTCCTATATAAGCAGGAGTATATGCACTAACTTTTTCTACACCTGGAGCGCCTGGTTTTGTCCACCAGTAGGAATAATATTCATCTACAGCAGTCAGCCCCTGTTTCTGACGATCGATCATGGTATTTAAACTGGTGAGATTTTTCCTGGGAACATTTTTTTCATGTCCATGGATCACATCGATGCCCCATTGTTCAGCCTGGGGATGCATCAGTACAATGCCGTTGTGATCTTTTAATACAAAAAAAACCGTTGGTCCCTACATTTAAAGGGCGCATGGTCCTGTTATAATAAGCCATGCCATTTAAGATCATGGAAATGGTCTCACCGGTATCTGTCCCATAGTAGAGCATAAGATAATGATTTTATTTCCGATTTTACCAGTCGAAAACACATCTGGCTATCGATCCTGGATTCAGGAGAGGATTTCTTCTGGTTCATCATCTGTACCGGCGGTTAAGATCGTCTCCCCCTTTTTCTTAATGATAACATCTGGACCACAGGCCCATGTTCTTCTACCATAGGTATCCCACAGCCTTCCTGTTCATTTTTCATCCAAAGAATGACTGCAATTCAAAGGCTTCTTATATCAGCTGCATATTCGTTCTATGGTTTCTTCAGGCGGCCGGAGATACTCTACCTGCTAAGAGCATCTGGTCTTTCTGGTTTTGCACAGCAAGAATTGCGGTATTCATTCAGATGCTGTTTCCAATACACAGAACTGGGATAATGACAGTTAAAAACAATGTGACCATATAAAACGGCTGTTTTTCGGATGCGTTCCTCAAATGCAGATCCTTTCGATGCTGAATGTTTTTTATTTTCCATAGATGATGTTGTGTCCTTTCTGGTTGACTTGCTTCTTTGGTAATATTATAATGAATTAAGCGCATATATGCAAAAGTTTTTATGATAATTCACGAAACAAAAAGAACAGGATAAGACGGGAAAAGAAAACATGGCAGATAAAGTACTGATCGTTGATGATGATATTTCCATTTGTAAATTACTGGAAAAGTAATGCACAGCAATGAACTTGATACAGAAACAGCGGGAAGCGGAAAAGAAGCATTGGAGCTGTTAAAACACCATACATATGATGTGATCCTATGGATATCATGTTAGGGGATATGGAAGGTTTTGATGTGATCAAGAGAGCTTCGTGCAAACAGGATCCAGACATGGGTAATGATCGTCAGCGGACGAAATGAAAGATTATGACTCTTTGTACGGGCTTTCCATTGGTGCAGATGACTATATTACAAAGCCCTTAGACCATTAGTTCTTGGCGCAAAGGTAAAAGCACTGATCCGTCGCACCAAAAATATGGGAAATCATTCAGATATCATCCAGTGTGGGCCGTTCAGCTACGAAAGTTTCTACCATGCGTTTCTATAAAGATGGGGAAGAGTTGATCTTATCCTCCAAAAGAAAGCGCTTTGCTTTTTACTTTTTTATTAAGCATCCTGGTCAGGTATATACAAAAGATATGATCTATGAACAGGTGTGGGGAACCACGGTAGCTATTGATGATAATGCCATCATGGTATATATCAACCGCTTACGCAGTAAGATTGAAAAAAGACAGACAGAAGCCGGAGCATATTATTACGGTGCGGGGCATGGGATATCGTTTTCTTCCATAAAAAACATATAAAGACTGAGTGATAATGAGGACTGTCAGGGCAGGCAGTCCTTTTTATAGTATATGAATGTACAAAGATTAATACAAACCTTAAAAAATATTAAGATAAATCCCTTATATCTGTAAGGTTACCTTTGTATACTCGTTCCAGATAGCAAAGTAATGTACTTAAAAATGTACACACAATGCATAATAAGAAAAAAAGGAGAAAAAGAGTATGTCAGAGGTTGTAGTAGGTCTTCTTGGTTTTTGCATCGTTGCCATTGTTGTAACACTTTTTAAGAGCAAAACCCTTCCCAGCATCGCATTTATCATTTTCCGATGATCCGGAGTCATTCTTGTATTCGGCGGTTATTATTCATGGGAAAACATTGGTAAACTGATCAAGAGCGGTTTTTCCAGCACAGGTCCAACAGCGGCATTGTTCGTATTCAGCGTTCTATATTTCGGTATCATGACCGATGCAGGAATGTTTGATGTAATCATTGGAAAGTTAATGCTGTTAGTAAAGGATAATGTCATTGGCGTTTGTGTCATGACTTGTATCATTGCCCGACGGACATCTGGACGGAGGCGGCGCTTCCACATTCCTGATCGTTGTTCCGGCAATGCTCCCTGTTTACAAGAAAAATTGCATATGTCCAACAACATTGCTTCGTATTTCCGTTATTGCCATGGGCGTATTAAACCTGATGCCATGGGCAGGCCCTACCATGAGAGCGGCAACTGTTCTTGGTATTGAGGCAGGTTCTTTATGGCAGACCATTCTGCCCGATCCAGGCATGTGGTATTGTCCTCGGCATTAGCAGTAGCAGTATTAAATGGTATTATTGAGCAGAAGAGAGGCGCTGGCTTAAACGGTAAACTGGCACAGGAAGCTACTCATCTGAACAGTGTGTAGAAGAGGCAGCAGCTGAAGCAGAGTCTGCAAACAATGATCTGGCCCGTCCAAAGCTGTTTGTGTTTAATATCATTTTAACAATCGCAGTTATCGCACTGTTGATCAAGGATATCTTCCCAAGCTATGTTCCTTTCATGATCGGTGTTGCCATCGCTATCCTGGTAAACTATCCAGGCGCAAAGATGCCAGAAGAAGATCATCAATCTTCATTCAGGTCCGGCTTTGATGATGTGTTCTACATTAATGGGCGCAGCAGTATTAATGGGTATCCTTGTTAAGGATATTGAAGGTGTAAACAGTGTTATCACCTGTATGTCAAACCTGATTAGCAGCATCTTACCAGCAGCACTTGGTCAGCATCTGCCATTAGTTATCGGTATCTTAAGTGTACCGTTAGCACTGGCATTCGATACAGACAGCTACTTCTATGGAATGCTTCCTGTTATGATCGGAATCGGCGAAGGATTCGGTGTTGGAGCAATGCCAATCGCAGTTGCCATGGTTGTATGCCGTAACTGTGCAACATTCATCAGCCCAATGGTACCTGCAACTCTGTTAGGTGTAGGTCTTGCTGATGTAGATGATAAAAGATCATATTAAAAACAGTTTCCTGTGGGTATGGGCTTTCAGTATCATCTGTATGTTTATTGGTGTAATTGCAGGGAATTATTCCATTATAATCAACAGTCCGGTATCAATCAAAAAGAAATAATTTATTAAGTCACATAGAAAATTATATAAATAGATTTAAAGATTCAAACCCTCCCCCCCATAAAGGAGCTGCTGCAGGCTGATGGTTGCAGCAGCTCCTTTTAGTTTTCAGTACATCGTTTCGTAAATAACTGTACTAAACCTTAGTGTTGACTTTTCCGTTCAAATCCGCCTAATCTGATTTAAAATCACGCCTGCGGTCCTTTTTCAAAGAGTTACCATGAAATACAAAAGGAGATAAAGGATTATGACAAAGATTCGACAACTGGGAAGATCATGCCTATTCTGGTGAAATTTACCATTCCGCTGGTTTTGGAAATCTGTTTCAGCTTACTTACAATGCAGTAGACAGCATCATTGTAGGTCATTTTGTGGGAAAGAGGCACTGGCAGCTGTAGGCATCTGTAATCCTATCACAACACTTATGATCTTATTTTTTAAATGGTCTGTGTATGGGTGCCAGTATTTTAATGGGAATGCAGTATGGGGCAAAAGATTATGATACGCTGCACCGCCAGATCAGTACCACTATGATTTCGGGTGTGGTCTTTTCCGTTACATTAACGGTACTCTGCGTTATCATTTGCAGTGCCCATACTGCAGCCTGATCCAGGTAGACCCGTCGATTTTGGACCTGACGGCAGAATATCTGCGGATCATATTCTGGGGACTGATGTTTACATTTTATATAACTTCTTTTCCAGTACATTAAGAGCGCTGGGAGACAGCAATTCCCCCTTGTATTTTTTGATCATCAGTGCTGTATTAAATGTGTTTGGATTTGTTTTTGTAGTTGTATTAAAGGATGGAAGCAGAGGCTGCGCTATTTCTACAGTTCTCAGTGAGGCACTGTGCAGCCTGTTCTGTTTGATCTATATCCAGAAAAAATTACTGCTGCCTTGGAAAGAAGTGTGGCTTGTTTTTGACAAGAGCCTTTAAAAAGAAAACCATTGCTTTTAGCTGGGCCTCTGCCATGCAGCAGGCTACTGTACAGCTTGGAAAAGATCGGTATACAGGCCATTGTAAATACCATGGGTGTATCAGTTTCAGCCGCATTTGCAGTAGTCAACCGTATTGACGATTTTGCCTACACCCCAGAGCAGAACATTGCCCATGCAATGACTGCCCTTATGGCCCAGAATAAAGGGAGCCGGAAAGACCGGACGCATGAAAGAAGGATTCCGGTCAGGTATTATTCTGGAGATTATTTTACGGTATCCTGATCTTTATCATTTGTTTTATGTTTGCAAGACCATTAATGCTTATGTTTGTAAAAAGATGAAGAGGTTATTGGACATGGTGTTACGTATCTGCATCTGATCTCTGTGATGTATCTGCTTCCGGCGCTCACTAATGGCATTCAGGGATTTTCAGAGGGATCGGTGACCTGAAGCATCACATTAATAAAGCAGTTTTATTAATATGGCGCTGCGTGTTCTGGCAGCTGCGCCATTAGTACTATATGGAAAATGGGAATCGAAGCACTGCCATATTCCTATCTGGCTGGCTGGATCGGAATGCTGGTTGCAGAAACACCATTACTTTTTAAAAACTTATAAGACCTGGGAAGGAAAGCTGGGCAGTAGAGCTGGGCAGTCCTGCAGGAATGCAGACTTTATGAAGGGAGAAAAAAATTTTGTGTTAGAAGGAAGACCATTAAAAGGATATGACCTGGAGCGTTTGAAAGAATTTTAAAGTCCATGGACCTGGATTATGATACAGGAATTGAATACAGCATCTGCCTGGAAGATGAGGATTACCGCATTATTGCAGCAGGTTCTGTAGAGGGAAAATGTATTAAAATGCATTGCCATTTCTCCGGATCATCAGGGAGAAGGGCTGTCCGGAACTATTATTTCCCACCTGACCCAGTATGAGTTTGAAAAGGGCAGAAGTCATTTATTAATGTATACAAAACCGAAAAACCAGGCTATGTTTGAGGACCTGGGCTTTTATACCATTTTAAAGACAGACCGGGTTTTGTTTATGGAAAATAAAAGACCGGTTTTACAGATTTTATAGAAAAAGTAAAGGCAGAAAGTCCGGAGGATGCCTTAAAAAGAAGGAAAAGTCATTGGTGCGATCGTAGCAAATTGCAATCCCTTTACACTGGGACACCGTTATCTTATAGAAACTGCCTTAAAGCAGTGTGATTATCTTCACCTGTTCGTGCTTTCTGATAAGCGTACCTTTTACAGTGCCTCAGAGCGTTATGAAATGGTAAAAGAAGGTGTAAAGGATCTGGACCGGGTGATCTTACATCAGACTTCTGATTATATTATTTTGCAGCTACCTTTCCAACCTACTTTATGAAGGAAAAAGCAGAGGCAGGAAAGGCAAACTGCCGTCTTGATCGGAATTATTTGGAAAAAAAAGGATCGCGCCGGAATTACATTACAAAGCGCTTTGTGGGAACAGAGCCAAACTGTGCTGTTACGGACTGTTATAATGTGACTATGAAAGAGGTCCTTCCGGGATTGGGAATTGAAGTAACAGAGATCCAAAGAAAGAACAGGAAGGAACCGCCATCAGCGCTTCCCGGGTGCGTCAGGCAGTAAAGGAAGGCAAAGCAGAAAAGATCCGGGGCCTGGTACCGGAAAGTACTGGAGCATATTTCTAAGAAGGCATGACTTAAAAAACAGGAAAGAACCGGAAAAGACAGGAAATATATAAAGCAAATATAAAAAACAATGTCATAAAAATGACAGGAGAATGATTATGACAAAAGAAGAACTTGCCCTTGTTATCATAGAACGCCTGAAAAAAGAATATCCTGGTGCAGGCTGTACCTTAGACTACAACCAGGCATGGAAGCTGTTAGTCAGCGTCCGCCTGGCAGCCCAGTGTACAGATGCCAGAGTGAATGTGGTAGTGGAAGATCTGTATAAAAAGTTTCCAGATGTAAATTCACTGGCAGAGGCTCCGGTGGAAGAGATCGAGGCCATTGTAAAGCCCTGTGGTCTGGGACACAGCAAGGCAAGAGACATCAAAGCCTGCATGAGCTGTTTGAAAGAAGAGTATAACGGAAATGTACCTGATGATTTTAATGCTCTTTAAAGCTGCCGGGGTAGGGAGAAAAAGTGCCAACCTGGTCATGGGAGATGTATTTGGAAAGCCTCCTATTGTAACAGATACTCACTGTATTCGCCTGGTAAACCGCATGGGATTGGTAGAAGGCATAAAAGAGCCGAAAAAAGGTGGAAATGGCTCTTTGGAAGCCGATCCCGCCTGAAGAAGGCAGTGACTTCTGCCATCGCCTGGTGTACCATGGAAGAGCAGTGTGCAGCGCAAGGACAAAGCCGGACTGTGACCACTGCTGTGTAAACGATGTCTGTAAAAAGCGGGCGTGGAAGGCTGAAAACACCTTGTTAAGAAGTAATAAAAAATACGCTAAAAAGTGTTAATACAATTTAATAAAAAGACAAAATAGTCTTGTAAAAGATAAAAATTGTCCAGAGAAATCCCTCTCTTTTTTACTATACTTAGTGCATAAGTTCCAGGCAGATCAATAGCTGGGAAACCAGCTGATGACAGGTCCTGACAGTGCAGTGATCTGTGCCGGGAACAAGATCAAGTAAAGAAGAGAGGGATATTTTATGAAAAGGGATCATGAAAAAGCGGTTTTTCTTTGCAGCTGCCGGTATGACAGCGCTGGCACTTTCAGGATGTTCAGCAGGCAGCAGTGGAAAGGATCGTACGTATTTCCATGCACAGTCTGAAACACATCCGGAGCATCTGGGGCTTCTGGCGTTTAAGGAATATGTGGAGGAACGTCTGGGCGATAAATATGAAGTACGATCTTTCCTAATGAATTGTTACAGGGATCAGCCCAGAAAGCCATTGAGCTGGACACAGACAGGTGCCATTGATTTCGTTGTGGCAGGTACAGCCAACCTGGAGACCTTTGCAGGTGTGTATGAGATCTTCAGTATGCCATATCTTTTTGATTCCGAAGAGGTCTATAAGTCAGTTATGGAAGATTCTGAGTATATGGAAAATGTATACGAATCTACAGATGAAGCAGGTTTCCGTGTAGTTACCTGGTATAATGCAGGAACCAGAAATTTCTATGCAAAGACTCCGATCATACACCGGAAGATTAAAAGGGTAAAAAAATCCGTGTGCAGCAGAGCCCGGCCAGTGTTGCAATGGCAAATGCCTTTGGCGGCAGCAGCCCCCATGGGCTTTGGTGAGGTATATACAGCCATCCAGCAGGGCGTCATCGATGGGGCAGAGAACAATGAGCTGGCACTGACTAATAACAAGCATGGTGAAGTTGCAAAATATTATACATACAACAAACACCAGATGGTGCCGGATATGCTGGTTGCCAACCTGAAATTCTTAAACAGCTTAAGTCCGGAAGAATATCAGGTATTTAAAGAGGCAGCCAGAAAATCTACAGAAGTAGAACTGGAAGAGTGGGATAAGAGTATTGAAGAGGCGAAAAAGATCGCAACAGATGATATGGGTGTAGAATTTATCGATGTGGATGTCAATGCATTTAAACAGAAGGTAGCTTCCCTTCATGAAAAAGATGTTAAAGGATAATCCCAAGATTCGTGGATCTTTTATGAGCATATTAAAAAGGCAAATGAGGCAGCGGGCCGGAAAGGAAGGCAAGTAATGGAAAATATGCGAAAAGTAAGAAAACCATGATGAAAGTGCTGGGCTATCCGATCATTTTCCTGTTTATGATGATGACAGCAGTGGGAAGCTACCAGATCATCACAAGATATTTCTTTAACCGGCCAAGTACAGTATCAGAAGAATTGCTGACTTATTCCTTTACCTGGATGTCCGTTCTTGCATCTGCATATGTCTTTGGTAAAAGAGACCATATGAGAATGGGATTTATGGCAGATAAGCTGACTGGAAATTGCAAAAATATCTGGAGATCATAATCGATCTGCTATCCTTTAGCTTCGCGGCAGTTGTTATGGTGTACGGCGGCTGTTCTATTACAAAACTGACTATGATCCAGACCACCGCATCTTTGCGTGTGCCAATGGGTTATATTTACGTGATCGTACCTGTAAGCGGTATCCTTATTATGATTTTTGCGGCTATGAATGCAGTGGAAATGTTCCATCATGAGTTTAAAGAAGCCGGGGAGGTGAGAGTATGACAATAGCAGGACTTTGCGGACTTATTATATTTGTGTTGCTGGCGGTCATGCTGATCGCAGGTGTGCCTATTGCAGTAGCGTTGGCTGTTTCTTCCATTTGTGCTATTTTGCCTGTTTTAAACATGGGAGCAAGTGTACTGACTGGTGCACAGAGGATCTTTTCCGGTATCTCCGTATTCAGTCTCCTTGCCATTCCTTTCTTTATTCTGGCAGGAAACCTGATGAATAAAGGCGGTATCGCCATCCGCCTCATTAATTTTGCAAAGCTTTTACCGGTAATATCCCGGGCGCATTAGCCCACACCAATGCAGTGGCAAATATGCTTTTCGGAGCCATTTCCGGCTCTGGTACAGCGGCAGCTTCAGCTATGGGTTCCATTATCGGCCCCATTGAAGAGGAAGAAGGCTATGACCGTGATTTCTCTGCAGCAGCTAATATCGCAACGGCTCCTACAGGACTTTTAATTCCACCAAGCAACGTTATGATCACATTCTCCCCGGTAAGCGGTGGAACTTCTGTAGCAGCACTCTTTTATGGCAGGTTACATCCCGGGTATTCTCTGGGGCCTTGCATGTATGGTAGTTATCTATTTTCGCAAAGAAAAAGGGCTACCGCAGCACAAAAGAAATATACTTCATCTGAAAAGATCGAGGGTATTTTTACAGGCGATCCCATGTCTGCTTATGATCATTGTTGTTATCGGCGGTATTATTTCCGGTATATTTACAGCAACAGAGGAAGCGTGGTTGCAGTTGTTTACAGTATGGTACTGGCAATTTTCTTTACAAGTCTATTAAGCCCTCTGAGCTGCCAAAGATTTTCCTTGACAGTGCAGAAATGACAGGTATCATTATTTTCCTTATTGGTGTATCCAGTATCATGAGCTGGGTCATGGCATTTACCGGCATCCCAACTCTGGTAGGGTACAGCTATGCTTGGTATCAGCAATAACCGTTACGTGATCTTGTTCATTATCAACATCCTGCTGCTGATCGTTGGTACTTTTATGGATATGACACCGGCATGCCTGGATCTTTACCCCTATCTTCCTGCCCATCTGTCAGGCACTTGGAATGAATACGATCCATTTCAGTATCATGATGATCTTTAACTTATGTATCGGAACGATCACACCGCCAGTTGGAACAACACTGTTTGTAGGTGTAAAAGTAGGAAAAACAAGGATCGAGCAGGTGATCTCGCCGCTGCTTTATTATTTTGGGGCAATCTTTATTGTTCTGATGCTGGTATCTTATATTCCGGCCCTGTCATTATGGCTGCCGGGACTGTTGGGATACGTATAAAAAGCAGGATCTGCCTGTGGCTGCAGGCGCAAAAGGCATCTGAATTCTGTATTCAGATGTCTTTTTTTGTTGCTAACATTTTGTCAGTATAGTATAATTTGGGGTGATAACAGGGTAAAATTTCATTAACGTACGCAGTGCGTACGCCTCAGAAATTTGGGCACAACTGACAAAAATCTTCTGGCAAAATCAGATACAGAAAGATTTAGAGAGAACATTTTATTAGCAGGCGGCAGCCCCTGGTGACAGAAAGGAAGGACGAACATGACAATCAAGATCGGTATTTTAGGTTATGGCAATCTGGGAAAAGGAGTAGAGTGTGCCATTAAGCAACAATCCGGATATGGAACTGAAAGCAGTATTTACAAGAAGAGACCCTTCAAGTCTTTCTATTCTTACAGAAGGCGCAAAAGTATATTCAGTTGCAGATGCACCTGCGATGAAGGATGAGATCGATGTCCGATCATCTGTGGCGGCAGTGCTACAGATCTTCCAAAAACAGACTCCTGAAATGGCAAAATATTTCAATGTGCTCGATAGTTTTGATACTCACGCAAAAATTCCGGAGCACTTTGAGGCAGTAGACAAGGCGGCAAAGGAAAGCGGCCACATCGGACTGATCAGCGTGGGCTGGGATCCGTATGTTCTCCTTAAACCGTCTGTATGCAAATGCTGTTCTTCCGTGGGAAAAGATTATACATTCTGGGAAAGGTGTAAACCCGGGGACATTCTGATGCTAGTCAGACGTATTGCAGGTGTTAAGGATGCAAGACAGTATACTATTCCGGTAGACAGTGCATTAGAGGCAGTAAGAAGCGGAAGTGAGCCGGAGCTTACTACCAGACAGAAGCACACCAGAGAGGTGCTTTTTGTTGTGGCAGAAGAGGGCGCAGATCTTAAAAAAGATCGAAGAAGAGATCGTTACTATGCCAAATTATTTTGCTGATTATGATACTACCGTACATTTTATCAGTGAAGAAGAATTGTTAAGAGACCATGCAGGCATCCTCATGGCGGTTTGTGATCCGCACAGGAAAAAGACCGGCTGAACAATGAAAATTCTCATGTGATCGAATACAGCTTAAAGCTGGATTCCAACCCTGAATTTACTTCTTCTGTACTGGCTGCATATGCAAGAGCCGCATACCTGCTTGAGCAAAGAAGGGACAGACTGGCTGCAAGACTTGTTTTTGATATTGCACCAGCTTACCCTGGCAGCAGAAGACGGAGCATATTTAAGAAAGCACATGCTATAAAAAGGAGTACCTGTTGAAACGATATTTTGCACCATTTAAAGAAGCACGCTCTTTGAGAAGAAAAAGAGAAATTCATAGTATTGTCCCCGATCCTGTTATATTTTATTTTGATCGGCTTGTTCCTTCAGCCTATAAATGAGATCATTCCGGGAATTATCCGTATTGTACGGGAGCCGACGTGCTGATCACGACTATTTTGCAGTAGAGGGATCGGGGCAGCCCTGATCAATGCCGGGCTGACAACGCTGCTTAGTATTGACTGCTTTATTTTTCAGGAAAGGAAATGGACGGCCATACGATCACTTCTGCCTGCCTGATGTTTGATTTTTTTTGGAAAGAACATTGTCAAATATCTGGGCTATTATGGCAGGTGTTGTTTTATATGCAAAATATCATGGGACTTCTTAAACCGTTATCTTTATGTAGGACTGTACGGCACCAGTCTTTCACCCATCATGACTCCAGATGATGCATATTGAAAATTTCCTATGCCAGTCTGTCTTATGCTGTCCCTGCTTTGGACTTGGCATTGGTTTTGTGCTGCCGCCCTTTGTGTACCCACGTGTATTACGCTCATCAGGATATTCCCTGTACAACGTGGTGGTTTTGGCGCGGCAAGGTTATTGCAACAGTAGTAGTATCACTGGCTAAATCTCGTATCCAATATGCTAGAATCCTGTCTCGATCTGGTCCGAAATACTACATTACTACCATTTTCAATGGTATTATTTGGCTTTACGACGCATCAGCAGTGGCAGTCAGGAGGAAAGATGACGATTTGAAATCCTATGGTCGCGTATCCTTAAAACCACGGGAATTTCAGGTACAGACTATCTGAAGGATGAAGGTGGGGCAACAACTGTATTTAATATGGGGGTTAACGGTCTTTTTGCCACTTTGTTTGTTCTGGTAGTAAATGGTGATCTGAACGGCCCTACCATATGTGGTATTTTTACCATTGTTGGTTTCAGCTCCACAGGAAAAACATCTGAAAATATTGTCTCTATTATGTTTGGGGTCTATCTTGCAAGTTTTACAAAAACATGGGGCGATCAATCAGCCTCACCGATCCTGGCATTACTGTTTTCTAATACACTGGCACCGGTGGCAGGTAAAATTTTCCGGCTCCTGTAGTAGGTATTATTATTGCCGGTTATCTCCATTCTCCGTGGCCTTGAATGTAGGAATTGTATACGGAGGAATGAATTTGTATATGGCCAATGGCTTTGCAGGAGGTATCGTTGCCATCTTTCTGGTACCTGGTGAAATCCATCAGTGACAGAAGAGCAAGAGCAAAAAAGGCGGACTGTCCTTGTAATATGGGATACCGATCAAAAAAAAGCTGGGAATCCGGCGAAAGCCTGTTGGCAGGCGGATTGCTTTAACCTGAACATTATTGAAAAGAGAGGAAACGGCATATAGTATGGATGAACGTTTGAAGAAACAGCTCGGATTTTGCCCTGGAGATCGATAAAGAAAAAACATTTTCCGCCAGACCCATTTATCCGGTCACGGAAGAAAATGAAAATGATGCAGAGAGCATGCATGGCATATGGCGATCATGGCTTATCTTTTGCGGGAATATTCCAACGAGCCGGTCGATATTACCAGGGTCATGCTTATGTCCGATCCATGATGTAGTGGAGATCGATGGTGAGATACCTATGCCTACGATGCAGAAGGATTAAAGACCCAGAAAGCAAGGGAAGAGGCTGCAAAGAGCGGATTTATTCCCTGCTCCCCTGAAAGATCAGAAAAGGAACTGGCAGCTGTATTTGATGAATTTGAGGAAAGTAAGACACCGGAGTCTAAGTTTGCCCATGCAATGGATAATCTCCAGCCGCTATGTTGAACAATAGCAATGACGGGGACTGGAGAGAACATGGTGTCAGCGCAAAGCAGGTTTACGGCCGTCAGACCGCAATAAAAAAGAAGGCTCTGAAAAAACTGTATGAGATTACAGAACAGATCATAAAAAACATGTGGAGAAGGGAAATTTAAAATGAAATTAGCGGTTATTTATGATTCAAAAACAAATAATACAGCCCGGTAGCAGGCTATATGGCAGATGGAATGAACAGTAGCATTGAAGGGGTAGAAGCAAAAAAAACATTCATGTATTCAGAAGCCGATACAGAATTTATAAAAAGAGCATTTGGTGTCCTACTTACATTAGTCCTACTGCTGATTTTTACACCCGGATGGAAAAAATCAGCAAAAAACTTTAAATCTGGCAGGAAAATTAGAGGTGTATTTGCTACAGAGCAGTATATCCACGGTGGTGCTGACCTGACTATGAATGCACTGTTTTATTCACCTGTTAGTATATGGAATGACGTATCTATTCCGGCGGCGGCTCCCTATGGTAAGCCGATCCACATGGGGTAAATGGTAGAAAAGTCAGCGCCCGAGAAGGAAAATTTAAGGAATTATTTGAAATCTACGGAAAGAGATTTGCAAACCCAGGACGCAAAAGATAAGCAAATAATTAGTTACAGTTCAAGCCAAATATGACATCTTCTTGAAAAACAAGAAGTATGGCGGGTGGGTTCACCATCACCATATGTTGTGGATGAAAAAGTGCTTATGTAAGCAAAATTACAACACACTTTCTCATTCAAACCAGTCATGGCTGAATTATAACAATGACAACGTTCTATTATGGTTACGATCATCTGGTTAGAAGGCAGACAATAGTATCTGTATCCAGATGCTTTTTTTCCCCTGCTTCACGCAAAGTTGTCCGAGCTGGCATCATAACACCAGATCTCCCCGTCTTTGACGATCAGCTGATTGGTGCCGCCATTAGGCGTCGGACGTCACTTCCTGAGTTTTTAGACAGGTCCAGGACGTTCTACCTGACCGTTGCAGCGGCCCCTCTTTTTTTCCGGGATGAAGATACTGGAAATAAAGGAACGCAAGGGCAAAAACATGAAAACGCCAGCCAGAATAAGGCTGCGGTATCTTAAATGTGGGATTGACATCCATGGAAAAATCCTTTCTATAATGATGTCCTGTTGGGTTTAGCTTAAATATGCTCATGCGCCTGGCGGGTCTCCAAGGTCAAAAATTATCCTGCAAGCAAGCTTATATGTGGGATTTCTGGCCTTGTGGGATCCTGGTATCATGCTACAACAACGCAGGTATAGTAGCACAGAATGCGTGTTTTGGAAGCTGAATGCTGCGCTGATAAGACAGAAGAAGCGAAATAATCAAAATGACAACAGCAGGAAAAAATAATAATAAAAACTACATCAAACCGCGTAGCCCTTTACGGTCTGCTTATAGCCGCCTTAGCCTTTGTGCTAAGCTATATCGAAACATTATTCCCGGTTTATATGGGAGCACCGGGAGTGAAGCTTGGGGCTGGCGAATCTTGTAACAGTGATCGCTCTTTACGGCCTTGGGGGTTAAAGAAGCTTTTGCCATCAATCTGGTGTGGGTGATCTTAGCCGGTTTTACTTTGGGAATATGGCATCCATTCTATTTTGATTAGCAGGGTTATTTTTAAGCCTGCTTTTAATGGTCACATGCAAATATTTTCGCCTTTTGATATGGTAGGAATCAGCATTTTAGGCGGCGTGGCCCATAATATTGGCCAGTTTTTTAATTGCTGCATTTGTGACAAAGACTTTTGGCGTATTTTTCATACCTCCCAGTGCTGCGCTGATTGCTGGCACTGTGGCAGGAGCTCTCATCGGACTTTAGGTGGATTGATCCTAAAGAGAATCAGCCGAATTCTATAAGACAAGAGAAATTAACGATGTGAGTGTCAAAAGCAAATTTTGCCACCACTGATGTAACCGGGATTGCTACGTGCTTTGCACTCCGGCAATTTAAAAACATTGTAATCCGCTCATTTTTTCAAAAAATGGCTCCTTACCATAGTGCTTTTGGCGGGGTCCCAAGTTCAAAATCCTCCTGCAAGCAAGCTTGCATCGGATTTATGACCTTTGACCCTGGTATCATCAAATTCAATAAATATCCAAAGAAAATGACATTGTTTTATGAACCCTTACGCTTATAATGAAATTATCAGCAAATTTGTAAAGATAATGTGTAAGAATAAAAGGGGATATGCAGATGGTTTATCAGGCGATCAAAGCATTGGTACAATATGGACTGGAAAAGGGTCTGCTTACAGAAGATGATGCTATTTATGCCAGAAATCAGATTTTGGAAGCATTAAAAATGGATGAATATGAAGAGCCGGAAGGAGAAGGAGAACTTGCAGGAGCGGATCTGAGAAGATCCTAAGGTGCTTCGATCATGCAGCTGAAAAAGGGCTTTTTACAGGAAAACAGTGTTGTATACAGAGATCTTTTTGACACAAAACTGATGAACTGCCTTATGCCAAGGCCAAGTGAGGCGATCAGGGAATTCTGGGAGAAATATAAAGATTCGCCGGAGGCTGCCACCGATTACTACTATAAGTTAAGCCAGATTCCGACTATATCCGCAGATACCGTGTATGCAGGGATATGAAATGGACCACAGATACGAAATATGGTACGCTGGACATCACAGTTAACTATCCAAGCCGGAAAGATCCAAAGGCCATTGCAGCAAAAACTTGCAAAGCAGAGTGGCTATCCCAAATGTCAGCTTTGCATGGAAAATATCGGCTATGCAGGCAGAGTGAACCACCCGGCAAGAACAAACCACCGTAAAAGCGATCCCGATCACCATAAATGACAGCAAAATGGGGCTTCCAGTATTCACCTTATGTTTACTATAATGAACACTGTATCGTGTTTAATGGCCAGCATGTCCCTATGAAGATTGAACGTGCTACTTTCAGAAAGCTGTTTGATTTTACCATACAGTTCCCACACTATTTCGTGGGATCAAACGCAGACTCCCATCGTAGGTGATCTAGCAATACGTGCAATCGAACGAAGTACTGG
>VOFG01002477.1_pt1 | contig 38604 bp, 59 predicted proteins | sample 5384171 | NCBI WGS metagenome assembly VOFG01 (sample SAMN12384726, study PRJNA508395) | human gut metagenome | isolation source: healthy gut F | host: Homo sapiens
TGAGCATAGCTACGGCGACTGGCGCAAGGACGGCACGAGCCACTGGCACGAATGCACGGATACTGACTGCCCGAATAGGGAAGAAAGCATCACGGACAAAGCCGCGCACGTCTACACCGATGACGCGGATACGACCTGCAATGTTTGCAGCTACGAGCGCACCGTCATGCCGCCCTCCCACGAGCACAGCTACGGCGATTGGAGCAAGGACGGCACGAGCCACTGGCACGAATGCACAGATACTGACTGCCCGAATAGGGAAGAAAGCATCACGGACAAAGCCGCGCACGTCTACACAGATGACACGGATACGACCTGCGATGTTTGCGGCTACGAGCGCACCGTCACGCCGCCCGCCCACGAGCACAGCTACGGCGACTGGCGCAAGGACGGCACAAGCCACTGGCACGAATGCACGGACACTGACTGCCCGAATAGGGAAGAAAGCATCACGGACAAAGCCGCGCATGTCTACACAGATGACACGGATACGACCTGCAATGTTTGCGGCTACGAGCGCACCGTCGCACCTCCTGCGCCCACCGAGTTCATCGTCACCTTTGATGGTAACGGCGGTACGCCCTCTGTCGGCAGCATGACCACAACCGACCAGAAGCTGACCTCTCTGCCCAGCGCCTCCCGAAGCGGCAGTTACAGCTTCGACGGCTGGTACACCAAAAAAAGCGGCGGCACAAAGATCACGACGGATACCGTATTCTCTGCAAATACCACCGTCTACGCTCACTGGACCTACACCGGCGGCGGTGGTGGCGGCTACAATCCGCCCGTCACCTACTACACGCTGCGCTTTGAAACAGGCGGCGGCAGTGATATTCCCAGCGTGCGGGAAACGTACAATGCCTACATTGACCTGACGGGGTATGTCCCACCTGGCGCGGACATACCTTTATCGGCTGGTACAGCGAACGCGGCCTGATCAACAAGGTTTCCGGTGTTTATCTGACGAAGGATATGACCGTGTATGCAGGCTGGCGCGTGGACGAAAATCCGAGCACAGGCGCGAATCCCTTTACCGATGTTTCTGAAAAGGACTGGTTCTACGGCGATGTGATGTTCGTCTACGAAAACGGACTGATACTCGGCACGAGCAAGACCCTGTTCAGTCCGTATGGGACGGCAACGCGCGGCATGATGGCGACCATTCTCTGGCGCATGGAGGGCAGCCCCGTACCGAAGAGCAAAAACAGCTTTACCGATGTGGAGGCCGGAAAGTGGTACGCTGACGCGATCACATGGACAGCGGAGAACGGCATCTTTGCGGGCTACGGCAAAGACAAGTTTGGTCCGGACGATCCCATCACCCGCGAACAGCTTGCAGCCATCTTCTACCGCTACGCAGACTACAAGGGCTACGATCTGACCGTCAAGGGAAATCTGGACAAGTTCAAGGACGCGGACAAGATCACGGATTACGCAAAGACGGCGATGCAATGGGCGGTCGACAGCGGTCTTGTGAAGGGAAAATCCGGCAATCTGCTTGACTCGCAGGGTACGGCGACCCGCGCTGAGATCGCCGCCATGCTCCACCGCTTCATTGAGAAGTATGAGCTGGTGCAGGGCAAGGCTCCCGGCGGCCTGATGGGCTGGATCGACCCAAAGCGGCTGCAAATCCCAAAGACCGGCGACAGCAGCGCGTTAGGCTTGTGGGGGATCTCCCTCTGTACATCTCTTGCCGGATGCCTTGCGCTGACCACATGGCAGATCAGTCGGCGGCGTGAGGAAGAATCGCTGCAAATCATCAAAAAGTAAACAGGTTCATCCTTTAGGGGCGCGGGCAAATAGCCCCGCGCCCCTTTTCGGTTTCGTTCGTCAGGAAAGGCGGTTGCTCTTTTGAACAACCGCCTTTCGCCATTTTTATCCGATTTGAGCAGAAAGGAAATCAGTCTATGACATATGTCTTAGGGTGTACTGAAAACTCCCTGAAAACATTTTTTTCCCAATGTGACCGGCAGCGAGAAATATTTTGCGCTGAGCAAGACATGATTTTTCGCAGGAATACTGACGAAACATTTCAAGGATGAAAATGGTGCAGCGCAGCGTCTAAAATGGATCCGCTGTCCGGGTGCGTTATGTTAGGATGTGCAGTAGATGCTCCATTTTGCTGTCCCATACTCTGCTGAAATCGGCCACTCTTATAGTTCAGTTTCGACTTCAGGAATACGGCATCATTGAGAGAGGAATATACCTCGCTGAAATCCGAAAACGACAAGTAGCCCTGATGCACGGATCTGAGAAGCAAAGAAACCGGCAACCGGCGCAGGAAAGACTGCGATGAGCCGAATATAAAAGGGGTATGAAATAAAATCTTGCTTGTGATTTCAATGTCCGACGTTTTAAGCACTTTGCCAAAAAGAACACATCTTGCGAAAAAGAGTAGATGCACACCGGCAACATCCATTTTATTTGTCCCATGGTCTCTCCAGAGGAATCGGCGCATCTTATTCAGTTCTGGTTTCGACTTCAAGCGGCAAAGTTTTTCATACTTTCTATCGGATTGCGGTCATGCTGCACTGTCTGCTGCTCTTGTGTTACGACCTGATAAAAAGCTGTATCCGCCGGCGAGATGGGCGCAGGCGAAGCCATACTGCGTCAAAAGCCGGCAGGCCAGATAACTGCGAAGCCCTGTCTGGCAATTCACATAGACAGGCTTACCCCGGTCTAACTCGTCCAAGTGCTCCCGCAGATCGTCCAGTGGAATATTGCGGAATCCATTCAAGTGCCCACGCCGATATTCGCCTTCTGTACGGACATCCAGCAGTGTCACATTGCCATCGCAAGGCAAGTCCTTAATCTCATTCCAATGGAACTGCTGCACTTCTCGCTCTCCAAATCCTCGATCATAAAACCGGCCATATTGACCGGGTCTTGGCAGAGGAATAGGGCGGCGCATAGGAAAGGTCAAGCTCCGTCAGTTCCAGAGCGGTCATTTTGGCGCGAATGACCGTTGCCAGTACATCAATGCGCTTGTCCACACCGTCGCCGCCAACGATCTGCGCACCGAGCAGCCGCAGGCTTTCTTTTTCATACAGCACCTTCATTGCCATAGACTGTGCACCGGGATAATAGGCAGCGTGGGATGCCGGGAACAGTACAACTTTGTCGTAAGCAATCCCTGCTGCCTGCGCCGCTTTTTCATTGATCCCCGTGGAGGCCGCGGTCAAGCTAAACAACTTCAGAACAGACGAACCCTGAGAGCCGGTAAAGCGGCTGTTGCCGCCGCAGATATTGTCAGCGGCAATGCGTCCCTGCTTGTTGGCAGGCCCCGCCAGCGAGATCAATGCTTTCTGGCCGGTCACGAAATGGGTGACCTCTACGGCATCGCCCACAGCATAGATGTCCGGCACGGAGGTTTCCATCCGCTCGTTGACAGCGATGCTGCCACGAATACCAAGCCTGAGTCCGGCATCTTTTGCCAAATGCGTGTCCGGCGTGACGCCGATGGCCAGCAGCACCATATCCGAATGCAGTGGCTCACTATTCTTCCAACAGTGTCAGCACGGAATCTCCGTCCTGCCGGAATCCGGTGACGGTTTCACCCAACCGCAGAGCCACGCCGTGTCTGCGCATTTCCGCATGGACAAAGCTCGCCATGTCCGCGTCCAGCGGGGCCAATAGCTGCTTCGGCCGCTGGACGATGGTGACGGAAACACCCATTTCTGCAAGGTTCTCCGCCATTTCCAGACCGATAAAGCCGCCGCCAGCCAAAACAGCGGTTTTCGGCTTCTGCTCCTCTACAAAGCGCCTAATGCGGAGGGTGTCTTCCACGGTGCGCAGCGTGAAAACACGCTCGCTGTCGACGCCGGAAAGCGCAGGAACCGTCGGCTTTGCGCCGGGTGCAAGAAGCAGCTTGTCATAGGTTTCCGTGTAGATCTTTCCGCTATCCAATGCGTGAACGGTGACGGTTTTCTCTGTGGGATTGATCGCAGTTACTTCCTGCCGTACCCGCACATCAATGCGAAAACGATCCCAAAAGCTCTCCGGAGTTTGCAGCGTCAGTTCTTCCTGCTCCTTGATCACACCACCCACATAATACGGCAGACCGCAGTTGGCATAGGACACATAGCCGCTGCGCTCGATCATGATGATCTGCGCGTGTTCATCCAAACGGCGGATGCGGGCGGCGGCAGAAGCACCGCCCGCCACACCGCCTACGATCACAACTTTCATCTTGCGCCCTCCACCATTGCGGCAATCTCCGGCTTAGGCCGATAGCCGACCGACTTGGCGACAGCTTTCCGTCCTTGAATACGACCAGCATCCTGGACACCTGAAAACGCATTGCCAGCTCCCCGGTGCGCTTGAGTCCTTCCCGGATGGTATTGACAATCTCCTGATCGGGATTGAGCTTGATTTTCATGTTCGCCACCTCTTTCTTGATTGTGGCTTTATCATACCGCAGGACAAATCTTTTTTATGTGACGAGGTTACATTGATAAAAAAATCCGGTGCTTTTTGAGCACCGGATTTTTTTGTATGGTCACATTTTTTATTTCAGACGATGGAGTCCATCTGCATTGCGCAGCGTAATCGCACCGCGTCTTAGTTCCACAAGCTCGTCCTCTGAGAAGCTTTTGAGCATCCGTGCCACTGCCTCCCGCGCCGAGCTGATGTGCTGGGCGAGCTGCTCATGGGTCATGCGTATCGTGTCGGAGCCGGTACGCTCCGCTTCGGCAAGGAGAAATTCTGCCAGCCGACGGTCCAATCCCTTGAACATGATCTGCTGCATCGCCCACATCACATCAGAAAACCGTTTCGTTGCCAGCTCATAGAGGAAGCAGCGGACATATAGATTGTTCTCCTTGAGCGCAGCAATGACATTTGCAGGGATAATCAGAACGTCCGTATCCATTCCTGCGGTCATTTGCGTATCAAAGGTGATTTGACTGATCACACAGGAGGCAGAAAGCACGCATAATTCGCCCGGATACAGCCGGAACAATGTGACTTCTCGCCCCTCCTCGGAGAGAAGATAGGTGCGAATCTCACCGGAAAGGACGAACAGCATTCCAAGACATTCGTTGTCGCTGCTGTGTACGAACGCACCCTTTTCATAATGACGGACAAAGGCACTTCGGCGCAGCGTTTCTTGCTCCTGTTCGGTCAAGGATGACCAGAATGGAAGTTGTGTCAGTGTGCGTTCCATATCAGTGGCAGCTATGATTGCCGCAGCCGTGGTCACCGCAGGTGTGCCCATCCTCGCCATGCGCATGGTCATGGTGGTCACAGTGAACATTGGGATCGTAGCCCAAATTTCCGCTGAGCAATGCGCTCACCGCTGCGTCAGCGTCCCCGCTGACACCGCCGTAGAGCTTGATACCCGCTTCGGCGAGTGCTGCCTGCGCACCGCCGCCGATGCCTCCACAGATCAAAGTGTCCACGCCGTGCTGCATCAGAAAGCCTGCCAGTGCGCCGTGACCGCTGCCGTTGGTGTCAACAACTTTCGCATGAGTGATTTTGCCGTCCACAGCTTCATAAAGCTTGAACTGCTCGGTGTGACCGAAATGCTGAAAGATTTGACCGTTTTCATAGGTAACTGCAATTTTCATGATGGAATCTCCTTTGCAATTTTTGCCTGGATTTTTCTGTGTTGGCTCTCTGCATCCGGCAGCAGCGGCCGCAGTGGGCTGCCTCCCTGTCCTCCGCAGATGCGGTAGTTTCCCCCGGTGATGTGCAGCGGTTTCCCGTGGACAAGACACGATGCGATCTTGCGCCGTGCGCTTTCGTAAATCTCCTGCACGGTAGAGCGGGAAATATCCATCTGCGCGGCACACTGCTCGTGGGTTTTCTGCTCCAAGTCAACCAGCCGAATGACCTCGTACTCGTCCAGCGTCAGCAGGATCGGCTCGACATTCTCGCCCCCGTTGGGGCAGAATGTATCGACTTGTGGTGCGCCACAAATCCGACGGCATCGTGGCGGTCTTGGCATGGACACGCCTCCCCTTTTGTTTTCGGTATATACCGATTATAACACACCGGGCAGAAAAAAGCAATATTCTTTTCAAAAACTGCTGCAATTTCCATCCACATGTGACAGAACTTCGCAGGCATGATGAATTTGCGATTCATTATGAGTTTAGTTTTCCGCCGGGGGTTGCTGCAAACCAAAATTTTTTAGTCCCGGACCGCTTTTTTTCTTTGGAGAACTTTCCGGTGGGGATTTTTGCTGCGGCCTGTCCGGAGGCAAGCGCCGTGTTTGCTCGCCGCGCCAATCGGATGGTCAGTTGTGCGGCAGCCCAGTGCCAGCGCCTGCGGTTATATGGCAGGCCGTTCGTAGGCGGCGATCACTGCGTCCATGGCAGCGGCGCCGCCGTTTGCCAGCGCGTCCAGAAACAGATAGACGAACGCCGGGCCGCAGCCGGAAGCTTACGCCGCCGCGCTGCCCGCGATAGACGAACGCCGGGCCTTGTGCCTCCGGTCCTCCGGCACGCATCAGAAGCCCGGCCGGTTTCAGTGCTTCTTCCAGTGCGGCCAGCTCATCCTCCGTAACAGTATCGTCCGGGGAGATCAGAACCACGCCCTTCCCAAGCGCGACCGGCAGATTCGGCATGATCCGCACGACCGGGCAGGGGAGGCCCAGCGTTTCTCTGATCGTCCTGATCGTAACGCCTGCCGCCATGGAGACGAGCACGGGCCGGTCCGTCCGCGCCGAAAGCGGCGCTTTCAGCTCTGCCAGCAGCGCCTGGAGCATCTGCGGCTTGACGCCGAGAAAGATGTATTTGCAGCCTTCTGCGACCTCCAGATTCGTCCCGGCTGCGCAGCCGAGCTCTGCGGCCAGACGCACCGCCTTGTCCGCTGTGCGGTTGGACAGGAGCATACCCGCGCCGCTTTTTGCCGCAGCCTGTGCCAGCGCGCCGCCCATATTCCCGGTTCCGATAAATCCAAGCTGATAGATTGACATAAGTTCCTCCTTACCGGGTCTGCCCGTCGCCCGTTATAATATATTTATAAGTCGTCAGCTCCCGCAGACCCATAGGGCCTCTGGCGTGGAGCTTCTGCGTGGAAATGCCCATTTCGCAGCCGAGGCCGAATTCGCCGCCGTCTGTAAACCGCGTGGATGCGTTTACATAAACTGCAGCACTGTCAACTAGCTGCGTAAAGCGCTGCGCGGTCTGCGCGTTTTCGGTGATGATCGCGTCGGAATGGTGCGTGGAGTGCGCGGCGATATGGGAAATCGCCTCGTCCGCGCTGGAAACGGTCTTGACGGCAAGAATATAATCCAGAAATTCCGTGTCGAAATCCTGTTTCCCCGCAGGTGTGCCGGAAATGATCTGCTGCGCTGTCTCGTCCAGACGAAGCTCGACGGGCGGCAGACCGGCCGCAGCGCGGTCGTCGACAAGGCGCTTTTTGAGCATGGGCAGGAACTGCCCGGCGATATCCGCATGGACGATTGCGACTTCTTCCGCGTTGCAGACGGACAGGCGGCTGGTTTTGGCGTTTTCGATGATATTCAGCGCCTTGTCCAAATCTGCGTCCTTGTCCACGTACACATGGCAGATGCCGGTGCCCGTCTCGATGCACGGGACGGTCGCCGATTCGACGCAGGCGCGGATGAGTCCCGCGCCGCCGCGCGGGATGAGCAGGTCAACCAGGCCGTTTGCCGTCATAAGCTCGTGCGCGCTCTGCCGCGTGGTGTCCGACACCAGATTCACAAGGGCTTCCGGCAGGCCGACGGCGCGCAGGCCCTCGTGCATAGCCGCAACAATGGCTGCGGCAGAACAGTATGCCTCTTTCCCGCCGCGCAGGACGCAGACATTGCCGCTTTTGAGGGCGAGCACCGCCGCGTCAGAGGTAACGTTCGGGCGGCTTTCGTAGATAATGGCGACGACACCCATCGGAACCGCAGTTTTGCGGATCACAAGTCCATTGGGCCGCTTCACCTCAGCCAGAATTTCCCCAACCGGGTCAGGGAGCTTCGCGACCTGCCGCATACCGTCCGCCATGGCGGCGATCCGGTCCTTTGTCAGGCGCAGGCGGTCGAGCATGACGCTTGAAATGACGTCCTGCGCCGCGTGCATATCTTCTGCGTTTGCGGCGAGAATGACATCTGCATTTGCCTCAATTGCATCTGCCATTTGCAGGATGGCCCGGTTCTTTTCTTCACTCCCCAGCCACGCAAGCTGCGGGCAGGCGGCCTTGGCCTGCTGTAAAAGCGCCTGTGTCGTCATATGTCTGCCTTCTTTCCTAAAAATCTTGTGCCGATGGATCTGCCGTCGAGCAGCGCATAGAGCTTTTCAACCTCCGCGCCGTTGGCAATAATCATGTCCGTTCCGGCTCTTGTGACGATCTGCGCAGCGGTAAGCTTGGTTTTCATGCCGCCGGTTCCAAGCTCGGAACCCTTGCCGTCGGCAAGGCGCAGAATTTCTTCTGTGATTTCGGGAACCAATTCGATGCGCGCAGCGTCTGGATTTTTATGCGGGTCGGCAGTGTACAGACCGTCAATATCCGACAGCAGCACGAGCAGATCGGCGTGAACGCTGGTCGCGACGATGGCCGAGAGCGTATCATTGTCGCCGATGCCGAACTCTGCGACGGAAACCGTGTCGTTCTCGTTGACGATCGGAATCGCATCCAGCTCCAGCAGGCGCTGGATCGTGTTCTGGAAATTCTCGTGCCGGACAGGGTCGGCGATATCGTCCGCCGTCAGCAGGATCTGTGCGACGGTGTGGCGGTATTCGGAGAACAGCTTGTCGTAGGTATACATCAGCTCACACTGACCGACTGCGGCGGCAGCCTGCTTGGTCGGTACATCTGCCGGCCGCTTTCCGAGGCGGAGCTTGCCCACGCCCATGCCGATCGCGCCGGAGGAGACGAGGATCACCTCATTTCCGGCATTCTTGAGGTCGCTGAGCACCTTGCAGAGCACTTCCATCTGGCGGATGTTCAGCCTGCCGGTTGGATGCGTGATGGTGGAGGTGCCGATTTTAATGACAATGCGCATACAGGCGTCCCTTCTTCCGTATCTTGCTGTGTGGAAGTATAGCATATTACGGGGCGCATGACAAGTGCTGATTTCGAATGCAGTTCATGAATTTTCTTCATGTAAAATATTATCGTGATATACCTTGACAGGCGAGGTATATCGTGTTATACTAGCCGCACCGAAACGGAGGTGGGGATGTGTCCATTCGGGCAGACGTGATCCGCGGTCATACGGACGCGGTGATCCTGGCGCAGCTTCTGCGCCGCGACAGCTACGGCTATGAGATCAACAAAACCATTGAAAATTGTTCCGGCGGCGAATTCGTCCTGAAGGAGGCCACGCTCTATACCGCCTTCCGCCGGCTGGAGGACAGCGGGTACATTACCTCCTACTGGGGCGATGAAGCGGTCGGAGCCAGACGGAAGTATTACAGAATTACAGAAAAGGGCCGGGAGGCTTACCGGCAGGCGCGGGCAGAATGGGACGCAAGCGTGCGCATTCTGAACGCATTATTGGAGGGAGAAGCATGAGAGAGCAGATCAAGGTCTATGTAGACGGACTTTTTTAAAGACGCTGCACTGACCATCCGCAACGCGGAGGTGCAGCAGGAGATCTTGCAGCATACGCTCGACCGGTACGACGATCTGATCGCCGCCGGAAAATCAGAGCAGGAAGCGTATGACGAGGCCGTCGGCGGCATCGGCGACGTATCGGAGCTGTATGAGCACAAGCAGGCGGCGGAAAAACCCAAAAAGCGGGATTTTCCTGCGCCGCCTACACCGGACGCGGTATCCACTGCGCCGCAGACCGGCAGGAAGAAAAAGCTCCCCGGCTGGGCCATTGCGCTCATCTGTGTGGGTGTGGCAGCGGCGATTCTGGCGCTGAACTTTGCGGGCCGGGCAGCCTTCGGTGTGCTGCGCGCGGGAGGACGTTATATCTATGACAACGCGAACAAATATGAAACGCTTGACCGCTCCGGCTTCGGCAGCAAGGAACAGCCTGCAGCGGCTTCCGAGCTGCTGACAGATATCACAGAAATCGAGATCCATTGGCTGACCGGCGATGTGTATCTGGTCGAATCGAACGCGGACGGCGTGGCTTTTCAGGAGGATTATACCGGAGATAATGAGGATTACCGGATGCGCTACAGGGTCAGCAACGGAAAGCTCATCATCCAGCCGTGCAAATCGAGGCTTTTCAGCAGCACGGATCTGCCGCGGAAGGCGCTGACTGTTTTCCTGCCCGGCGAGTCCACACTGAAAACATCACAGTCGAAACGGTCTCGGCCAATGTCGAGCTGATGGGAGGCAGCGTGGATTCGCTCACCGTCAGCACCACAAGCGGCAATATTACCGGCCCGGGGCTTCTGGCTGAGGACTATGACTTCGGTACTGTCAGCGGAGATATCTCCCTGACTGCGCTTCCGGCGGACGGCAGCGATATTGACTGTGAGACCGTTTCCGGGGAAGCGCGCATCAGCTGCACCGCAGCCCCGGATGAGGTCAGCTTCAACAGCGTCAGCGGCGATCTGCGCCTTACGCTTCCGGAGGGCAGCTGCCGGTACACGCTGGATCTCAGCACCGTCAGCGGCGACCGTGACACCGACGGCTTCCTCTCCAGCGGTGATAAGCTCTGCGACATCACCGCAGAAACCGTCTCCGGCGATGTCGAGCTGCGGACAGGGCCGTAAAAAACAGCTTGCAGCAGAAATGGCCAGCAGCGTAGCTGCTGGCCAAAATCATTTTTATGCCTGCTTCCACTTGCGGCAGCGGCGTGCTTTTTTGCGGCGCCGGACAATGCCGGAGATCACGAAGAACAGGATCACTGCGGCAATGGCCGCAATCGTCAGAATCAGATACAGTGTCGTGTTTGATGTTGAGGTCTTGACGGAAAGCCACAGGTCATTCATCACCTGCGTGGCCTCCACGCCGAGCTCGGCAAAGGACTCGCTGCGCGCAAGCGTCTCGTCGTCCGGGTAGGAGACGGGGCTGGACGTCACTTCCTCGTCCAGATAGTCCTTTGCGGCAGTCTCCGGGGTGGAATAGCCGATGTAATCCAGATTGGCGGCGGAGATATCCGGGCGGCAGAGGAAGTTGATAAATGCCTCCGCGCCCTCCTTGTTTTGGCAGCCCTTCGGGATGCACATGGCGTCGATGAAGATATTGAAGCCCTCTTTCGGGTGGCTGAAGCCAAGGTCGGGATTTTCCTCGACCATGGTCAGATAGTCGCCCGCGTAGTAGGGTGCGGCCCACGCTTCGCCGCGCTCCATCTTGTCAAAGATCTGGTCCATGACGTAGCCCTGCAGAACAGGGGACTGCGTGGCCAGCAGGTCGGCGCAGTTTTTAAGCTCCTGCTCGTCCTCCGTGTTGAAGCTGTAGCCCAGCATGGATTCCGCAATGGCGAACGCGTCGCGCGGGTTATCGAACATCAGAAGCTTGCCCTGATACTTGGAGTTCCACAGGCAGGACCAGCTTTCCGCATCCTCGTCCGAAACGTAGTTTTTGTTGTAGATCAGACCGACCGTGCCCCATGTGTAGGGAACGGGTAGGTGTTTTCCGGGTCGTACGCCTGATCACGGAAGGCTTCGTCAATATATTCGTAATTCGGAATACTGGCAAAGTCCAGCGGCTCGAGCATATCCTCGGAGATCAGCTTAGCGATCATGTAATCAGACGGGATGATCACGTCGAACGTTGTGCCGCCGGTTTTGAGCTTGGTGTACATTGACTCGTTGGAGTCGAACGTCAGGTAGTTGACCTTAATGCCCGTCTCTTCCTCGAACGCCTTGATCACGTCCAGACCGTCATCCGTGCCGTCGGAGATGTACTGGCCCCAGTTGTAGACGGTGATCTCATTGGCGGCGGCATGCACGGGCAGGGGAACGGCACAGAGCAGCAGAACGAGCGCCAGCAGAACGGAAAAAACACGTTTTTTCATGCACGGACCCTCCTTGGCTGCTGCCGGTTCTTCTCGGATTTGGCCTGCAGCAGGTTCATGACGACCATCAGGACAAGAATCACGATGAACATCAGCGTAAACAGCGCATAGATCTTCGGCTGAATCGGCTTTTTGGTGTAGTTGTAGATCTCGACGGGAAGGGTGATGAAGCTCGAGCCCGTGACGAAATACGAAATGACGAAGTCGTCGAGGCTCATGGTAAATGCCATGAGAGCGCCGGAGATGATGCCGGGCATGATCTCATGGATGACGACCTTGGTGAACGACTGGAACGGCGTGCAGCCGAGATCCAGCGCGGCCTCGACCAGATCCTTGTCCATCTGCTGGAGCTTCGGCATGACGTTCAGAATGACATAGGGGAGATCGAACGTGATATGCGCGATGAGAAGCGTCCAGAAGCCGAGCACGGAGTTGGTCTTCAAAACCGTCCCCGCGAACGCGAACAGCAGCGCCAGCGCAACGCCGGTGACGATATCCGGATTCGTCATGGGGATGTTGGTCATGGTCATGACGGCGGAGCGGAGCCGGCCCTTCATGCCATGGATGCCGACGGCGGCCATCGTGCCGACGATGGTAGAGATGAGCGTGGCGAGCAGCGCAATGATGACAGAGTTGCGCAGGAGCGTCAGGAGCGTGCCGTCCCGGAACAGATTGGCGTACTGCCGGAGTGTGAAGCCCTTGAAGCTTGCGATATCCGTGCCGGTGTTGAACGAGGCCACGGCCAGAACGATCATGGGAATGTAGAGGAAGATGAACACCAGGACGGTGACGGTGCGGTTGAAGTGCTTCATACCTTGATGACCTCCTCTCCATCGCCCTCGCCGAAGCGGTTCATAACGGCGACACAGATAAAGATCAGGATCATCAACACCAGACTCATGGCCGCGCCGAGGTTCGGGTTGTAGGCGGTCTTGAACTGGGACTCGATCACATCGCCGATGAGCGTCGTGCCGGTGGAGCCGAGCTTCTGGGAGATGTAGAAGGTAGAGACAGCCGGGACGAAGACCATCGTAAGGCCGGACAGAATACCGGGGCCGGAAAGCGGCAGGATGACACGGGAAAACACCTGCGACGGACGGCAGCCGAGGTCAAGCGCAGCCTCAACAAGCCGGTTGTCGATCTTCATAATGACCGTGTAGAGCGGCAGGATCATGTAGGGCAGGTAGTTATACACCATGCCGAGAATGACGGCGCCGTTTGTCCGGATGAGCGGCAGCGGAGAAATGCCGATGTGCTGCAGGAGCGTGTTGATGATGCCCGTATCCTCCAGCATACCGACCCAGGCCAGCGTACGGAGCAGGAAGCTCATGCACATCGGGAGCATAATGAGCATTTCGAGGAACCGCTGCGTGAGCGGCTTACACTGCGCGATAAAATATGCGACAGGGTAGCCGATGATCAGGCAGATCAGCGATGCAAACAGGCTCAGCCAGATCGAGCGCAGGAAGATCGGCAGATACGTGCCCATGCCGGACAGGTTGGAAAGCGTAAACTGGCCGGTGATAGAATCGGTCAGCGCGTAGTAGAAGACGATACCCAACGGGATGATCGTAAACAGGACCATCCAGATGATATACGGGCAGGCGAGAAGCTTGTTGTTATTCTTCATCGGCTTCTTCCTCCGAGGCGTCGGCAATCTCGTCATATTCCGCGCTGTAGGAGGAGTAGTCGCCGTAGAGGCCGGAATACTCGCTCTTGTGCATGATATGGATATCCTCAGGATTGAGGCGAATGCCGATGTACGCGTCAACAGGGCAGTAGTCCGTGGTCTGGATGAGCCACTTGAAGCCCTTGAAATCGACAATGGTGTCGTAATGGACGCCCTTGAAGGTGACGGACGTGACGGTGCCGCACAGATGGCCCTGCTCCGGCGGGACGATGTCGATGTCCTCCGGACGGATGACGACGTCGACAGGCTCGTTGGGCGCAAAGCCCTTGTCGACGCACTGGAACTTCCGGCCGAAGAACTTGACGACATAGTCCTCCAGCATCACGCCGTCGAGAATATTGGACTCGCCGATGAAATCCGCGACGAACGCGTTCTTCGGCTCGTTGTAGATATCCTCCGGGCGGCCGATCTGCTGGATCTTGCCCTTGTTCATAACGACGATGGTGTCGGACATGGTCAGTGCCTCTTCCTGATCGTGCGTCACATATATAAATGTAATCCCCATCCGCTGCTGGATGGTTTTCAGCTCGTTCTGCATATCCTTGCGCAGGCGCAGATCGAGTGCGCCCAGAGGCTCGTCGAGCAGCAGCACCTGCGGGCGGTTGACCAGTGCGCGGGCAATGGCCACACGCTGCTGCTGGCCACCGGACAGGCTCGTCACCTTGCGGTTTTCGAAGCCCTTGAGGCTGACGATTTCCAGCATCTCGGTCACGCGTTCGTCGATCTCATCCTCCTTGACCTTTGCAATGCGCAGACCGAAGGCGATGTTGTCGTACACGTCCAGATGCGGGAACAGCGCGTAGCGCTGGAAGACCGTGTTGATCTTGCGCTGATACGCGGGCAGATCGTTGATGCGCTTGCCGTTGAACAGCACGTCGCCGGACGTCGGGGTCAAAAAACCGCCGATGATCCGGAGCATGGTCGTCTTTCCGCAGCCGCTGGGACCCAGCAATGTGAGGAATTCCTTGTTGTTGATGTACAGGTTGATGTTGTCGAGAATCGTCTCTCCGTCCTCGAATGTCATAGTGAGATTCGTGAGGCGAATGAGCTCTTTGGACATGTATCCTCCCCCATTTCAAAAAAATTTGTATGCGTCGAACTTTGCCGGAGCCGCCCGAAACATACTGGATTGAATATATCCGGCGGGGGTGGATTTGTCAATATCTAAACAGAAAATTGTGCAAAAAAGTTGGGAGAACATTTTGAAAGTTCTTCCAACTTTGGAGAAAACGAAGAAAAAGATTGATTATGTAAAGTATTCCTGCACAAAATCGACAGACTCGACCTGAAACGTTTTGCCGTTGAGATAGGAAAGGCACCCGGCGTCTGTTGTAAATTGGAACGTCAGCTTGTAGGAATAGAGCGCCTGAAATTTCCGGTCGTAGTGCTTGTCGAGCTTTCCGTATTTGCCGTCGCCCAGCAGCGGCCAGCCTGCGGCGGCCATCTGCGCGCGGATCTGATGGGTGCGCCCGGTCACAAGCTCGCACTCCACAAGGCTCAGCCCGTTCCGGCTCTGAAGCGTTTTGTAGAATGTGATGCAGGTCTTTGAGCCCTTCTGCGGCGTTTTCGTGATGTAGACGCGGTTTTCCTTCGCGTCCTTGAACAGCTGCCCCTCGAGCCTGCCGGAGGCCGGGCGGGGCGTTCCGTGCACAATGCAAAGATAGCGCTTGTCGATTTCGCGATCCTTGATCTTCTGGTTCAGAATGCGCAGTGCCTCCGCGTTCTTTGCGGCAATGACAATGCCGCCGGTATTGCGGTCGATGCGGTTGCACAGGGCCGGGGCAAAGGCGTGCTCCTCTCTGGGCCGCCACTCGCGGTTGGCGTAGAGATATGCCTGAATGTGATCAATCAGCGTTTTGCCGTATTCCGCGCCGTCATGCGGATGCACGGCCTGTCCGGGCTTTTTATCGACCAGCAGGAGATTTTTGTCCTCATAGACGATATGCAGTTTCGGCGCGGCGACGGTCAGATAGGCATTTTCTTCTTTTGGGGTATCAAAAAACTCGTCGTTGATGTATAATTGCAGCGTGTCTCCGGCGGTCAGCCGCGTGTCGCGCTCTGCGCGCTTGCCATTCAGCTTGATGCGCTTGAGCCGAATGTATTTCTGTGCCAGCGAGGCGGGAAGCAGGGGAATGGCTTTTTGCAATCCAGCGGTCAAGCCGCTGCCCGGCATCGTTCTGTGTAATGGTGAATTCTTTCATGGCGGATCTCCATACAAAACAAATAATCTACATTTTATTTTATCACGCAGTGTCCTTTCTGTAAAGAATCCAGTGTCGCGAAAAAGAACGAAAAATTTGTGAAAAAGTATTTGACTTCCCTGCAATTATTCGATATAATATCCATCGCACGATTATGGATTGGAGGACGCTATGCTGCTGGATCTAAAGCCGATTCTTGTAACGCCCGGCGCAAGTCTTCCGTTTGAAACGCACGAAAATCTGTCCGACCTTGTTTTCGGCAGCTGCAGGCCTGCGTCAGAGCCAGTTCTGGCCTAGCGGCAAGGTTCGCAATACGGCGGGCGTTCTCGAACTTACCGGCGAACTCACCACGACGCTGCACAGCGTGTGTGACCGCTGCGCCAGCGAGTTCACGCGTGCGGTACAGATCCCTATCCACGCTGTTCTGGTTTCAGAAGAAGAGTTGGAGCAGGCGGAGGACGAGTGGGTATTTGGTATCCACGACGGTTGCGCCGATCTGACCGACATCATTACGACTGCCTTTGTCCTCAACATGGACAGCCAGCTTCTGTGCAGGCCCGACTGCAAGGGTGTTTGCTTCCGCTGCGGTAAAAACCTCAATGAAGGGCCGTGCGGCTGCAGAAAAGAACCTGATTCCCGTTTTGCTGTTTTACAGCAGTTACTGGATAAATAAGTAGATAATGTGCCTTCGGGCATTTAGACCAAGGAGGTGTACCACATGGCAGTACCCAAGAGAAAAGTATCCCGCGCAAGAAGAGATAAGAGACGCAGTTCCCACTGGAAGCTGGCGATCCCCGGCGTCGTCGCTTGCCCGAAGTGCGGCGAGCCCCGCCTGCCTCACAGAGCCTGTAAGGCTTGCGGCTACTACAATGGCCGTGAAGTCATTTCTGTTGAAGCTAAGTGATTTCGCTGAAAGAGATGAGAGGGAGGCTGTCTGCCTTCCTCTTTTCTTATCCTGAAAGGAGGGCCTACCATGTCGAAGCCCATCGTAGCCATCGTGGGGCGGCCGAATGTCGGCAAGTCGATGCTTTTTAACAAACTGACCGGCAAGCGCATGGCAATCGTCGAGGATACCCCGGCGTCACCCGCGACCGTATTTACGGCGAATGCGAGTGGAATGGCCGCGGGTTTGCGCTTGTCGATACCGGCGGCATCGAGCCCGGTACGAATAACGAAATGCTGAAGTTTATGCGCCGGCAGGCGGAGATCGCCATTGAGACGGCCACGGTCATCATCATGGTCGTCGATGTAACAGTCGGCTTGACCGCGGCGGATGCGGAAGTCGCGTCCATGCTCAAGCGGTCGAAAAAGCCGGTCGTGCTGGCCGTCAACAAGTGCGACCAGACCGGCCACGCGAACCCGGACGCGTATGAATTCTATGCGCTTGGCCTCGGCGACCCCATCGAGGTTTCCGCCGTCCACGGTCACGGCACGGGTGATCTGCTCGACGCGTGTGTCGAAAACTTCCCGCCAGACGATGGAGAGGCATATGACGAAGATGTTATCAAGGTCGCAATCATCGGCAAGCCGAACGTCGGCAAGTCGAGCCTGCTCAATAAGATTCTCGGCGAGGGCGCGTGATCGTCTCTAATATTGCGGGTACGACGCGCGACGCCATCGACAGCTATTTTGAAAATGATTCCGGAAAATTCCTGTTTATCGATACTGCGGGTATGCGCCGCAAGTCAAAGGTTGATGACGCGGTCGAGAAATACCCAATCTTCGCTCCATTGCTGCCATTGAGCGCGCGGAAGTGTGCCTCATCCTGATCGACGCCAACGAGGGTGTGACTGAGCAGGATACCAAGGTCGCAGGACTGGCTCACGAGGCAGGGAAGGCCTGCATCATTGTTGTCAACAAGTGGGATACGGTCGAAAAGGACACGAACACCATGGACGAGAAGACAGCAGAGATTCGCCGTGACCTCAGCTATATGACCTATGCGCCGGTCGTGTTCATCTCGGCGCTGACTGGCCAGCGCGTTGATAAGCTGTTTGACATGATTGTCGCTGTTTCCAACCAGAACAGCATGCGCATCACAACTGGCATGCTCAATAATATTCTGGAAGACGCAACCGCGCGCGTTCAGCCGCCCACGGACAAGGGTCGCCGGCTGAAGATCTACTATATCACGCAGGTCGGCGTCAAGCCGCCGCATTTTGTCTTCTTCTGCAACGACAGCCGTCTTTTCCATTTTTTCCTACCAGCGGTATCTCGAAAACCAGATCCGCGCGGTCTTTGGTTTGACCGGTACGCCCATCAAGATCACAATCCGGCAGAAGGGCGACAAGGAAGACATGTAATTTTAAAGCCCGGCAGAAGCATAGCACTGCCGGGCTTTTTGCAGATCAAGAATTTAAGAAGGGAGTTGGAAACAATGGAACAGAACTATGCGCGATACGCAGTGGAAAAGGCAGTCCAGCTGCTTGCAATCGACAGCCCGACGGGCTTTACGGACAAAGCGGCTGAGTGGGTGCAGGAGGCGTTTACATCGCTCGGCTTTGCCGCGCAGAAAACAGAAAAAGGCGGTATTTTGATCGACCTCGGCGGCAAGGAATCCAGGAGGGCGGGCTGCTTTTGCAGGCGCACATGGATACACTCGGCGCGATGGTCGCGGAGGTCAAGGCCAATGGCCGCCTGCGCGTGACGAGTCTTGGAGGCATGCGTGCGGAAAACGGAGAAACAGAAAACGTGCGCGTCTATACGCGTTCTGGCAAGGTCTATGAAGGCACACTTCAACTCTGCAATGCTTCTGTCCATGTCAACGGTGAATATGCAAAACAAACCGCACCTTTGACACGACCGAGATTCTGCTGGACGAGAACGTTTCTTCCGCAGAGGAAACTCGCGCGCTTGGCATTGAAACCGGCGATATCGTCTGCTTCGATCCGCGCACGCGTGTGACAGACTCTGGCTATATCAAAAGCCGATTTCTCGACGATAAGCTTTCTGTCGGTATTCTGCTCGGTTTTGCGAAATATCTACGCGATGAAAAGAAGACGCTGCTGCGCCGCACCTATGTCCATGTGACCGTCTATGAAGAGGTCGGCTTCGGCGGTTCGGCTTCTGTGCCGGAGGGTGTAACGGAGTCCATCAGCGTCGATATGGGCTGCGTAGGTGACGGTCTTGCCTGCACAGAGCGGCAGGTATCCATCTGCGCCAAGGATTCCGGCGGCCCGTACAGCTACGCCGTCGTCGGCAAGCTTATCGACGCGGCAAAGCGCGAGGGTGCAGACTATGCCGTTGACGTCTATCCGTACTACGGCTCCGACGTCGAGGCCACGCTCCGCGCGGGCTATGACATCCGCCACGGCCTCATCGGCTCCGGCGTCTATGCCAGCCATGGCTATGAGCGCAGCCACATGGACGGCGTTCTGAATACGCTCAAGACCATCAAGGGATATCTGAACGTATAACGCAAACGTTGGACAGGCTGCAAACTGTAGTGGCCGATGTCCACATCGGCCACTACATGAATCGTGCAAAACAAGAAGTGTATCATAAAAAGCAGGCACTTTGACAACGAAAAAAGAGCAAGCCGTTTGGCTTGCTCTTTGACTTGTCTTCGATCAGATCGCACGCTCAACCTTGTCGGAACGCAGGCATCTTGTGCAGACATATACATGGCGCGGAGTACCGTCAACGATTGCCTTGACACGTTTGACGTTGGGCTTCCATGCACGGTTCGCACGTCTGTGAGAATGGGAGACCTTGATACCGAATGTTACGCCCTTGCCGCAGATATCGCATTTTGCCATTGGATGCACCTCCTTGCCGCTTGGAAAATCAATGTTGGACGCTATAAAGCGCCGACAAATATATTAGCAGATTGCGTTGGAAATTGCAAGAACTTTTTTCGGAAAAATCCGAAAAAATCGCGCCGGGACGACAAAGGATTTTCCCCTGTTGCGAAACCTGGGCAAAACGGGTATAATCAGAGTATCCTAAAAATAGAGGTGATTGTGTGGCAAGTACCTATACGGTCCTGCTGTCCGAACTCGTTTCGGAATTCAAGCTTGACTTTTTCTACCGGTCAACGGATTTTGACAAGATCCATGTGACCGTTGACGATATCAGCCGTCCGGGCCTTCATCTGGCTGGCTTTTTCGACCATTACGAGCCGATGCGCGTCTATGTCTGCGGCACGGTGGAGACGGCGTATCTGCAAAAGCTCACGCCGGAGGAGCGCATCATCATTTTTGACCATTTCCTGTCCTATAAATGCCCGGCGCTGATTTTTGCGCGGGGCTTTGAACCCATGCCGGAGTGCCTTGAAATGGCGAAAAAATACGACGTGACGGTGCTCGGCACTAAGGACACGACGTCTTATATCGTTTCAAGCCTCATTACCTATTTAAAAAGCTCGCTGGCCCCGCGCGTCACGCGCCACGGCGTTCTGGTCGAAATTTACGGCGAAGGGTATCCTCATCAACGGCGACAGCGGCATCGGCAAGAGCGAGACGGCTATCGAACTTGTCAAACGCGGCCACCGCCTCATCGCGGACGACGCGGTCGAGATCAAAAAGGTCTCGCCGCACGAGCTGGTCGGCTCCGCACCTCCGGTTTTGAAGCACTATATCGAACTTCGCGGCATCGGCGTTATCAATGTTGCCAAGCTGTTTGGCATGGGCGCGGTCAAGGAAAGCTCCAACATTGACCTGATCATCAATATGGTCCCGTGGCGCGACGGCGAGGCGTATGACCGCCTCGGCATGGAGACGCAGTACACGGAAATTCTGGATGTCAAGGTTCCGTCCATTACGGTGCCTATTACGCCGGGACGAAATCTTGCCGTGATTTTGAGGTCGCCGCCATGAACAACCGTCAGAAGCGTATGGGTTATAATGCTGCCGTAGAATTTACTGAACAGATGAGCAAATACTTTCGGCCCAGCAATGACGGCTGAACCAAAGAAACCATCGAAAAGAGGAACCGACTGGCTGGTTCCTTTTTTTTTATTTGAGATGTGATATGATAAAAACCGATAAAGAAATTATCCACCCGGAGGCGTTTATGTGGAGTTCGAACTTCAGCAGACCATCATTCAAAGCTGCAAAACGGCAGAGTTTCGGCGCCTGGGCCGCTGAGCCGGTTTTTATTTTTCCCACCATCCTTCCGTATCGGAGGGCCCGCCGCAGTCATGGTGTTTCCCAAGACTGTGGAGGAACTAAAACCGCTGCTGCAAACCGCTTCGGCGCATGGAACGCACACCGTATATCTTAGGTGCCGGGACAAATGTGCTGGCCCCAGACGAGGACTGCAGGCGCTGGTCATCTGCCTGAAGGACGCGCTGACAAGCATCCGTCTTCTGGATAAGACACGGATGGAGGTTTTTGCAGGCGAAAGCATGGCCAGAGCGGCTGTCTTTGCCAAAAATCACGCGCTGACCGGCCTGGAATTTGCGCACGGTATTCCCGGGACGCTCGGCGGCGGCGTGTATATGAACGCGGGCGCCTACGGCGGGGAAATGAAGCAAATCGTGGAATCCGTGACTGTTTTGACCATGGGCGGAGAAGAGAAAATGCTGTCCGGCGAGGAATCGGCATTTGCCTACCGCACGAGCGTCTATCAGACGCTGCCGTGCGTGATCGTCAAGGCTGTTTTGCGTTTGCAGCCGGGGACCCGGAGACGATTGGACGGACGATGCGCACGCTGATGGAAAAGCGCAAAGCCTCGCAGCCGCTGGAACTGCCGTCCGCCGGAAGCACGTTCAAGCGTCCGGTGGGATATTTCGCGGGCCCGCTCATCGAGCAGGCCGGGCTCAAGGGCTGTGGAGTCGGCGGCGCGGAGGTATCAAAAAACATGCGGGATTTATTGTGAATACCGGTGGTGCAACGGCTGAAGATATAAAGAAGACGATTGCAATGGTGCAGTCCCGTGTATGGGAGACATCCGGTGTCCGGCTTGAGCCGGAGGTTCGGATCTGGTAAAGGAGAAAACTATGCAGTTTGTTATCATTTCCGGCATGTCCGGCGCGGGCAAGAGCAAGGCCGCGTCCGACCTTGAGGATCTCGGCTTTTACTGCGTCGACAATATGCCGGCGGAGATGATCCCGCAGTTCGCCCAGCTGTGTCTGGCAACGAAGGGCCGGTATGAGAAGGTCGCGCTTGTAACGGATATCCGCGCAAGCATGACGTTTGACGCCCTGTTTCAGGCGCTGCAGAAGCTCGATGAGATGCCTGCAGTATTCCATTTATTATATCGAGGCCTCGACCGAGGTCATCATCAAGCGCTATAAAGAGACGCGCCGTGGCTGCATCCGCTCATGCGCGACGGCACGCCGACGCTGGAAGCGCCATCGAGCGGGAGCGGACACTCCTTGCGCCGATGCGCAACCGCGAGCGTGATCATCGATACCTCGAATCCTTTCCACGGAATGCTGCGCGGAATGCTGATCGATTTGGTTGCGGGCGGGATGCGGGAACATTCGATGGACGTGCGTGTCGTGTCGTTCGGCTTCAAATATGGTCTGCCGCTGGAAGCTGATCTGGTCTTCGACGTGCGTTTTTGCCGAATCCGTATTATATCCCGGAGCTGAACAGCAGACCGGGCTGGATGAGCCTGTGAAGAATTTTCGTATTCAAATACCAGGCAGACGCTGGACTTCATGGCAAAAACCGAGGACCTGCTGTCGTTCCTGCTGCCTAAGTATCTGGACGAGGGCAAAACGGCCGCGCATTGCCGCCATCGGCGGCGGGCATGGCTTTCGTCGATGCTGCGCGGCCTCAAGCGCTATACAAAGTACATAACGGCCATCGTGACCGTCGCCGACGACGGCGGCGGCTCCGGAATGCTCCGGGAGGATCTCGGGATGCTGCCGCCCGGCGATATCCGCAACTGCATTATGGCGCTGGCCAACACGGAGCCAACCATGGAGCAGCTGCTCAATTACCGCTTTACGGAAGGCTCCTTGACCGGTCAGAGCTTCGGAAACCTCTTCCTCGCGGCTATGAACGGCATTTCCGGTTCCTTTGACGAGGCTGTGCAGCGGATGGGGGACGTTCTTGCCATTACGGGAAGAGTCCTGCCGGTGACCAACCAGAACGTCTATCTGGAGGCCGAATTCGACAACGGCTCGCGCACGCTCGGCGAGAGCAAAATCTTTACGCGAAAAATCAATGACTGCCGCATCCGTCAGGTGCGTCTTGTGCCAGAGCATCCGAGGCGCTTCAGGACAGCATTGACGCCATTTTGCAGGCGGACATCATCGTTATCGGCCCCAGGAAGCCTCTATACCAGCATCATTCCGAACTTCCTGTTGACGGCATCTGCGAGGCCATCCGCGGCGTCCGGCGCGGTCGGGAATATATCCTGAACATCATGATGCAGGACGGCGAGACCGACGGCTATACCGGCGAGGATCACGTCCGGCGCTGCCGAGCACGCGGGCGGCGGCGTCATCGACGTCTGCATCGCCAAATGATGAACCAAAAGCCGCCGGAGATTATGGAGCCGTACGTAAAGGAAGGCGTCGGCCAGATCGAGCTGACCGGGAGAAAATCGAGGCAGATGGGGCTTGCCGCTGCGCACGTTCCCGCTGTCTGGAGCCGGGACGCTATATCCGCCATAACTCTGACGCTCTGGCGCGCGATTTTGTCGGTATGGAACGAATTTAGAAGCCTGAAGAACAAAGGAGGGAACGCCGTCATGTCCTTTTCCTCCAATGTCAAGCAGGAATTGTGCCGCCTGCCGATCAACGAAAAATGGAGGCCGCCTGGGGCCGAACTGTACGGCATTTTGCTCTACTGCAACGCGTTTACATCCGTTTGTCCGCATCGTGACGGAAAAGCGGGATCTGGCGGCGCGGCCTGCGCCTGTCTCATGAAAAAAGGTTTTCGGCTTTTCCTTTGATCAGGAGCCGGAGGAAGATACCGGAAAGCTGCTTTTTGAGATGGAATCACAGGGGAAAATCCAAAAATATTTGCCGCAGTTCGGCCTGTCAGCGGCCAGAGTGACGCTGCACGTCAATTACGGCATGCTGGAAGAGGACGAGGAACGGCTGGCGTTTTGCGCGGCGCGTTTTTGTCCGGTGGGTTCGTTCACAGACCCGGCAAAGCGATACCATCTGGAAATGACGACGTCGCATTATCAAGGTCAGCCGCGAGACCTGCGCGCGCTGTTGCTGGATGCCGGATTTGCCCCAAAGGAGACAACACGCAGCGGAAACAGCATTCTGTATTTCAAGCAGAGTGATATGATTGAGGATTTTCTGACGGCAATCGGCGCGCCGGTGTGCGCAATGGGCGTGATGGAGGCGAAGGTCGAAAAGATCTTCGCAATGGCGTTAACCGCCGCGTCAACTGTGAAACAGCAAATCTGACCAAGGTCGTCGACGCGTCGATGGAGCAGGTCGCGGCCATCAAAAAGCTTCAAAAACGCGGCCAACTCAACGATCTGCCGCTGAAGCTCCGTGAGACAGCGAAAGCTTCGGCTCGAAAATCCGGAGGCGACATTGCAGGAACTTGCATCCATGCAGACCCGCCTGTTTCAAGTCGAGAAAACGCCATGGCATTTGGGCATCTGCACGTCCACAGCGAATACAGTCTGCTTGACGGCGCCTGCCGTATCGGCTCGATGATGGACCGTGTGCAGGAGATCGGCAGGAGGCCATCGCCCTGACCGACCACGGCGTCATGTACGGCACGATCGATTTTACCGCGCAGCAAAAAGGCCGCCGGGATCAAGCCCATCGTCGGCTGCGAGGTCTATGTCGCCCGCGCACGCGCTTCGACAAAGGTCCACGGCGTCGATAAGGCCATACCATCTGGTCCTGCTCTGCGAAAACGAAACGGGCTACCGAACCTCAGCTATATGGTCTCTCGCGGCTTCATAGACGGCTTCTACAACCGCCCGCGTGTGGATATGGACTTTCTTCGTGAGCACCACGATGGACTCATCGCGCTTTCGGCCTGCCTGGCGGGCGTATCCCGCAGTCGCATGCAGGACGACTATGAGGCCGGCGCAAAAAAGGCCGCGCTGGAATACGCGGAAATTTTTCGGGCCGGAGCATTTTTTATCTGGAGCTGCAGGATCACGGCCTGCCCGAGCAGCCGAAGCGTCAACGGACATTCTGCGCTCGCGAAAACAGGAGACCCTGCCGCTCGTCGTGACGAACGACGCGCACTATCTCCGCCCGAGGACGCGACACGCAGGACGTGCTGATGTGCATCCAGATGGGCAAGACCGTGGACGATCCGAACCGCCTGAAATTTGAGACGGAAGAATTCTATCTCAAAGAGGAGGAGCTGCGCAGCTCTTTCCGAACGTGCCGGAGGCGTATGAGAATACGCTCCGAACATCGCGGAGCGCTGCAACGTCGAATTTACATTCGGCAAGTATCACCTGCCGGAATTCAAGCTTCCCGGCGGGCGTGATTCGCCTGACCTATCTGCGAGAGCTTTGCGAGAAGGGCTTTGCCGAGCGCTATGGCGACAGCGCATCCCGAGTACCGGGCGCAAATGGACTACGAGATTGACATGATCGAGAAGATGGGCTTTACCGATTACTTCCTGATCGTGGGGACTTTCGTCAATTTTGCGAAAAGTGCGGGCATTCCCGTCGGACCCGGACGCGGCAGTGCGGCGGGCTCGATGGTCACCTATGCGCTGCACATCACGGAAATTGACCCCATGAAATACGGCCTCTTCTTCGAGCGCTTTTTGAACCCGGAGCGCGTGACGATGCCCGATATTGATATGGACTTCGGAGACACGCGGCGCGGCGAGGTGGTGGACTATGTGCGGCGCAAATACGGCGACGACCATGTGGCACAGATCGTGACGTTCGGTACGATGGCCGCGCGCGGCGCGATCCGCGACGTCGGCCGCGGCGATGAGCTTCACCTACGCCGAGACGGACGTGGTGGCCAAGCTTGTCCCGGGGACGCCGCACATGACGCTCGAGGAGGCGCTGAAGCAGTCTGCCGCAGCTGAAGGAGATGTACGACGGCGACGCGCGCGTGAAGGAAGCTCATCGACACGGCACGTGCGCTCGAGGGTATGCCGCGCAACACATCGACCCACGCGGCAGGCGTCGTCATCACGCGCCTCCCGGTTTACGATTATGTGCCCCTCGCGACCAACGACGAGACGACCGTCACCGAGTATACGATGACGACGCTCGAGGAGCTCGGGCTGCTCAAGATGGACTTCCTCGGTCTCCGCAACATCACGGTCATTGACGACGCGATCCAGGAGATCCGGAAGACAGACCCCGATTTTTCCATGTCCCGCGTGACGGACAACGACCCCAAGGTCATGGATATGCTCACGCAGGGAAGAACAGCCGGTGTGTTCCAGATGGAATCGACCGGCATGACAGGCGTCTGCATGGGTCTGAAGCCGCAGTCAATCGAAGATCTTTCCATTATCGTCGCAGCCTACCGCCCCGGCCCGATGGAGTCGATCCCGCGTCTGATCGCCTGCAAGCAGGACCCATCGCTTGTCAAATACAAGCATCCCATGCTGAAACCTATCCTTTCCGTCACCTACGGCTGCATTCTCTATCAGGAGCAGGTCATTGAGATTTTCCGGAAGCTTGCCGGATATTCGCTTGGTCAGGCGGACATGGTGCGCCGCGCCATGAGCAAAAAGAAGGTCAAGGACATCGAAAAGGAGCGCGGCGCCTTTATCCGGGGCGACGCCTCGCGCAATATCACCGGCTGCGTCGCAAACGGCATTCCGGAGCAGACGGCGGAAGCCATCTACAACGAGATGTACGACTTCGCGAACTACGCGTTCAACAAGGCGCATTCCGTCTGCTATGCCGTCATCGCGTACCAGACCGCGTGGTTCAAGTGCTATTATCCGTGCGAATATATGGCGGCGCTCATGACGTCTGTGCTGGGAAGCTCGGTCAAGATCTCCGAGTATATTGCCGAGTGCCGCGCGATGGGCATTGCGCTGCTGCCGCCGGATATCAATGAATCCAACGACAATTTCACCGTCGTGCCGGGCGGCATCCGCTTCGGTCTGGCCGCCATCAAGAATATCGGACGCGGCTTTATCCAGAAGGTCATGAACGAGCGAGAGCAGGGCGGAAAGTTCACCAGCCTTGAGGATTTTGCCTCCCGTATGTACGGGACGGATCTCAACAAGCGGGCGCTGGAAAATCTCATCAAGGCCGGCGCCTGCGACGGCTTTGGACTGAACCGTGCCCAGATGCTGCGTATCTATGAGCTTGTGCTCGACGCAGCGGCCAGCCAGAAGAATAAGAATGTCGACGGCCAGATGGGTCTGTTCGATCTGCTGTCCGGCGAAGACAGCGCCGCTGCCATGCCAGCTGTGCAGGCACCGGATATCCCGGAAATGAGCGTGCAGGAGAAAATGAGTCTGGAAAAGCAGACGACCGGTCTGTACCTGTCCGGCCATCCGATGGACGAGTACCGGCCGCTGCTGCGCGGCATGGATGTGGTTCCAATCGGTGAGATTCTGGAATGCTTTGAAAACGGCGGCGATGCCTATCAGGACGAGCAGATCGTGAACATTGCCGGAATCGTCGAGGCGGTCAAGATGAAGACCACGCGCTCCGGCTCCATGATGGCCTACGTCACGGTCGAGGACGACACCGGTTCCATGGAGCTTCTGACATTCTCCACGATCCTGGGCCAATATGGTTCGCTGCTTTATGAAAACTCGCCTGTTATCCTGAATGGCCGCATTTCCGTTCGCGACGAAAAACCGCCGCAGATGGTCGTGAACCGCGTGGTGCAGATCGGGGATATGAAGGATCTGGATGCCGCGCAGGCCGCGCGTCAGACAGCGGCGCAGGCGCATACCGTCTATCTCAAAATCGAAAGCTCCGCGCAGCGCTCGGCAAAGAAGGTCCTGCCCATTCTCAAGATGTTCCCGGGAAAAGCGCGGGCTGTGATCTATTTTGCCGACACCGGCGCAAGGATGGGTGGAAGCTGTGCGCTGGACGAGCGGATGCTGCAGGAGCTGCGGGAGCAGCTCGGCGAAAAAAATGTGGTTGTGAAGTAGTCTTGTTTTTTACAAATTCGCTACACTTTTGTAACCTGACATGATATACTATAAAGAGTTGAAAAAGGAGTTGGAACGATTGCGCAGGAAACAGCTGGGACTTGCGTTGCTTTCTTGCGGCGTTGACACTGCTGCTGACAGGCTGTTTTGTCAAAACAGTTGACGAGTTATATACGCTGCCGCGGCATTCTGATGAATATGACCGGCTGGAGCTTGCAATCGATGCGGTTCTGAGCGGCCAGAGCGCTGTCTATTCTGCGCCGGTGTCCGGCCCGAATCAGCAGTCTGTGCAGCTGGCCGATCTCGACGGCGACGGACAGGAAGAAGCGATCGCGTTTTTGAAGGCAGCAGGGGACAGGCCGCTCAGAGCCTGCATCTTTTCCCGTGTGGACGGCGATTACCACTTGACGGATGTGATCGAGGGCGACGGCACCAGCTTTGCCAGCGTCGAATACGTCCAGCTGACCGGCCAGCCGGGCATCGAGCTTGTCATCGGTCGGCAGCTGTCCACTGACGTGCTGCAATCGCTCAGCGCATATTCCTACTCCGACGGCCATGTGGCCGAGCTGATGAATGCCAATTACTCGGAATACCGCGTAGTCGACCTTGACGGCGACGGCCGGAAGGATATTTTCCTGCTCCGCTTTGAAGCAGAGCAGCCGCAGGGCATTGCAGAGCTTTACCGCTGGCAGGCCGGGCAGATGGAGCGCGAAGGAAGCGTATCTAACTGCCGGGCGTCCCTTGTCAAAGCGTATTCTGACCGGAAATCTGATGAAGGATGTTCCCGCCGTCTTTGTGTCGAGCGCATATGAGGATACCGGACTTGTGACCGATGTGTTTGCGTTTCAGGACGGGTGTTCCGAAGCGTCACCACACGCGAGGCGGAGATTCCTGTCTCCACTGTTCGCAGCTATTATGTCTACGCCGCCGATATTGACGGCGATGGATTGATTGAACTTCCACAGATCCTGCCGCTTCCGTCAGCAGAGGGATCTGACGAAAACGACTCCGCGATCAGCTGGTACAACCTTGATCTGGACGGGCGCAGTCTGCCGAAGCTGACGACCTATCACAGCTTTTCGGGCGGCTGGTTTTAAAGCTTCCAGACAGCTGGCAGAACCAGTTCTGCATCACGCGCAGCGCAGAGACGGATGGCGTGCGCGGCTATGCGTTTTCGCAGTGGAAAAATGGACGGCGCGGCGATTTGATTTTTACAGTCTATGAGTTTTCCGGTGACAACCGGTATGAGTTCGCATCCGCAGACGGCAGATTGATTCTGGCCGAGAAGGGCGATGTTGCCTATGCAGCAAAGCTTGGAACCGGAAAGTGGGCTTCCGATCTGTCGGAAGACAGACTAAAGGACATGTTCCACTTTATTCATATTGACTGGAATTCGGGAGAGACGTGAGGAGCGTAATGGAATGAAGAAAGGTAATGATTCTGGAAGACGAGGTCAGCATCCGGAGCTTTGTGGTCATCAACCTCAAGCGCGCTGGATATGAGGTCGTGGAGGCCGGAACCGGTGAAGAGGCGCTGGAGTTGCTGAAGGTCAATCCCAGATGTCGGCGTTGCGATCCTCGATATTATGCTGCCAGGCATCGACGGATTTGAGGTCTGCCGCAACATCCGGGCAACAGATAAAAAAATCGGTATTATTATGTTAACTGCACGGAGCCAGGAGATGGACAAGATCACCGGGTTCATGACCGGTGCAGACGACTATATGACCAAGCCCTTCAGCCCCGCGGAGCTGACGGCGCGCATCGACGCGCTGTACCGCCGTATTGATTCAGACGGGTCTTCTAATCAAATCGAACTCAAGCACGGCCCCTTCGTTTTGAATACACGCAACCGGACGCTGGATAAGGACAGCCGCCGCATCAAGCTAACGCAGGTGGAATACGCCATCGTGCAGCTGTTCATGCAGAATCCAGGACGGGCACTTTCTCGTGAGGATATTCTTGCTGCGGTCTGGGGCCGGGATTATGACGGCGAGCTGAAGATTGTGGACGTCAACATCCGGCGGCTGCGCATCAAGATCGAGGACGACACGGCAAATCCGACCTACATTACAACGGTCTGGGGCTTTGGTTACAAGTGGGGCGCATAAGGCGCAGGGTGAGGCCTTTTGAAGAAAAAGAAACGCCTGTCCGGCATTGAGCGGCGCTGGTTCGTCAATAATGTGGGCGTAATTATGCTGCTGGTCGCAGCCTGTGTGTTTGGTGTAGTGTTTTCTGTAGCGGCGTATTACGACACTAACCTTCGCTCCGGCCTTGAAAAACAAGGCGAAAACAACGACCGATTTTTTCAGCAATTACATCTCACAGAGTTACAAGGAATATTATCAGTCCTGTATCAAATTTGCACAGACCTTTGAAGAAAAGGACCGGCTGGAACTGCAATTTATTTCTGCGAATGGAAAGCTTGTCGCTTCCTCCTATGGAAAATTTGCCGGACGTTCTGCCTCGACGCCCGAGATTCAGCAGGCGATCGACAGCCGGCAGATCCGGCACTACAAGGGTAGAAACCCGCTGACACGGGGAGCGCATTCTGGCCGTTTCCAGCCCGATGATCTATACGAACGGCGAGGTGATCGGCGTGCTGCGCTATGTAACAAGTTTGCGCAATGCGGATCTTCAGATCCTGATGATCGCACTGATTGCCATCACGATCGGCCTGCTGTTTATTGGCTCGATTTTCTTCCTGAGCAGCTTTTTTATCAAGTCCATTCTGGTGCCCATCTCGCAGATCAACGCGACAGCCAGACGCATTGCCGCCGGCTCCTACGGCGTGCAGATCCCCGGCCAATATGACGACGAGATCGGCGAGTTGGTTGGTACCATCAATGATATGTCCGTCAAGATTGGTCAAGCGGAGAAAAACGCAGACGGAATTTATTTCCTCTGTGTCGCACGAACTGCGCACGCCGCTTACGGCCATCTCCGGCTGGGGTGAAACGCTTCTGACATCCGAAAATCTGGACGCGGAGACGCGGCGCGGCGTTGTGATCATTGCGCGTGAGGCCAAGCGACTTACCGGTATGGTCGAGGAACTGCTGGAATTCACGCGAATGCAGGACGGGCGGTTTACACTCCATGTCGAAACGGCCGATGTTCTGGCGGAATTTGAAGATACGGTCTTTATGTACGGCAACCGGCTCAAGCAGGAGGGAATCTGTCTGCACTATGACGGCTGCGATGAGGAGATTCCAGAGATTCCGTGCGACGTTGCGCGTATGCGTCAGGTGTTTTTGAACATTCTTGACAACGCAGCCAAACACGGTGGCGAGGGCAAGCGTATCGACGCATCCATCGCACATGAAGGAACTTCTGTTGTCATCCGCATCCGGGATTATGGGCCCGGTATTCCGGAAGAAGAACTTCCGCGCGTCAAGCTGAAATTTTATAAAGGCAGTTCTAAAGCCCGCGGCAGCGGCATCGGACTTGCCGTCTGCGAGGAGATCGTTACCATGCACGGCGGAATGCTGACACTGGAAAATGCGGAGGGCGGCGGCACGCTTGTTACGATCAGCATCCCCACTGGGGAAGAATAAGAGGTTTGCATGAAAAAAGAAAACAATCCTGTCAGTCAGGAAAAATTTAAAACACTCATCGGCGGTCAGGCACTGATTGAAGGCATTATGATGCAGGGGCCGGACAAGCGTTCTATCGTCGTGCGCGGCCCAGAGGGCCTTGTCAAAAAAGGTCGAGCCGCTTAAAAAACGTACCGGTATTGCCAAATGGCCGCTGCTCCGCGGCGTAGTGAATTTTGCTTCGTCTATGGTGTCTGGCGTGAAAGCACTCATGTATTCGGCGGAGTTCTTTCCGGAAGATGAGGCCGATGCACAGCCATCCAAATTTGAACAGTGGCTGGAGCAGAAGCTTGGCAGTGAGAAGCTGGAAAAAGCAGTTGTGTCCTTTTCTGTGTTTCTCGGCGTTCTGTTTTCTGTCGGCCTGTTCTTCCTGCTGCCGACACTTTTGAGCGGTATTTTTGACCGTTGGATCCATAATGCTGTCATCCGTAGTCTGATTGAGGGCGTCATTCGCATCGCAATTTTTATGGGCTATATGATCCTGATTTCCCGGATGAAGGACATGAAGCGCGTCTTTTCCTATCACGGTGCAGAGCATAAGACCATCCGCTGCTATGAAGCGCAGCTTCCGCTGACAGTGGAAAACTGCCGCGGCATGACCAGACTGCATCCGCGCTGCGGCACAAGCTTCCTGTTTGTTGTCGTTGCGATTTCGATTTTGCTTTTTGCGCTTGTAAGCGCTGTTTTCCCGACCAGCAATATGCTTGTCCGTATGCTTATCCGGCTGGCACTTCTGCCGTTCGTGGTGGCCATCAGCTATGAGTGCAATCGTTTTGTCGGCCGCCATGACAATGGCCTGACGCGCGCGCTTTCTGCACCCGGTATGTGGTTCCAACACTTTACGACCAACGAGCCGGATGATTCCATGCTGGAAGTTGCTATTGAGGCGCTGAAACTCGTCATTCCGGACGAGGCTGGTACTGACCGATGGTAAAGAAGTACGGCGACCTCTATCTTCAGGCCCGCCGGACGCTGCTGCCATCGGAAGGGGAGAATGCCTCCATGGCCGCACGGGAACTGTTGGCATTTGCCTCTGGAAAATCCGTGACGGCCGTGCTTGCAGACTCGAACTTATACGCCAGCGAACAGATCGAGGATAAGTTGAATGGGTATGTAAACCGCATGCTTGCACATGAACCGCTGCCTTATATCCTCGGACAATGGGATTTCTATGGAATATCACTGGAGGTCACGCCGGATGTGCCCATCCCGCGCGATGACACCATGGCGGTTACTGATCTTGCGCTCGATGTCCTGCGCGGCAGAACAGAACCGCGTGTACTGGATCTTTGCTGTGGCAGCGGCTGTATCGGCCTCGCCATTGCACACCAGCTGCCTGATGCCCATGTGACACTTGCAGATATCTCGCGCCCCGCGTTGGCGGTTGCCAAGCGCAACATCAAGCGGCTGAAGCTTATGAACCGTGTGACAGCGGTCGGGCTGGATGCGGAAGCGAGGACCTAGTTTTGTCGGCACACTTGACGCGCTGGTATGCAATCCACCGTATGTGACGAGCGAAGAAATGGCGCGGCTGGAGCCGTCCGTAAAGGAATACGAGCCTGCCCTTGCGCTGGACGGCGGGAGAAGACGGGCTGGCGTTTTACCGCGCCGTCGTAGAAAACTTTACCCATCTGCTGGCAGACGGCGGATACCTCTGCTTTGAATTTGGCCTGGACAGCATATGGCCGTATCTATGATTCTTCAGGAATACGGATATACGGATATTGTTCTGCGGAAAGATTTGCGCGGCGTTGTCCGCGCTGTCAGAGGGAAAAAAAATAAAACAAACGTTTGATTTTTTCAAACAATGTGTTATAGTAGGTTATACACAAAAGAGGAAGGAACTGAGACGATGGAAAGAAAAAAACAGCCGATCAGACTCCCAATAACGACAAGAAACAGGCGCTTGATACCGCCATCCGGCAAATCGAGAAAAACTTCGGCAAGGGCGCGGTCATGCGTCTGGGCGACCGCCCGGAGCTGAACGTCGACGCAATCCCGACCGGCTCGCTGGCACTCGACGCGGCGCTCGGCATCGGCGGCCTGCCGAAGGGCAGAATCATTGAGATCTACGGGCCGGAGTCCTCCGGTAAGACCACGCTGGCGCTGCACGTGCTGGCCGAGGCGCAGAAGCGCGGCGGCGAGGTCGCCTTTGTCGACGCGGAGCACGCGCTGGACCCCGACTATGCGGCGAGAATCGGCGTGGATATTGACTCCATGCTCGTCTCTCAGCCGGACACCGGCGAACAGGCGCTCGAAATTACGGACGCGCTGGTCCGCTCGGGCGCAGTGGACGTCGTGGTTGTCGACTCTGTCGCGGCGCTGACACCGCGGGCGGAGATCGAGGGCGAGATGGGCGACACCTTCGTCGGCCTGCAGGCCCGTCTGATGTCGCAGGCTCTGCGCAAGCTGGCCGGCACCGTCTCCAAGACGAACTGCATCGTCATCTTCATCAACCAGCTTCGCATGAAGATCGGCGTCATGTACGGAAACCCCGAGACAACAACGGGCGGCAACGCCCTCAAGTTCTACGCGTCCGTCCGTATCGATATCCGCCGCACAGAGGCCATCAAGAGCGGCACTGAGATCGTCGGCAACCGCACGCGTGTGAAGGTCATCAAGAACAAGTGCGCGCCCCCCTTCCGTGAGGCGTATTTCGATATCATGTACGGCGAGGGCATTTCCAAGTGGGGCGAACTCGTCGATCTGGCTGTGCAGCTGGAGCTCATCAACAAGTCCGGCAGCTGGTTCTCGATTGGGGACGAGCGCATCGGGCAGGGCCGCGATTCTGCCAAGCAGTATCTGATCGACCATCCCGACGTCGCCGACCGCATCGAGCAGGAGATCCGCGACAACATGTGGAAGCTGCAGGGCAAGAACGCAAGCCGCCCGCGTCTGCTGCGGCCAAGCCCGTCAGCGTCTCTGCGGACGATTTTAACGACGACTGATGCGTCTGCTCGAATTCGGCTCGCCGCAGTCTGGGCGTGTGAAGCTCGTCTTCGACGACGATTCCTGACTGTCTCCCGCAGCCGTATCTGCGTGCGGTTTTCGGCCTGCAGGGGGATGGAGCTGACGGACTGGGAGGCGTTATCAGGCGCTGCTGGCCGCTGCCGCGGGAAGGCGTCGCAAAGGCGCGGGCCGTGCGGATCGTCGACGGCGGCCGGTGTGTCCGAAGCGGGAGCTGCAGAAGCGGCTGGTGCAGAAGGGCGACGCTTCGGCCGACGCGGCGGAGGCCGTCGGCATGGCTGAAGGAGCACCGGTTGCTCGACGACGGCGAGACGGCGGCCCAGCCGGCCAGCGCCGTGCGCAAAAGGGCTATGGCAAAAGCCGGGTCAAAAACATCCTCTATGAAGGATCCCCAGCGAATTCTGGGACGAAGCGCTTGCGCGCATCCCGGCGATGGACGATGCCATCGACCGCTTTCTGGCCGCGAAGCTGCGCGGACGGACCCGGACGACAAAGAACCATCAAAACGGACTGTGGACGCGCTGCATTCGCCGCGGCCACAGCTATGGGGAGATCCGCGACGCGCTGCGGCGTTATGACAGATCTCGAAGATCTGGAACTGGAGGAAACAATGACGGAGGAACATGGAATGACGCATACGATCGGCATGATCTCGCTCGGTTGTGCCAAAAATCAGGTCAACGCCGAGCAGATGCTCTATCTGCTGCGGCAGGCCGGATATGAAATTCTGCCGGATCCCGATGGGGCGGAGCTGGTGATCATCAACACCTGCGGTTTCATCGATTCGGCCAAGGAAGAGGCCATCGACCATATTCTGGCGATGGGCGCGCTCAAACAGGAGGGCCGTGTCGGGAAGATTCTTGTCACCGGCTGTCTGGCCCAGCGCTATCAGGAGGAGATCGTGAACGAGATGCCGGAGGTCGACGGCGTGCTTGGCACGGGCTCGTATTACGACATTGTCCACGCGGCGAAGGAGATCCTGGACGGGAAGAAATATGAGCGCTTTGACGACATCAGCGCCCCCGCTGAACGAGCCGGGCCGCATCCTGACAACGCCGGAGCAGTATGCCTATCTCAAGATCGCCGAGGGCTGCGACAACTACTGTGCGTTCTGCATCATCCCGAAGCTGCGCGGCCATTACCGCAGCCGGAAGATGGAGGAACTGATCGCCGAGGCGAAGACGTTGGCCGAGGACGGTGTGAAGGAGCTGATCGTCGTCGCGCAGGACACCAGCCGCTATGGCGAGGATCTCTACGGTGCGCGGAAGCTGCCGGAGCTGCTGCGTGAACTTTGTAAGATCGATGGCTTCCACTGGATTCGTGTCCATTACCTCTACCCGGAAGCCATCAGCGAGGAGCTGATCGACGTGTTCGCGACGGAGCCGAAGCTCGTCAAATACTTCGACATCCCGTTCCAGCACATCAACGATGAGATCCTGAAAAAAGATGAACCGCCACACCGACGGCGCCTACATCCGCAAGCTCGTCACGCACCTGCGTGAGCGCGTGCCCGGCGCAGTGTTCCGCACGAGCTTATCACCGGCCTGCCCGGCGAGGGAGAGGCGGAGTTTGAAGAGCTGTGCGAATTCTTGAAGGAATACAAGCTCGAGCGCGTGGGCGCGTTCGTCTTCTCGCCCGAGGAGGGGACGCGCGCAGCGGAGATGGAATACCCGGATACGGAGATTGCGCGCGAGCGCGCGGAGCGCGTCGCGGAGCTGCAATCCCGGATCATGGACGAATACAACGAGCGCTGTCTCGGCGAGACGATGGAGGCTCTCTGTGAGGGCTATGACCCGGACGAGGGGAGCTATTTTGGGCGTACATACGCTGATTCGCCCGATGTGGACGGAAAGATCTGGTTCACGTCGGAGCAGCATGTCAAAACGGGTGACTTTGTGCGCGTGCGCATCGTCGACACGTATGATGGAGAACTGGTAGCAATTGCGGAGGATGATATTGATGACGACGGCGAGTAAAATTACATTGGTCCGGGTGGTTCTGATCCCGGTGTTTATGGTGCTACTGCTTTGCAGCGGCGGGAATGACGCGCTGCGCTGGGCGGCGCTCGGCGTGTTCGTGGTCGCGGCATCAGCGATTTTGTCGACGGCTACATCGCGCGCCATTATAATCAGGTCACGGATTTCGGCAAGTTCCTCGATCCGCTGGCCGACAAGCTCCTCGTCACCGCCTGCCTGCTGGTTTTTGTCGGGCAGGGCAGCATGGCCAGCTGGATCGTGTTCATTGTCATCGCACGCGAGTTTGCAGTCACCGGTCTGCGCCTCGTCGCTGTCGGCAATGGGCGCGTCATCGCCGCGGCCTGGAGCGGCAAGATCAAGACCTCCTGCACGATGGTCGGCTTGATCTGATGATGGCCGTGACCGGCTCCGACACGCTCGATCTCGTCGTCAGCATCGTCATCCTTGTCACGACGGTCTATTCCGGCGTTGAGTATTTCTGCAAGAACTGGGACGTTCTGAATCTCAAGGCTTGACAGCATCGGCGCAAAATGCTATGATGTTGCAGTAATCATGTGAATATCGCGAAGAACGAAAAGAGTAACGCCGACTTTCTTTGACAGAGAATCCCCGCCATCGGCTGGAAGCGGAGAACAAGGGCGCGGCGCGAAGTGCGTTCGGGAGCGAAGGGGAGACCCTGTTGGCCGCGTCAAGGCCAAAGTGAGAAATCAGAGTGGAACCGCGAGTTTTTTGACCCGCCTCTTGAAGTCTGTTCAAGAGGTGGGTTTTTTTCGCCGTTCGTGCCGCGGCAGCTGCATGCACGACAGCTCCGCATTTTTATGCAGCCATAAGTCTGGAGGAACCGTTTTTGCATATCATTGAGGACATTCGGGCATATAAACGAAATGACCCCGCCGCGCGCAGTGCGCTGGAAATTCTGCTGCTCTATAACGGGCTGCACGCAACCATCGACTACCGCATCGCCCACTGGCTGCACCGGCATGGATGCCGCTTTCTGGCGCGCGCGATCTCGCAGTGGTCAAAGCTCTGGACGGGCATTGAGATCCACCCCGGCGCGAAAATCGGCCGTCGGCTGGTCATTGACCACGGAACCGGCATCGTCGTAGGCGAGACGGCGGAGATCGGAGACGACTGCTTACTCTATCAGGGCGTGACCCTCGGCGGCACAGGCAAGGACGTCGGCAAGCGCCACCCGACGCTCGGTAACAATGTCATGGTCGGCGCCGGTGCGAAGGTATTGGGACCCTTTAAGGTCGGCAACAACGCGCGCATCGCGGCTAACTCCGTCGTGCTGCGCGAGGTGCCGGACAATGCGACGGTCGTCGGCGTTCCCGGCCGGATCGTCCGCCTCTCCGGCGAAAAGCTCGACCATATCCACACGCCGGACCCCGTCATGCTGGAGATCGAGGCGCGCTGAAAGCGCGCAACAGCTGGAAGCGGCAAATCGAAACAAACGGAAGGAGAATGAACATGTATCTTTACAACTCGGCATCGCATAAAAAGGAAGAATTTCAAGTCCCCAACGACCCGAAGCTGGTCAAAATGTACACCTGCGGACCCACGGTCTATCATTTTGCCCATATCGGCAATCTGCGCTCGTACATTATGGAGGATGTGCTCGAGAAATAGTCTGCGCTATGCGGGCTACAGCGTCACCGCGTCATGAACATCACCGACGTCGGCCACCTGACCTCCGACGCCGACGAGGGGCGAGGACAAGATGCTCAAGGGCGCGACGCCGCGAGCATAAATCTGTCATGGAGATCGCCGAGTTCTATACCGATGCCTTCTTTGACGACTGCCGCAAGCTCAACATCAAGCGGCCGGATGTTGTCCAGCCCGCGACCGGCTGTATTGACGAGTACATCAAGATCATCACGACGCTTCTGGAAAAGGGCTATGCCTATCTTGCGGGCGGCAACGTGTACTTTGATACCGCAAGCTCGACCGCTATTACGTCTTCAACGAACACAACGAGGAAGACCTCGCCGTCGGCGTGCGCGAGGGCGTGGAGGAGGACACAAACAAGCGCAACAAGAACGACTTCGTCCTCTGGTTCACCAAATCCCAATTTGAAGACCAGGCCCTGAAATGGGACTCTCCGTGGGGCGTCGGCTATCCGGGGTGGCACATCGAATGCTCCGGTATTTCGATGAAGTATAACGGCGAATATCTCGACCTGCACTGCGGCGGCATCGACAACGCGTTCCCACACCACACGAATGAGATCACACAGAGCGAGAGCTATCTGGGCCATCCGTGGTGCCCGCAGTGGTGCCATGTGGCACATCTGAACACCTCGAGCGGCAAAATGTCCAAATC
>VOFG01004485.1_pt1 | contig 38597 bp, 40 predicted proteins | sample 5384171 | NCBI WGS metagenome assembly VOFG01 (sample SAMN12384726, study PRJNA508395) | human gut metagenome | isolation source: healthy gut F | host: Homo sapiens
GCGTCAGCAAAAGCGCCAGCAGCATCCCGACCGTATATAATACGCACAGCAGCCGCCGGTGCAGGTACCTGCGCGTCTCGCGCACCTCCAGCACGGCGTCAAGCCCGTAAAGAAGACTCAGCATCCCCTTTGAGGCCGACCAGAGCGTCAGCACGGCGCTGGCCGAGATGATCGCCGCCGAGCTTGAGCCGTAGAGCGTCCGGATAAAATATTCCAGCAGCCGCAGCAGCCACTCCGGCGCAAGCTGCGCGCAGAGGCCGAGCAGATGCTCGATCGTCAGTGGTGTATACGGGAGCAGCGACAAAAGCAGGCTCACGATCGGAAACACCGACAGCAGTAGGAAAAACGAGGCGTTGCCTGCGTAAATCGGGATCTGCATGGCCGCGACGCGCGCAAGCAGCTGTTCGAGCTGTTTTTTCAGTTTCATCCGCCGCCTCCTATACCCGAAAGTTTTCGACAAAAATCTGTCCCGGCCTGCACAGGTTCCCCAAAACGCGGATGATCTTTCTGTAAAGATCATCAAAAATCACAATGCTTTTGTCGAATCATGCGAAATTTTTTGGTTTTCGAATCGCAGAAGTTATGGTTCAATATTCCCGGGAGGGAGAACACCATGAGAAATAAGAGTCTGATTCACACAAAAGACGTCAAGACACAGGAGGGCACGCCGCTGCATCTGGAATATTATCTGCTCAATGACAGCGTGCTTGGCGGCTGCGCCGAGTGCTATGGCGTGGAGATCCTCGCGCAGACCGGCGAGGCGCAGTGCTACGCCGGCATCCCGCGCATCACCATGCGCGGGACCAGCATCTTCACGCTCATCGACCAGCTGGCCTACTTCGCCGTCACGCCGGATTCGCTGAATGATGTGATCCAGGACTGGCTGTAGAAAGAAGTAGACAAGGCCTCTCTTTTTTGCTACAATCATAACAGAAAATGGGCAGAAGCGCAAGATGCGCGTCCGCCGGATGAAGAGAGGAGTTTTTGCCATGAAGTGCCCGTACTGCGGCTATCAGGAGAGTAAGGTCGTCGATTCCCGTCACTCGGACGACGGGGTGAGCATTCGCCGCCGCCGCGAATGCCTGCAATGCCAGAAGCGGTTTACCACCTATGAGACGGTCGAAAGCCTGCCCATCGTCGTCATCAAGCGCGACAGCAGCCGGCAGCAGTTCGACCGCAACAAGATTTTGAATGGTATGCTCCGCGCGTGCGAAAAGCGCCCCGTGCCGCTGGCTGAGCTGGAAAAGGCCACCGATGAGATCGAGCAGGCCATCCAGAACTCGCTTGACCGGGAAATTTCCACCGAAAAGATCGGAGAGCTGGTCATGGAACGCCTCAAGCCGCTTGACGAGGTCGCCTATGTCCGCTTTGCGTCGGTCTACCGCCAATTCAAGGACATCGACAGCTTCATGCGCGAGCTGAACAAAATTCTCGAAGAGCGATAAAACGCTTCGCCCCGCTGAACAGCGGGGCGTTTTTTTCAGGAAAGCACCGGCGCGGGAGCGTGCCTACATCACATTCTCCACCGTCGGCAGCTCCATGCGGCGGACGTGCTCCAGACGGGCGGTGAGTTCGCCGCAGGCGGCGAGGTAATCGTCCAGATCTTCCAGCTTGATAAACGCCTCGAGCTGCGCGAACAGGGCCAGAATTTCGTCGACCTCCTCGTGGTGCAGGAAAATGCCGAGGACTGTCTCGCGGCCCTCCCAGAGCTGCTTTGCCTGCCGCAGAGACTCCGCTGCCGCGGTATATTGTTCTTCCTCCGCCTGCCGGATGGAGCGCTCCAGAAGCGTGACCGTTTCCTCGCCGGACGCACGCACATAAAAAAGCGAAAACAGCCCCACGGCCAGACACAGCGCAAACACGAGACAGGCGATCAGAACATGCTTCATGCCGGATCCTCCTGCATGGCCGCGAAATAGAGCTTGCCGCCCGGTTCGCTCGTGAGCAGATACACGTCCTGCACGCGGCAGTTGTAATTTTTCAAGATCTCCTGTACCCACGCTTCGTCCCGGCCCAGAAGCGGCAGATTCTGCCGCATGAGCCGCCCGGAGGCAATGACGGTAATGGGCAGCTTCCGCCCGCTTACCTGCACGCCGGCGTCCTTTGCGGGGCGCTGGTTCGTATTTCGGAAACAGGAACGTCGAAATTGCGCCGCTCGTCTCCAGAATGGCGTACTGCACCTGCGAAAGGTCTGTCACGCCCTGAATGCGCAGATATTCTGCCAGCTCGTCGGTGTTCACGCGCGTTTTTTAAGATTCTGCTGCAAAGCCGCCCGTTTTCGATCAGAATGACCGGCTTGCCGCACAAAACCGCCGCATTCTCACGCTCCGGTATGTCAGCACGGACAGAACCAGCTCCACGCTCAAAACGACAAGGATCGGCAGCAGTCCCGCCAGCAGCGGCGTGCCCTGTCTCCTGCATCGGCACAGCGGCCAGATTCGCGATCAGCATCGTCACAACGAACTCCATCGGCTCCATCTCGCCCAGCTGCCGCTTGCCCATGAGCCGGACGACGAGGATCAGCGCCAGATATAAGACCACGGCGCGAATGAGTGAAATCAGCATAAAAAACGCCTCCCTGCCGTAGCATTTGCACACGGCAGGGGGGATATACCGCTTTCCTTCTATTTTTCCAGATACTCCGTGCATTTTGCCTGCGCGTCGCGGGCGAGTTTTTCCTCGTCGACGCTGGCAAGACGGCCCTCGCAGACGGTGATTTTGCCGTTTACGACCGTGTAATCGACCGGGCCGCGCACACCGACGGTGGCAAGGACGGATTTCGGGTCATAGCACGCGCCGACGAGCTCGAGCCGGCGGCTGTCGATCAAAAACAGGTCGCAGCACTTGCCGACGGCAAGACTGCCGATGTCACTGCGGCCGAGCAGCCGCGCACTGCCGCGCGTGGCGATCTTCAGAACATCGTAGCCCGAGGGCGCTTCGCGGCTGGAATTGAGCCGGTGCAGCAAAAAACGCCGTGCGCAGCTCCTCCATAAGGCTCGAGCCGTCGTTGGACGCCGAGCCGTCGACGCCAAGGCCGACCGGCACGCCAAGCTTCAGCATATCCGGGATGCGCGCGATGCCGGAGGAGAGCTTCATGTTGCTTGCCGGGCAGTGGCACACGCCGGTGCCGGTTTCGGCCAGAAGCTTCAGCTCCTCGTCATGAAAATGAATGCCGTGCGCGTACCACACATCCGGGCCGACCCAGCCGAGCGTCTGCATGAACGCCAGCGGGCGCATCCCCTCGCGTTCGAGCATATAGGCTTCCTCGTCCTTTGTCTCACACAGGTGCGTGTGCAGGCGGACATGGTACTGCCGCGCGAGGATGGCGCTCTGCCGCAGAAGCTCCGCCGAGACGGAGAACGGCGAACACGGCGCAAGCGCGACCTGCCGCATGGAGCCGAACGACGCGTCATGGTATGTTTCAATGAGGCGGGCGGAGTCGGCCATGATCTCGTCGACCGTCTGCACAACGGAGTCGGGCGGCAGGCCGCCGTCCTTGACGGACAGATCCATGGAGCCGCGTGAGCAGTGCATCCGCATACCAAGCTCCGACGCGGCCTCGAACTGCGTCCCGATCAGATCGCCCGCGCCGACCGGGAAGACATAGTGGTGGTCAAAGCAGGTCGTGCAGCCGTGCTTCATGAGTTCGCCCATGCCCGTCAGGCTCGACAGGCGGATGACCTCCGCGTCGAGATTTTTCCAGATCTCATAGAGCGTTTTCAGCCAGTCGAACAGCTCCATGTTCTGCACCTGCGGCAGATTGCGGGAAAACTGCTGGTACAGATGATGGTGCGTGTTGACAAGGCCCGGATAGCACAGCATATGGCTGGCGTCCAGCACCTCGTCGGCCTGCCGGTCAAGCTTCGGGCCGATGGCGCGGATGATGCCGTTCTCAGCGTAGAGGTCGACATTTTCATATACGGTATCCTGCTCGTCGCAGGAGACGAGGGTTTTGATATTGCGGATCAGAAGTCGCTGCATGGCAAAGCCCATCCTTTTCGTTCAGATACCTCTATTTTACCATGCGGGCGCGGAAAATCAATCGTTTATGCGATGCCGCTTGCGGGCAGATGCGCAATATGATAGAATGTATGCAGAGTAAATGACATTTACGCAGGAGGCAGTGCTATGACGCTCGGACAGAAGCTCAAGCAGACGCGGCTTGCACGCGGCATGACGCAGTCGCAGGTCGTGGGGGACCGCATCACGCGCAATATGCTCTCGCAGATCGAAAATGATCTGGCTTCGCCGTCGGTCGGGACGCTGGAATATCTGGCGTCGGTGCTGAACGTCCGGCTCTCGTGGCTGCTGGCGGACGAGCAGGAGGAGGCGGAGGCCGGGCGCACGCAGCGGCTGCGGGAACTTCTGAAAAGCGGCGAGTATGCCGCCTGTCTTGAGCTTGCGCCGGAGCACGCGCCGGACGACGAGCAGGCGCTGGCGCTGGCCATGGCCGCGGCGCAGTGCGCGCAGCGGGCGCTGGAGTCCGAGCGGTTCGACACGGCGCGCCATCTGGCCCAGCGGGGGCTTGCGTGGAACAACGGCAGCCTCTATGCAAGTGCAGCGCTTATGCTGCACCTGTGGGACATTCTGGCCCGGTGTGCACAAAGCGCAGGGCCGGGACAGGAGGAGGCCGCTTTTGCGGACTACCGGCAGGCCTATGCCGCGCAGCCCGTCCGCGCCCGGTACCATCTGGCCATGGCCCGCTATCAGCTTGAACGCGGGAAGACGGCAGCCGCAGAGGCGGAGCTTCGCGCAGTCCCCATGCCGCCGGAGGAAAGCCGGGCGGAATACCGCGTTTTGCAGGCACGCCTCGCGTCGGCCTCCGGCCGGTACGCGGAGGCTATGACCGCGCTGCGGCAGGCCGAACGGACAGGCCCGCTGCCAAAGCTGCTCGAACGGGAGCTGCTGCAGGCGATGGAGCTTGCCGCCCGCGAACTCCAGGACTACAAAACGGCCTACGAATGCGCCGCCCGCCAGCTCAAGCTGTGATGCGCGGCAGCACTTTTTCTTGCGCTTTTTTGGCAGCTGTTGTATACTGAAAACAGGAGAAACAGACAGAAGGGGAGTGGCTGGATGAAACGGGCGGGCACGCTTCTGATCGCCGCCGTGCTGCTCCTGACGCTCTGCGCCTGTAAGCGTGAAACGCGGCCCGCCGTGGGCCTCGGAACCTTCCATGGCGAGCAGGTCAGCGTCTATGGCGGAGACTGGCAGCCGATCGGCGAGGTCTACAGCGGCCAGACCTATCTTACGCTGAACGCAGGCGGCGAGGGCGTTTTCTGCGTGGACGGTGAAGCCGCCGCGGTCGAATGGGAAACATCAGGCGGACGGCTCACGCTGACAATGGGCAGCGCGCGCTGCGAAGGAACGATCGACGCAAACACGGTCACCATCGGCTTTTTTGACGCTGATATCCGTATGAGCTTTTCCAGAACGGCCTCCGCCGCGCTTCCGCTGCTGGACAGTCTGCCGGAGCAGGCACAGGAGCCGGACGCGGATGCAGAGCCGGATCACGCGGCCTATTGGGCCGGGGATTGGTACGGCTGGCACATTGTTACCGATGCGAGCGAGGAGCTGCAATACCTGAAGGACACCGCATGGGATGCCTGCGCGCACATCAGCGTGCGCGGGGATGCAGGAATGCTCACCGCTTGGGATACGGAGAATGAACCCGGCGAGCTTCTGCTCCGGGCAAGCGTCACGTTTTCGGCGGGGACGACCGACGCCGGGCACATGACGGCGGACTCCGGCACGTATCTGGACTGCGATCTGACGAATGGGCTTTCCTGCGATCCTGGCGTGTCGGAGGTGCATACGTTTGACCATATGATCTGCATTTCCGGCCGCGCGGAGGATGAAAACGGCGGCTGGGTGCGCTTCCGGCTCTATCTGCGCCCGTGGGGCATGGAGTGGGAGGATGTGCGCACCGGCGATACAAGCGGCTGCCTGTACCGCAATATGCTCCCGCCAGATTACGACAGCTGGTACGCGCCGTTGCTTGCGCGGGGCGTTGCCGATATGCCGGACTCATTCGGGACGGCGAAATAAGAAAGGAGAACCGACCATGGCGTTTTGTCCCTATTGCGGAAGCAAAATCGAGGAAACAGCGAAATTCTGTACGGAATGCGGCGCAAAGCTGACACAGCCCGAACCCGCACAGCCCGAACCCGCACAGCCGCAGACCACACGCGCAGACGGCTTCCCTCCCCCGCCGGGCGGCCTGCGGCGCAGAGTGCGCCCCGCAGAAGCCGAAGAAAAATCCAAAGCGCCGCTGGTGATCGGGATCATCGCAGGCGTTCTGGTGCTGTCCGCCGTGCTCTGGGGGCTGGTGGGAAGGAGCCTTTTCGCGTCCTATCAGTCGGCAGAGCCGGTCGATCCCTCAATGAATGCTGTCTCGCAGACGGCCTTCTGGAACGGCAGCTGGTACGGCTGGTGGATGATCGAATCGGAACCGGCGCCTATGAAGACAACGCAGGCAGCTGGTGGGATGCCTGCGCACAGATCGAGCTTGACGCGGACGGAAGCGGAACGCTCACCCTGTGGGACGATTCCTGCGAGGCCGGACAGATCATCGCGAATGCACCGGTGCAGGCAAGCGCTGATCTGACGACGAGCGGACGGCTCGTTTCGACGGGCGGCAGCTTCTTTGACTGCAAGCTGAGCGGCGCGGACGCGTGGTACATTGACGCGGCCCCATCCGAGTCCATGCCGTATTCCGAGATGATCTGCATCTCCGGCGTCTATACAGACCCGGAAAACAGCGAAGATTCCTTCGTCTATACGGTCTATCTGCGCCCCTGGGGCATGGATTGGGAGGATGTGCGCACGGACGACGAGACGCGCCTGCCGTATTTCTACGACGACTGGTACCTGCCGCTGATCGAAGCCGGCGCGTCCATGCCAAACGCCATCGGCGGCACACCGGCCTGAGCATATAAATCATCACACTGAAAAACGGAGGTTTACAGATATGGAACTGGCAGAAAAGCGATATGCGCAATGGCTCGCGCAGCAGGGATTGGAGCCGGAGCTGCGGCAGGAGCTGGACGCGATGCACTCCGACGCGGAGAAGGTCACCGACGCGTTCTACCGCGATCTGGAATTCGGCACGGCGGGTCTGCGCGGCGTGCTCGGCGCAGGCACGAATCGGATGAATATTTACGTGATCCGCCGCGCGACGCAGGCGGTTGCACAGTATCTCAACGAGACGGAGCTGCCGAAGACCGTTGCCATTGGCCATGACAGCCGCATCAAGAGCGACGTCTTCGCCCGCGAGGCAGCCGCGGTCTTCGCCGCCAACGGCATCACGGCGTACCTCTATCCCCGGCTCGAGCCTGTCCCGGCGCTGAGCTTCGCCGTGCGTCATCTGCACTGCGGGCTCGGCGTCTGCGTCACGGCCAGCCACAACCCGGCGGAATACAACGGCTACAAGGTCTACGGCTCCGACGGCTGTCAGATGACGCCGGAGGCGGCAAAGCGCGTGGTTTCTCTGCTGGAGCACATGGACTATTTCACCAGCGCGAAGACGACGGACTTTGACACGGCGCTGGCCGCCGGAAGCATCCGGTACATCCCCGACGAGGTGTTGGACACGTTTGTCGACGCCGTCTATGCGCAGCGCGTGGGCAGCGGCGAGGGAATTGAAAACCTGAAGCTCGTCTACACGCCGCTCAACGGCGCGGGACTTGAATGCGTCAAAAGCTGACGCAGAAGCTCGGCATCCGGAACATGACCATCGTAAAGGAGCAGGAGCAGCCGGACGGTCATTTCCCGACCTGCCCGTATCCGAATCCGGAGATCCGGCAGGCCATGGAGCTGGGCCTTCAGTACTGCGACCGCGTCCACCCCGATATTCTCATCGGCACCGACCCCGACTGCGACCGCTGCGGCACCGCCGTACCTGACGGCAAGGGCGGCTACCGCCTCATCTCCGGCAACGAGATGGGCGTCATCCTGCTGGATTTCATCTGCCGCAGCCGCATCGCCAACGGCACGATGCCGGAAAACCCCGTCGCTGTCACCACCATTGTCTCGACCGATATGGTCACAGCTGTCGCCAAAAAAATACGGCGTCGAGCTGCGCCGCGTCTTCACGGGCTTCAAATATATCGGCGAGCAGATCGCGCTGCTGGAGCAGGGCGGCCATCCGGAGCGCTATATCTTCGGTCTTTGAGGAGAGCTACGGGTACCTGTCCGGTACGCACGCACGCGACAAGGACGCGGTCAACGCCGTGCTCCTGATCTGCGAGGCCGCCGCGTGGTACGCGAAAAAGGGTATGACGCTCGGCGACGCGATCGACGCGCTCTACGCCGAGTTCGGCTGCTTCTGCAACGCGCAGAAGAGCTTCACCTTCGCCGGCGAGACCGGCATGGAGAAGATGGCCAGTCTCATGCAGGGCCTGCGCACGCAGCCGCTGCGCGAGATCGCCGGACTTCCGGTCGAGGGCTATACGGATTACGAGGCCGAGGGCACCGGCCTGCCCCGAACACTATAGATGAAATGGCAAAAAAGCCAGTCATTTCAACGTGTTCGGCAATTTTTTATTCTCAAAATTCTTAGGTAACTCCATAGATGAAATCGCGGTTGGCAGAGGTTTTGAACCTCTGTTTTTCCATATTCAAGCGGATTTTCAGTGGCAGCGCCCTTTTTCAGAGGGCTGCGGCGGCGAGATTCCAGAAAAATCGGAGAAAAATCTTTCACAAAGTTATGGGCGCTGGATTGTTGGTTTTCACGAACCAATGACCAGCGCCTTTTTTGCGCTCAAAAAGGGCACTGAGATTGGAGGTGTATTGTATGTGCGAAGAAAACACATCGCAGAAGGAAAGATTTCTGCAAGAGGTAGAACAGAAGCTCCTGCGCAAGGAGCTGGACGCAAGGCTGCTGGAAAACGGTCTGCTCCACGTCAGTTGGAACGAAAAACCGCTCTGCTCGGTTGACAGAGACGGTATCGTCCGTTTCAGACCAGCGGATAAGGTAGTACGGGTGTTCCGCGGGATTTTTTAATGCAGCCGTGGATAACAACCTGATTGCAAAATCGCCTGTCCCGGCAATTTTGCGAATCGGCGGCAAAGCAACGCAGGAAGACGCTCACCGCTGAACAGTCTCAGCGCCTTTTGGACGCGACAAGAGGGACGCGGGCATATCTTTTCTGCCTGTTGGCACTTCAAACCGGTATGCGGCGCGGAGAGCTTTGCGGGCTGATGTGGTCGGACGTTGATTTTCCCGCGGGTGTGATTCATGTTCGGCACAATGCGCTGCTCACAAACGCGCAAACGACCGTCAGCGACACCCTCAAGACCTCTGCCGCAGTCCGGGATATTCCGATACCGCCCACGCTGTTTGCAGAGCTTGTAAAGGAGCGCAAGGGCGCAAAGAGCCTTTATGTGCTGCACATGGAAAATGGAAAACCACTTTCCAAAAGCAGTCTCAAGTGTCTGCTGCAAATGATTGAAAACCGCACGGTTGATAATCCTGACGACCTTTGGACGACCGCGCCGCACTCCAAGGTTATCCGCACGTTGGATTTCCACGTTCATCCGCACCAGCTCAGACATACCTACATCACGCGGCTTTTTGAAAGCGGGCTGGATATCAAGGAGATTCAATATCTCGCAGGACACGCCACAGTCAATATGACGCTGCGCGTTTATACGCATTATCAGCACGAATCGCGCCAGCAAAGCACCGCACAAAAGGTCTGTGCCGCATTTGGCTGAAAACAGGTGCCACATAGGTGCCACATTGGAAGCGTGCCACTGTCGTATTTTCGGCAAAAAAGATGCTTCAAAGATGTTAAAAACGTGTTTTAAAGTAAAATCAAAATTATGAAAAAGATTCAGAAAAGCAGTATGAATCTTGTTAAAAAAGCTGTTTTAGGCAAAGAAAAACCGCACTTCCGAAGAAGTGCGGTATGGCAAGCTGCACCCTTTAAGATAACAATGATTTCCCCAGTGTTTTCAAGGGTTTCAGCTATTTTCGGCAATCCTTTTCCGAGTTGGCGCGGCGTGCTGCTTGATGGTTACTGTGCAACCCAAAAAGATATTGCATAGTTTGCGGCTTTTCGTACTCCGCACTATCGCCTCACTAATCTTCATCCCGACGATCCTCCTGCTTTGCACGGTTTCGATCATAAAGCCGCTTGCTTTGCACAATGCGGGTGACCGGCGAAACGCCGTTCCATGTGCCGCGCTTGGCTGCATGAAATTTGCGCTGGTTTTTCTTACTCTGTTTTTTCAGCGGTGTAACCTTCATTCAGATCCCACGTCCTTTCCCGTTTGTTCTGCTACTCCGCGCTTTCAACTGCGCTTCCGTCCTTGCGATCTCTGGCGATCTCCGGCATCGGGTTGGCGTCCAGCAGCCCCGTCAGTGTGCGCGGTGTGTATCTCATGTAATCCATCATGCAGCCGACATTGATCAATCTGCTTGGAATGCCCATCGCCCACTGCTCTTTCTTCCACTTCTCAACGAGTTCCCATTCGCGCGTATTTTGTACATGCCCGTACAGCATGACCGCGCCATAATGCTGATTCTTATAAAACAGAATCGGGTAATGACTCAGAATCACCAGCCGATTCTCATCGTTGACCTCCGCGTACTGCTCGATGCTCTCCCAATAAGGGAGGAGCTTTCCTTTCACGCGGTCGTGGTTTCCTTGAATCAGGTGCTTATGTCCCTGCAACCGCTCCATAATCCGAATACTGTTTTCTTCGTTTTTCCAGAACGCATCGCCGAGCACATAGACTGTATCCTCTGACGTGACGCGCTCATTCCATCTGTGCGGTATCTGGAAATGGGCGATTATCAAAACGGAGCACATTCGTATGTCCAAAATGCATATCTGCAATGTAATAAATCATATTTTCTGTTTCCTTTTTATTATACAGGGTAATCCGTCAAAAGTTCACTTTGTGAAAAATATTTATCTGTTTTCTCTGAGAGGTTGGTATCAAAATGTGACATTGGGGTCAAAAGCATGGTTTTTTGTCTAAGAAGCCAGCCATAAAAGAAAAACGACTGACCAAGTAATGAGGTCGGCCAGATGATTTATCCTGTTTATCGGTATTTACCAATGTTTTTATGTGAGCAGTGGGTTTTGGGAATGACAACAGAAGCCCCTTTCGTTGCCGAAGCAGCTTTTTAAAATTTACTGCTGAAATTTTAGCGCCGAAGAAAAACTTGCCGGGAATCTTGCCGCGCACCGGCATCTCATCAACATGATAACAGTTTCGCAGAATAGCCGGGATCGCTTCAACTCCGTTTCGTATCCTTCTCCAATTACGGAAGTCTTCTGCTGCTATGAGTCTCTGCTGGTTCGCACGCCCTATGGCAGAGCGGGATAGCACGATCAAGCTGGAACATTTTCTGAGTTTTGGATGGCAGTGTTCAAGATGTGGACATTGAGAACAAGCTTCATTTGGGAAATATGCTTTCACTTGGTTGTTTGTAGAAATATATTTGCAACGGATCGGCTTATGGCCGGCAGGGCACCGCAAAATTTGTTCGCCATCCTCGCTGATCTCAAAATCTGCATAGATGTCTGGCACCGGTGTGCCTTTCAGACTTGTGTTGATCAGTTTCACATTCTTTTCTGCTGCGGCATCCCGGTGCATCTGCCCGGAATATGCTCCATCCATCACAATAAAAGCTGGGTGCTTTTGAGGTGGCAGCTGGTCAAGGTGACGCCAAGGAAAACGGGAATCGGAATAGATATTTTGCTCATATTGGTAATCCACGATGACAGAACCGCCATTACTTGTTTCTACGATATTCGCCACATAGCCGATGTGCTTCTTTTCCAGCCTTGGCACTGTGCAGCCTCTGGGTCTGTCGGGTTTTGAAGAGATGGGTTTCGGTGATTCTTCCCTTTGATGCGAAGCCTGCGCCCTCCATTATCAATAGCGGTCTGCTCCTCCAGACACCGCAGTAACAACTGGTGCTATTTCACATGGTTGTATTTGTCCTGACATAACAATATATCCGCATCTTTGATGATCGCTGCTGTCCCGGTATCAATATCAATACATATGGTAAAATGACAAGATTGCGGTCGTCCGGATCGGTGTAGTGCTCAAGACCGACAGATCCATGCCGGTATGGTTTTTATGGTGGTACTTTTACCGTGGCAACACAGGAATACAACAGTTCAATGCGGCTCAGATTTCTGATATTGGCTTCTATCATCAGAGAGTCCATTCGCTTGATACGGGAATTGATCCCTCATCATTTTAGCGATTTTTTCACTCAGATCCTTTGACACAGTCATGAAACAGATCCACGCCGTGGGCATTACCATATTCATAACAGCGGCGGCGAAACGCTGACCTTCAAAACTGGAGTGCGTATTGATAGTGGATGTCCAACATCAAATTCTCCACCATTTCGTCATCAGAGAGGTCAAAGAGTTCTTTGATGATCAATGCTCCAACGATGATGACCGGCGTATTTGGTTGACATTTTCAGAGTATAGAACACGAAAGTTCTTCATCGATTGCAGGAAGATCTCATACTTTGCCCATCCAGACATTTTTTTCTGTCAGACGAAGACTTCTGGTCAAATATTGAGAGCTGCTGACTGGGATTTGTTTCTGTATGACATCACCTGTGCTTTTTTTCTATAGTGTTTCACCTGAAAACCTCGATCTCATACCCGCCGCCGAAAATGATCGTCAGTCTTCCGTCGTTATGTACCTTGATGCACTCGATCATCTGGCGCACGATGCTGTCGTCGTACTGCGTTTCATTCGCATTGCGCTCGGCGATGATGTTCTGAATTTCCTCCAGCCGCGCTTGGCGGGAGCCGTCCTTGTGGATGCTCTCCTGAATTGCGGCAATGCGGCGGTTAAGCTGCTCGATCTGATCGGAGATGCCTTTGAATTCATCCTCGCTGCTTTCCACATCCTTTCCGGCTGCGACGGTTTCGTTGACAAGATCCAGCATCCGTTTGTTCAGCGTGTCGATGCGGCGCGTGAGCAGGTCGATTTCCTCCGAACCGCCATTTATGCCGATGGCTTCGCCAATGGTGGCTTTCATGAGCGTCAGGTATGTGGACTCGTCCTCTGCGTGAAAGCGCTTCAGCGCTCGGACAACGGCCCCATGCAGGGCGGCTTCTTCCACGGTAATGGAGTCCTTGCAATACTTTTTGCCATAGTCCAAACGGCTGACGCAACGCCAGACGATCTTCTTTTTTCCGCGGATATTCCATGTGACACGTTTGTACCGGCTGCCGCACTCTGCGCAGTGGAGGACTTCCGTCAAAGCATACTTTGAGTATCGGCCATTTGCCGTAACTGCGGTTTTATCCGATTGAAGCCGCAGTGAATTTCTGCGTGACAGTTCTTCCTGTACGCGGTTGAAGACCTCGCGGCTGATAATCGCTGGATGATTGTTCTCGACAATGTACATGGGCGCTTCACCCTGATTCGCTTTTCGTGTTTTGGAGATGCAGTCGACCGTAACGGTTTTCTGAAGGATGCAGTCACCACAGTATTTTTCGTTCCGCAGGATATTCATGATCATGTTCTTGCTGAAGCTGAGATTCTTTCCGGGGATCTCATTTTTTTCTGCTTGCAGTGTTTGGGCGATCACCTTGACCGGCTGACCGGCGAGGAACATCTCGTAGATCCGTTCTACGATGGCTGCTTCTTCCGGCACGATCTCCGGCTGCTTATCCTGCTTTTTTTGATAGGAGTGAAAGAACATTGAATACGCACGCACGATTGGATGAATTACTGCATGAGAGAAACATGACATTATACCAGCTATGTCAAAGCGGAAACATCCCCTACACGACGCTTCGCGTCTCTCGCTGCAGGGGCAGCCAGCTTTCTGTAGATACCATTGAGCAAATTTGCAGGGTGCTTGGAATCTCAATGGCGGAGTTTTTTACTCCAAGCAACCAAGTCCGTACACATTGATAGCTATCGTGTATCTCTGTAGTCCAAATGGCATTTCCACAAAACTGCTTACTCTGCCAAGCCGTATTTGGTCTTGATCCGGTCGAGCTTTTCGAGCATGGGTTCGGCAATCAACCACAGGAAGAAAAACGTGGCAATGGCGCGCACCAGATCGACCGGAAGGCCGGTGACGTAGTAGCTAAGAATAATTTTCCAGTTGATCGTGTGCGCCCACATGAGGGCAGACGCGGGATTCATAATGCCGCCATACACGATGGTCGAGCAGATCACGCCGAAGATACAAAGGCTCAGCCGCCCGCGCCGCAGAACGCCCTTGCGGTACAAGACGCCTGCCAGCCAGCCGATGATGCCCATGGCAAACATCTGCCACAGGAGCCGACTGTGGAGGACACCATCGCCATCCTGCGTGGTCTGGAATCCCGGTATGAGGTGTTTCACGGCGTGAAGATCACGGACAACGCGATTATTGCCGCCGCAACGCTTTCCAACCGCTATATCACCGACCGCTTCCTGCCGGACAAGGCCATTGATCTGATCGACGAAGCGTGTGCCATGATCCGCACGGAGATGGACTCCATGCCAACCGAGCTTGACGTGATTAACCGCAAGATCATCCAGATGGAGATCGAAGAGGCTGCCCTCAAGAACGAGGACGACGAGCTGTCAAAGGGACGGCTCAGTGAGCTGCAGAAGGAGCTGGCCGAACAGCGCGACAAGTTCAACACCATGAAAGCGCAGTGGGAAAACGAAAAGAACGCGATTGGCCGCGTGCAGCAGCTGCGTGAAAAGATTGAGCAGATCAACCGCGAGATTGAAACCGCACAGCAGAACTACGATCTGGAAAAGGCCGCAAAGCTGATGTATCATCGACCTGCAAATCGCGGCGCTCAACCGCCGTCTGGCCGACAAGCAGCTGCGTTGTGAGCTGACGCAGGCTGCAAAACAGTTCATCATCGACGCGGCCTACGATCCGCAGTTCGGCGCGCGTCCGCTGCGCCGGTATGTGCAGCATACAGTGGAAACGCTGCTTGCAAAGAAGATTTTGGAGGGCAGCGTCCAGCCCGGTTCGACAATTACCGTCGATACGGAAAACGGCGAGCTGGTGCTTCGCTGAGTGTAAGGCAAATAGCAAATGCCCGGAACGCGAAATGCGTTCCGGGCATTTTGCACCCACAGGGGCGTCTTTTCTTTTGCTTTTTATTCCTGCTGCGCGCAGTCAAACAGCCTTTCAATCAGATTACTGCCCTGAAACAGCGGCTGAAGGACGGCGCACGCCGAGCCGTAGATCGGCGAGTTTGCGCCAAAGCGCGACTTGACAAAGCGCGGGCGCAGCTGCTGCTGGTGTACAGAGACGTTGATATCGGCCACCCACTGCTCCAGATACCGCACGAACTCCTCCGGCAAAAACGCCGCGTCATGCCCAAGCACCACCAGCGACACGTTCACCAGATTCAAATAGTTGTTCAGTCCGAACGAAAGCTGCCGCATGGCATTATAAAACACGGTGTATGCGGCCTTGTTCGTCATGGCAAAGCCGGCGGCCTGCTCCATGCTGTCAAGCTCCACGCCGCACTCGTCGTGAATCAGTGACAAAATTGCCGGCGCACTGGCGTAAAGTTCCAGACAGCCGCGGCTGCCACAGGTGCAGCGCGGGCCGCCAAAGTCAATGGATGTGTGGCCAAGCTCGCCGCATGCGTCAAGCAGCTCATGATGTGATACCAGCGCCGCGCCAAGCCCCTCGGTAATGCCCATATAGAGAAAGCTGTCGGCGTCCTTGCCGGCGCCAAAGTAGAGTTCGCACAGGCCGGACGCGTGCATATCGTTGCAGACAATAATCGGAAAACGGAAATACGGCTGAAGCGCGTCGCGCAGATTTAGCGAACGGATGCCGAAGAAATCGGTGACATAGGCGATGCCGCTGGCATCGCTGCTGATAACGCCGACGGTGGAGATGCCCATGCCCAGAATCGGCCGCTCAGTGTGCTCGGTCAGCTGCTCGGCAAGCTCACGCAGCTTCTGCAAAAAGCTCTCTTCGTTTTCAATCGGGGTGAGCGGGCGCTTGGCGCGCGCCAGAAGCTGAAGCGACAGATCGCACACCACGCCGTACAGACACGTGCGGGAGATGTAAATGCCCAGCACCACCGGCGACGTGGAGCAGATGCGCAGCAGCATCGGCGTGCGCCCGGGCGACTTGATGGGGTCTTGCGGCGCAAATTCCTCGATGATGTGCTTTTGCAGCAGCTCGCTTGTGATGTTTGTCACGGTCATGGGCGACAGATGCAGCCCCTCGGAAAGCTCGCTGCGCGTGATGCTCCCCGCCGTGCAGACGGATTGCAGCAGCAGTGCGCGGTTTCGCTCCTTAACCTCGATCAGATTGATGCCGGCCTTTTTCATAGCGGCTCCTTTTTGCACTTGCAGCGCCGAAAATTCCGCCGCTTTCGGCGAAATGGCGTGGCAGCGCATATTTATCATTTTAAAAATATTATAGTATATTTGCGGGGGATTGTAAACCGCCGCCAGGGGGATTTTATCCTGCGGCGATAGCCGCTGTGTCTCCGGCGGCGTCACCCACACAAGACAGCGGCCTGCAAGGGAGGGAGCGTCCCGACAGAGGCACAAAAAATCCGCGCCGCCCCTCGGGCGGCGCGGGCATTTGTTTACCTGAATCAGTTGGTATCGGCGCACAGGGGGCCGGCCAGCTCTTTCATATAGAACAGCTTACCGGGCATGGTGGGAATGTTGCTGGACGTGACGTACTGGCACGGGCCATAGCGCAGCGTCATCCAGAAGCTCATGCCCTGCCACTGCATACCGCGGGACAGAACGCCGTCTGCGCCGCCGATGGCGTAGTCGGAGTTGAAGATGATCCACGGGCCGATGGTGTTGGCATAGCACGGAATCAGCGGCCAGCTGGAGCGGAACGACGTGATGGCGTTCTGCTCGATGGTGAACGGATGCAGACGCGCGCCGACGCGGTACTCGGCTGCTTTCCAGTCCTCATAGGAGGCGTAGTCCTTGGCAAAGTGCGGCTCCCAGAATGCAATATGGCACATACGGCCGATGCCGTAGACCAGAACCTGCTTTGCACCCTCAGCCTTCAGCTTGCGGATTTTCTCCGGATAGGTGGGCAGATTTTCCTTGGTTGCAAAGTTGCGCTGATTTTCGGGGACAGTCTGCTCGCCGAGCGGGCCGTAGAACGCGCCGGTCATGGCGTTCTGGAACGCGGCGGGGTCGGATGCGGGCAGCGTGTTGCCCTCGGCGTCAGCCCACTCGTCCATGTTGAAGCCGTAGACGTGCTTGCAGTCCACATTCCACTCTTTCAGGAAATAGACCGCCCACTTGTACATGCCCATCGGGCCAACCGGCAGGATGAGAATCAGCTTTCTGCCCTCTTCCTTGGTGAGCCTGATCTGCATGGCAATTTCGTGACCCATGTATGCGCCGAACTCTTCAAGGTTCGTGCACTCGACGGGACGGAAGCCATCGTTCCAGAAGCTCTGGCGCTCGCCGACGGAAGATGGATCGTTGGAGACGCAGTCATAAATCTTGAAATGTCCCAGCCCTCGGGCAGAACTTCGGAAAAATAGGAACCCTTGAGGGTATCGACCATGTTCATAATAGAAAACCTCCTTAAATTGCGCGGCGAAAGCCGCAGGTATTCTGTAAGTTCATCATACCACGCGGCTTTTCGGGTGTCAATTCGGGACAGGGGTATTTTTAAATAGATTTTAGAAATGAAATTTGTGGATTTTTCACAGAATCCGGTCAATCGCCCAGAATCAGGCGGCCAAAATCCTGCGGCCGGTGGAACTGCGGCGTGTCACAGCGCATGGGATTCCACGACAGGTAGTGCTGTCGCACGGTCAGATCGCCGCACTTATAGCAGTTGCCGTACATGGCCAGCCCCTCGCACGGTGTAAAGTCCGGGAAAAACCGGCGGATAAACGCAAACGGCACACGGTAGGTGATCTCCCAGCCATCGGACAGGCGCGCGGCCTTTGGCTGGAACAGCGCGGGCTCGTCGGCAACAATCAGACGCGTCAATTCCGTCACATTTGTGCCATATCCGAGATATAACGCACAATTTGGGTTAAATTCGAAGTTGAAGTAGCGCAGATCGTCGGTGGGACGGAGGAAAAATTCCAGACAGCTGTCCTCGCAGACCGACTGCAAAAGTCCGCTGTGCTCGGCGCGGATTTCTGTTTCCCACGCGCGCAGGCGAACATAGATCGCCGCTTCGTCCCAGCAGAGCTGCCCCTGTGCACGGATATCGACCGGGGGATTTGTCCACTGGAGGTTGTCAATCGGAAGTGCGTCAATTGTGTCCCAATCGGGGGCGGGTGTGACCTTTTTCAGAACATAGCTTCGCATTTTAGATGCTCCTTTATTCCTTGAGTGTTTTTTCGTATTCCGTGGGGCTCATGCCCGTTTGCTTTTTAAAAAGATTGGAGAAATAGTAGATGCTCTCAATGCCGATGCGCTCGGCGATCTGTGTGAACGTGAGGTTTCCCTCGCGGATCAGACGCTTTGCCTCGCCGATGCGCAGCGCCGTGAGATAGCGCACCATGCTCTGGCCGATCTGCTCGTGGAACACGCGCTTGAGCTGTGAGACGCTTATGCCGAGCGCCGCGGCCAGCGATGGAAGCGTGATGGCCTCGGAATAGTGCGCGGCAAGATAGTCGCGCGCCTGCTGCGCCAGCAGCAGATGCTGGTGAAACTGCGTGGATGTGATGGCGCGCTGGGAAAAGCGGACATTGTCGTCGCGGCGGCAGATGCAGATGAACAGCTGCTCCAGATAGAGCTTGATCAGCTGGTCGCTGCCCCACGGGGCGGTGGGCTTTTTACGCAGATTGACCAGCGCGGGATCGTTTTCAAAATACTGATACGCCTGCTGCGCCTCGTCCATCAGCGGCTTGAGGCACTGCTTCTCGCGCTGGTGCAGCAGCAGAACTCTTTTTTTCCAGCCGGTGCATGGCTTCGCTTTCGCAGCAGAACGCCACCACCATCACGTCACTTGCGCCGACCGACTGGAACGAATGAAACTCATACGGGCAGTGAAACGCCAGCTCGCCGGCCTTTAGAAAATACTTGTCCGCCCCGGCAGTGACAACGATGCTGCCGCGGTCAACATAGATAAACTCCCAGAAAAAGTGCGACTCGCCGGAGAAAACATAGCCGTTTTCCAGCTTGTAATACGAGATATTCACGATGGCATCCACGTCAAAAACCGTGGCAAGCGGGATGGGTGTGTATTCCATTTTCATGGCGGCAGACATCCTCTGTAGCTGATTTTATAAATTTTGCACCAGATTTTATATTGTCAGGCCAAAATTCGAGCTTATAATGGAATTATAAGCGGAATCCGAACGAAAGTAAATACGGAAAGGAAGATGCACAGATGAAAAAATCAATCAGCTATTGGTCTTTCAGCGGGAAAAACGTGTTTGAGGCGATGAGGCTAGCAAAGGATGCGGGCTTCGACGGCATTGAGCTGACGCTGGATGCAGAGGGCGACGTGACGATGGAGACTGCGCCCGAAAAGCTGGCCGAGATCCGCCGCGCGGCGGAGGAAATCGGCATTGCGCTGCCGAGTGTGGCAAGCAGCCTGTACTGGGCGTATTCGTTTACTTCGGACGATCCGGAGGAGCGGGAAAAGGCGCATCAGGCGGCAGTCTGCGAGATCAAAACGGCAAAGGCGCTGGGCGCGGACACAGTTTTGATCGTGCCGGGCAGCGTTTCGGTGGAATTTGTGCCGGAGCGGCCGGTTGTGGCGTATGATGTGTGCTGGCAGCGCGCGGTGGCCGAGATGAAGCGCCTTGCGCCGGTGGCGGCGGAGCACCAGATTCACATCGGCGTGGAGAACGTATGGAACAAGTTCCTGCTCTCTCCGCTGGAGATGCGCGCGTTTATCGACGAGATCGGAAGCGAGTGGATCGGCTCGTACTTTGACGTGGGCAACGTGGTCTACGCGGGCTATCCCGAGCAGTGGATTCGGATTTTGGGCAAGCGCATCAAAAAGGTGCACTTCAAGGACTTCCGCCGCAATCCGGGCGGACTCAATTCGTTCGTGGACATTCTGGCGGGCGATGTGGACTGGCCGGCGGTGATGCAGGCGTTTGAAGACATCGGCTATGACGGCTGGGCGACGGGCGAGATGATCCCGGCCTATGGCCACGCCTCTGACCAGATTATTTACAACACGGCGGCCTCAATGGGGCGCATTCTGGAAAAGAAATTTTAAAAACGGACAGACAGGAGGAACGAACATGATTCGAGTAGGACTGATTGGCTGCGGCTTTATGGGCGGGATGCACGCGGCGTGCTATGCGGCGCTGGCGGAGCTTGGCGTCAAGGTGACGGCGATTGCCGATGACCGGCCGGAATTTCTGGCACAGATGAAAGAGCAGACCGATGCGCAGACGTATGAATCGGGTATGGCGCTGATTGAACAGGCGGACGTTGACGTGGTGGATATCTGCCTGCCAACGTATCTGCACACGGCGCACGCGTGCGCGGCGATGGAAAAGGGGCGCGATGTGTTCTGCGAAAAGCCCGTCTGTCTGACGGAGGAGGATATGCAGGCGCTGCTGGAGACGAAAAAGCGTACCGGACGCAAGGTGATGGTCGGTCAGGTCATCCGTCTGTGGGACGAGTACGCATGGCTGAAAAAGACCGTGGACGCGGGAACGTATGGCCGCGTGCTTTCGGGTGTATTCCAGCGCGTTTCGTCGCGCCCCGGCTGGGCAAGCTGCAACTGGCTGCACACGCCGGCGCAGTCGGGCGGCGTGGCCGTGGATATGCACGTGCACGACGTGGACTTTGTACGCTATCTGCTGGGCGAGCCAGACCGCATTCAGGCGGGCGGCTATCGTGACAGCGACGGACTGATTGAGCAGATTTTTGCTATCTACAATTATGGCAGGGACGTGGCAGTCAGCGTCGAGGCCGCGTGGGACTATCCTGCGTCGTTCCCGTTCTCGGCCACGTTCCGCGTCAAGCTGGAAAAGGCGACCATCACAAACGATGCAAACGGTCTGACCGTGTATCCGAACGACGGCGATGCGTTCCATCCGGAGCTTGCCGCGCAATATACCGGCGACAACCGCATCGGCGGCAATATTTCGTCGCTCGGCGGGTATTATAACGAGCTGAAATACTTTGTTGAGGGATTGCAGGGCAAAAACGATCTGTCGGTTGCGCCGCTGGAGGAGGCCATTGCCTCGGTGCGGCTGGTCAAGAAAGAAATTGAGGCCGCAGGCGGTCTGCTGGCCTGAGAGATGGCAAAGTTCGCGAATGACGGACAAAAGCGAACATAAACGAACAAAAGCCCGCGGGCATGCGCAAAAAACGCATGCCCGCGGGCAAATTTTATGGAAAAGCGTCTAAATTTACCGTCGATTATTTTTAAAAAGAGTTGAAAGAATGGGGCGCAAAACCGCGAAACGTGTGGCAACATCGACCAAAATCACGGTGGTTGAGTTGTGAATAATTCACCATTATTACAACATTCGTAAAGATTATTTAGAAATTGTGTTGACAAAAGACCGCGCTTCGGTCTATTATGGATGCAAGGCAATAAGACTCACGGCGTATTTATTCTGCCGCATGGCCGTGCCGCCAAGACAATCGGCCGCACGCGCCCCCTTAATTTCAGCAAGAGGTGAAAAACATGAGAGTTCTGGCGATTGGCTGCCACCCCGACGATCTGGAGATCGCCTGCTCGGGTACACTCCGCAAATATGTAGAGCAGGGCGCAGATGTGTATATGTGCCATGTTGCAAACGGTGATCAGGGCCATGTCATTATTGAACCCGGCCCTTTGGGCAAGATCCGTGAAAAGGAAGCGGAAAATGCCGGCAAGTTTATCGGTGCCAAAGAAGTTTTCAACATTAACGTTTCGGATATGCGGGTGAACCGCCACGATCAGGCGCAGATTGACGCCGTGGCAGACGTGGTTCGCTATGCGCGTCCCGACGTTATCATCACGCACAACGACGTGGATTATATGCAGGATCATGTGGAGACCAGCCATCTGGCCACCAATGGCGCATTTATGTCGGGTCTGCCGCACCGCTCGGTCAACTACCCGGCCTTTGAGAGCATGATTCCAACGTTCTTTATGGATAGCCTGGCGGGCGTGGACTTCAACCCCACCCACTATGTCGATATTACCGGCCAGATTGAGATGAAGCTGAAAGCGCTTGAGATGCATGAGTCGCAGATCAAGTGGATGCTTGACCATGACGGCATCGACTTTGTGGATATGATCCGTACCTGCTCAAGATATCGCGGATATCAGTGCGGCGTTGCCTACGCCGAGGGCTTCCGACCCTATAACGTCTACCCCCGTCACAGCACCAAGCACCTGCTTCCGTAACCGGCTGCGTGAGCGCCGTAGCTCGTAAGAGCGAAAAAACTAGGAGGAATGAATCAAATGAGCACAAAAGCAACCACGTTAAACAGCAAAAAGAGCGTCGGCGCACTGGTTAAGGACTGGATGAGCCTTGTCGGCATCGCCATCCTGATTGTCGTATTCTCTATCATTTCGTATGTAAAGTTTGGCGCACAGTACTTCCTGACCTGGAGCAACTGGAAAAACATTCTTCTGCAAAGCTCTACCGTCGCCATCGTTGCCCTTGGCCAGTCGATCATGCTGCTGACCGGCAATTTTGACCTTTCCCTTGGCCGTATGGTCTGTCTCACCAGCTGCGTGGGTGCCATCCTGATGAAAAACGTCGGTATGTCCACCGGCCTTGCCATCCTGATCATGTTCGCCATCGGCCTTGCCGTCGGCGCAGTCAACGGCTTCATGGTCTCTTATGTCGGCGTTCCCGCGATGATCGCAACGCTTGGCACGCAGTACATCTGCTACGGCCTTGCAAAGCTGCTGACGCAGGCTGTGCCGATTGCCAACATGCCCGATAGTATCTCGTTCCTTGGCCGCGGCTATATCTTCGGCGGCGTATTCCCGGTCTGCGTGCTGCTGATGATCATCGTCTACGCAATTGCGCAGTTTGTCACTTCCAAGACCCGCGTCGGCCGTAACCTCTACGCCGTCGGCGGCTCGCGTGAAGCGGCATTCTTCTCCGGCATCAACGTCAAGGCCTATCAGTTCGGCACGTTCCTGCTGGGCAGCGTTCTGGCTACGTTCGGCGGTCTCGTCCTGATGTCCCAGACTCAACTCTGTCGCCGTCACCAACGGACAGAACTATGAATTTGACGCCGTTATCGGCTCGATCATCGGCGGCGTTTCGCTGGCCGGCGGCAAGGGCCGCGTCATCGGCACGATGTTCGGCTGCATCTTCCTGAACACGCTGTTCAACGGCTTCTCCCAGATGGGCGTCGATCCGTTCGTGCAGGACGTTCTGAAGGGCGTTGTCCTTGTGCTTGCCGTCACGCTTGACGTTGCCAGCAACAAGAAGAAGTCCTGATTGACCTGACCGAAGTATCACAGAAAGGTTGGGTGAACAATGGATAACAACTACATCTTAACATTAAAGAATATCACAAAAGAGTTCCCCGGCGTCAAGGCGCTGGATGACGTCACCATCAACATTGAGCGCGGCACCATCCACGGTCTGGTCGGCGAGAACGGCGCAGGCAAGTCCACCCTGATTAAGGTTCTGGCCGGTATCTACCAGCCGAATAAGGGCGAAATCATTCTGGACGGCAAGCCCTGCCGCTTTAACAGCCCCATCGAGGCACGCCGTGCCGGCATCAGCGTTGTCCATCAGGAAATCAAGCTGGCCGAGCCGCTGAGCGTTGCGGAAAATATGTTCCTTGGCAACGTCCAGCTGAAAAACGGTCTGGTTGACTGGAAGGGCATGCGCCGCCGCGCGCGGGAGATCGTTGAAGATCTCGGCATGGACATCGACATCAACGCGCAGGTCTCGTCTCTGACCGTCGCGAAAAAGCAGATCGTCGAGATCATGCACGCCATTAACAATAATTCCCGCATCCTGATCATGGATGAGCCGTCGGCCGTTTTGACCGACCGCGAGCTGGAGGTTATGTTCCGCATTGTCAAGCAGCTGCGCGACGAGGGCATCACCATCATCTATATCTCGCACCGTCTGGACGAAATCTTCGGCCTGTGCAGCAACGTCAGCGTCCTGCGCGACGGCTGTCACATCGACACGATTCCGGTCGCTTCCGTTGACCGTCAGGGCCTGATCAACATGATGGTCGGCCGTGAGATGGGTCAGGAGTATCCGAAAGAGGTTGGCAACGTCGGCGGAACGATTCTGGAGGTCAAAAATCTCAGCCGCGGCATTTTGCAGGACATCAGCTTTGAGGTCAAGTCCGGCGAGGTATTTGGCATTTCGGGTCTGGTCGGCGCTGGCCGCACCGAGCTTGCCCGCGCCATCCTCGGCATTGACAAGCCGGAATCCGGCGAGGTCTATGTCCGCGGAAAGAAAGTTCACTATCGTACGTTTGCCGACGCCATCCGTGACGGTCTTGGCCTGATCCCAGAGGATCGCAAGCTCCAGGGTCTTGTCCAGATTATGTCGGTCAAGCGGAACACCACGCTGGTCAACATGAAGCGCGTACTGCGCGCCGGTGTGATCAGCAGCTCGCTTGAGGAAAAGCTGAGCAAGGAATACGCCGACAAGCTGCACGTTGTCACGCCGAGCATGGAGACCGAGGTACAGTATCTCTCCGGCGGCAACCAGCAGAAAGTGGTTATCGCAAAGTGGCTGTTCCAGAACTCGGAGATCCTGTTCCTTGACGAGCCCACGCGCGGCATCGACGTTGGCGCAAAGGCAGAAATTTACCGTCTGATCAACCGGATGGCAAAGGAGGGCAAGACCATCATCATGATCTCGTCCGAAATGCCTGAGCTGCTCGGCATGTGCGACCGCATCATGGTTATGCATGAGGGTCACAAGATGGGCGAGCTGAACGCGGCCGAAGCTACACAGGCAAAGATCATGGCGCTTTGCAGCTGATGATCCAAACAACGGTCTAATCAGGCGCAGCCTGTTAGATAAAATTTAAGGAGGAATTACAAAATGAAGAAACTGATCGCGATGCTTCTTGCAATGGTCATGGTTCTGGGCCTGGTTGCCTGCGCAGCCAAGACGGAGCCCCCCGCGGCCGACACCAAGACCGAGACGCCCGCTGCGGAGACGCCCGCAGCAGAAACACCCGCTGAAGAGACCCCGGCTGAAGAAACGCCCGCTGCTGAAGGCGCTGTCAAGACCGACGTAATCGCAACCGAGGGCAAGGCTGCTGAGCTCGGCATTCCCGCCGCTGTTGTCCTGCAGGACACCACCGCGCTGGAAGGCAAGAAGATCGGCTGCTCCATCTGCTACAAGGGCGACGAATGGTGCGCAGCTCTGGCACAGGCTCTGGAAGCACTCGGCGCATACTACGGCGCTGACATCGTCTGCGAGGACGGCGACCTGAACGACGAGACCCAGACCAAGCAGATCGAGAACATGATTTCCAACAACGTTGACATCATCATGGTTGACCCCATCACCCCCGACGGCTCCGGCATTGCGTTGACGAATGCGGTTGAGGCCGGCATTCCCGTCATCATCTACGACGGCTACTGGACCGACGGCGAGGAAAAGGCTGTCACCACCGTCACCTGGGATCAGAAAGCAACCGGCACGCTGGTTGGCGAGTACTTCGTCAACTATGTTAAGGAAAACAACGGCGGCAAGTGCCGTGTGGTTGAGCTGACCAACGCTGTTTCCACGCACTGCCAGGAGCGCTTTGTTGGCCTGCATGAGGTTATCGACGCTGCCAATGCAGACGGCTGCGAAATCGAAATCCTGAACAAGTACGACTCTCAGGGCAACCGCGAGACTGCATACAACGCAATCTCCGCCATCGTCGAGCCGTATGACTACATCATCTCCGACGTTGACAACGGCGCGATGGGCGCAGTTGCAGCGCTGCAGGCTGTTGGCAACACCGACGTCAAGGTCTTCTCCATGGGCGCTTACGGTGCAGAGCCGTTCGGCAAGCTGCATGACAATGACGTGAACTATCAGGCTTGCCTGAACGTTGACGCTTGGGTTCTGGCACAGTTCATCTACGAAGGCGCAATCAGCTACTTCGAGGGCAAGGACGTTCCCACCAAGACCAACATCGACCTGTTCGTTGTTGACGGCACCAACGTTGAGAAATTCTGGAGCTTCGACTAATCTCCGGCAAATTCCGTAAACCGCGTAATCGCAGGGGGCGCAAGCCCCCTGCATCCGCAGGCGCATTGCGCCGATGCCCGCAGAGAGAAAACCGCGTTTTTGAAATTCGTGTTCCTTTCTGCGGAAAAATTATTAGACGTAAATCGTTACACAAAATCACATAGAAAATTGAAAGCATCCGTCGTAAGATAGGAGCAGGACAAAACGAACCGCCGTCTGGCAGCAGCGGCGATGCTCCGGCACAGCCGGACAAGGCATATCCCGCCGGCACAGCCGGCAAAAAACGTGTAAGCTTGGAAATAATCGCAAAAATTCTGCGTTTTAGAATCATAAAAGGAGACAATTGCTATGAAAAAGCTTCGTTGGGGCGTTATCGGCGCGGGCGGCATTGCAGACCGCAGAACGATTCCCGGAATGATGCTGGCGAATAACGCCGAGCTGATTGCTGTAATGGAGATCAATATGGAGCTGGCGGAAAAGTCCCGCGCCAAGTGGGGCTGCAAGCGTGCGTATGACAGCGAGGCTGCGCTGCTGGCCGATCCCGAGATTGACGCGGTTTATATCGCGTCCCCGTTGTGCTGCACGCCAAGCAGGCCATGATGGCCGCCGACGCTGGCAAGCATATTCTGATTGAAAAGCCGCTGGCCATGACCTCGGAAGAGGGGCAGAAGGTCGTTGACTACTGTGAGAGCAAGGGCGTCAAGATTGCGGCAGGTCTGATGATGCGCTTTGGCGCATACGTCATGGCTATGAAACAGGCCATTGCCGACGGCAAGATCGGCCGTCCGGTTTCGGGCTTCTCGCAGTTCACCTGCTGGTATCCCGATATGCCCGGCAACTGGCGTCAGAGCAAGAAAAACGGCGGCGGCGGCGCAATGATGGACATGGGCGTGCACTGCATCGACCTGATGCAGTATGTCACCGGCTCAAAGGTCAAGCAGGTTGCGGCGTTCCACGACACGCTGACGTTCCACTATGAGGTGGAGGACACGTCTACGGTTCTGATGCGGCTGGAAAACGGCTGCGAGTGCGTGGTGCAGTCCAACTTCAATATCCCCGACGAAGCCTCCAAGTGGCGTCTTGAGTTCTTCGGCGATCAGGGTCATCTGGTTGGCGAAAACATCATCGGCCAGATCGACGGCGGTACGCTGGACGCGATGTTCTGCGGCGAGGTTGGCGGCTATGACGCACAGCAGGACACCAAGGACGTCAAGGGCGAGCAGCTGGACGTGGAGTTCGGCAATATGTACACGCGCGAGATTGAGTCGTTCGGCAATTCGATCCTGAACAATCTTCCGCTGGAGGTTCCGGCGTCTGATGCGGTGCAGGTGCAGCGCGTTATGGAGGCGGCCTACCGTTCCAACGACAACAAGTGCGTTGTTGATCTGTAATTCAAAGAAAATTCCACAATCATGCTTCCCGCGCCGCCTGCGGCGCGGGAAGATAAAAAAAGAAACTGATTCCATAACGGTAGCGTCAATGACGCGAAGAGGTAAACTATGAACAGACCACTCGATTTTGCGGTCGGCTTGTTCAATTGCTGCCGCGATCCGTAACTGCTTCAGAATGTCCGTCTGTCAACAAACTGATATTCTGAAAGGAGTCAATTTTAAATGGAGAAGAAAGCATCGGATTTCCGGTATAACACCGGCGAAACCAAAGTCCCGTGGGCTGCGGTCGGCGAAAACTATAACGCGCAGGATTTGATGACCATCATCCGGTTTATGATGAAAGGCAAGGGCGAGGCCTACGACGAGGCGCTGAAAACGGTTGAAAAGGACGTTCTCGCGCTGGACAAGGTTTCCGCGCCCCCGGCAAAGCTGTCGCTGGACGTGGAGGTTGGCAAGGCCGAGAATATGTGCGACGAATATCTGCACACCACTGGCTCTACATTTTTGACCAACTGCACAGCGGGCTTTGAGATTGCCTGCAAGTATACTGGACTGAAGCCAGGAGACGAGGTTATCGTCCCGGCCATCACGTTTGCCGCAACCATGGCGTATCCGCTTTCCATCGGCTGCAAGCTGGTGTTTGCGGATGTCGATCCGCTGACGCTGAATATGGATCCCAAGGACGTGGAGAAAAAGATCACCGACAAGACGAAGATGATCATCCCCGTCCACATTGGCGGCTATCCAGTCGATATGGATCCGATCATGGCGCTGGCCAAGCAGCACGATATTGTCGTCCTTGAGGACGCGGCGCACGCCTTTGGCGGCGAGTATAAGCACCGCAAGCTCGGCACAATCGGCGATTTTGGCTCGTTCTCGTTCCACGAGGTCAAGAACATCACCTCCTTTGGCGAGGGCGGCATCCTGTGTTCCAACGTGACAGAATTCCTGCCCGAGATGCGCCGCGCGCGCTTCCTTGGCACGGATTTCAGCAAGCATATCCCGAACTGGCTGTATGACGTCACCGCCATCCGCGGCAAGAACGGCCCGTTCGTCGCAACCAACTTCTCCACCACCGAGATTCAGGGTCTGGGCTTGCAGCTCCAGATTGCCCGAATCGACCAGATTATCGAAGCGCGCCGCCGCGCGTCCGAATATCTGACAAAGCGCCTTTCCGCCTGCGACGCTCTGATCCCGCAGGATCTGGGCAATGACGAAATCAAACCCACGTTCCATCTGTATCAGCTTCAGATCATCCCCGAAAAGGCGGGCGGCGATATTCAGCTGTTCAAGAAAAAGATGGACGCAAAGGGCGTCACGCAGATTCCTCACTTTGGCCCGCTGTATAAGTTCGAAATCCTGCGTGAGTATGGCTATGACGAAAAGGCAATCGCTGAGAGCTGCCCGGTGTGCGAGGAGGTATTCAACCACCGCTTTACGCACTTCCCGGTCTACGGCCTGACGCCGGAGCAGCTGGACTATATGGCCGACGCGATTCTCGAGTCTGTTGACGAGATGCAAAGAGGCGTGTAAGCGGCCAACGTTCGTAAATTTGCAACTGTTTTACACTTGAAGAAATGAGGTTTTAACATGAGCGAGAAAAAAGAAATTGTCATGAATGGCGCTGGCGTTGCCGAGCTGGGCTTCCCCGGCTGGCCGCAGTTTGACCCGAAGAGCAAGGCGGAAATCGCCGAAGCACTCGACACCGGCGCGGTCTGCTACTGGACCGGCCATAAGGGCATGGAATTTGAGGACAAGTTCGCCAAGTGGTGCGGCGCAAAGATGGCAATTTCCTGCACCAACGGCACGGCTGCGCTGCACATCGGCATCGCAACGCTGGGCATCGGCCCTGGCGATGAGGTGATCGTGCCGTCCTACTCGTTCATCGCGTCCTCGTTCGCGGTGGTGCAGGCGGGTGCGGTGCCCATCTTCTGCGACGTGGATGAGAGCCACACCATCGACCCTGATGACATCGAAAGCAAGATCACCGAGCGCACCAAGGGCATTGTCATTGTCCATCTGTATGGCGTTGTGTGTGACATGGATCGCATCATGGCCATTGCCCGCAAGCATAACCTGTACGTTATCGAGGACTGCGCGCAGGCCATCGGCGGCAAGTATAAGGGCAAGTCCGTCGGCACGATCGGCGACGTGGGCTGCTTCTCGTTTGCACAGTCCAAGCACTTCACCACCGGCGGCGAGGGCGGCATGGTCGTCACCAACGACGAGGATCGCGGCTGGGAGGCACGTTCGTTCCGTGACCACGGCTATGACGTCAAGGCCAGAATGAATATGCTGGCGCTGGAGGAGAAGCTGCCCTATATCCACAACCGTGTGGGTTTCAACTTCCGTATGACCGAGATGCAGTCCATCGTCGGCATCAACGAGCTGGCGCGTCTGGAAACGTGGAATCTGCCGCGCCGCTTTGAGTACGCCAAGATGTACCGCGAGGCGCTGGGCAAGCTCGAGGGCGTCAAGTCGCTGCCGGTTGACACCGAGGAGCGTCAGTGCGCTTACTGGTGGTTCCCGATCATTCTGGATCTGGACAAGCTGGACATCGACGCGCCCGCGTTCCTTAAGGAAATGGCTGGCATGGGCATTCCCTGCTACGGCATTCAATGGCCGGAAGCATACGAGGAAAAGGCATATAAGGAGCTCGGCGGCTTTGGCTCGCATAAGTTCCCGTTCTGCTCCAAGGAGTACACCCGCGAGGGTCTGACGTATGAGGGCGTTGTATGCCCGGTGGCAAAGAGCCTGCGTGCCCGCACGGTGAACCTGTTCCTGCATCCCACGTGGGAAAAGGAGCACATCCAGAGAGTCATCGACGCGTTCACCACAGTGCACAACGCGCATCTGAAAAAGTAAAACAGCAGAAGCTGTATAAAACCGGCAAGCTGCCGCAGCCAACGGCTGCGGCAGCTTTTGCAGATACAGGAGGAAACAGAAATGGCAAATTTACAGGCTGGCTTTGCACGCGTGGACGTTACCCCGCCGCTTGGCATTGAAATTTCGGGTTATTTTGTCGAGCGCTTTGCGTCCGGCATTCTTGACGCGCTGGAGGCTTCGGCGCTGGCGCTTCGCTGCGGCGACGATCAGGCGATTTTGATTGCGCTGGACAATCTGATGATCGACAAGGAGACGATGCACGCCTATCGCGCGGTCATCGCCGAACGAACCGGCGTCAAGGCGGAGGCAGTGTTTATCGCCTGCTCGCACACGCACACAGGGCCGCTGGTTGGCAAGAGCGAGCTGGACGAAAACAAGTACGGCGAAAAGGAATATGGCGACTATCTGGGACGCAAGCTGTGCGACTGTGCGGTGATGGCAGTGCGCGACATGACGGATGCGAAGATGGGCTACGCCGTGGGCTGTGCGCCGCATATCGCATTTGTGCGCCGCTTCCGGATGAAGGATGGCTCAATCCGCACAAATCCCGGCGTGAATAACCCCGATATCGTTGCGCCGATCGGCGATGTAGACGAGCGGGTGAACGTGCTGCGCTTTGTGCGCAAGTGCGCGCCGGATATTGTAATTGCCAACTTTGGCGTACACCCGGACGTGGTGGGCGGCGACGAGATTTCGGCGGACTTCCCGCGCTTTGTGCGCGAGACGACCGAGGCGGCGCTGGACAACGTGCGGTGCATGTTCTTTAACGGCGCGCAGGGCGACGTGAACCACGTGAATGTGCACCCTGTGGGCGGCGATGCAAACGGTCTGCATCCGTGCTTTGACGACGCAGACCGCGGCTATGCGCACGCAAAGCACATGGGGCGCGTGATTGCGGGTGCGGTTTTGCAGGTATATGAAAAGGTGCAGTTCTGCGATGTGGACTGCGTCCGCGCTGCCGAGCGGATTGTAAACGCGCCGTCGAATATGCCGACAGCCGAGGAGGCCGCGCGCGCGGAGAAAATTGTGGAGCTGCACAACGCCGGACGCGATGCAGAGCTGCCGTTTGCGGGCATGGAGCTGACGACGGCGGTAGCCGAGGCGCTGCGGATGAAGCATCTGAAAGACGGCCCGGAGACGTTCCCGCTGCCGCTGAGCGGCGTACGCGTAGGACCGGTTGCGTTCCTTGGCATCCCCGGTGAACCGTTTACGGGCATCGGCCGGGGGCTGAAAGACGGTTCGCCGTTTGCCATGACGCTGCCGTGCTGCCTGACGAACGGCGCGGAGGGCTATTACCCAATGAAAGAGGCGTACGACGAGGGCGGCTATGAGGCCAGAAGCTCCAACTTTAAGGCTGGCATTGCCGAGCTGCTCATCGACGAGGGCGTCAAGCTGCTGAAGTCGCTGTAAAAAAGAGAAAGCGTCCTTTCCTGGCCGGGGGAGGGACGCTTTTTTGCTGCGCGCAGGGACGAACAGAGTCGTCTGCCCCCACAAACGCATGGCCGGCAATGTGTACAGGATTCCGATTACAGAGACGAGATTTGCTAAGGATGTTTTCTGCCAAAATAAGCTCGCCAGCCTGTGCTTCACAGGCTGGCGAGCGGAGCGGGGCGACCTATGCCGCCCCGCTGCTTTTTTGCGATTGCTTATTTGCCCTGATATGCGCGGAAGAGGAAGGTGACAATCTGCGCACGCGTGCAGGAATCGTTCGGCATGAGCTTGCTGCCGTTGCCCTGTACGATTTCCTCAGCAAGCGCCCAGTTCATCGCGGGAAGCGCGTAGCCAGGAACGGAATCGGCGTCAGAGAAGCCGGACACCAGCTCCTGCAAGGTGACCGCCTCGGACGCAGCGTAGCGGAACAGAAACGCGACGGCTTGAGCGCGGGTGCATTCGCTGTCGGGAGAGAATGTGTTCTCCGTTGTGCCGGTGGTGATGCCCTCGCTGAGCGCCCAGCGGACGGCCTCGGCGTAGTAGTTGCCTTCGGGGACATCGCTCATGTTCATGGCGTAGTTCACCACGGGAGAACCGGCAGCACGCCACAGGAAGGTGACGATCTGTGCGCGGGTACAAGGCCGGTTCGGTCCAAAGAGACCGTTGCCGATACCGCCGGTAATGCCCTTTTCCTGCGCCCACTTCACGGCCTCGTAGTAGTAGGCGCTGGTGGACACATCGCGGAACGGGCTTGTCTCAACTTCCTTGAGAAAGGCAGCAATGGCTCCGATGAACATAGTGTAGTCGGAAGGCAAATAAGTCATTGCAATGGTCTGCGTATGAGTTGCTGTATCAGCCGTAATCGTAATATTGGAATTAAAAACCGCACAATTATCTGCACTGACCTCAACTTTGTAAGTGCCTGCCTCCAAATCAACGGGGTTGCTACTTCCTGACCGTCCACTTTAATGACTACATTCGCCAATTCAGCAGGTGTTACGACAAAAGAAACTGTATACTTAGGTGCAGGCAAAAGGGGCGTTCCATTAGGATTAAATCGATAATTGCCGCCGGCAGCAGTGATTTCATTAAAGAAATCCTTCGTTTTCATAGAGTCAAGGGTCTTTTCTGTTCCAGCATCCTGGTACTTAAAGCAAGCCGGGACATTTTCCGTTTGCACGAAATAATTGTTTTCAAAAGAAGGTGTATCAGAAGAAACACCGCCTGCAATACCGCCCAAACGCTTATAAGGTGTAGTTGCAGTATATTGAGATAAATCCACTTCACCGGCGAAATAACAATGTCTGATTTCTGTGCCTGCACCAACTATGCCTGCAATGCCGCCGAAATCCGTAGTTCCATTGCCAAGAGGAACCATTTTCCCGGTGGAATAACAATTGATAATCTTTGAGTCGTGATACAACTGCCCAACAACTCCACCGGTACAGGATGTCCAAGAGGTCATATCGCCCGTATTGGTGCAATACTGTACGGTACTGTTGTCAGCAACACCTACGATACCGCCCATCTGCGCAAACTCAAATGCATGAGCTTGCGTCTTGCTTTTGCCTTTACCATTCTACCAATTATATCCCCCTATGACACATTGTGTACCTATGGGGTGAAACAGTTGAAACTTCTAGGCTTTTCGCAGTGGCATCTTATTTGGTGCAGCTTGATGGCAGGCAGCACCCTTTTAGATCCCTCGACTTAAAATCTCCTGAAATCTCAAGGGTTTTCGCGTTTCCTGCAAGTCAAAGCAGCTTAGTCTCAAGGGCTGAGTAGAACCAAAATAGATGCTTGCCCTCTGTTATCTTTATTATAGCTCTTATTGCACTGTTTTGAAATGAAAACTACACACATGGTCGCATTTAATATATCACTTCATTTTGCAGCCATTCTTATCGCTCAGTGTGTCCGCCATAACACACATACGGTTCACTCCGGCAAGGCGTCTATTTTTTGGAGCGAAAGCATTACTTGCCCAACAAATGGAATGCCTGCGGTGTCCGTTCCTCCCAGAAGGCAGGCAAAAGACGCGGCTGCGCACAGATCCGGTTTGAGCAGTTCCAGTGAAAAGTCTGCCGTATACTGGCCGCTTGTATGTTTTCTGAGCGTTCCCTGCTGACAACAAGCAAAGTTGGCACTGGTGCTTCGGCCGCTCAGCCCAAAAATCAGACTCTCCTCTACGGGTTCAAAGGGACAAGAGAAGGTAACTGTTATGCTTTTTTTCTGATTGGATTCCAGATATACCGGCGCAGCATCTATCCGCCGAGTCTTTTGTGAAGCAAACATTTCAAGCGCATCCAAATCTTTGCATATTCTCAAATTATCTGTTTCACGAAGCAGCGTCAATGCATTCTTAACCTTACCACAGCGGATGAGGCTTCGTGCTTCGTTCTCCGCCCTTGCTATAGCCTCGCAGTCGGCGTTCCAAAGATCAGACAGAAGCTTACGGCCGTCGTCTGCGGTGTCACAATACAGCAGATCCATTGCATTTTGGTAATCACGGAATCTCTGCCAGACACTTCTTGAATATCCCATCTCTTCGGGTGCTGATAAATAGTGTTTTGCGGCTCGCTCAACAGGCTTTTCCATGGAGTTCAGGGCTTTCGGAAGTCCTGCGGCCGGGTGTGTCGGCATATAGGGAAGCTGGCAGGGCCGCCCAAGACAAGTCCATATTTTTGTAAACAATGCCTCATTGGAAAACTCACATACGATGCTGTCTACAGTGGAGCCGGTGCAAATGCGGCGGATACTGGAATAATGCGGAGAGCGCCCAGGGCCAACCCGTTCCGCGTCATCCGGCGTGCCCTCATAGTGTTCAGACATGATGTTGCCTAATTCACGGGGTGAAACCTTATGGTTCGGGCGGCAAACAAAGGGCAGATCATTTGTTGTGTTCCCGCATTTCTGATGCATCAGCTTCTGAAGAGCGTGCTTTGCGCGCAATACATTATAAGCTTTGTGTTGTTTTTCCTCTATCGCATACGCCTTTGCAAAGTCAAAATCCTCAAAACTGCCATCCTGCCGGGGTTTATACCACCCTTTTTCTATGGCGTATTCAACCAGATCCGGCGAATAGTAGGCTTCCGGGAAGTCGTTGAGCCCGTGCAGTGTATAGTGATTAGGCATTACTGCCACCATATCGTCCGGAATGCGAACTGCCATATAATGTCGACCGCTGACGATCTGAATCATAAACGCTTCGTTCTTGTCTGCAAACGTGTAGCTTCGTCCGTCTGGCGCATATCCATATGTATCGACCATTTCGATAGCGATCTGCAGCGCCTCCCGCGCCGTCGATGCCCGTTCAGCTACTATGCGGCGAAGATTTCCCTCTATGCCGCCATTGCTCAGGCGAGACGGATCCCGTGTGTTCTCCTTTGAGACTTTACAGCTGTTACTTACAATAAGAATGCCCGCATCGTTGAAATAGGTATCTGCATTGGACAAGCCGTACATTCCTGCTTTCACTTCGACCCATAGATATCCATGTGTATGTTCGATCTGAGGGATCAACGCCCGCCCATTTTCAGCAGGGATCACAGAGCCTGCCTGCCAATTCATTTGCGGGACATCGCCGCGATAGACTTTGCAATATACATTGTCATCCTCGTTATGTGCGACAAGGACCTGGCCGGTCGTTGTCGCATTCTTTCCGGCAATCAATGTCATGCAGTTCCACGCAGAACGATCTGAATGATCACATACATGCTCAATAAACTCTCCGTCCAGCATTCTGATTCCTCCCACTGTATTTTGTAAAACCAATTTGCAAGTGCGCAGAGCACACACTATTCAGTCTCTTCTCTTATGGGGATACGCATCGCTAATATGAAGAAAAAGGATTTTCATAACACACCGCCTATTAAAACCATTTCATTCTTAGAATGCTCTGACGACATTCTACCAAATTCAACACGTATGCGCAACTCTAACAGTTAAAATCCCCGTTTTTAAACATTTTTATTTATAATGGTCACAGGCACAGTTTGGGCCACATATTCCACTCAATTGGCTCCCCACAGAAATTCCTTTGCAAAAAGCTCATGGTCAAGATTCTTAATTGATTGTCGTTCAAATTCAATTTGCCGTGGTTTGTCCTAAAATGTAAGCGCAACCGCATAGTCGCTGTAGGCAGCTAAAGAGGTCGTCCCTAAACGTTAGGACGACCTCCAAGCCGTTTTCTGCATATTGCAAGACAATTTTGCAGTAATACACAGTTTTACGTTGTACTCATAACTTTTTCTCAACTTTACACCCCTTCGCCAAAGATAATTGGCAATTGGTCATCACTATATAGTCAAATAAGCGGCGATAGAAATTCCCTTTTGCTGGAGCATTTCGGCAGCTGCGGATCCTACGGCTAGTCTCTAGCTTGATCCAGCTCTGACTGCGGCTGTTTTTAGGATACTTGATGTACTTTCCTGTGTGCAGCAGCGTCCGACCGTCAAAGCCCCAATCGATATATCTGCGATGCGTGGCATGGTTTCCATAATTTATAATGTGCAGCAGTCTGTCACTCTTTTGAATGTCTCGAACGCGGCGCAGCCTACGCCGGTTTTTGCTTCTCAGATGCGCTTCAGATGATTCATTCTCCACGAGCCCAGCGATCTTCTCTCTTAATTCGCTTTCGGTCATAAAGCCTTCTACTAGGCACGGTGCGCGTCACGGGCGATATACCGTACCAACTTCCGCGCTGTTTGCTGTGAAATTCCTTCTGCGCCCGCTTGCTCTGCTTCTTCAGCGGTACTGTATTGGTCATACTTCATCTCCCCAGTTTTACATTTGAATTACAAAGTGCGTTGTCATCTTGCATCCGGCTGCCATCTCTGATATTTTGTAATATCACGATCTTAAAGGAGGCAAGCAAAATGGGCATGAAAGCATACCCCGTGATCGATCTTGTCGCGACGGGAAACAACATCCGCCGTCTGCGCATGGAGCGCGGCCTGACCGTCCGGGATCTGCAAAGCTACTTCGGCTTTGAAGAACCGCGGGCGATCTACAAGTGGCAGAAGGGCGAAAGCCTGCCCACGGTAGATAATCTCTATGCACTCGGAGTGCTCTTTGAGGTTCCGATGGATCAGATTCTTGTTCCTGTTATAAAACTGCATATTGTCAGTGAGCAGCAGGCCGAGTCCTGCTGCTCACATCATTTTCTCCCCGGCTATTTTGGATACGGCGAGCGTCCGATGCAGCTTCTACCATTTGCTCCGCCTGCATTGCCTGCTGCGTGACAGGTCACGCATTCAGCTTCGCACACGGAAAAAGATCAGCATTTGATCGTAATTGATTTCGTAATCAGCGAGTCAGGCTTGTACGCCTTACATATGGAAATGTCAGTTTGGATGCAGGAAAACGTGTGATATGGAAAAAGCGGTTTTCGCGGAAGAACGTCTGGCGAGGTTGGAAAAGCGGAACGCTTCTTTTTTCTTCCATAAAAGCTCGTAGGGTGAGCCAAGCCAGAATATCTTTCTAAAAGTGTGCAGCGTTATCGTTCATCTGCACCTGAACCGGTATCCGCATTCTCTTGGCTTGCCGCATCCAAAATAGCCGGGCTGTGCCGGGGTATTATGCCCCGGCGTTTTCTGTATATATCTCGAATGCTTCAGCGAAGCTGGCATTCACATCAAAAGGCGGCGCATAGTCCACCTTCGACGTAACAAGGCACAGGTCAATTTTAGCGGAAGTCTCGTCAGCCCGCTGATTCAGTTTGCCGAGCGCAGCGCGGATGACCTTGCGGTCATAATTGATCGTCGTCACTCGCCGTACATCGCAGCGATAGGAGATCTGATTGCCCTCGGCGTTGAACCGGTAACCGGTGCCACCGTTTGAAATCGTCTGCTCGGAGCTGCGCAGATCATTCATCCGTTTAAACGTGCGGGCAATGCTCTGCCGCGTCGCATTGAGGCTGACCGCGCTGTCCATGTCGATGTCCAGCTCCGTTTTTGCCTTGCGGATGGCGGCGAACAGCTTGCCTTTTCTCGTCCAGCAGATACAGGAGGAAGCGGGCAATGTCCGTGATTTGCTCGTAATACTCCGTTTCCGGCACGGCAAGAACGGTTTCATCCTCCGCTTCCGCCATGACCTTATGGCGCAGATAGGTGTTCTCCACCCGCGTGACGTTGGAATCACGGCCAAGAATGCTCTGCGCTTCGTCCAGGAACGACTGGAGCTTGTTCTGGTAGCGGAACGCTTCTTTCAGATTCATGTTTCTTCACCTCTGGCTTGAAAATTTGTTTCTGTCCGTATTTTAGCTGCTGAAAGCCAGGAAGTCATGGAACTTGTGGTTCACCCTGCTGATCCAACGCGTAACTGCGCCGAAATGGGAGCCGAGCATTCCATGGGCGAGTACATTATGTTATCTTCGCGCTGAGCAAGAGCCGCAGGTTTTTCCTCATACCATGTACAAAATGGCAGAAACTTTTCCCGATCCTCACTGGGCAGGTTCATGTAGTCGATGATGTGTTCGTTTGGAAACCAGCTCCCGCAGTAGGCTGGCAGAACACCCGCCGGCACAATACCGATCTTTTCTTCTTCCGCCAGCCGGTCTACCAGCATTTTCGCTTCGGCCAGATAAACGGGGATATCTGCTCTCGTCAGGGCAAGATAGAATTTGACGGTTTCAATTGTTCGGTTCCACGCAGCTCCTGCCAGATACAGAAAATAACCGCGCATATCCTCCATTACCCGCAGATCGACGTGCGTAGAGTTTCCGCCGCGGCAAACCTCCCACGGATGTCCACCGCACCGGTCTCTATCGTGGAACCAAGCATGGAACGCCTCCGGGCTGTCCGCATCGATATCCTGCAAT